>Ga0134079_10000329_pt1 | contig 12482 bp, 12 predicted proteins | sample 15_taG_2_FD_119770 | JGI IMG/M metagenome (GOLD analysis project Ga0134079, IMG submission 119770) | Grasslands soil microbial communities from the Angelo Coastal Reserve, California, USA - 15_D_Rain_40cm_2_09182015 | ecosystem: Environmental > Terrestrial > Soil > Grasslands ...
CCGAGCCAGCGCTCGGTGCCGTACTCCTCGATCGCCGTCGCGAACGCCTCGTTGAACTCGCTGTCGTCCTTCACGTAGAGCTTCTGATGCGCGAGCTCGTGGAACAGGAGGCTCGCGACGTTTTGCACGCCGCCGCCGATCATCGTGCTGAGCACGGGGTCCGCGAAGTAGCCGAGCGTCGAATAGGCGTCGGAGCCGCCGCTCGACGTGTCGTAGCCTTCGCTCGCGAGCTTCTTCTCGAAGCGCTCCGCGTCCGCGCGAGCGAAGAACCCGCGATACGAGATGCAGCCCGCGAACGGGAAGCACCAGCGCTTCGGCTCGACGGAGAACTCCTCGGCCGCAACCACGTTCCAGGTGACGTACGACCGGTCGAGCGCGACGTAGGTCGTGTAGCTCTTGTTATCCGGCAGCAGGAGATCGGTGACCGCGAACTTGCGGATCTCGGCGACGGCGCCGAGATCGCTCTTGAGCTTCGGATCGAGCCCGGGTTCTTTGAGCAGCTCGTCGATCGGCGTGCGCCTGCGGAGCAAGTCCATCTGGCCGCCGATCGCCTGCCAGTAGAACGCGCAGCCCGCGATCGTCACGCAGGCGCAGACGAGCGCGGCTCGGGCGAGCGCTCTGCAAACTCTCGGAGTGCGCCAAATCTGAGCGGCCATGACGCTACGGTATGATGCGGGCATGAAAGTGTACGAGGTCGGCGGGGCCGTACGCGACGCCCTGCTCGGCCTGCCGGTCAAGGAGCGCGACTGGGTCGTCGTCGGCGCTTCGGCCGACGAGCTCACGGCGCAGGGCTACAAGCGCGTCGGCAAGGACTTCCCCGTCTTTCTTCATCCCCGGACCGGCGAGGAGTACGCGCTCGCGCGAACCGAGCGCAAGGTCGCGCCCGGCTACGCCGGCTTCGAGTTCGACACGGCGCCGACCGTGACGCTCGAGCAGGATCTCGAGCGGCGCGACCTCACGATCAATGCGATCGCGCGCGACGCGGACGGCACGCTGATCGATCCCTGCGGCGGACGGCGCGATCTCGACGCGCGCGTGCTGCGCCACGTGTCGGCCGCGTTCAGCGAGGATCCGCTCCGCGTGCTGCGCGTCGCGCGCTTCGCCGCGCGCTTCGCGAACCTCGGCTTCACGGTCGCGCCCGAGACCCAACGCCTCATGGCGCAGATCGTCGCGAGCGGCGAGATCGACGCGCTCAAGCCCGAGCGTGTCTGGCAGGAGACCGTCAAGGCGCTCGGCGAGGACGACCCCGAGGTTTACTTCGAAGTCTTGCGCGCCTGCGGCGCGCTCGCGCGCGTGTTCCCCGAGATCGACGCGCTGTTCGGCGTGCCGCAGGCCGAGCGTTGGCACCCGGAGATCGATACCGGCGTGCACGTGATGCTCGCGCTCAAGGTCGCGGCGCGCCTCACGCGCGAGGCGGCGGTGCGCTTCGCGGTCCTGACGCACGACCTCGGCAAAGCGGCGACGCCGAAGTTGCTTCTGCCCGCGCATCACGGCCACGAGCGCCGCTCCGAGCAGCTGCTCGCGGAGCTCTGCGAGCGGCTGCCCGTGCCGAATCGCTTCCGCGACCTCGCGCGCAACGTCGCGCGCCACCACGGCACCGTGCATCGCGCGGAGGAGCTCAGGGCGCGGACGGTGCTCGACGTGATCGTGGACGTGGACGGGCTGCGCCAGCCCGAGCGCTTCGAGGAGTTCCTGCTCGCGTGCGAGGCCGACGCGCGCGGCCGCAAGGGGCTCGAGGAGAGGCCGTACGTTCAGGCCGAACGGTTTCGCACCGCGCTCAAGGCCGCGCGCGCGGTCGACGCGGCGCGCATCCGCGAAGAGCGCAACGTCGAGGGCGAGGCACTCGGCAAGGCGCTGCGCGACGCGCGCCTTACGGCCGTGAAGGCCGCACTGCGCGACGCGGTGGATTGAGCCGCCGCCGCGAGCGCGGCGCTCTTGCGACGAACGATCGAGCGCTCCGACCGGAGCCGTCAGAGCCGGCCGCGCAAATCGCGCCCCGGCAGCGGCTCGCGCGCCGCGGCGCCGGTCTCACCCTTGCGCAACAGCAGCACCTTGAATCGCTCGCCCATCTCGCCGGGCAAGAGCAGCGTCTTCTGCGCGCTGCGCTCGCGCAGCGCCGCGGCGTCGACGCCGGTGCCCGGCGGCTCGGCCGCGAGCGTCGCGAGCAGGAACTGCGCTTGCGTCGTGAAACCGGCCACGTCGAGCGCGGCGGCGCGGGCGGCGTCCGCGCAGGCGCTGAAGTCGACCCAGGCCGTGATGTCCTGGAGCCCGGGATATACGAAGGGGTCGGCGTGCGCGCGCTGTCGATAGTGGCAAATCAACGTGCCCGCCGCGCGCTGCGGATGGTAGTACTCGCGACGCGGCAGACCGTAGTCGACGAACAGTATGCAGCCGCGGTCGAGCGCGGCCGCGACACTCGCGAGCCACGCCGGCAGAGCGAGTGCGATCTCGCTCTTGAAGCCCTCGGCGAGCGGCGCCACGAGCGCGCGCTCGAGCGACGCGACGGCGTCCGCGAGATCGCGCCGCTCTGCGCCCTCGGCCCACGCAAACCCGTCGCCGTTCGCGACGACGCCGCGCGGCACGACGCGCGCCTCGCGCTTCACGAAGCACGACACCGGCAGCGCGTCGAGCACCTCGTTCGCGATCACGGCGCCCGCGATCGGTTGCTCGGGCAGCCGCTCGAGCCACGCGACGCGCGCTCCGAAGCGAGCGAGCGCACGCCGCTGGCGCTCGCGCAGGTCCGCGCTCGGCTCGAGGATCAAATAGCTCACGTCGCGGCCGAAGAACGCGTCCAGAATTTGCGCCGCGAGTGCGCCCGAGCCCGCGCCGAGCTCGAGGATCAGCGGCGAGGAGAGCTCGGCGAGCTCGGCGCGCAGCGTGCGCGCGAGCGCGCGCCCCAAGAGGTCACCGAGCTCGGGCGCCGTCACGAAGTCGCCGCTTGGGCCGAGCTTCGTGCTGCCGGCGCTGTAATACCCGAGCCCCGGCGCATAGAGCGCGAGCTCCATGTAGCGCGCGAAGTCGAGCCAGCCGCCGGAGGCGCGGAGCTCGGCGCGGATCACGCGCTTGAGCTCCGCGCTGACCTCGAGCGCGTCGGCGCTGGGTTCGGGCAGTTCTATGGGGAGCATGAGTCCGGAAAGGATCGTCGTGCCGATAGTGTACGCTTACGTCCCGACGGTCCGGCCCCTGGAGCATCGTGTCCCGCGTTGAACGCTCGCTGAATCTCGACGGCCGCTGGGCGCTCGTCACGGGCGCGGCGAAGCGGATAGGCGCGGTGATCGCGCGCGCTCTGCACGCGGCGGGCGTGAACGTCGCGATTCATTACTACAAGTCGGCCGACGCGGCGCGCGCGCTCGTCGCGGACCTCGACAAGGCGCGCCCCGGATCCGCGTTCGCGGTCAGCGCCGACGTGCGTGACGTGCGTGCGCTCGAGCGGATGGCGCGCGAGGTCGTCGAGCGCGCCGGCCGGCTCGACGTGCTCGTGAACAACGCGTCGAACTTCTATCCGACGCGCATCGGCACGATCACCGAGGAGCAGTGGCACGACCTCGTCGGCAGCAACTTGAAGGCGCCGCTGTTCCTCACGCAGGCGCTCCTGCCCGCGCTGCGTGCCGCGCACGGCGTCATCGTGAACATCGTCGACGTGCACGCGCAGCGGCCGCTGCGCGATCACCCGGTCTACGGCGCCGCGAAGGCCGGGCTCGCGATGCTTACGCGCTCACTCGCCAAGGATCTCGGGCCCGACATCCGCGTGAACGGCGTCTCCCCGGGCGCGATTCTCTGGCCAGACGAAGGCATGTCGGATCAGCTGCGCGCCGGGATCATCAAGCAAACCGCGCTAAAGCGCGCGGGCCGCCCCGAGGACGTCGCGGCCGCGGTGTTGTTTCTCGTGCGCGACGCACCGTACGTGACCGGGCAGATCATCGCGGTCGACGGCGGTCGCAGCGTCGGTTGGTGAGCGCGCGGGCGCGGCGCACTGCGCACGCGCCTAGGGATAGTCCGCGGTCTGCCGCTCGATCACGACGCCGACGTCGCGGGCGCGCGGGATCGCGCCGGGCTTCGCGATCGACACCTTGACCCACGGCGCGCCGAACTCCTTGACCGCGATCCGCGCGACCGCGTCCGCGAGCGTCTCGACGAGCCTGAACTCGGAGCCGGCGACGAAGTCGACCACCCGGTGCGAGAGGCGCTCGTAGTTGAGCGTCGCGTCGACCGAGTCGACGCTAGCAGCGGCGCGCGCGTCGCTCGCGATCTCGAGATCGATGCTCACGATCTGCTTGACGCGGCGTTCCCATTCCCAAAAGCCGATGATCGTCTCGACCCGGAGCTCGTGCAGAAACAGCTTGTCCACGTTGGTCCTCAAAAACCGTCCTATTCAATTCGGCGGCGCGAGCTCATCGAGCGGCCAGCGCGGTTTCGCGACGATCCGCGGCGGCCAGTCGCGCGCCGCGGAAGTATGCCGGCACCAGCCCGCGTACGCGATCATCGCGCCGTTGTCGGTGCACAGCGCCGGGCGCGGATAGTGCACGCGCACGCCGAGCCGCTTGCCGAGCGTCGCGAGACTCGCGCGCAGCTGCCGATTCGCACCGACGCCGCCCGCGATCACGAGCCGCGGAAGCCCGGTCGCCTCGAGCGCCTGCCGGCACTTACCCGCGAGCGTGTCGACGGCCGCGGCCTCGAACGACGCCGCGAGGTCGGCGCGGGTCGCGGGATCGAGCTCAGCGCGCGCGCCGCGCGCGGCCTCGATGGCGAGCCGCGCTGCGGTCTTGAGCCCGCTGAAGCTGAGGTCGAGCCCTTGGTTCTTGAGCGGCCGCGGCAAATCGAAACGCTCGGGGTCGCCCGACTCGGCGAGCCGCGCGAGCTCGGGGCCGCCCGGGTACGGCAGGCCGAGCAGCCGCGCCACCTTGTCGAACGCCTCGCCGGCCGCGTCGTCGAGCGTCTCGCCGATGATCCGATAACGGCCGAGCCCCGCGACGTCGATGAGCTGCGTGTGGCCGCCGGACACGAGCAGCGCGAGAAACGGAAACGCGGGCGCGTCGTCCTCGAGCATGCACGCGAGCAAGTGTCCCTCGAGGTGATGGACTGGGACCGCCGGACACTTGAGCCCGTACGCGAGCGACGCTGCGAGAGAGCCGCCGACCATGAGCGCCCCGATCAGGCCCGGCCCCGCGGTGTACGCGATCGCGTCGAGGTCCGCGAGCTTTAGATCCGCGGCCGCGAGCACGTCTTCGATCATCGGCAGCAGCTTTGCGATGTGGTCGCGCGAGGCGAGCTCGGGCACGACGCCGCCGAAGGCCGCGTGGATCGCGACCTGGCTCGCGAGGCGCTCCGCGAGCACGCCCCGGCCCGGCTCGAACACGGCGACGCCGGTCTCGTCGCAGCTCGTCTCGATCCCGAGCACGCGCACGGCGCTTTACAGGCCGCTCCGGCCGCGGCTAATATTCCGCCCTTGCGCCGGCCTAGCCGGCCAATTTTTCTTGGGCTCGCGAGTCGAGAAGGCCACAGTAGTCATACGAGTGATCGATGCCTGGCGTCCGAATAAGAGAGAGCGAACATTTCGACGCGGCCCTGCGCCGGTTCAAGAGAGCCTGCGAGAAGGCCGGCGTGCTGACCGAGCTTAGACGACGCGAGTTCTACGAGAAACCGACGCAGGAGCGCAAGCGCAAGAAGGCCGCGGCCGTGAAGCGGCACATGAAGCGCAACCTCAGGGCCCCGACCACAAGGCGCCGCCGACTTTACTGATCCCACGGCTTCGGTCATGCCGCTCAAGGACCGCATCCAAGAAGACATGCAGGCCGCTCTGAAGGCCGGCGACAAGCCGCGCCTGAGCGTGCTGCGCATGGCGCTCGCGGGCATCAAGCAGCGTGAGGTCGACACGCGCCGGCCGCTCGACGACGCGGGCGTGACGAGCGTGCTGGAGCGCATGATCAAGCAGGCTCGCGACTCGATCGCGCAGTTCCGCGACGGTGGCCGCGCCGATCTCGTGTCCAAGGAAGAAAACGAGATCAAGGTGCTCCAAACCTACCTGCCGCAGCCGCTCAGCGACGCCGAGCTCGAGGCGCTGATCGCCGAGGCGATCGAGGCCGCGAAGGCCACGAGCGTCAAGGACCTCGGCAAGGTCATGGGCGTGATCAAGACGCGCGCGGCCGGCCGCGTCGACATGGGCGCGATCAGCGGCCGCGTCCGCGCGATGCTCGTGCCCGAATAGTCGACGCTGAGTCACAACGAGAAAACCAGCTTGTGGTTCGATCCACGGCTCGGATAATGCGTCGCAATGAGCGGCCGGATTCCACAGGCCTTCATCGATGAGCTGATCGCGCGCGCCGACATCGCCGAGATCGTCGGCGCGCGCGTCGCGCTGAAGAAAGCCGGCAGCAACTTGAAGGGCCTCTGCCCGTTCCACGCGGAGAAGACCCCGTCGTTCACCGTGAGCCCGACCAAGGGCTTCTATCACTGCTTCGGTTGCGGCCAGCACGGCAGCGCGATCGGCTTCCTGATGGCGTACGACAACTTGAGCTTCCCCGAGGCCGTCGAGGCGCTCGCCGAGATGCTCGGGATGGAAGTGCCCCGCGCGGTCGCGGCCGCGGACGAGAGACGCGGCGAGCACGACGAGCTCTACGCGCTGCTCCGCGAGGCGGATCAGATCTACCGCGCCGCGCTGCGCGACAGCGCGCAGGCGGTCGCATATCTGAAGCAGCGCGGGATCGACGGCCCAACCGCGGGCCGGTTCGCGATGGGCTACGCGCCGCCGGCCTGGGACACGATCTTGAACGCGCTGGGCACCTCCGACGCGCGCGCCGCGCAGCTGCTCGAGGCCGGCCTGGTCGTGAGCAACGAAAGCGGCCGCCGCTACGACCGCTTCCGCGATCGCATCATGTTCCCGATCCGCAATACGCGCGGCCAGATCATCGGCTTCGGCGGCCGCGTGCTCGACGCCGGCGAGCCGAAGTACTTGAACTCGCCGGAAACGCCGATCTTCCGCAAGGGCCAGGAGCTCTACGGCCTCTACGAAGCGCGCAAGAACCCGGGCAAGCCGAAGGAGATCATCGTCGTCGAGGGCTACCTCGACGTCGCGAGCCTCGTGCAGTTCGGCGTCGAGAACGTCGTCGCGACGCTCGGCACCGCGATGACGAACGACAATCTGAAGAGGCTCACGCGTCTGACCGAGCGCGTCGTGTTCTGCTTCGACGGCGACCGGGCCGGGCGCGCGGCGGCCTGGCGCGCGATGGAGGCTGCGCTGCCTTACGGCGGCGGCACAGTCGAGCTCAAGTTCCTGCTGCTGCCCGACGGCGACGATCCCGATACCTTCGTCCGCAGTCGCGGCGCCGACGCGTTCCGAGCGCTGGCTGCCGGAGCCGTGTCGCTGCCGGAGTTCCTGGTCGAGGAACTGAACCGGCGCGTCGACTTCGGGAACGCGGGCGGGCGAGCGCGGTTCGACGCCGTCGCGAAACCGCTGCTCAGGCGGTTGCCCCACGGCAGCTATCGCGAGACGACGCTCGAGCTGTTGCGCGGCGTCATGGGCTTGTCGAGGGACGTGTTCGTCCAATTGCTCGAAGATGCGCCGCCGCCGGTGGTCGCGAAAGCGAGTCATGCCGCCACGGGCAAACGCAAGACCGTGGTTCAGAAGGTGATCAACCTCGCGCTGCACTATCCGCGGGCCGCAGCCCGGGTCGCCGGCTCGGAGCAGCTCGCCGCGCTGAACCAGCCCGGCAGCGACGTGCTGCGCCGCGTGCTCGACACGGCCGCGACGCTCGGCGACGCGAGCGCCGCTCTGCTACTGGAAAATCTGCGCGACGACCCCGACTTTGAGCACCTCGAGCGGATCGGCGCGGAGCAGCCGCTCGGCATCGACGACGAGGACGCGGCCCTTAGCGAGCTCAAGGCATCTTTGGAGAATCTGCGCCAGGACGCGGTCGAGGCCGCGAACGTCGAGCGGATCCGGGCCGGCCGGCCGCTCGAACCGCGTCGAGACCCGTAAGAAAATCCGCGACATAGCGCACGGAACTATGCCCTAGCCGAGCTGATCTGAGTTCGGGTATAGTGCGACGTTTTGAGTCGCGCCCCTCATCCCACGAGGAACCGATTACAGACATGAATACCCCAGCCCAGCGCCAAGATGACGAACGCCAATCGCAGCTCAAGCTGCTGATCGCCAAAGGTAAGGAACAGGGATACCTCACCTATAGCGAGGTCAACGATCACCTGCCGAGCGACATCGTCGACCCGGAGCAGATCGAAGACATCGTCAACATGATCAACGACATGGGCATCACGGTGTACGAGAAGGCGCCGGATGCCGAGTCGCTGCTGCTGTCGGACAACGCGGTCGCGAACGACGAGGATGCGGCCGACGAAGCCGCGGCCGCGCTCGCGACCGTCGACGCCGAGTTCGGCCGCACGACGGATCCGGTGCGCATGTACATGCGCGAGATGGGCACGGTCGAGCTGCTCACGCGCGAAGGCGAGATCCGGATCGCGAAGCGCATCGAGGAGGGCCTCGACCAAGTGCGCTCCGCGCTCGTGCAGTTCCCGCAGACCTGCCAGTTGATCTTCGACACGTATGAGCAAATCTCCCGCGGCGAGTCGCGCCTCCAGGACCTGATCACGGGTTTCATCGACCCGAACGAGCAGATCGCCGATCCGAGCGCGCGCGCCGCGGAGCAGGTCGCGGAGGAAGCCGATCCGGACGACGAGGAGGCGGCGGTCGACACGGGGCCCGATCCCGAGGAAGTCGCCGCGCGCGTGAAGAAGCTCAAGCGCCTGCACAAGCGCTACTTCGAGCAGCTCAACGAGCACGGGCCGAAGCACGCGTTGACGAAGAAGGCGGTCAAGAGCCTCACGCACGAATTCATGGAGCTCAAGCTCACGCCGAAGGTGTTCGACGCGCTCGTCGCGCAGCTGCGCGACGTCGTCGCGCAGATCCGCGCGCTCGAGCGCCAGGTCATGGCGCTCTGCGTCCGCGACGCGGGCATGCCACGCAAGGACTTCATCGCGAGCTTCCCGAAGAACGAGACGAACCTGCACTGGATCGACAAGCACATCCGCTCGAAGCGCAAGTACTCGTCCGCACTCAACAAGCTCAAGGAAGACGTGCAGCGCGCGCAGAAGCGCCTGCAGAAGATCGGGCAGACGTCCTCGCTCTCGATCGCCGACGTCAAGGAGATCAATCGCGAGATCTCGCTCGGCGAGGCGCAGGCCCGCCGCGCGAAGAAGGAAATGGTCGAGGCGAACCTGCGGCTCGTGATCTCTATCGCGAAGAAGTACACGAACCGCGGCCTCCAGTTCCTCGACCTGATCCAGGAAGGCAACATCGGCCTCATGAAGGCGGTCGACAAGTTCGAATACCGCCGCGGCTACAAGTTCTCGACCTACGCGACCTGGTGGATCCGCCAGGCGATCACGCGCTCGATCGCGGACCAGGCCCGCACGATCCGTATCCCGGTGCACATGATCGAGACGATCAACAAGCTGAACCGGATCTCGCGGCAGATGCTCCAGGAGATGGGGCGTGAGCCGACGCCGGACGAGCTCGCGCAGCGGATGGAGATGCCCGAGGACAAAGTCCGTAAGGTGCTCAAGATCGCGAAGGAGCCGATCTCGATGGAGACCCCGATCGGCGACGACGAGGATTCGCATCTCGGCGACTTCATCGAGGACACCGCGGTGTCCTCGCCGATCGACTCCGCGACCGACGAAGGACTGAAGGAGACGACGCACGCCGTGCTCGCGGGCCTCACGCCGCGCGAGGCGAAGGTGCTACGTATGCGCTTCGGCATCGACATGAATACCGACCACACGCTCGAAGAGGTCGGCAAGCAGTTCGACGTCACGCGCGAGCGGATCCGGCAGATCGAGGCGAAGGCGCTGCGCAAGCTGCGCCACCCGTCTCGCTCGGATCAGCTGCGCAGCTTCCTGGTCGACGACTAGTCAAACGCGGTCGGCCCTCGCCGGGCCGACCGCTGCTTCTCTCTCATTCAACGCTTGACAGGCCCGATGGCGAGCACCGTCTTGCCGAAGAGCTCGTTCAAGACCTGCGCCAACCCGGCGTAGATCGCGGCGGCGCCGCAGACGATGCCTTCGAAGCCCGTGAAGCGCCTGAACGCCGGACCGGCGGCCGTGTAGTCGCCGATCGCGAGCAGCAAGAACAGCACGATGAGCGTTGCAAACACGACCTGCAGCGCGCGATTGATCCTGAGCGTGCCGACGAACAGACCCGCGGTGAACAGACCCCACATCACCAGGTACGCGGTCATCGCTAGCGCGTCGGGCGCCTTGGACGCGCCGGTCGCCGGCAACAGCAGCAGCGCGACCAGCGAGAGCCAAAAGAATCCATAGGAAATGAAGGCCGTCGTGGCAAACGTGTTGCCCTTCTTCCACTCCATGATTCCCGCGATGACTTGAGCGAGACCGCCGTAGCACAGCCCCATCGCGAGAATCATGCTGTTGAGCTCGAAGAAGCCCGCGTTGTGCAAGTTCAGCAAGACCGTGGTCATGCCGAACGCGAGCAGTCCCAGCGGCGCGGGATTGCCGGTCGTGTCTTTACTCTGCTGCGGAGTCGCATCGGCCATTCTTGGTTCTTCTCTTGCGGTGCCGTGCAGCACGGGGCCGTCATGATTGGGTAGCGTGATCGATCCAGTCAAGATACCGCAGGTGACCACGTGCGTTGGCTCTGGCGGAGCGGAGCGTCTATTCTTCGGTCGCGAAACCATCCGAGCGGTGCGTGATGAACGGTGCGAACGATCGGGTCCGAGGGCTCGGCGTCGCGGGCGCGCTCTTCATCTGCTGCTCCACCGCGGCCGTCGCAGCCGGCCCGAGAACGCTCGCCGGGGTCGCATGCGCAAGCCCGCCGCTGCAGCACTGCGCCGGCGCGTGCGTGCCGGCGCTACTCGGCGATCTCGGCAACGCGACGGAGCCAAAGTCGGGCCGAAAGTTCTTCCTCGACTACCCCTGCGATCTCAAAGACAGCGGCGCGCGGACATCGTGGATTCCGCGCAGGGCTACGTGACGGGCGCGAGCCCCGGCCGGCCGCCGAGCTGGGGGCGCGACGCGCGGCCCGGAACGGCACAGGAGTTCGTCTATCCGGGCTGCAACGGCAAGAAAGTCGTCGCCGACGTGCTGCGCCTCGACAAGGGCCACACCGAAGGGCTCGAGCCGAAGGTCACCGAGGATGGTGAGCGCACCGGGCGGCAAGCTACAGAAGTCGCCGTGAGCGCGGCGCGCCGTCGGGCGCGCGACGCGCCGCGAGCGATCGCGCTACCATACCGCGCGTTGGGCCTGTAGCTCAGTTGGTTAGAGCAGGGGACTCATCGACAACGGTGCCTCCGCGGCGACGAGCCGCGGAGTGGACGGGATGAATTCAGGGGAACCGCACCGCGCGTGCCGCGCATGAACTCGATGCCGGCCGTGCGCCGGCAATCCTGAGCCAAGCCGGCGGTGCACCGCCGGACGGTGCAGAGACTACCTGAGAGCTCTAGCGCTCTTAATGACAGGCACGAGCGTCCCGCACCCTAAGCCGCGTCGGACGGGTGAAGAGATAGTCCACTTCCGCCGGAAACGGCGGGCAGAGTGAATCCCTTGGTCGTAGGTTCAAGTCCTACCGGGCCCACCATTTTCGCGATGAACGTATCGACCGAAAGCCGCCTGCTGCTGTGCATCGCGGGCCTGATGCTGCTCGACGCGACGATCGGCGGCGCCGTCGCGAGCCACGTGCTCACGAACCTCGACGAACGCTCGCTGCGCTCGTTCGCCACGGCCGTCGACTTCGAGTTCTTCCACGCCCTCGGTCTCGTCGGCGTCGTGCTCGTCGCGGAGCGCGTCGGCGTGAACGCGTGGCTCCGCGTCACCGCGTGGCTGCTCGTCGCGGGGGTCGTCGTCTTCTGCGGCAGCATCGGCGCCGCCACGTTCGGCGCACCGCGCGGCGTGCTCGCGCTCGCGCCGTACGGCGGCGTCGCCCTAATGGCCGCGTGGCTCGCGTTCGCGATCGGGGTCTGGCGCGGCCGCGGCTAGCGCGGCTTGCGCGCGCCGAGCGGCTTGCGCTTCGGCCGGCGCGCGAGCGAGCCCAGGCAGATCCGCTCGCAGAGCTCCGGGAAACCGATCCCGACCGCGGCCGCGGCGCGCGGCAGCAGGCTCGCGGCCGTGAGCCCCGGCAGCGTGTTGACCTCGAGGCACCAGATCGCGCCGTCGGCGTCCATCCGAAAGTCCACGCGGCTGTAGACATCGAGCTTGAGCGCGCGGTGCGCGCGCAGCGCGAGGTCTTGCGCGCGCGCGGTCTGCTCGGGCGTGATGTCGGCCGGAAAGATCTCCTCGGCGCCGCCTGTCTGATACTTCGCGGCGTAGTCGAAGATCGGGCCGGTCTTCGGAATGATCTCGCCGACCGCGAGCGCGCGCTCGTCGAGGATCCCGACCGTGAGCTCGCGGCCCGCGACGTAGCGCTCGATCATCACCTCCTCGTCGTAGGTCGCGGCGAGCTTCAGCGCGGCGTCGAG
>Ga0134079_10000330_pt1 | contig 12480 bp, 11 predicted proteins | sample 15_taG_2_FD_119770 | JGI IMG/M metagenome (GOLD analysis project Ga0134079, IMG submission 119770) | Grasslands soil microbial communities from the Angelo Coastal Reserve, California, USA - 15_D_Rain_40cm_2_09182015 | ecosystem: Environmental > Terrestrial > Soil > Grasslands ...
GCAGATGGGGAACCAAGGTCACGCCGAAGAAGGCACGCGCCTGATGCGCGAGTGGGTCGAGGCCGGGGCGATTGGCACCGTGCGCGAGATCCAAATCTGGACCAATCGCCCGATCTGGCCGCAGGCGATCGAGCGGCCCCTCGACGAGTTCTACACGCCGTCGACGCTCGACTGGGATCTCTGGCTCGGTCCGGCGCCGGTGCGGCCCTACCATCCCGCGTACGCGCCGTTCAAGTGGCGCGGCTGGTGGGATTATGGCACCGGCGCGCTGGGCGACATCGCCTGTCACTCGATGGACGCGTCGTTCTGGGCCTTGGACCTCGGCTACCCGACCCGCATCGAGGCCGAGTCCACCAAACTGTTCGCCGAGACCGCGCCGGCCTGCTCCCGCATCACCTACTCGTTCGCCGCGAAGGGAAACCGGCCCGCCGTCACCGTCGTGTGGCGCGACGGCAGTCTGTATCCGCCGCGACCCAAGGAGATCACCGATCCCGCCGCGTGGCCCTTCGATACGAGCGGCCAGCTCTGGATCGGCGACGCGGGCAGGCTCGTGGCGGGGATCTACGGCGAGAATCCGCGGCTCCTGGACGCCGCGAAGATGGCGGAGATCACCGCTCACCCGGTGCCGGTGAAGTACCCGCGCACCGAGGGCGTGTACGCCGAATGGATCGCCGCCTGCAAGGGTGGGACGCCCGCCGGGTCGAACATCCCCGAGCACTCCGGGCCCCTCACCGAGATGGTGCTGCTCGGCAACCTGGCGGTGCGGACGGCACAGCCGATCGATGTGAACCCCCAGACGGGCGACGTGCTGACGCAGGGCATTCCGGCCGACTATTTGAAGCCGACCTATCGGCAGGGCTGGGGCTGGTAGGGCTCCTTGCGTCGCGTCGCGCGCCAGGTGTATTTTTATTCACCAATATGCATAAACCATCAAGCACTCCCCTGGTGGTGCTCGCCTATTCGGGCGGGCTCGATACGTCGGCCATCGTGCCCTGGCTGCGTGAGACCTACAACGCGCGCGTCCTCTGCTTCGCCGCCGACGTGGGGCAGGGCGGCGGCGAGCTGAAGGGCCTCTCCGAGAAAGCCAAGCGCTCGGGAGCCGAAGACTGCGTCGTCGAAGATCTGCGCGAAGAGTTCGTGCGCGACTTTGTGTTTCCGACGCTGAGGGCGGGAGCCGTCTACGCCCGCACCTACCTGCTCGGCACCTCCATGGCCCGGCCCCTCACCGCGGCGCGCCAGGTCGCGCTGGCGCAGCGCGTCGGCGCGCAGGCGCTCGCCCACGGCTGCACCGGCAAGGGCAACGATCAGGTGCGCTTCGAGCTGACCTACGCCGCGCTCGGTCCTGATCTCCAGATCATCGCGCCGTGGCGCGAGTGGAAGTTCCAGAGCCGCGAAGATCTGATCGCCTACGTACACGCCAAGGGCGTTCCGGTCCAGGCCACGGCCGAGAAGCCGTACTCGACCGATCGCAATCTGTGGCACTGCTCGCACGAGGGCGGCATCCTGGAAGATCCGTCGCAGGAAGCGCCCGAGCACATCTTCGTCATGACCAAGAGTCCGCTCGAGGCGCCCGATGAGCCGGTCGTCGTCGACATCGGCTTCGAGGAAGGCAACCCCGTCAGCGTCGATCACGTGCCCCTCGGCCCCGTGGAGCTGCTCGAGCAGTTGAACGACATCGCGGGAGAGCATGGCGTCGGCCGCGCCGACGTCGTCGAGGACCGGCTCGTGGGCATGAAGTCGCGCGGCGTGTACGAGACGCCCGGGGGCACGGTGCTCTACGCCGCGCACCGCGAGCTGGAACAGATGGTGCTTGACCGGCGCACCCTGCGGCTCAAGGACGAGGTCGCGCTGCGCTACGCCGACTTGGTGTACGACGGCCGCTGGTGGACGCCGGAGCGCGAAGCGATCGACGCGCTCGTCACCGCGACGCAGAAGAACGTGACGGGCAACGTGCGGCTCAAGCTCTACAAGGGAAGCATCACCGTCGCCGGACGCGAGAGCCCCAACGCGCTGTACCAACCGTCGTACGCGACGTTTGGCAAGGACAATGTCTACAACCAGAAGGACGCTGAGGGGTTCATCCGGCTCTATGGGTTGGCCAGCAGGATTGCCGCCGGATTGAACGCCGAACGGACTGATGTCCCCACCGTCTGACACGCACCACATGTGGGGCGGGCGCTTCGCGCTGGGACCGAGCGAAGCGCTGGATGCGCTGAACCGCAGCCTCCCCGTCGACCATCGACTCTGGCCGCAGGACGTCCTCGCGAGCAAGGCGTGGGTGCACGCCCTCGGCCGCGTCGGCGTCGTGTCGCCCACCGAAGAAGCCCAGCTCGAGAGCGGTCTCGACCGCGTCGCCGATCGCCTGGCCGACGGTGCCGCGGTCGGTGCGCCCGACGAAGACGTCCACACCCTCGTCGAGCGCTTGCTCTACGAAGAGGTCGGCGCGGTCGCCGGGAAGCTGCACACGGGCCGCTCGCGCAACGACCAGGTCGCCACGGATCTGAGACTGTGGACGCTGGAAGGAATCGATGAGCTCGACGCGGCTGTTGCCGCGCTCGGCCGCACCCTCGTGACGAAAGCGAAGGCTGGCGTCGACGCCATCCTGCCCGGCTACACGCACGGCCAGCGGGCACAGCCGGTGCGCTGGGCGTACGTCCTGCTCGCCCACGCCTGGCCCCTCGTGCGCGACCGCCAGCGCCTCGCCGATGCGCGGCGCCGCGTGGCGGAGCTGCCCCTCGGCTCGGGCGCGCTCGCCGGCTCCGGATTCCCGGTCGACCGCGTGCTCCTCAAGGAGGCGCTGGGCTTCCGCGCGCTGTCGGCCAACGGGCTCGACGCGACCGGTGACCGCGACTTCGTCGCCGAGGTGCTTTTCGTGATTGCGCTGATCGGGACGCACCTGTCCCGGCTCGGCGCCGAGCTGATTACGTATGCGAGCGGCGAGTTCGGCTTCGTCACGCTGTCCGATGCGTTCAGCACCGGCTCGAGCCTGATGCCGCAAAAGCGCAACCCGGACGTCTTCGAGTTGGCGCGCGGCAAGGCAGGCAGGCTCCTTGGTGACCTCGTCGCGCTGCTCACCACGCTGAAGGGGATCCCGGCCGGTTACCAGAAGGACCTGCAAGAAGACAAGGCGCTGCTGTTCGACGCCTGCGACACGTTGGGCGTCGTGCTTCCCGCCCTCACGGGCGCCATCGACACGCTCACCGTCAACGCCGACCGCATGGCCGCAGCCCTCGATCCGGCCATGCGGGCCACCGATCTCGCCGACCTGCTCGTCGAGGCCGGCGTTCCGTTCCGTGAGAGTCATGGCCTGGTCGGGAAGCTGGTCCGGGAGGCGGAGAAGGCCCGGGTCCCGCTCGACAAGGTGCCCGTCGCGGTGGCGGCCGGGATCCATCCGGCCCTCGGGGCCGCCATGACGCAATTGGGCACCTGGGAAGACAGCGTGGAGAGCCGCGGGACCGTCGGCGGAGCATCCCGGACGTCGGTCGAGGGTCAGATAGACGAGCTACGGCGTGCGTTTACGCCGGCAGGGAGCCCGTAACCTCCTCACTTGCCGGGACTTCCCCGCTTGTGTTAGCATACTTGGCCTATGCGCTGCCTCGCGCTTAACGCCTCATTCGAGCCGCTGACCATGGTGCCCGTCCGCCGGGCGCTCCGCCTCGTCATCGACGGCAAGGCGGAGGTGGTGGAGGCCGAGGGCACGCCCGTCCATAGCGAGCGACTGGCCGTCCCACGACCAGCGGTCATCCGGCTGGTCCGGTTCGTCCACGTTCCCCGCCGCTTCCGCCGCCAGGTCACCAACACGTTCCTCTTCGCTCGCGACAACTACCGCTGCCAGTTCTGCGGCCGCTCGCAGCTGGAGCTGCGGCAGCGGGAGTGCCTCACGCGGGACCATCTGGTGCCGCTGTCGCGCGGCGGCACGAACGCGTGGAACAACGTCCTGACCGCCTGCTCGAGCTGCAACACCCGCAAGGGCAACCTGCTGCCCGAAGAGGTGGGGATGCATCCGATGCGGGCTCCGCACGAGCCGCATTTCGTGCACCTCTCGTGGGCGGTGCGCCGTCTCACCCGGACGCAGGCGAAGTACATCCGCCTGTTCTATGGGGCCGACGTCCTGGCGACCCTCGAGTCGCTGTGAGCAAGGCACCGTGGATCGTCGCCGGCACCGCCGCCATCGTCCTGGCGGCGGTGTTGCTTTCAGCGCGCCCTGCCGCGGGCGGGACGCATCCCGACCCTCGCCCGGGCATCACCGCCGAGCACGTCATGCCGGCGTCGTTCGTGCCCCGTAACCCGGGTGCCGCCGAGGCCTACGCCGCTGCCAGGGCCGCCGCCGCCACCTTGGACGGCGTCTATTGTCACTGCGACTGCTCCAAGCACTCCGGGCACCGCTCGCTCCTCACCTGCTTCGAATCGGACCACGGGGCCTTCTGTGATATCTGCATGGGTGAGGCGATGATGGCGGCGGAGATGGCGGGGCGGGGGACGTCGCTGCAGGAGATCAGGGCTGCGATTGACGCTCGGTTCGGAACGTAGGGCTCCGGGCCTCCAGTCGCTGACGCGGCAATCCCGCGATTCGCACCAACACCCGCTGTGCCCCACGCACCAACGCCTCTCCGAAGTTCCCTCCCCCTGACACCGCCGGTCCCACGTCTCCCTTCAACCAGCGCGACAGCTCTTCCAGATCGGTGTCGTTCAGCGTGCTGACTTCGAGGCGACAGATGAAGTAGAAGCGCCCGTTGTTGTTCGCCGGTGGCCGCAGTTGAATCGTGTACGGGATCTCGAGCGCCCCCGTCAACTCCTCGGGCGTCGCGTAGCGCGAGACGCCGCCCCCCGTGCGAATCAACACGAAGTCGTCGGCAAGCGGGTCGTGGCGCGCCACGGCGTCCCACGGCACCTCGCGCACGAACTGGTCGAACCAGCCGGCGCGGACTCTCCACAGCTCGAGACGGTAGTGAAGGCGGAGTGGGAATCCCGATCGCATCAGGGCCACAAAGCGCCCGTCGGCCAGCAGCGCTGTGCTCTGCACGCGCGGCACTGCGTTCCGCAGCATCACCGTCAATGACGGCGACGGCGGCGCCGCCTGCGCGTGGGCGCCGGCGACCGCGCCCCATATCAGGGCGCAGAGCGCGAGGACCGGCTTCCGCCGCACCTAGAACCGGTGGTCGAGCCGGACGGTGAAGCGAAGATGTTCGCCGGTGGTGACCGCTTTCGCGATATACACGCCGAACCCGCCCCAATCCACGCCGAGCCCCAGCTCCTCGAGCCAACTGCCGAGCGTCGGCAAACGATTGCTCGGTAAACGCCCAGGCCCGTTGCCCACGAGCCACGCCTGGCCCGCGTCGCCGAACACGACGAGATCGGGGCCCTCGAGCCGGAGCAGCGTCCCGCCCTCTTCGTCGCCTTCTTCGCGTCCCGTCCCGAACGGCGTGTAGCTCCAATTGAGCTTCAAGTGTCCGCGGTATTCCGCCTGCACCGCGACGACACGATCGCAGGCCGCGACGAGCGATCCCGCGAACGCCGGATCGGCGATGTCGCGGTTGCAACCGCTCTGGCGGAACGGGTAGCCCGCCATCGGGTCGGGACCGCCCAGCGAGAGCCGGCGCTGCAGCGGCAGTGGATCGCCGCCGAACCACCCGCCCGCGAGCAGGCGCAGGTTCAAGCGACCCGACGCGCTCACCCGCGCGTAGCGGCGCACGTCGAGGAAGAGCCGCTCGAACGCGTACGACCCGTCCGTCGGGATCGTGCCGCGCACCGCTGCCGGCACGCCGGTCTGCGGCGTCACGTCCTTGCTGCTCGAGTGCTCCAGCGTGGCGCGCACGATCCACCCGGAGGTGGGGTCGTCCAGGTCGTTGCGCGTATCGATCGTCCCGTTGGCACTCACCGTCGTGTAGTGCCCCTCGTCGATCGGCGGGTTGGGGCGCCATGCTTCGGAGTTACGGAACAGCGTCCACGGATCGCGGGCGGCCACGCTCGCTTGCCAGTCGCGCCGCACCTCGAGGGCGACGGCGATCTGTTTTTCCGGATGCGCGAAGAGTCGCGCGGCCCACCCCTTGTTGAGGAAGTAGTCGCGGTAGTCGCGCGCGAACACGAACGCGCTCCATCCCACCTCGGCGTTGCGCAGGCCCCAGTCCTCGACCGGCGTCACGACGTCGTAGGCGCGGAACCCCACGCCCACTTGCCGGATGTCGCCGGAGCGCAGCTCCGTGCGCAGCATATAGCCCAGGTCGCTGCGCTTATCGCTCAAGTCCCCCGCCGAGCGGAACACGCCCAACGCGTCGAGGCGCAGGCGCAGGTTGTCCTGAAGCCTCCACTCGAAGAGCGGACCGAAGACGATCGGCAGGCCCTCGACCCGGTTGAACGTCCCCCCGGTCGCGATCGTGAGCGTGGAACGGGTGTCGCCGGTTCCCCACGACACGCGCGCGCCCGGGTTCCACGCTGCCCGGCGCCGCAGGTTCGGGGCGTAGGCGATCTCGTCTCCCTCGCCGCGCAGCCGGTAGAGCAGGGGCTCGCGATACTGCCGCAGCTCCCCGCCGATCCGCGCCGCCGCCGAGCCGTCGACGGTCCCGCCGACCACGATCAGGTTCCCCGTGATCTCGGCGCCGGGCTCGAGCAACACGTCGCCGTTGATCACGACGAGCGCGCCGTTCACCCGGCCGCCGATCAGCGCCGGGCCGTTCCGCACCGCCACGTCGCCGCGCCACTCGTTGCCGCGCGGCAAGCGCGTCCGGCCGACGAGCCGCGTCGTCGAGGGGGCGTTGTAGAAGCGGATGATCTCGTCGGTCACCACGCGCGGCAGCTCGATGGCCTGGAGCGTGGCGCCGGAGCTGTCGGGGTGAATGACGATCGTCGTGTCCTGAACCGTCGCCAGGACTAGGAGAAGGGCGAGCATAGCGGAACCTTGGTTGGGGCCGTGGGGCGCCAGTGCACGGGACGTGCCGCGAGCCGAGGCCGTAACTGCGCGGCCGCGCGGCCGAGTCGTGTCATCCCGTCACGTTTCGGGGTGGCTCAATTCCGAGCCGTCGCATGCGGCGGTACAGATTGGCGCGATCCGTTGACAGCCGGCGCGCCGCCTCCGCGACGTTGCCTCGCGTGGCCGACAAGGCACGCGCGATCAGCTCGCGCTCGTGCTGGTCGAGCGCATCCGCCAGGGCCACATCCGGGGCTGCATCCGCTCCTGCTCCACTGGGCACCGGAGCCGCTGCGATCCGGCCTCCGTCTTGTCCGTGGGGCAGGACGCGCGTCACGTCGTCGGCCGTGATCGTCTCGGTCGACGCGAGGATCGCGAGGCGTTCGACGATGTTCGCCAGCTCACGCACGTTGCCGGGCCAGCGGTACACGGCGAGCAGCTGCAACGCGCCGGCGTCCACGTGCACCGCGCGCCCCAGCCGCATCGCGCAGCGCGAGGCGCAGTGACGCACGAGGGGCGGGATGTCGTCGGGCCGGTCGCGCAGCGGCGGGATGTGGATCGGCAGGACGTTGAGCCGGAACCACAGGTCTTCGCGGAACTGCCGCTCGTGCACGGCGTGCCCCAGATCCTTATTGGTCGCCGCGAGCACCCGCACGTTCACCGTGAAGGGTCGCTCGCCGCCGAGGCGTTCTACCACGCCGGTCTCCAACACGCGCAACAACTTGGCCTGCGCGTCGGCGCCCAGGTCACCTACCTCGTCGAGGAACAGTGTGCCGTTATCGGCCAGCTCGAAGCGACCCTGGCGGCGCTCTGTGGCGCCCGTGAAGGCGCCGCGCTCGTGGCCGAACATCTCCGACTCGACCAGGTCGCGCGGGATCGCGGCGCTGTTCACCGTCACGAAGGGTTTGCCCGATCGCGCGCTGTGACGATGAATGGCGGAGGCCACCAGCTCCTTGCCGGTCCCCGACTCGCCGGTGATCAGCACTCGCGATTCGGTGGGCGCGACGCGCGCGATCATCGCCCGCAGCTCGTCCATCGCGGCGCTGTTGCCAATGAGCGGGTCCGAGTGTCCGAGCTGCTCGTGGAGGCGGCGGTTCTCGGCAAGCGTGCGGCCCAGCTCGAGCGCGCCGCGCAGCGCCACCAGGACGCTTTCGGGCGTGAGCGGCTTCTCGAGGAACTGGAAGGCGCCGAGCTTGGTTGCGCGCACCGCGTCGGCGAGGTTGGCCTTGCCGCTCATCATCACCACGGGGACGTGCGGCGCGCGCTTCTTGAGCTGCTCGAGCGTCGCCAGGCCGTCGGGGCCCGGAGGCATCATCAAGTCGAGCAGCACGGCGTCGGGAGTATCGTCGGCGATGCGCTCCAGCGCGGCGTGACCGTTGGGAGCCTCGAGCGTCTCGAACCCTTCGGATTCGAGCAGGGCGCTCACCATTTTGCGGATGTTCGCCTCGTCGTCGACGAGCAAGATTCTGGGACTCATAGGGGTGGGAAAACGATGGCGAAGGTGGCGCCGCCGCCCGGCGTGGCGGTCAGGGCGATCGTGCCGCGGTGGGCCTCGAGCGTCTGCCGCACCAGAGCAAGGCCGAGGCCCGTGCCGTCGGACTTGGTCGTGAAGTACGGCTCGAACACCCGTTGCCGCAGATCGTCGGGGATCCCCGGTCCGTGGTCGGCGATCGTGACCGCGATCCCACTGCCATCCCCGGTGACGGTCACGTCGATCGCCCCTTGCCCCTGCATCGCCTCGGCGGCGTTACGGAGCAGGTTCGCGAACGCACGCCGCAGCGGGTCGTAGTGGCCCTTGATGATCGCCTGGTGCGGGGCAACGGTTCCATTGGCGCGCACCGCCACGCGGACGCCGTCGGGCACACCAGTCCGCCCCAGCTCCTCGAGCAGCTCGACGAGGTCGATCTCACTCTGCGGACCCTCCGGCAGCCGCCCGAAATCGGCGAACTCACGAGCGAGACGCTCGAGCCGGTCGGTCTCGGCGTTGAGTACCTGGATGGCCGTTTCGGCCCGTTCGGCCGTCGCGCCGTCAGCCCGTCCGAGCTGGTCCACCGCGATCCGCATCGACGTGAGCGGATTCTTTATTTCGTGCGCCACGCGGCGCGCGACCTCGCGGAACGCGCGCAGCCGCTCCGCCTCGAGCTCGCGGTCACGGGCCCGTGCGAGGGTATCGGCCAGCTCGCGCAGCGCCTGACGCAGCGCCTCGAACTCCGGCGCGCCGCGGGCTACGGCGGCCCCTCCCCCCTCGGGGAGCGGCTCGCGCCGCCGGATCAGCTGGGTCCATCCCACCAACTCGTCGATCGGTCGTGAGAGTTGGCGCGAGAGGTGACCGGCCACGTTCACCGACGCGTACAGCACCGCCGCGCCCAGGACCAGGATCACGACGGCGAAACCGGCCGTGTAGTAGCGCAGGAACGTCTCGGCGCGGCGGGCCAGGCTGACTGAGGCAGACACCTGATTCAAATGGTGTTGCAACGCGATGCGCTCAGAGCGTGTGAGGTGCAGCGTGTCGACGTTGTCGATCAGCACTCTGGCCGACAGGGCCACCCGCTCTGACGACGCCCGTGCACCAGCGGTCGGCAGCAGCGTACGCACCGAGAGTACCCAGCCCGCGACCGCGAGGACCGTGGGGACGGCGGTCATCGCGACGAGGATCAGGAAGATTCGCCGCCGGAAAGGAAGCGCCATATTTCAGGCCAATCTAGGGAGCCGGCTCGCCTGTGACAATTCGACACGGGTAAAGGGGAGGGTCAGAATGAAGTCCCACACGCACTACCTGTGGTTCAACACGAAGCAGCGTCAGGAGATCATCGACATTACCGACGAGGTGGTGACGGCGGTGGAGGCGAGCGAGGTGGTCGAGGGAATGGTGCTCGTGAGCGCGATGCACATCTCGGCGTCGGTGTTCGTGAACGATCACGAGTCGGGGCTATGGCACGACATCCAGAAGTGGCTCGAGGGGATCGCGCCCTGGGATCCGAAGCGGTACCAGCACAACGAAACGGGCGAGGACAACGCGGCGGCCCATCTCCGGAGCCTGACGGTGGGTCACGAGGTGATCGTGCCCATCACCAAGGGGAAGCTCGATTTTGGCCCCTGGCAGCGGGTTTTCTACGGGGAATGGGATGGCCAGCGCAAGAAGCGGGTGATCATCAAGGTCTTGGGGGAGTAGGTCCCACGCGGACGGCGCAGTAGTAGCCATTGCCAGCGACGACGATGCCCCAATTGTCCCAGGTGCCCGAGAAGCCGGTCGAATCGGCGTGGCGAACCCAGAGGCCGATGCCGCTTCCATCCTCCACGTCGAGATCTGTCCGCTCATTCGAAACGTTGCCCATTACCAGAACGACGTGGTTGAGTGTGAACACACCGGTCGCGCCGCTGAAATCCGGTTCGGGCGCATGTTCGGGCGCGTGAGCGAGGACGAGCACGCCGGGAAACACCGGATCCCGAGACTCCACCGGGGTGCCGTTGTCCGACACCGGCGCACCGACCTTCTTAAAGTCGAGGCCCTCCGCGGCGCCATAGAGCGGAGTCTTTGCGGTGTCCCCCACAGCGACCTGGCCCGTTCGTGGAGAGCGATCCGTCGACCTGGTTGGCCAAAGCCAAAGGCGTCCCGTTGTGGACTGCGACTTCCACGGTCCCTCGGCGCCGACGAGCGTCAGGCGGTACTCGCCAGGGGCGAGACGTACCGATGCTGGTGGAGTGTCATCAACCGTGCGCGTGCAACTGGACGCCTGGGCGCCCGCCGAATCCACGCCGTAGAGAAGGACTGTGCTGGCGAGGAGAGCGACCGCAATCCGGACCGTCGGCACTACGCGGCCACCTCGACGTACGTCGCGTAGCTCTGACCCCGCGGCGGCTTGTGTCCGTCGTCGCCCATACCCTCAAAGTGGAATGCGAGGGCGCTCCTCATGCGGCGTTCGACCTGCTGCCGGGTCGCGCCCGTAGCCACGCAGCCATCGATGTCTGGTGAGTAGGCAGAATACCCGGTCTTGGTCTTTTCTACGATGATGAGGATCTTCATGGGAGCCTCGCCTGCTTGAGAATGCTCTTGAGGGTTTTGGGAGCCAGATCGTCGCTCGGATGGCCGGCGATCGTTACCAGCCCGGCGTTGCGCGGGTGTTTGTAATGTCGATGACCCCCCCGCACACGGGCAAGGTACCACCCGTCGTCCAACAGCAGTCGGATGACTTGTCGCACGGTCACCGCCGACGATCACGTCAAGGCGAGCGCGGACCGTCATCTTATTGCGGCGCGAAGTGCCGAAACACCGCGCCAAACGCTCTATTTGGAGCCTCGACCAGATGGGGGAGTAGACGTACGCCCGCAAGTTGTTTATTATCAATGGTTCATGCAATCTGGCAGATGAGTAGGCGAGGGGTCGGACCAACAGGCGGCGCCTGCGGTCCTCGGCACTGGGTCGAGGCAACGCGCACGGGCGCGCTGAGATGAGTTCGGCGACCCTCCCCAAGACCCTGCCGGCACCAACTACGGCGATCTTCGCCACCGACAAGAGCCCGAACCGGTCCGCCGGTCTCGCCGCATTCCCGCCCTGCGCGGGGAGCGACGCGGCCACCGCGGCCGTCGTGGGCCTGGAACCGAGTCTGAAATGACACAGCAACACAACCACCTGCCGCGCCCCGTACACAAAGAACCCCCGCCCCACGCGCCCAATGCGGCGCTGATGATCGACTTCGACAACGTCACGATGGCGATTCGATCGGACCTGCAGACCGAACTGAAACGGCTGCTGCAATCCGAGATCATCCGCGGGAAAGTGGCCGTGCAACGCGCCTATGCCGATTGGCGGCGCTACCCCCAGTACATCGTCCCGCTCTCCGAATCGTCGATCGACCTGATCTTCGCCCCCGCGCACGGCGCGAACAAGAAGAACGCGACCGACATCCGGCTCGCGATCGACGCGCTCGAGCTGGTCTTCACCCGGCCCGAGATCGGCACATTCATTCTCCTGTCGGGCGATTCCGACTTTTCTTCGCTCGTGCTGAAACTGAAGGAGTACGGCAAGTACGTGATCGGCGTCGGCATCCGCGAGTCGTCGAGCGACCTGCTGATCCAGAATTGCGACGAGTACTACTCCTACAACGAGCTCGCCGGCTTCACCAAGGAGAGCGACGTCGCCTACGTGCGCCGCGATCCGTGGGAGCTCGTCGTGGAAGCCGTGAAGCAGATGACGGCGCACAACGACGTCATGCGCTCCGATCGCCTGAAACAGGTCATGCAGGAGATCGATCCCAACTTCGACGAGAAGGACGCGGGCTACTCGCGCTTCAGCAAGTTCGTGGTCGAGGCGGCGCACCGCGGGTTAATCGCGCTCACGCGGATGGACAACGGACAGTACGAGATCGCCCTGGGACCCCAGGTCGAAGGCGCGGCCGCACAGCCAGCCCTCGGCAGCGGCGTCCCCGCCGCCGATCGCCCCGCGCGCGAGCGCGAAGGCGGACGTGGCCGTCGCGGCGGCCGGGGTCGTGGGCGCGGCGAGGACCGCGACCAGCGAGAGGCGACCCTGGAGGCTTCCCCCGCCGAACCGGTCGAGCCGGCCGCGCCGGCGGCGTCGA
>Ga0134079_10000331_pt1 | contig 12472 bp, 14 predicted proteins | sample 15_taG_2_FD_119770 | JGI IMG/M metagenome (GOLD analysis project Ga0134079, IMG submission 119770) | Grasslands soil microbial communities from the Angelo Coastal Reserve, California, USA - 15_D_Rain_40cm_2_09182015 | ecosystem: Environmental > Terrestrial > Soil > Grasslands ...
GTCTGACTATCAAATTACCGTTACCCTTAAAGATGTAGGCGAGGGTGATGCAAGGATTATGGCTAACGGTATTTGGAAGGACAATGTAGAGGATTATGACCCTGAGCGTGATGGGTCATTCTCTATTGAGATTTCTAGGGATGGGTCGCATGTAATTTGGGACCCGCCCGAGGATTCAGCTGATATCTGAGTGAAGTTTAGTCCGGGCATAGTGCGTAATGAGGTGCAAGTCCTTACCGGACACGAAAGAAAACACACAACACAAACAAGGACAGATGATGACCGAAGCATTTGATTTCGCAATCGACGACTTCTTTAGTGACCTAGAAAGTGAGGTTCCTGTAGTACCGGAGGCATTCCAATCCGGCGAGATTACTGTGAAGTTGGATGACCAAACTCACGTCATCAGAAAAGAATCCGTAGCCTACGAACCGGGTACGGAACTTTTGCATGTCTACTCACAGTTCGATCAGCACGTTGCAACTATGGCTGAGGGTGAAGCATTACTAGAGTCAGTTAAGGCTGAGGTTGACAAACTTCGTGAGGATTACAACGCTAAACTCACTGTCCTTATGGAGCGCCGTCACGAAATTGATGCATCACTTACCGTAGCGCGTGCAGAAAAGCGGCGTCTCGAAAAGGAAGTTGCCGAGGCTCAGCAGCGTTTGCGTGTCGCGCTTGAATCCGAAAAACTTCGGGCGGATTTTCTCGAGAATAGTGCTCGATTCGACCAAATTACGGCTGGCGCACCGTGGCGTGAGTATGCATTTCCTCACCAATTGGAGGGCGCTAAGCTAATTGCATCGGCTGATGGTCGTGCAATTCTGGCAGATAAGATGGGACTTGGTAAGACTCTCACCTCGCTTATTGTGGCTGACATGCTGCAACTTAAGAAGATTCTTATCATCGTGCCTGACGATATCGTTGGCAACTTCTACCGTGAGGTTAAGCATTGGGTGCCGGGGCGTACCGCATTCTTTGTGGGTAAGATGCCTAAGCGTCAGCGTAATCTTCTGCTAGATATGGCGCTTGAAGATTTGGATGAGTTCACTATCATTGTGAACTACTCAGCATGGCGCAAGGATAATAATCTGATTGAGCGCCTGATTGGTCTGCACTTTGACATGGTGATTTGTGATGAGGCACACACCATTAAGGAAGTCACGACCAATGCATATCGTGGTGTCCACAAGATTGTGCTGGCTGAGAATTCCTGCCCCGAGTGCCGTGGTAATATCCAGAAGGTACATATCTCAGCAGACCAACACGATATGCTAGCGCATGATGAGGATTATGCTAAGCGTTCGTTTGGTGTGAGTCACCGTGACTATTGGGTGTGTGTCGGTAATCACCCTGCTACAGATGGTGCCGTTCCAGAAGAACACGTCCGTAATATTGGGTGTGGCTGGTCACAAATGAAAGACGTTGTGTTCGGTGTTAAGCGTGCGCCTGGGTATCTTCGTTCGGTTACCTCAGTTATTCCTATGACCGGCACACCGATTCTTAACAAGCCGACAGACCTTTATGCTCAGCTGAGTTTGATCTGGCCTGAGAAGTTCAATGACAAGTATATGTTTGAGCGCATGTATTGTGAGAAGCAGAACAATCGTGTCGTGTTCAAGCCCGGTGGTTTGAAGCGATTGACTGCACAAATTGCAGGACGCTACATTATGCGTGACCGTAGGACCGCGGGGGTTATTCTTCCGAAGCAAGATATTGTTGTGCATAGCATTGAACTTGATGAGAAGTTGTACCCGAAGCAGACAAAGGTTATCAAGGACTTGACCTACCACGCTATGCTTGCATTGGAAGATGGGGCGGTTAAGTCTCCGGTCCTCTACACCATTTCCCTCATCCTCCGTAAGCGGCAGGCAAATGTTTATCCTGCCGGTATCCAACTCAAAGACGGAAATGGTTTGGTGGTATTCAATGTCGGTGACGAAGTTAGAGAGTCCGTCAAACTTGATCGACTCCTTACTCCCGCAGATAGCACAGAATCAGGTGACCCTGAAGGACTTGTCTACGACTTTACAGCAGGCGGTGACCTCACCAATGGCGATCGAGTCGTTATCTTCTCACAATTCAAAGAACCGCTTAAGGAACTTGAGGCTCGAATTGCTGAGGCAGGAATTTCTGTTGTCCGACTTGACGGAGACACTCCGCAGGACGTTAGAACACAAATCCAGCTAGACTTTGACCGCAAGTATTGTGAGCAGGACGGCTACGAAGTTAAGTGGCAGGTTGTGCTTTGCAATTACAAGACTGGTGGGCAGGGTCTTAACTTTACCTCAGCAACTCAGATGGTGTTTCTTGATGAGGAATGGAACCCCGGTAAGGAAGATCAGGCCGCGGGTAGAATGGACCGCATGGGCCAAACTGAAGAGTCCACCGTGCATATTCTCCGAATCGAAAACACCATTGATGATTGGATGAGCGATCTAATCGACTCTAAAAGATCCATGATCGAGGGGTTTCACTCCAACATTGATCTTGCTACTTCACTTTTGAACGCAATGCGAAAAGGAGAGATGATGTGATACTAGTATGCTCAACATGTAAAGAATCCTTTCCTGTAGAAGATTTCTATAAGAGTAAAACCCATACTAGAGGCTATTCTTATGACTGTAAACGATGTCATATTCAAAACGTGTCACTCAATCGAAAGGTAAAGATACGACAGTATACTGAAAAGGACAGAGCAAATAACTTAAAGCGTTACGGAATTACAATTGAAGAATACGAAAGCCTATTAACCTCACAGTTTTGGGCTTGTGCAATATGTGGACGTGATGAGGAAGAATTTGAAGGGCGTCTGCATATAGATCATGACCATATTACCGGTAAGGTAAGAGGATTACTCTGTCGAAAGTGTAATTCTATACTAGGTTACGCAGATGATGATATAGATGTAATCCGAAAAGCAATCGCTTACTTAGAAAGGTCCAGTAATGGGTAACATTGGAGAAGATCAAGAAGAGTATGAGTTCGAGCCGTTCCCGGATTCTGTGCCAGAGGAAGTTCCTGTTGTTGTGCCGGTTAAGGAGCCTGAGCCAGAGAAGGTTCCTGCGTGACTGATTATGATGACGCGGAAGTCCCCTTAGTATTAGGTTCACTGAGGGGACGCCGCAATTTCAAGTTGAAGTGGTCCAATGACTTTCAGCATGAAGTATATATGCTTCAAAGTCCACTACGAGATTACATCTGGCAGCCCGGTGAAAATGTAGCTCAATGTGTATGCGCACATCCTGCATACTTTGGTTATCCAGATAAAGTAGAACCTTTCTTTGTTAGAGAGCATGTAGCCGGCAAGGATCATACTTGTGGATTCTATGCCTACACAAATCACCTTAAGTATGACTACGAGAACGGTACAAATGCTGTCGGAGTGATCGAAGCATATGGTCGAATCACTGTAGGAAATCTTGGGTTCCGCGCCGAGAAAGCAAAGATCGTAGCGATTCATTTCAAGGAAGAACTAGGCCCGCTAGAGCAGAGAGTTTTTGAGCGAACCTATCCAGATATCCGAGTCTTTACTGATCCTGCTATCATGTTTGATAGGGTAAAACTTGTCAGCATGGATGGTCCGATTAAATACCCTGAGCCTACATCTATGGCGCGTGCCTTCCGTCTTAATCGCTGTCCCGAATGCGCTAATACTTTTTTCTTTGAAGGTGGCGTATTTGTGTGTCATGTCTGTCAAAAAGGTTGGAAAGCCTCATTTGTCATGGACGTAATACACAACAATTTTTGGGGGTTACCCGGCTGAGCGCGGCTGAGGGGCCGACGATTCGGACACCTGTACGTCACGCGAAAGTCACAGAAGAAAGTTGGGCATTGGTGTTGCGCTTACCGGCTGAGTGTGCCTATACTGGTACTAGACTCCCCCGGTGGCGCGAACCGCGAACCGTGGCGGCAAGAGGTACCCCGGTCACTTACTCTCCCTGATGTAAGTGGCCGGGGTCCAGGCCGTTTAGGGAGCTTTTTTCATGCCACAAATTAGGAGAGAATATGAGTTGGGCAGATGAGATACAACTACGCGAAGAAAAAGATGCGTTAATTTTAGAGAACAATCGGCTACGACTTAGACTTGTGGAAATCTCTGAGATTGAAATACGTAAGTGGGCGCTTTCTCTTTCGGCCGGGGATATTCTAGAAGCCGAGAAATATGTGGGGTATGTTACTAATGGCTTGTCCTGAGTGCGCTGTAGGGTACCATTGGGAGTGCATCATTCCTAACTCGGTACTGTCGTGTTGTTGTGATGATGACAGCGAAGTATTTACTGCCATTAGTAAGAATCGTGGGGGACAACTAAAAGAACCTGACGCCATTACCGATCTGGAATCGACCGGAAGAAAGCGAGCCGCCCTACTTTATCCCTTTATGGAAGGAATGAAGTGTGAGTGGCGTAATCTGTTTAATGCTGGGGGTGGGGTTATACCTATTGTGGGTTGCCGTAGTGGATTGGCTACTGCAAGACACCACGGTCCCGACAAGAATACGGTCAATAATAGCCCGAACAACGTTCATCGTATCTGTGCTGATTGTCATAATCGTTGGCACGCTGTCAACGATAAGTTTTACGATTCTATAAGGCCGACGACTAATTTGCCTTATGTGCCCACTGTAGATTTTCTACCACATGACCCTGATACCAAAGCCACCGAAGTCGAAGTTGTACTTTCTGCGTCTTGGTTCAACACGAAAATCAAAACCGAGGCGTATGATAAAGTACGCCAAGAATTCAATGAAGAAAGGATGAGCGAGGTTAATGGCTAAGGATCAGGATGAACTTGCTGCCGCTAAACTTCAAATCGAGGCGTTGCGGACAGAACTAGAGGCTGCTAATGAGCAGATTGCGGAACTAGAAGCAGACCAAGAGAATAACTATCGGCAAGTATCGGTTGAGGATGCGCTAGCATTTGCTGATGCAAACCCCGATGCTGTGTCTAGTACGTCAGCCCTACTTTCGACTGCTGCGGACATTTATAACTACCTGTCGCAGTAAAGATAATCTGAATATGGTCTTGACTCGCTGGTAATTTCGTGGTATACTAGTCGTAGGCTCAGGCCGGGGATAGGATAGCCCCCTGCAACCCCGGTCTGAGTCTCCCACAAATGACACTACAGAAATGACAAGCGAATATGAGTGATAGTGGATGGGTTTGCGCAATTTGCGGATGCGCGGTTTACAAAGTGTCAATGTATGATCCTGTTAGGATTCCACATAACAAGGTTTTTCATCGACACTTTGGAAATCAGTATAAGCCGTCATGCGGACAGCAACCTGTACTAATTCTCAGATCAGAATTTGAGACCCTAACCAACGTCAGACCAATCCGACAGAAACTACGACAGAGACCCCGAATCAACAGAAGGAAACTAGCCGAATGAAACTGGTATCACAGTCCGAAGTGGACACATTTCTAATTTGCGAGCGTAGACACTTCTACGCCTTTGGAGAGCGCCTCCAACCTAAATCTCATGGCCCTGGCTTGACGCGAGGAATTCTCGGTCACCGTGCATTAGCGGTGTACTATAAGCGTCTTGTCAGGGTCAAGCCAACTCCTGAGGACATTAGGCAAGCAGCATCCGAAATGGATGAGTTCCTTAAGAATGAGCTCCTTAATGCTGCACTTAGTGGTGATACGAATATTGTGGAAATGGCTACAGAACTTCGCACACTTCTATCTGAGTATGTCATGTATACTTCGGATGAATTCAATGAGTGGGAGATTCTGTCGGTCGAGCAGGAGTTTGTGATTGAGGACTTCCCATTCACACCTGACATTATCAAGCGTAACCGCGTGTCGGGTGAGGTAGTTCTGTCGGATCATAAGTTCCTGTATAACTTCTACAACGCAAACAAAGTCAACCTGTTTCCGCAACTGCCTAAGTATGTCGGTGGTCTACGCGACATTGGATATAGGGTTGACTATGCTGAGTACAATATGATTCGATACCGTAAGGATGGTGTCGAGAAGTTCAAGCGTATGCGTATGGATATTCCTGAGGTGCGGATTGAGAAGTATCAGCATGAACAGGAAGTTGTGAAGAATAGGATTAACTCATTCAAGGCTATGTCTATGGATGAGTGGGAGCAATTGGTTCTGCGAACGGCTAACTCGTTCACTTGTAATAGTTGCCCATTCTTTGATCTATGTCAGACCGATCTAGATAATCTACGAGGAAGGGATTTACTTGTCCACTCAGACTACGAGCCAAGCACCTACGGGTACCGAGACCCGGCAGAAGAAGCCGGCTAAAATGTCGTTGAATAACGACCCTGTGGTGCGTGAGATTATCCTCATGGCTAAAGACCTAGAAGGTGAATGGTTTGTTGAAATGCAGCAAACTATTATGGCTGAACATCTAAAAGAAGTTAAGGACGCGATTCGATCTTATGCCTTCTAACTCTCAACTCTACGCGGCACTTCGCAATAGCGCGGTTCCGCTAGAAGATGAAATCATAACCGCAAACGTCATCATATATGGCCCACCAGGAGCAGGAAAGACAGTCGAATTAGTCAAACTAGCGCAGGCTGTAACAGCCCCCGACAAAGAAATAGTCTATCTAGATTCTGCACAGGGTTTCGTATCCCTAAAGAATCACCCAGGTCTAATGAAGCGAGTGATTCGGTACCGCTTCAAGGGCGTAAGTCAACTAGGTACTTTGGCTGCCGCTATTGCCGAGAAGGCTGAGGGATTTGAGAATGTCGGAGCTGTTATCATCGACGAGGTTTCCTCTATTGCTAAAGAGGATTTGTCGTTGGTGGTTGTGGCTAGGATCAAAGCCGAGAAGATTACGGAGTATGACGGAGCAGACTGGCCGGGATATAACGCAAACCTAGAGCGAGTAAGCCGAGAACTTCGTAAACTCTACAAACTACCAATCCATATCCTTATGGCATCGCATATGCGGGAATCCGAGGTACAAAGCGGTGCGAATAAGGGTAAGCGCGTTAAGCGACCATCTATGCCGCCAGAACTAGCCGAAGTAGGTAATGGGCTAGCACACGTCTTGGCATATATGGAATCGTCAATCAAAGATGTGGGCGGTAAAGTTCAATATGTCCACACTCTCCAAGTACACTCATCCAGTTTGGTCAATGCCAAATCTAGGGTGGGAGGGTTACCTGTAAAGGTAACACCGGACGTATTCAATCAGCGAATGGTTGAGTTCGTTCAGTCAGGAACAGAAGTCAACGAAGAGAAACCAATCGAAGTTGATGACTCGTTCGCAATCGGAATCGAAGTAGAGGAATAAAAATGACAACAACCGATGACAACATCTTTGCTGACCTCGATCTGGAAAGTGCTGCGGATGATCCGTTTGCTATTTCTCCAGGTACCTACAATGCCACGCTAACCGACATTACTAAGCGGGACGCTAAGGTGTCGGATAACGGGGACGAGGTTCCGGCAAAGATCGTCTTTGAATACATCATTGATGAAGATGGGGAAGAAAGCGGCTCAACGGGAATGCCAATTCAGGAGTGGTTCACCGTTCCTGAGAGGGACGATACTTCTCCTGTGGCAAAGCGTCAGCGTTCTTTCCTTAAGCGCCGTATGCTTTCTCTCGGCGTTCGACCGGAAATGATGAACACAACTCGCCCCGAGGAACTTGTGGACACACAGGTCATTCTGAAGGTGAAGCGTAATGGTGTTTACACCAACGTTTCAAGTGTGAGCCTGCCTGGGGATTCTCACGCGATGGTGGATTTCCCCGAGTAATAAACCGCAGGTGGCGGCGTATGATTTATACCCGGACTGCGCCGCCACCTGTCACATATCAGGGAGAATTATGAATGAACACCCAAACATTAATGTAACAGGACTATTTCTACTACACCGCGAAGATGCACCCTACTTGTGGCAAGAGAGGTTATGTTGGCCTGACTCATGCGGCAATAAAGAAACGGACAGGACCATTGGAGTATACGAAGAACGATACGGAACTGAATATAGAATTAACGTCTGTCGTTACTGTGGAGGAATCCTCTTCACCAGTCTTTTTAGGTGTCCGAGTTGTAGCGACTATTACCTTAAAGACTTCGTTGACGATAGATGGTGTCTTGCTTATCCCCTTTGTTGGGATTGTTTGTCCCGAATGTCACCAGCACCCTGTAGTCGTCATAGAAGCATGGCCGATTCCAATAGGCCAAATCGGGAGCCCCTTGGTCTCAATCCCCGAAAGTACAGTCGAGAAGAATTGAGCGATTCGATTGCCGGGTTTTTCGATGACTGACGAACAAGACATTGGCAGATTCATAGATACCATATGGTCTGACGCTGTAGGGTTTGTATACTTGCCGACAAAAGACTCTCGGAATGACGTTTGGAAGAAGGTTTTTTTCGAGTGGCCTAAGCATCGTGATGCCGTAATTAACTACATCATCACCCGATCTAGCCAGGGTTTAGACGTATACATAGCCCCTGCAATTTTCAGCAAGCCGAACCCTAAGAAGGAAAATGTCTTAGGGTCATATGTCTTGTGGACAGAGTTCGATGGGAATGCACCTGAGGAATGGGAGCCAGGAAGCGCGGCAGGCCCGCACGATGCCGTACAGGGACGCCTAGAGCATGTTCCGCCGCCTACCATCCGCGTGCAAAGTAGTAGCGATGGGCATGAGCACGTTTACTGGCGATTAGAAGAATTCACAGAGGATATTGGATGGGTCGAAGCGGCTAATAAAAGCATCGCTTATGAGACTCACGCCGACACTTCGGGTTGGGATCGCAACCAAATTTTGCGTCCACCGGGGTCTAGAAACTACAAGCATGATCTTCCTGTCACCATCATTATCAAGAACGACCATGAGTATATTCGGGATAACTTCAAGGAGTTAAAGCCTCCGCAGATACTTGTAGATGAGTCAATCGACACCGACAATCTCCCTGACCCTGAGTATGTCGTTGCAAAGTATCGTTGGTCCGAAGAAGAGTTTGAGCTGTTTAAGCGCATCGAGATTCCGCAGGGTGAGCGTTCTACTGCGCTAATGCGTCTCGGATATGTCTGTGCTGAACTTGGTATGGATGACGCTGAGGCTTATTCCATATTGGTACACGCCGATGATCGGTGGGGCAAGTTTAAGAACCGTGATGATCGTCGTCGCAGGTTCCTTGACATTATCGACAGAGCGCGACAAAAGCATCCGGTTAGTACCGATGAGTTAAACTTCCGCGGGTTGCTAGAACAATCCGGCGATGTTGAAATCAACACTCAGTTTGTGTGGAAGTGGCGGGATTTCCTAAACAGTAAGATTGAGGTTGAATGGATAATCGAAGACTTATTAGAGCGGGGCGGGCTCGGTATGGTTGCCGGGAGTCCTGGGGTTGGGAAAACACAACTGACTTTACAACTAGGTATAAGTTGTGCCTTAGGTATTCCGTTTCTTGGGTGGGCTATCCCTCGACCCTTGAAAGTTGTGTTTTTGTCCCTCGAAATGAGCCAGGTAGCCTTGAAGAGATTTCTCGACACTATCTCAACAGGTTACGATCAGAAACAACAAGATATCTTGAACGAGAACTTGCAACTAGTAACGCCAGGGGAAGCGATCCCACTGAACCGGCCCGAAGGCTTAAAGTTTATCAAGCGGTTACTCAACGAAACCAAACCTGATCTACTGCTAATCGACAGCATGAACAAGATTACGAGTGGTAAACTTGACGAACAATCAATCAATGATATCAACCGGGTACTTCTACAAATCAGAAACCAATTCGGCTGCTCAATCTGGCTAGTACACCACAACCGTAAAGCCAACTCAGATAACCGTAAGCCTGTCGAACTATCAGATATCTACGGGTCCACGTTCATTGCAGCGGAACTTACTACTGCGCTGATTATGTGGCAGGACAAGACACAACTAAAGCAGATACTTGAAATCATACCAGTCAAATCTAGGCTAGCCGAACTACGCGATGAGTTCCTAGTATTCCGAGAACCGACCACACTCAAATTCCAGAACAACGATGAGAAGATCAAGGAGGAAAACACAGCCAATGGCGATAGCGGAAATATCCTTGACTTGGGATGAAATCAAACTGCTACTAGAGAAAGCTGATATCGTTGGTGTCGATACTGAAACTAATAGTCAAGACATTCGTGACGGTCGTGGATACGCTATTGGTATCTCACTTGCTGTCGAGCGAGCAGGTATTTATTACACATGCTATCTCCCCTTCCGACACGAAACAGCCGAAGGATTCACCTACGATATAGGAGAAAATGAGGATGCGACAGTTCTTGCCGACGTTAAAGATTTCCTCGAATCATTTACCGGATGGGTCGTCTTTCATAACGCTAAGTTTGACTTGGTTTCGTTACGAACTCTTGGTATCAAATATGAGGGGAGATTCTATTGTACGCTTGTCATTAGTCATCTCATTAATGAAAACCTATACTCCTATAAGCTTGGTGATGTGGCAAAAGAGTTTGTCGGTCCCGAGGAAGAGAAGTTTGACGACAAAGAGTTTAGAGCTTTAGTCTCAGCATTTGGTTGGGCCGGGGTGCCCATTCCTAGGATGAAGAAATATGCCGCGCATGATGCGAGTTTGGCTCTGGCAATTATGCTGAGTCTTATGGATCAGTTTAAGCGCGAAGTGCCAGAGGCATACTGGCAACATAAGCAGGACTTCATCCGAGTAGTAATTAAGATGGAGTCTAGGGGGGTTCGTATCGACACAGAATTATGCGACCGAATGACAGCAATAGGCTACATGACAATGGTATCACTAACCGACACAATAGGCGGAAACCTTGGCAGTCCGATCTTTCTCAAAGAAATCCTCATTGACCGACTTAAGTTACCTATCGTTAGAACATCAAACAAAACGGGTAAAGCATCTTTTAATAAATCTGCTATGGAAGAATACGACGTACTTCTCGCTGAGTCTACAGATTCTACGGCAAGGTATGTGGTTGAGTATCGGGGTTGGCAGAAATCGGTTTCGAGTAATTACCTTCCATATGTTACCCTCCTTTCGCCTGATGGACGTTTGCGTCCGAACTATAAACTTCACGGCACTAAGACCGGGCGAATGTCTTGTGAGCACCCCAACCTACAGCAGATTCCACGCAAAGGTGTAAATCCTTGGAACGGTAAAATGAAGAAAGCGTTCATCCCTGATCCGGGATATACGCTGATTGAATTCGACTACGCACAACTAGAACTCAGGTTAGGAACAGCATATGCAAAAGAACGACGACTCATCAAAGCATTTGAAGAAGGACGAGATATCTTTACTGAAATGGCAGGGAGCATTGGTCTCCCTCGACAGCAAACTAAGACGTTCGTCTATTCAACACAATATGGGGCCGGTGCAGGAAAGATCGCTGCGGCTTTGGGAATCACTCTTAACAGAGCCTTTAAGATTCGAGACAATTACAAACGTGCTTACCCAGGATTCACCAAAGTTAGCCAAGTGGCCGCTTACAACGCAAAACACACCAAGCGAGTCAAATTCTGGTCAGGCAGATACCGTCACTTCTCAAACTTTGATTCTACCTACAAAGCGTATAAAGCGTTCAATAGCATTATTCAAGGAGGCGCTGCGGACATTGTTGAAACCGTGATGGTCCGTCTTGCAAATGAGATTGACTGTGACGATGCACGAATGCTGCTACAGGTCCACGACAGCGTTTTGTGGGAATTAAAAACAGATTTAGTAGACCAATATATCCCTAAAATCAAGGCTATCATGGAAGATGTTAAACCTAATTTTGGGGTAAAATTCGCAGTAAGTGTGCATGAGTGGGGTGAATAATGGAAGGGCTACCGAAAAAGGTAATATGCTCCACTTGCAAGATTACATTTGAGACTTACAATAACGGTCATTATTGTCCTGCATGTCATGCTGAGTATGTGCGTGAATGGACTAAGAAAAACTATGTGAGCGTCAAAAACACACAATTCCTATACAAATATGGAATTACAATGGATGACTACAGCAGAATGTTTGAAGAACAGGAGGGTCTTTGTAAGATATGTCGTTGTCGGCAACCGAATGCTCGATTCAAATATCTCTCAGTAGATCATGACCATGAAACGGGTAGAGTTCGGGGGTTACTTTGTATGAACTGTAATCGAGGATTAGGGCTATTTGACCATGATCCTATCCTACTAGAGAAAGCAATTGATTACCTTGGCTGAACCAGTAATTATCCGAAGAAATGAACTAAAGCCACCACCAAGAAGGTTACTAGCGGTTGATCCCGGTTTGACTACAGGCTATGCGTTGTTTAGGAACGGCAGACTTGAAGATTTCGGTCAATGTGTAGGCTTGGACCAGTTAACCGAGTATCTAGAGCGCATAACTCGACCGGAAATAATCGTGATGGAGAAATACCGCCTTTTCAAGTGGCTAGCAGAACAGCAATCAGGGTCAAGAATGGAAGTTGCACAGGCAGAGGGTATCATCGTCTCCTATGCACACAGAAATCACATCAAACTTGAAGAACAAGCACCGAAC
>Ga0134079_10000332_pt1 | contig 12448 bp, 14 predicted proteins | sample 15_taG_2_FD_119770 | JGI IMG/M metagenome (GOLD analysis project Ga0134079, IMG submission 119770) | Grasslands soil microbial communities from the Angelo Coastal Reserve, California, USA - 15_D_Rain_40cm_2_09182015 | ecosystem: Environmental > Terrestrial > Soil > Grasslands ...
CACCGAGTTGAGATCGGTGACCCGCACGCCGAAGAGCCAGCGACACAGCAGGTTGTAGATGCTCGATACGAAGCGCTTCTCGTAATGCCCCTGCTTCGTGCCCGTCACGATGTCGGCGCGGTCCTCGAGAATCGGCGCGACGAGGCCGGGGATGTCGGCCGGCGCGTACTGGAGGTCGGCGGGATAGAACACGAACACCCGCCCGCGCGCCGCATCGGCGCCGGACTTCAAGGCGTCGGCGATCCCCCGCTGGGCGCGATGCGTCACGACCCGGACAAACGGATGCTTGGCCGCGATCTCCGCGAGGACGCGTGGCGTGCCGTCGTGACTGCCGTCGTCCACGATGACGACCTCGCACGCGTACGGCAGCGGCAGCAGCGCTTCCCGCGCCAGGCGCACGAACTCGGGGAGGTTCTCGGCCTCGTCCTTGGCGGGGACGAGCACGCTCACCTCGGGGGTCGTGGAATTGGTCGCGAGGCTCACAGACGTTTGCGCATCCGCGCGGGCAGGATGCCGAGCTGGTCGCGGTACTTGGCGACCGTGCGCCGCGCGATCTTCACGCCGCGCTGTTCGAACATCTGGACGATCTGCTGGTCGGTCAGGGGGTCCTTCGGGTCCTCGTCGTCCACCATCTTTTGAATCTGTGCCTTGATCGAGCGGGCGCTGGCGTCTTCGCCGGTCGTGGTCGTGAGACCGCTCGAGAAAAAGAACTTGAGCGGCAGGAGCCCGCGCGGCGTCTGCACGTACTTCTCGTTGGTTACGCGGCTCACCGTGCTCTCGTGCATGCTGATGACGTCGGCCACTTCCCGCAGGGTCAGGGGCTTCAGGTACTCGATGCCCTTCTCGAAGAAGTCGCGCTGCCGATCCACGATGAAGTTCATCACCTTGAGCATCGTCTGGCGCCGCTGCTCGATCGCCTGGATCATCCAGTGGGCGCTGTTGAGCCGTTGGTTGATGAATTCCTTGCTCTCGACGTCGTACTTCTTCTTGTCGCGAGCGATGTCCTGATAGGTGCGGGAAATGCGTAGCCGCGGCAACCCGCCGTCGTTCAGGAACACGTGGTACTTCTCGTCGATCTTTTCGACGATCAGGTCGGGGATGATGTACGCGTCATTCGCCGCCGAGTGCTGGAGGCCGGGCTTGGGATCGAGCCGCGCCAGCTCATCGGCGGCGCGCTGCACCTCGTCGGGCGCGAGCCCGAAGCGCTTGCCCAGATCGCTCCAGCGGTGCGCGATCAAGTCGTCGAAGGCTTCCTTGACGAGGCGGTACACGAGCGTGTCGGTGCGCTTCTGGCTCTCCATCTGCAGCAGCAGGCACTCGCGCAGGTTGCGCGCCCCGGTTCCGGGAGGGTCGAGCTGCTGGATGATGGCGAGCATGGCTTCGGCATCGGCGAGCGTGTACGGCGTGACGCTCAAGTCGAGCTCCGACTCGGCCGCGTGCTCTTCAAGTAGCTGGTTTGCGCCCTTGAGGATCTCCTCGAGGCTCGCCTGTAGGTAGCCGTCTTCCCCGACGTTGCCGAGGAACTCCTCGCACAGGAGCTGCTGCCGCGGGCTGAGATCGAGCATGCGCGTCTGGTCGCGCAGGTGGTCGATCAGGTCCTTGCTCTCGACCGAGACCGGCTCCACGTACTCCTGAGCCCCACCCAGCGTCCCGCTGGGCACGCCGTGCTCGGTGCGGTCGTCGAGCAGGATGGCCTCCCAATCGGGCTCGTCGTCCCCCGACTTCTCCTTCTCTTCGACCTTCTGCTCCGGCGCCGGCGCTTCGGTCTCCTCCTCCGGCTCGAGCAGCTCGAGGAACGGATTGCCCAACAGCTCCTGCTTCAAGTGTTGCTGCAGGTCGAGCAGGGGCATGTAGAGCAGATCCATCGCCTGATAGAGGCGAGGATTGATCCGCAGGTCCTGGCGGAGCGACGTATGCTGGTGCAGGCCGGTCTTCATGCGGCGTGCGTCAGGCGCGCCCGCAGGCGCGCGGTAAGGGTTGGGCCGAGGTAGAGGTCCGCGACGCGGTCGTCGAACACCAGCTCGCGCACGGTGCCGCCGACTTGCACCTGGCCTTCGAACATGATGTAGGCGCGATCGACGATGTCCAGGGTCTGCTCGACGTTGTGGTCGGTGATCAGCACGCCGATGCCCCGATGGCGCAGCCCGGCGACGATCGTCTGGATGTCGTGCACGGCGATCGGATCCACGCCGGCAAAGGGCTCGTCGAGGAGCAGGAACTTGGGCTCGGTGACGAGCGCCCGCGTGATCTCGAGCCGGCGCCGCTCGCCGCCCGAGAGCTGGAAGGCTTTCTGGCGCCGCAGATGCTTGATCGCCAGCTCGTCCAGCAGGCCCTCCAGGCGTTGCTGCCGGCCCCCCGCATCCAGCGTGGGGATCGTCTCGAGGATGGCGAGCACGTTATCCTCGACGCTCAGCTTGCGAAACACCGAGGGCTCCTGCGCGAGATACCCGATCCCCGCCAGCGCACGCCGGAACATCGGCTCTGCCGTGATGTCGCGTTCGTCGAGCAGAATCTGGCCCTGGTCGGGACGGATCAGTCCCGTGATCATGTAGAACGAGGTTGTCTTCCCCGCCCCGTTGGGCCCGAGCAGGCCGACGATCTCCCCCTGAGACAGGTTCACCGATACGTCGTTCACCACGCGGCGGCTCTTGTACGTCTTGACGAGATGCCGGGCTTCGAGCCGGCTCGCACCCCGCACCGCAGGATGCTCGCCGCTCACGGCCTCGCTCCGCGCCAGCGTCTGCTCGGCGACCTCGAGGAAGTGCCGGGCGGCGGCCTCGCGCTCCGCGGGCATCTCGGCCCAGATCTCGGCGGCGAAGGCGACGGGCGCTTCGCTCCACAGCGGCCCCACCGGCAGCACGACCACCCGCAGCGTGCCGAGGCGCGGCAGTACCGAGGCCGAGAGATAGGTCCGCGCCTCGTCCACGGAAAGCGTCCCTGCTTCGGCGGACGGAATGAGCTTCAGGAACTCCTCGCGGTACGCCACCGCGAGCGCGCCGAACGTGGCCCGGCCCTCGGCGTCGGCGATACGGGCCAAGGCGGCAGCCGCGAGGGCGAGGGACGAGTCGCGCGTGGCGAGCAGCTCGGCGAGGCGGTCGGCGGTGCTCATGGCTTCTTCTTTGTCGTGTCGGCCGGAGCCGGAGGCGCCGGGGGCCGCGGCTCGAGATGCACGCCGTCGGCTTTGCCCGCGACGACGATGCGATCGACCTTCGCGCCGCGCAGCTGCACGGCGATGCGCTGGCCACGCGAGTAGTTGATCGCCGGCGCGGCCGTCGAGTCGCGGTCGTCGAAGTGATGCGTCAGCGCGCGTGCCGCCCCGCGGGCGAGGATCTGCTGCAGCCGGGAATGTTCGCGCCCCGTAGAGTCCTTCTCCTGGACGAACCGCGCGGTCAGGGAATCGCCGGCGATCCAGTCGATGTCGGCCGGCGCGGTCGCGGAGTCGCGCTTGGCCCGCGACAGGGCGTTCCGATAGGCGCGGGATTCCGTGAGCACTTCCTCGGGCGTGTCGACGGCGATCGAATCCGCATCGATCGTGTAGAGGCTCGAGACGGCGTGCGCCCGCGTCCTGGACGCTTCGCCCACCCACGCGAGCGCCTGCTGCAGTTTCTTGGCCGCGACCAGGAGATGAATCGTGTCGGCGGTGAGGGTCCAGTCGTCGCCGGTCGCCTTCGCCTCGCCGAGCGCCTTGACCAAATTGATCTCGTGATGCTCGAGTCCCAGGTCGATGCGCGTGCCGACCAGCGTGTAGGTCTTGCCGCCCTTCCCTTCCACGCGCGGTTGGCCGATGAGATGGCCGACCCCGCGGGTCTCGTCGAGCAGCAACGAATCCGAGCGCGAGGCGAAATCGCTGCGATCGACCGTCACGTGTCCGCCCGCCCACACGCGGTCGTCTCCTTTGAAGCGCATCCGGTCTCCGACGATGATGTACGGCTCTCCGGAATCAGGCGTCTCGCGGTATTCGACGGTGGGGCGCGACGTGGCGAACATCTCGACCGTGTCGCGGACGCCGACCGCGGCGCGGTAGTAGTCGAGATGAGGGCCGCGCAGCACGGTGCCGCTGCGCCGGTTCGTGGCCACCACGTTCTTGCGCGCCTCGAGCCGCTCGTCGCGCAGGTAGTACGAGGCGCGGTTTGCATCGAGGGCCATCGCGGTGTCGCGGATGACGACCCGCCCGATGAAGTCGATGCGCCGCAGGCGCCCGTACATGGCGACGCTGTCCGAAGAGAGCGTGCTGCCGGTGTCCTCGCAATGCGCCAGCACGCCGCCGCCGGCAAAGCGGTTCGTGTCGCCGGGGGTCGGTACGATCTGGCGGTAATTCCCGCCGATCGAGTCGATCACGATCGTACAGGGCCGGCCGGCGCCCTGTGCGGCGGGGGCGGCGACGGGCTGCTGCGCGAGTGCGAGGACGGCGAGCACGACCATCATTGATTCGGCAACCGCAGTTGGCCGCCCGTTCCTTTTGGATGCTTCGCGACCAGGTTCTTGAACTCGGGGTCGGACGTGAACCCATCCCCTGCGATGTGCTGTCCCCCCGGGGCCTCGAACACGAAGTCCTTGTCCGAGCTGACTTCATTGCCGGCCTGGCGATAGCGCATCACTTCGCTTTTCAGAGTGCGCCCGTCGTTCGTCACGACGACGACGTTGCCGCGCCCTTCCATGTCGCCGGTGCGCCAATGGTACGTCCCCTCGCGCGCCGTGAGCGTCGAAGTCTCGCGTCCGGTCACATCGTAGAAGGTGATGTGGACGGCGCGCATCTCGGCGGTCTGCGTCGTCGAGAAGAAATACGCCGTGTCGGCGCGCACGCGGGCGCGCTGCAAACCCGTCTCGGTGACGTAGTGCGTCATGCCGATCAGGACCTGGTCGGCGGAGTCGAGCACGCTCTGCGTCGCGGTCGGCTGCGCGCCGCGGCCGCCGCAGGCGGCGACACAAAGAACGAAGGCCCAGGAGGCTCGACTCATACCGCGCCTGCCTTCATCAAGTCATGCAGGTGTACGATCCCGACGACCTTCTTGCCCCCATCGAGCACCGGCAGCGCCATGATCCCATGGCGCTCCATCACGCTCACGGCGGTGCCGGCGAGCTCGTCGGCGCGCGTGGTCTTGGCAGTCTTGGTCATCACGTCACCGACGGGCAAGTCGAGGAACCTGTCGGTGCGCTCCATCAGGCGCGTCAGGTCGCCCGAGGTCACCACGCCCACGAGCGATCCCTGGCCATCCACGACGGCGACGGTGCCCCGCTTTTCGGCGAGGAGCACGACGCATTCGCGCATCGGCCGGTCGGGCGTCAGGGTCGGGAGATCCTGATTGAGCATCACGTCGGCGACGCGGAGCAGCAATTTCCGGCCGAGCGCGCCGCCCGGGTGCAGCGCGGCGAAGTCTTCGCGGCGGAACCCCTTCACCTCGAGCAGCGTCACGGCGAGGGCGTCCCCCAGCGCCAGCGCGACGGTGGTGCTGGCGGTCGGCGCCAGCGTCTCGGGACAGGCCTCCTCGGTCACGGACGCGTCCACCACGACGGTGGCCTGGCGGCCGAGCGGGGAGTCGGCGTCGCTCGTGAGCGCGATGATCGGGATGCCGAGCCGCTTGAGCTGGTTCACGAGACCGAACAGCTCGTCGGAGTTCCCGCTCTTCGACAAGACGACGGCGACGTCGTCGCGGCCCACGATGCCGAGGTCGCCGTGCAGGGAGTCCACGGGGTGCAGGAACGTCGCGGGCGTGCCGGTCGACGTGAAGGTCGCGGCAATCTTGCTCGCGATGAGACCGGACTTCCCCACCCCCGACACGATGACGCGGCCCTTGGCGGCGGCGAGCAGCTCGATCGCCTGCGCGAACGCCGGGCCGAGGCCGTCGGCGACACGCCGCACGGCACCCGCCTCGAGGGCGAGGACGCGCTTGCCACGCTCAACCAGCGCGGCGTGATCGGCGGCTGGGCGGGCTTTCGACATCGCCTCTCTCTTGGAGGTACTGGTGCAACAGATCCTTCCAGACGCCGCGGGCCTTGAGAATGATCTCGGCGACCTCGCGCACGGCGCCGTCGCCGCCGGCGCGCTTCGTCACGAACGTGGCCGCCGTCTTCACCTCCGGCACCGCGTTGGCCACGGCGATCGGCAGGGCCACGCGCGTCAGCACGGGCAGGTCGGGCAGATCATCGCCGACAAAGGCGCACTCGTCCCACGCCACGCCGCGGCGCGCGAGGATCGTGGCGAAGGGTGCCAGCTTTGGGTTGTCCTGTACGACCTCGTCGACCTTGAGCTCACGCCCACGCAGCGCCGTGGCTTCGGAGCGCCGGGCGCTGGCGAGCACGACGACGAGGCCCGCCTGGCGCAGGAACTTGATGCCCAGGCCATCCTGGATATGGAAGCGCTTCAACTCCATCTGATGGGTGGCGGATTCGCCGACGTACAGCCCGCCGTCGGTCAGCACGCCGTCCACATCGAAGCCGACGAGCTTCAGGCGGCGGGCGACGGCGCCGTTAAGCACGAACGGTCTCCCGAGTCCGCTGCCACACGTCGAGCGCGATGCCGACGATCCCGGGGAGCTGATCGAGGGGCACCATGTTGGGACCGTCGGACGGAGCCCGCGCGGGGTCGGGATGCGTCTCGAGGAAGAAGCCGTCGGCGCCGGCGGCCGCGGCCGCGTAGAGCAGCGGCGGAATGAACTCGCGCTGCCCGCCCGACGAGCCATCCTGACCCTGCCCCGGCTGCTGCACGGAGTGCGTGGCGTCGAAGACGACGGGTGCGTTGCACGCCGCGCGCAGGCGGACGAAGCTCCGCATGTCCACGACCAAATCGCCGTAGCCGAAGAAGGTGCCGCGCTCTGTGACCGCGATCTCGGGCGCGCCGCCCACGCGCACCTTCTCGACGGCGCCGCGCATTTCTTCGGGCGCCATCCACTGGCCCTTCTTGATGTTCACGGGGCGCCCTGCCTTCCCCGCTGCGACCAGCAAGTCGGTCTGGCGGCACAGGAAGGCGGGGATCTGCAGAACGTCGGCGACCTTGGCGGCGGCGGGCACGTGGCCGGCCTCGTGGACATCGGTGAGGATGGGAAGGCCGGTCTCGGCGCGGACCTTTTCGAGGGCCCGGAGCCCCGCCTCGAGGCCGGGTCCGCGGGCGCTGCTCAGGCGAGAGCGATTGGCCTTGTCGTACGACGCCTTGTAGATGACGCCGATGCCGAGCTTCGCGCCCAGCTCGGCGAGCGCTTCGCCCACACGGACGTTGAGGTCGTCGGATTCGACGACGCAGGGCCCCGCGATGAGGAACGGGGCAGCCCCCCCGCCGAACTTCTGGGCCATGTCAGTCGGCCAGCTCGGCAAGCTCTCCGGCTTGCGCGCCGGTGCGGGTGTGCTGCTTCCGGTACTCCAGCGCGGCGCCCACGAAGCCCGCGAACAGCGGGTGGGGGCGCATCGGCCGCGACTTGAGCTCCGGGTGGAACTGGCAGCCCACGAACCAGGGGTGATCGGGCAGCTCGATCATCTCGACGAGCGAGCCGTCGGGCGACAACCCGGAGCAGCGCATCCCGAACTCGGCGAGCACGTCGCGATAGGCGTTGGACACCTCGTAGCGGTGGCGGTGGCGCTCGCTCACTTCGGCGGCGCCGTAGATCTGCGCCACGCGCGAGCCAGGGCGCAGGCGGCAGGGATAGGCGCCGAGGCGCATCGTGCCGCCCATTTCCTGGATCCCTTCCTGCGAGCGCATCAGCGCGATCACGGGATTCTCGCACTCCGGCTCGAACTCGCTCGAGTTCGTGTTGGCGATCTTGCAGACGTTGCGCGCGAACTCGATGATCGCGGTCTGCAAGCCGAGGCAGATGCCGAAGAACGGCAGCTTGTGCTCGCGCGCCCAGCGAATCGCCTCGAGCATGCCCTCCACGCCGCGTACGCCGAACCCGCCCGGAACGAGCAGCGCGTCGTACGCGCCGAGCAGCTCAGCCGTCGTCTCCTGGTCGGTGAAGCGGTCCGAGGCGATCCAATCGACGCGTACGCCCGCCTCATTGGCGAATCCACCGTGCGCCAGCGCCTCGTGGATGCTCTTGTAGCTGTCGGCCAGCTCGGTGTACTTGCCCACGACCGCCACGCGCACCTGCTGCGGGGGATGCAGGATCTTCTCGACCATGGCGGCCCAGGCGCGGAGGTCGGGCTCCTTCGTATCGAGGTGGAGGCGCGTGCATACCTCCTTGTCGAGCCCTTGGTCGTGCAACTTCAAGGGAATCTCGTAGATCGACTTGACGTCGGGGCTCTCCACCACGCAGCCGAAGTCCACGTTGCAGAACTGGGCGATCTTGCGCTTCAGGTCCTCGGAGAGGGGACGTTCAGTGCGGCAGATCAGGATATCGGGTTGGATTCCGATCTGCATCAGCTCGCGTACGGAGTGTTGCGTCGGCTTGGTCTTGAGCTCGGCAGTCGCGGCGATGAACGGGACCAGCGTCAGGTGGATGAACAGCGTGTTGTCGCGGCCTACTTCCTGACGGAATTGCCGGATCGCCTCGAGGAACGGCAGCGACTCGATGTCGCCGACGGTGCCGCCGATCTCCGTGATCACCACGTCGTGGTCGGGCGCCAGGCGGCGGATCGCGCTCTTGATCTCGTCCGTAATGTGCGGGATGACCTGCACCGTCGAGCCGAGGTACTCGCCGCGCCGCTCTTTGGTGATGACCGAGAGGTAGATCCGTCCCGTCGTCACGTTGTTGACCTGGGAGAGCGAGCGGTCGATGAAGCGCTCGTAGTGGCCGAGGTCGAGATCGGTCTCGGCGCCGTCGTCGGTCACGTACACTTCGCCGTGCTGGAACGGCGACATCGTGCCGGGATCGACGTTGATGTACGGATCGAACTTCTGGATCGTCACCTTGATCCCGCGCTCGGCGAGGAGCCGGCCCAGGGAGGCGGCGGCGATGCCCTTGCCGAGCGAGCTCACGACACCCCCCGTTACGAAGATGTACTTCGTCGAGCTCACGGACTCACCTCCTTGAGGGTACGCGCGATTTCGGTTTCGGCCCACGCGAGGTCGGCCGGCGTATCGATGCCCGGGGCGGCGGGGCCCTCGAAGAGCGTCACGCCCATCGGGATCCCGTGCAGCAGCGGGCGGAGCTGCTCCAGGCGCTCCCAGGTCTCTTCGGGGACCGGCGGGAGGCGGACCCACACATCCAGCGCTTCCCGCGTGTAGGCGTACACGCCCACGTGCTGATGGTAGATGACCTCTCCCGTGCCGTCGCGGTCAAACGGGATCGGCGCGCGGGAGAAGTACACGGCCCTGCCCTTCGCGTCGACGACGACCTTGACCCGGTTCGGGTCGGCGGCGAGGGCGGGATCGAGCGATCCCGCCGACGTCCCGAGCACCTCGCCGCGCTCGACGCAGGCCACGGCGCCGCGCACGGCGGCCGCCGCGACGAAGGGCTCGTCACCCTGCACGTTGAGAATGAACGTGAAGTCGCTAAAGTCTTGCCTCCCAACGACTTCAGCGACTCGCTCGGTCCCGGAGCGATGCTCCGGCGACGTGAGGACGGCTTCGAATCCCGCCCGCTCGACGACCTGCGCAATGTCCTTCGAGTCGGTCGCTACCACAACGCGATCGCACACGTCGAACTCGGTGACGCGGCGGACGACATGGACGATGAGGGGTTCGCCTGCCAGGGGCAGGAGCGGCTTTCGCGGGAGACGGCTGGAGCCCAGCCGTGCAGGAATCACGCCAAGGACGGGCACACGGGAAGATACAAAATCTGTGCCGCGACGTCTAGACCGTACTTTGCACGACCCTCAAGAAGTTCTCCAGCAAGCGCTTCCCGTGCTCGGTCCCGATGGATTCGGGGTGGAATTGGACCCCGTAGATGGCGTGCTCCCGGTGCTTCATGGCCATGATCTCGACCTCCTCGCCGGGGCGGTCGGCGCTCATAGCGGTGATCACGAGCGAAGGTGGGAGCGATTGCGGCTCGACGACGAGCGAGTGATAGCGCATCGCGGTGAAGGGGCTGGGAATCCCCTCGAACAACTCGTCCTGGTCGTGCACGATAGGGCACGTCTTGCCGTGCATCAGGCGGGGGGCGCGGACGACCTTGCCTCCGAACGCCTCGCCGATCGCCTGGTGGCCGAGGCAGACGCCGAGAATGGGGACCTTCCCCGCCAGTGCCTTCACGAGCGGCACCAGAATCCCGGCCTCGGCGGGAGTCTTCGGTCCTGGCGATAGCACCGCGGCGGTGGGCTTCAGCGCCAGGACCTCCGCGATCTCGAGCGCGTCGTTGCGATAGACGACGGGCTGCTCGCCTAGCTCGCCCAAATACTGGACGAGGTTGTACGTGAAGGAGTCGTAGTTGTCGAGGACGAACAGCATGGCGGAATCTACTCCAGACCTCGCAGCTCGTGCCATTCGACGCGGCCTTCCTGGACCGCATCGCGCACGCGGCGCTCGCGGGTCGACAGCACCGCCGCGCCCGTCTTGACCTCGACGAAGACGATGCGCGTGACTTGACCGTCGCTCAAGCCGTCGAACACGACGAAGTCCACCGGCGAGCCCAGGAACCGGACGTCCCGGGGATTGAACGGAAAGTTGGGGAGGTAGGGGACGAGCTGCTCGTACACCTTCCCCGCCGTCACGGCGAGGCTGCGCTGAATGGCGTCCTTCCGCACGCGGCGCGTATACCAGGTCTTCCACAGCAGGAACGCGAGGATCAGGACCAGGGCCAGGGCTGCGGGGAGGGCGTAGTAGTTCATCGAGTCACCGCGTAGAGGACCTGATCGAGGACCTGCCCGTCTTTGACGACGCTCTTCTGCAAGATGCCTTCCCGCTTGTAGCCTACTTTTTCGAGCACGCGCATCGATGCGGGGTTCGTGGAGAAGACGCCCGCAAAGATGCGGATCAGGTCGTGGGCGTCGAAGGCGTACTCGGTGAAGGTGCGCACCGCCGCGGTCATGATGCCCCGGTTCCAGAGTGTTTCTCCGAGCCAGTAGCCCACCTCGGCGGAACGGCGGTGCACGTCGGGTTGTGGCGCCAGGCCGATGCCGCCGCCGGCCTCACCGGCCACGACAATGGCGAAACTCGTGACGGGGTGCTGCTGCGCGACGTGGGCGAGCCATTCTTCCCCGTCGGCGCGCGTGTAGGGATGGGGGAACTGGTCCCGCAGCGTCAGCCACACGTGGCGGTTGTCGGCGTGCCGCACTAATGCGTCCAGGTCGCCGTGGCGCCACGGCCGGATGACACAGAGACCGGCATCGAGCGTCACGGGAACGGCAGCTCGAGCGCCTCCCCCGCCGGCAGCGCCGCCCAGCGGGCGAACAACTCGCGCCGCTTGTCGCGCACTTTGGTGAGATCCTCGTCCGTAACGACCGGTGGCGCTCCACTGAGCCCGCGCTCGGCGTAGTGCGTCGCCGCGCTGGCGTTGAAGTCCTGCGCCGACCACAGCACTCCCGCGCCCCGCTCGTGATCGAGGAAGCCGACCAGCAGCTCCGACGCCAGCGCCTCGACGGGCATGGGCCCGCGCGGCCACGGCTTGCCGAAATCGCCGAGGTCCCATCCCTCGGCGACGAGCCCGTAGAACCCGCGCGGGTGGTGCAGCACAGTCTCCACGGCGTAGTGCGTCAGGTCGTGGAGCGGAAAGAAGCGCCCCTGCTGGCCGTCCTGGCGCTGCCACGTGACTGATCCGTCGCCACGGCGGCAGCTCAGGGCCGCCGAACCGTCGGTTTTCTTCTTGATCTGAATCACGAGCCGGGCCACAGCCATCCGAACGTGCCCGCGGTGAGGAGGGCGTAGATCAGGCCGTCCACGGTCGACTTGAACGTCGTGAGCATGGAACGGCGGTACCAGATGGACATTTGCCAGAGGGCCAGGGAGTACCCGACGAACGCCGTGACGCCGACAAACCGGAAGACGCGCAGGTACGCGGACCCCGGGGGCAGCGCGCGTCCAGCGACGTAGGCGGCGAACACGCCGACGACCACCGCGTACAGGAACCACTGGCCCATGGTCTTGCCCATCGCGAACGGGCCATTCGGCAGCACCGTTATGACCAGATTGGGACCCTGCTTCATTTTCTCGTCGTACGCCGGCGAGCTCCACTCCGCTCGGGTCTCTGGGCGGGGGACCATGTAGTCGCCGGGCGGGATGGCGAAGGGCCGCAGAGCGTCTCGCACGCGGTCTTCGTTCGGCATCTTGGGGTAGTCGCTCCGGTGCCACGGCAAGAGCATATGAATGGCGGAGCTGATCACAAAGACAATCGCCGCCGACAGCAGAATCGGGAGCCAGAGCGACAGCAGACCGGTCATCAGACCTCCTAGTTGGACATGTGCTCGTGGCCGGCCGCGTGATGGCCGGTGCGCTGAAAGGCGCTGCGTCGCGGCACGCTAGCGAGCCCGCGTAATTGTCAGATTGCGATACTCCACGGGTCCGTGATCGCCCTGCAACATGATCGGTCCCGGCGCGCCTTCATTGCTGTCGAGCGCCCCGCCGGTGATCCCTGGGATCGTCGTG
>Ga0134079_10000333_pt1 | contig 12445 bp, 9 predicted proteins | sample 15_taG_2_FD_119770 | JGI IMG/M metagenome (GOLD analysis project Ga0134079, IMG submission 119770) | Grasslands soil microbial communities from the Angelo Coastal Reserve, California, USA - 15_D_Rain_40cm_2_09182015 | ecosystem: Environmental > Terrestrial > Soil > Grasslands ...
AGCGCGGCGCGCGTACCCGACCGCAAGCGCGCCTAACTTCTGCTCGTCACTCACCGAGCCGACGAGCCCGAGCTCTTCCGCCGTACGCGTCACGTACTCGAGTCGTCCGAAGAGCGCACTGCGCGCATCGAGATCGAAGGCGGTTTCGAGCTGCGCGGTATGTAAAAAGCGCCCGGTCGCGACCGGGACGTTCGCTCCCCAAACGAGCGTCGTCGACCAAACGCCCTCCTTCCGCGGCACCACATGTATGAGCGAGAAGACCCAGCGATGCAGGGCGTCGTGGGCATGCGCTCCGCCAGTCGCCGGGAGATAAGCCCCAGAGGCGGCCACGCTCCACAGCGGTGATGGATTCACCGTGATCCGCGCCGAGAAGGAGTTCAGGGCTGCATTCTCGTAGTCGAAATTCGTGCGCACCTCGTCCGGGTGCGCGCCATTGAACACCGAGGCCTCCACGTGCACCTGACGGCTGAAAAGTCCGGCGGTGATCACACCGAAACTCTCGTGCGAGACATCCTGTGAGTGGTGGCCCAGAGGAGCGATGGGATCGCTGGCTGCGGAAGGGCGGTGCAGGTAGGCGACCGGACCGAGCGCTGGTTCGCCCACAGCAGCGACGTAGAGTTGCCCTCGGACGCCCGCCGAGAAGGGATGCTCGTAAGTCAGCGAAGCCTCGCTCACCAATTCGTGCGGATGCATGCGATCGGTGAGTGTCGTCCCCTTGTAGGGCTGGGCTACTTGCAAGAGCTCGGGATATCCTGCCCCGGTAAGGGTCAGGAATTCGGCGCTCACCATGGCGCGTGCGCGAAACAGCCCGCTTCCCAAAGCGTGGGATGCATCCGCCATCAGCCAGTTCACGCTGCCGAGGTGGTAGTTGCCGCGCGGTCCTGATTCGTACACGAACTGCAAGAACACGCTGCCGTGCATCATGAATTGCCAGCCGGATGCCCTGAAATGAAAGCCGCGGACCGGAGTCGCCGCGGGCAGCCAGGACGTGCCGGATCCGAACGGGGGGAACGCGGTGCCGGCCATGTGCTGCTCGTGCTGCGCGTGTCCCGGTTTGGCCACCAGGACGAGCGCCAGCTCAATGCACCAGAACTTGGATCGGGCCGTAAGTCTTGGTCGTGCTGTCGGCGAGGAACAGGATCGAGACGAACAGCGATCCCTCGGTGCCAAGTGGGGCAGTGGGCGTCACGTCCTTCACGAAGGGCATGCCGGCCACCGGAGCGGCCGTTGCGATCGTCGTCGGCTCGAACCGGAACGTCACCTCGGCGCCGCCCGGGAACGAAGTGCGACGCCGGCCCTCGGCGTCGTAGAGCCGCACTTCAAGCCGCGTCGTGTCATCGGTCACGAGCGGGACGTGCGCTGTCAGGTCAGTGTTGAACGCGTCGAATAATCGAAACTCAGGGTTCGCCGGGCCGCCACGCTCCACTTGCACGTGAAAGGGACCAAACGTCTTGGACGGCGCGTTTGGGAAGAATAGGTCCACCATTTGCGTTCCCGCGGTGCCGGCAGGCGCGAGCGCCGTCACGATGCGCTCGAGCGGTTCCCTCGGAACGGGGACGGAAGTCGCAAGCGATTCGGGATCGAATCGCAGGTCCATTGTCACACCGCCAACGATCTCGGTCAGGCGATGGCCGTCGGGGGCGTAGAGCCGTGCTTCGAGACGCACCGATTGATCGTCCGGAAGGCCGGTGTGTACGGTCAGGTCGGCGCCAGAAGTGGTAAAAAGCCGGACCTGTGCGATTGCCGCCGGGGCGCCGGTGGCCGCCCCAGTCGTGGGCAACGGCCCGCCGCAGCCAAACACCATTACCATCGCGCCGAGTCCGGTCAGACGGGTGATGCGCATGCAGATAATTAACTGCGGTTGCGGAAGACGGAGAACCGCGGGCCCCGTGAATCCCGGGCTTGCCCGGTTCCGTACCATTCCTTAGTTTGCTCAAAGCACCTCGCGCCGCACCGAATCACGCACGAAAAAGGGAATTGCGACTGACATGATTCGTTACTCCACCGATACGCCGCTGCGTCCCATGTGGACGGGGCCGGGCATTCCTGTGTGCCTGGTCGCGCCATTTGTCGACGTGCGTGGGCGTATTGCGTCCGGCATCTCGGGCGCCGGTGGAGGTGGAGGAGCACCCTAGAAGTCGATCGGATCTAGTTCGCGCCGTGATCCGGCCTTCCGGGTGCTTCATGGGACCTGGGAGGCTGTTCTGTTGTGGACAACTCGAGGATCACGGACATGAGCACGCAGCAACATCTCGACGATCACATCATCGCCCGCTACACGGCACAGCCGGCGCGGCTCCCTCCCGAGCTGCGGCGGCAGATCGAGAGCGCCTGGCAGGGAGCGCCGGTACAGCTGTATGCGCTGGCGGATCTCGATCAGAGCCTGCGGCTTACGGAGACGTGGGTGGCGCTTGGCCCACGCCACCTGGCCGTGGCGCGGCGCGCGGGTGAGGAGTGGGAGATCCGCAGCGTCGAGCGGCGCCTGATCCAGGCGGTCCGCGAGGCGCCGGGCCTTTCCGCGAACACCCTCACGATCCTCGGAACGCCCGACGAGCCCGCGTTGGCGCTGGTGCGCTACACGCATCGCCAGCGGCGCGCCTTTGAGAACATCCGGTTCGTGCTCGAAGAGCAGCTGGAAGGCAGCGCGCGGGAGATCCCCGGCATGGACGCGGATCGCGTCTATGCGGAGAGCATCGCGCGCCCCATTCGCGAGGCGCAGGCGCTCGTTTCGGGCCGGCAGACAGCGGTGATTCGGCGCCTGCTCGGCTACCTGAAGCCGTACCGCCGGCAGCTCACGCTCGGCATGACCGCCGCGACGGTGATTACCCTGGTCAGCCTGATCCCGCCGTACCTGGCGGGCACCCTGATCGATCGCGTGGTGCGGCCGGCGCAAGCGGGCACGCTGCCGCTGTCGCGCGCGATCACGATCGCGTGGTTGGCGGTGACGGCGATGGCCGCGGTCTACCTGGTGAAGCAGGCCGCCGCCTATGTCCGGCTGCGGCTGATGGCCATTCTGGGCGAGTGGGTTGCCCGGGATTTGCGCGCCGAGCTGTATGAGCACATCCAGCGCCTGTCGCTCGCGTTTTTCTCGCGGAAGCGGACCGGGAGCCTGATCACGCGCGTGTCTGCGGACACCGACCGGCTGTGGGACTTCCTCGCGTTCGGCGTCGTCGACGTGTCGCTGTCACTCGTGATGCTCATCGGGCTGGGCACCGTACTCCTGACGCTGGATTGGCGGTTGGGTCTGGTGATGACGCTGCCGGTGCCGGTGCTCTGCTGGTTGATCTACCGGCACGGGGAAAGCATCAGCCGCCTGTTCATCCGGGCCTGGCGGAAGTGGTCGCGCGTGACCGACGTGCTGTCGGACACGATCCCGGGAATTCGGGTGGTCAAGGCGTTCAACCAGGAGCAGCGCGAGATCGGACGCTTCGGCGAACGCAACGAGGATGTGACGGCCGAGTTCAACCGGATCCACGCGTCGTGGACGACGTTCTGGCCGCTGCTCGTGCTCGGCGTCCACGCCATGACGATCACAGTCTGGGTCTTTGCGGTGCCCCGGCTGTTGGGGAGTGGGGCGCATCTGCCCGTGGGAACGTTCGTTTCGTTCCTGCTCTACACGACGATGTTTCTGGCGCCGATCGACGTGATCGGGCAGATGGCCCGCACGATCAACCGCGCGACGACGTCGGCACACCGGGTGTTCGAGGTGCTGGACACCGAGCCGGAAGTGCGCGATGTCGCCGAGCCGGTTCAGCTGGAGCCGGTACACGGCCGCGTGACGTTCGACCACGTGGTGTTCGGCTACGACGGCGTTCGTCAGGTGTTGCGCGGTGTGAGCTTCGATGTGGCGCCCGGTGAGCTGATTGGCCTGGTGGGCCCGTCCGGTGGTGGAAAGACGACGATCGTGAACCTGATCGCGCGCTTTTACGACGTGACCGGTGGCGTGATTCGGATCGACGGCGTCGACATCCGGCAGCTCGATACGGGGCACTTCCGCCGGCAGATCGGCATGGTGCTGCAGGACCCGTATCTATTCCATGGAACGGTGCTCGAGAATATCCGCTATGGATTGCCCGAGGCGCCGCTCGGGCAGGTTATCGCGGCGGCGCAGGCGGCGAACGCCCACGACTTCATCACCAAGCTGCAGCACGGCTACGACACGGTGGTGGGGGAGCGGGGGCACGCGCTGTCCGGCGGCGAGCGCCAGCGCGTGTCGATTGCGCGGGCGATCCTGCACAACCCGCGGATTCTCATTCTCGACGAGGCGACGAGCAGCGTCGATACGGAGACCGAGCGGGAGATTCAGCAGGCGCTGGAGCGTTTGGTGGCGGGGCGCACGGTGTTCGCCATCGCGCACCGGCTGTCGACGCTCCGCAAGGCGTCCCGGTTGTTCGTGATCGAGGAGGGCCGGCTCGTCGAGCATGGGACGCATGCCGAGCTCTTGCAGCGGGCGGAGGGGAAGTATCGACGGTTGTACGAACTACAGCTTCAGCTCGCGTGACAACAAAGGAGGAGGTCATGACAACGTCGTTAGTCCGGCACCCCGATGATGGCGCCACTCAGAAACCCACCAGCTCACTCCGGCTCGAGTGGCGTGCCGATGGCTCGCTCTGGGCGATGCAGGGCGGGGAGGAGCGTGCCGTATCCGTGCGCCGGTGCTTCCCGTGGTCGGAGCCTTCCCGCCATCTGTCGCTGCGCGATGCGGACGAAGAGGAGTTCGCGCTGGTGCGTGATCCGGCGGAGCTGGACGCCCGCTCGCGCGCCGCGCTCGAGATGGCGCTGGCCGTGGTCGGATTCGTGTTCGAGGTCACGCGGGTGCTGGAGATCGATGAAGAAGTCGAGATCCGGCGCTGGCGGGTCGAGACTCGGCAGGGACCGCGCACGTTCCAGACCAGGCTGGACGATTGGCCACGCATCCTACCGCACGGAGGATTATTGATCCGTGATCTGGCCGGGGACCTGTATCACCTTGGCCGGCCGGAGTCGCTCGACCGGAAGAGCCAGGAGTTGCTCTGGGCGTTTGTGGACTGAACCGAACGACCAGGATCCCATCCGATGACGCCTACCTCTGGCATCTCGGACAGAACGTCGTCGTTCGCAGATCGATCTCGTGGGTCTCCACGAGCTTTCTGCCGCAGTGCACACACTTTTCTCCGCCTCGGCCGTAGACCCGGAGCTCGAACTGGAACCGGCCACGCTCACCGGTTCCCGTGCGATAGTCGCGCAATGTCGTGCCCGAGGACATCAGGGCTCGCTGGAGTACGTCGACGATCGCGGCGTGCAGCCGCGCGAATTCCGCGAGCGACAGCTTGTGCGCCGGCTTGGCGGGATTGAGCTTGGCGTCGAACAACGCTTCGTTCGCGTAGATGTTGCCCACGCCGGCCAGGCGGCGCTGATCCATGATCGCTTTCTTCACCGCCGTGCGCGTGCCCTTCAGCCGGTTTGCGAATACGAACGGCGTGAATGTCTCCTCGAGCGGCTCGGGCCCGATGCGTCCCGTGTAGGCCATCCATCCCGCTTCATCGAGCAGGCAGATCGTCCCGAGGCGGCGCACGTCGCGGTGGACGAACTTCCGTCCGTCGCTGAGCGTGCAGATCAGGACGGCGTATTTGAGCTCGTCGCGCGTGAGCGGCCGGTCGTAGACGATGACCGATCCCGTCATGCGCGGCTGGATGATCATCCGGTGGCCGCTCCCCAGGCGGAACACGACGTGCTTGGCACGCCGGTAGACCTGCTCGATCGTATTGTCCGTGAGCGTCTTGCTGAGGCGGGCCTTGGAGACTGCGCGGAGGACATCGGTCTTCCGGAGCTCGGTGCGCGCAATGCGGTGCCCCTCGAGACGAGGGGCGATTTGACGGACGATGGTCTCGACTTCAGGCAGCTCCGGCACGCTGGATTTCTCTCCAGGCGACGTCACGTCGCCAGGTCTTGCCTTCAAAGGTGATCTGTTCGGCCGCCTGCCTGCTGGCCCGCGCGGCGAGAGGGACCGTGGCTCCGAGTCCCGTGACGCTGAAGACACGGCCGCCGGCGGTGCGCAAGCGGCCATCGGGATCGCGGAATGTACCCGCATGGAAGACGATCACGTCTTCATCGAGCTCACCAGGTGTGGGGAGGCGGATCGCGACGCCTTTCTCCGGGTTCTCGGGATAGCCGCGCGCGGCCAACACGGTCGTGACCGCCGCGCGCTCGGCGTCCAGAACGTGGACGTGCGCCGGCGGGTTCCAGCGGCGTTCGGCGATCGCGATGAGATGCTCGGTAAAGCCCCCCCTCGCCCCGGTCGGCAGCGCGGGAAGGAGCGCTTGTGTTTCGGGATCGCCGAAGCGCGCGTTGAACTCGAGGACGGACGGAGTCCCGTCCGGCAAGATCATCAGGCCGGCGTACAGTACGCCCTCGTAGGGCGTGCCCTGCGCTGCGACCTCACGCAGCACCGGCTCGAACACTTCGGCGCGCACGCGCTCGAGCAGCGGGTCCGAGGCGATCCCCACGGGGCAGTACGCCCCCATCCCGCCGGTATTCGGTCCCGTGTCTCCCTCGCCCAGTCTCTTGTGGTCCTGTGCGGGCGGCAACATGAGCAGGCGTTCACCATCGGTGAGCGCGAGCACGGATAGTTCCTCGCCGTCGAGGAACTCCTCCACCAGGACTTCTTTTCCGGCCTCGCCGAGCGACCCGTCGAGCATCGCGCGTACCGTCATGGCGGCGTCGATGCGGGTCTTGCACACGACGGCACCTTTTCCGGCCGCCAATCCCGACGCCTTCACGACCAATGGCTCGGCGTGATTGCCGATGTATTCGAGCGCGGGGCCCATCCCGACGAACGTCGCGCTCGCGGCCGTGGGGACGCCGGCGCGCCGCATCACTTCTTTCGCGTATGCCTTGGACGACTCGAGCCGGGCGGCGGCGGCGTTCGGGCCGAAGACCGCGCGGCCCTGCTCGCGCAGGCGATCGGCGAGCCCGGCGGCGAGCGGCGCCTCGGGGCCGATGATCGTCACATCGATGTTGTGTTGCTGGACGGCGGTTACGAGATCGTCGATGGCGGTAGCGGAGATGGGAAGATTCGTGCCGAGTGCCGCGGTGCCGGGATTCCCCGGTGCAGCGAACAGCGTGAGGTCATTACTGGTAGAGGCAGCGGCGTCGCGATGCACAGCCCAGCAGAGCGCGTGCTCGCGGCCGCCGCCTCCGACGACCAGTACCCTCACTTCTTCTTAAACGCGTCCGTGAATGCTTGAGCCGCCCGCTTGGCGCTGTCCACGACGTCATTCACGACCGCTTGTGCTTCCTTCATATAGTGATCGCGGGCTTCATCGATGTCGGTCTCGATGGGCCGCCTGTCGGCGTCCGGTCCGCGGCGCGTGTACTCGCCGTTCAGAATCCGCTCATACGCGCCTGCCGCCACCCACCGCTGCAATTCTGCTGCGCGGAGCGTGTTGAACGGATGCGTCTGGTCCAGCGTGTTGAGGATCTTGAAGATTCGGTCGACGGCGCCCCCCATCTCCTCGTACTCCTTGGCCTGGGCCAGGAACTCGTTCAGATCCATCTGCTTCATGTCGCCACCGCCCGCCATCTTCAGGAACATCCGCATCGAGGCGGGGGGGTCCTGCGTGGCGATCAGTCCGGCACGATCGGATGACAGCTCGCTCTTGCGGTACCACTCGAGCAGCGCGAAGCGGACCGGCGCGAGCACCAGGCTCGTCAGAAACGGCAGGAAGTTCGCGCTGACGAACAGAATGATGATGAGAATCGTGTGGTACAGCGCGTGGCCGCTCATGATGTGGCCGAGCTCGTGACCGAGCAGCGTCCGCATCTCATCATCGTCGAGCAGCTTCAGAGCGCCCGAGTTGATGACGATGAAGGGGCGCTCCACGCCGAACGCGCCCGCGTTGACGAACGGTGTCTGCGACACGAACAATTCTGGCCTATCCGGCCAGTCCATCGTCGTGAGCACGTCGGTATACAGCTGCTGGAGCCTCGGGAATTGATTCGGTCCCACGCGGACGGCGTTGGCCTGGAACAGCAGGCGGATGCCCCGTTCGCCGAAGAATCCGACGATCTTCTTGACGACTTCATCGAAGCCGGGAACCGATCGCAGCGTTTGCAGCGCGGCGCGGTCCGCCGGATGCTCCCACGACACGGGAGCGATCTGGGTGAGAATCTTACGCGGACGAGCCGCGGGCAGTATGGCGTCGGTCATGAATTTCGTTCTCCGGCAATGGGATTCCCACACCTACGAGATTGGGAATCGCGTGTTTCGTCAGTCATCGGCCAGTGCTTGGTCCAAATCCGCAATCAAGTCCTCCACGTCCTCGATGCCCACCGACAACCGTACTAGGCTGTCGGTGAGCCCCATGCGGCGCCGCATCTCGGGAGGCACGCTGGCGTGCGTCATGGAGGCGGGATGTCCAATCAGGCTTTCCACGCCCCCCAGCGATTCGGCGAGGGCGAAGACCCGCGTGCGCTCCACAAAACGGCGAGCGACGCCCGAGTCGCCCAGCTCGATGCTGAGCATGCCGCCGAAACCCTTCATCTGACGCGATGCCAGGTCGTATTGGGGATGGGAGCGTAAGCCGGGATAATAGACTCGCTGAACTCTGGGGTGCTTCTCGATCCATTCGGCGATGCGGCGGCCGTTCGCATCGTGCTGGCGCATTCGCAGCGCCAGCGTCTTGGTCCCGCGCAAGGCGAGCCAGCAGTCGAACGGTCCGGGCACCGCCCCCGACGAGTTCTGGATGAAGCCGAGCCGCTCGGCGATGTCATCGCGGCTCGTGACGAGCATGCCGCCCACCATGTCGGAGTGGCCGTTCAGATATTTGGTGGTGGAGTGCAGCACGATATCGGCGCCGAATTCGAGCGGCTGCTGGAAGTAGGGCGTGGCGAACGTGTTGTCCACGACGAACAGCGCGCGGGCTTTGCGCGCGATCTCGCCGGTCGCTCCGAGGTCGCACAGCCGCATCATGGGATTCGTCGGCGTCTCGGCGTACACGATCTTCGTGTTGGGATTCACGGCAGCGGCCACCGCCTTGGTGTCGCCCCCGTCCACGAACGTGAACGTGATGCCCAGGCGCGCCCAGATGTGGGTCATCTGCCGGTGCGACCCGCCGTACACGTTTTCGCCGCTCACCACGTGATCGCCTGCGGACAGCAGTTTCATCACCGCATCGAGCGCCGCCAAACCCGATCCAAACGCGAACCCGTGACGCCCGCCTTCCAGCGCAGCCACGTTACGCTCGAGCGCCTCGCGAGTCGGATTGCGCGTGCGCGCATACTCGAAGCCTTTGTTGCGGCCGTGTCCGTCCTGGATATACGTGGACGTCTGGTAGATAGGAGTCATGACCGCGCCACTGAGGGGATCACCTAGGTGTCCCGCATGCACGGCGCGCGTCGCGAAGCGTCTCGCGAGGTCATGCTCGGCAATGCGCGTCATGGTCGGAACGTAAGGGCGGCTTTCGCCAGGGGCAAGCGACCTATACTTTGGGGCCGCGATGCCAAACTTCTCGGGACTGCGCTGCCTGGTCGTCGACGATGAGCCGCGGCTGCGCCGCGTGCTCGTGCGGTTGCTGGAGGGCGAGGGCTTTGGGTGTGCCGAAGCGGCTTCCGGCGTCGAAGCGCTCCAGGAGCTCGAGCGCGCCCCCGTTCCATTAGTGATTTCCGATCTGCGGATGCCGGCGATGGACGGCGTCACGCTGCTGCGCGAGATCATCGCGCGCTGGCCGGAGACCGCGGTGATCGTCGTGACCGCGGTTGCCGAAGTCGAAAGCGCGGTCGCGTGCCTGCAGATGGGCGCGCTCGATTACGTCGCGAAGCCCTTTCATCTGGACGAAGTGCGCGCGCGCGTATCGCAGGCGCTCGACAAGCGCCGGCTGTTGATCGAAAACCGCAGCTATCAGAAGAACCTGGAAGAGCGCGTCGAAGCGCAGGCGCGCCGCATCGAAGAGCTGTTCCTCGAAGGCGTTCACGCGCTGGTGTACGCGCTCGAGGCGAAAGACGCGTACACGCGCGGCCATTCCATGCGCGTCGCGAACTACTCCATCGAAATCGCCCGCGCGCTGGGGCTCGACAAGGACCTCATCGACACGATCGCGCTGGGCGCAGAGCTGCATGACGTGGGCAAGATCGGGGTGAGCGAAAGTGTCCTGCACAAGGCCGGGAAGCTCACCGACGCCGAGTACCGTCACATCATGGAGCACACGGTCATCGGCGCGCGGATTCTCGGCCCGCTGATGCGCGACGCTCCCGGCGCGCTGTCGATCGTGCGCTCGCATCACGAGCGCCTCGACGGCAGCGGCTTTCCCGACGGCTTGAAGGGCGATGTCATTCCCTTCGAGGCGCGGCTCGTCAGCGTCGCCGATGCGTTCGACGCGATGACCAGCGTCCGTCCCTACCGGCCTTCGCTGTCGGTGAAACAGGCGATGCACGAGCTGGAGGAGGGCAAGGGCGTCCAGTTCGATGCGCAGATCGTAGACGCGTTCCTGCGCGCCTTCGCAGAGGGTGCCGCCCTGCCGATACCCACCCCGCAGCTCCAGCCGCTGCGTCTGCCCACCCGCGCCATGGAAGCCCGTCGGGCCTGAGCCGATTCATTAAATTGAGCGTCCCATGTCCGACACCCTGATGGTGAGCGTGTCGGGGGTTCGAGGTCTCGTCGGCAAGGATCTGACCCCTGAAGTGGTGGCCCGTTGGGCCGCCGCGTTCGGGACGTGGGCGAAAGACGGCGGACGCGGGGTGGGGACCCGGCGGGCTGGCGGGCCGAAGGTCGTAGTCGGCCGAGACGCACGAACGTCCGGCCCGATGTTCGCGGGCGCCGCGACGGCCGGCCTGCAATCGGTCGGTTGCAATGTGATTGATGTGGGACTAGTTGCCACACCAACGGTGCAACTCGCTGTCGAATACCATCACGCCGCGGGCGGCATCATCCTGACCGCCAGCCACAATCCCATTGAGTGGAACGCCCTTAAGTTCGTGGGCCCTGATGGCATCTTTCTTGATAGTGGAGCGGGCACGCGGGTACGCGAATTGGCGGCGGGGGATGCCCTGCCACGAGCCAACTATAACGCGATCGGCGGTGTGGAGGCGGACGCGAACGCGATTTCCCGCCATCTGGCCGCCGTGCTCGCGCTTCGTGGAGTGGACGTTCGGGCGATCAAGCGGCGCCGGTTTCGCGTAGCGCTCGATACGGTCCGCGGCGCCGGCGGCGCGGTGATGCCGGAGCTCCTCGAGCGGTTGGGCTGCCGGGTGACGGCGATCAATCTGGAAACGGACGGACTGTTTCCGCGTCCGCCCGAACCTGTGCCCGAGAATTTGCACGCGCTGGGCGCGCTCGTGCGGCGTTCGAAAGCGGATGTGGGAATAGCCGTCGATCCTGATGTCGATCGACTCGCCATTGTAGACGAGCGGGGCAACGCGATCGGTGAGGACTATACGCTCGCGTTTGCGATTCGCGCGGTGCTGGGGAAGAGGGACACCGGGCGGCGGAAGCGTGGGATCGTCGTGTGCAATCTCTCGACGAGCCTCGTCGTTGAGGATGCCGCGCGAGAGTTCGGTGCGACAGTCATCCGGGCGCCGGTCGGCGAAGCGCACGTCGCGCGCAAGATCATCGCGCTGAAGGCGGCGATCGGCGGCGAAGGGAACGGCGGGGTGATGTATCCGGCGCTGCATGTGGGACGCGACGCGCCGGTGGCTGGGGCGCTGGTGCTGGGACTTTTGGCGCGCGAGCGCGTAACAGTCAGTGAACTGGTCGCGCGTTCGCCGCGTTACACGATCGTGAAAGCCAAGGTCGCACGCGGAGCGCGGCTCGACGCGGTCTACGACGGGTTACGAAAAAAGTTGACCGGTGCGGAGATCGATACGCAGGACGGGCTCCGTCTCGCATGGCCGGATCGCTGGCTGCATGTGCGGCCGTCGGGAACGGAGCCAATCATCCGATTGATCGCGGAAGCGCCGTCCGGCGCCGAAGCGGCAAAACTGATTGACGAAGGGCGGCGGTTATGTGCGGCATCGTAGGGTATACGGGGAAGCGAACGGCGGCCCCTGTCGTCCTCGAGGGCCTGAAGCGACTCGAGTATCGCGGCTACGACTCGGCGGGACTCGCCGTCGTGAACGGAGGACTGGAAATCTTCCGCGCGCCCGGTAAGATCGCCGTGCTCGAACGGGAGCTCGGCACCAATCTGCCCGAAGGGACGACCGCGATCGCGCACACGCGCTGGGCGACGCACGGCGCGCCCAACACCGTCAACGCCCACCCCCACGCCGACTGCGGCGGCACGCTCGCCCTGGTACACAACGGCATCATCGAAAACGCCGGCGTGCTGCGGCGGGCGCTGAGCCAGCGCGGTCATGTCTTCCGCTCGCAAACCGACACCGAAGTACTGTCCCATCTCATCGAAGAGACACACACGCAGGGGATGTCGCTCGTCGACGCGACCGCCGCGGCGCTGCGCCAGGTGGAAGGCGCGTA
>Ga0134079_10000335_pt1 | contig 12417 bp, 9 predicted proteins | sample 15_taG_2_FD_119770 | JGI IMG/M metagenome (GOLD analysis project Ga0134079, IMG submission 119770) | Grasslands soil microbial communities from the Angelo Coastal Reserve, California, USA - 15_D_Rain_40cm_2_09182015 | ecosystem: Environmental > Terrestrial > Soil > Grasslands ...
GAGCACGCGAAGCAGCTGATCCTCGAAATCACCGAGCACGGGATCCCGGACGAGCTGGGTCTCGAAGCGCTCAATCGGATCCCTGAGACCGGGGCGCGCGTCGCGCTCGACGACACGACGCTGTCGGGAGCGAACCTCGCGTTGCTCACGCGTTGCCATTTCGATCTCGTTAAAATCGATAAGACGCTCGTCGCGGAGCTCGCGGCGGGCCGGCCCGAGCCCGAGTGGCTAAAAGGGCTTGCGGCGCTGCTGCGCACGACGGCTCTCGAGGTCGTCGCGGAAGGCGTCGAGACGAAATACCAGGCCGACGCGCTGCGCGCCGCAGGCGTGCAGCTCGCGCAGGGTCACCTGTTCGCCGAGCCGCTGCCGGCCGGCGAGTTCATGCGTTTCTACGACGCGAGCTCGACATGACCTTGTGCGCGTCCGCCGTTTTTCGATTCCGTTCAGACCCGTTCGATAGAGGAGTAATTCGATCATGCGAACAATCACCGTAACCACCTCCGCGTTGACCGCGGCGCTCGCGTGCCTCGCGGCGCCCGTCCATGCGCAGGACGCGAAGTCGTTCGAGGTCTACGGCTTCGCGCAGGCCGACTACGTTCAGGACTTCAAGCGCGTCGACCCCTCGTGGGAAGCCACGCTGCGGCCGTCGAAGATCCCGACGACGGACGGCGCATTTGGCAGCGACGGCCAGGCCATCCTGAGCATCAGGCAGAGCCGCTTCGGCGTGCGCGCTAGCGTGCCGACCGGCGGCGAGACGCTCACGGCGCAGTTCGAGTTCGACTTGTATGGTGTCGGCGTCGACGCGGGCCAGACGACGATGCGCGTTCGACACGTCTACGGCTCATGGGGCAACTGGCTCGCGGGCCAGACGAACAGCCTGTTCATGGACATCGACATCTTCCCGAACGTGGTCGACTACTGGGGCCCGAACGGGATGGTGTTCGTGCGCAACCCGCAGATTCGTTGGACGCCGGTGCACAGCGGCGACAACACGTTCGCGGTCGCGATCGAGAAGCCGAGCAACGACATCGACGTCGGGGTGTTCAGCCGGTTCGAGGACCAGGGGCTCGCGAGCTTCCAGCCGAACAACGAGTACCCCGACATCACGGCGCAATACCGGATGAATCAGGGCTGGGGCCACCTGCAGATCGCGGGCATCGTGCGCAAGCTCGGCCTCGAGAACACGATCAACCCGGCCAACATCGTGAAGCGCGAGGACACGGGCTGGGGCGTCGACGTGACGGCCAGCATCAAGATCGGCTCACGCGACAAGATCTTGGCCGGCGTCGTCACGGGCTCCGGCATCGCGTCCTACATGAACGACGGCGGCGTCGACATGGCGCCGACGACGCCCGTGCCCGCGACGGCGGACGCGCAGGCCGTCGACCTGACCGGTGTCAGCGTGTACTTCGACCACTACTGGAGCTCGAAGTGGAGCAGCTCGATCGGCTACAGCTACGACGAGATCGACGACCTCGCCGGCCAGGCCGGCAGCGCGTTCAAGAAGGGCGAGTACTTCTCGGCGAACATCTTGAACACGCCGGCCGAGAACATCCTGATCGGCGCGGAGATCCTCTTGGGCAAGCGCGAGGATCGCAACGGCAACGACGGCGACGACAGCCGGATCCAGTTCACTCTGAAGTACAGCTTCGGCGCGAAGCTCTGATCGACGGGCATCGAATAGGAGAACGTCATGACCAACATCATTGCCTTGCGAGCCGGCGCTGCGCTGCTCGCGGGCTTCGTCTCGGTCGGCGCCGGCGCTCAAGCGCTGAAGCCAGCCGATGTTCAGGCGGCGATCGACCAGGCATACACGAAGTATCAGAGCCTGCAGGAAGGCAAGAACGCCGATTACATCCCGGCGCTCGCGAAGGTCGATTCGAAGATCTTTGGGCTAGCGCTCGTGACGACCGATGGCAAGATCTACACGAAGGGCGACATCGCGTCGGAGGTCTCGATCCAATCGATCTCGAAGGTCTTCACGATGGCGAAAGTCATCGAGGAACAGAGCCCGAAGGCGATCGAGGACAACATGGGTGTCGATGCGACGGGCCAGGTGTTCAACTCGATCGTCGCGATCGAGCAGAACAAGGGCTCGGAGATGAACGCGATGGTGAACCCCGGCGCGATCACCGCGACGAGCATGATCTCGGGCAAGACGCGCGACGAGGTCTGGAACAAGATCATCGGCTACTACAGCGACTTCGCGGGTCGGCCGCTCAAGGTTCTGGAAGACGTCTATCAGTCGGAGGCCGCGACGAATCAACGCAACCAGGCGATCGGCCGGCTCATGTACGCGTATGGCCACATCAAGGACAACCCGGATCAGGCGACCGACCTCTACACCGAGCAGTGCTCGATCGGCGTGAACGCGAAGGATCTGGCGACGATGGCCGCGACGCTTGCGAACGGCGGCAAGAACCCTGTCACGGGCAAGCAGCTGCTCGGCGTCGGCAACGTGCCCGAGGTGCTCGCGGTGATGGCGACGGCCGGGCTCTACGACGACTCCGGCAAGTGGCTCTATCACACGGGGCTGCCGGCGAAGAGCGGCGTCGGCGGCGGCATCATCGCGGTCTCGCCCGGCAAGTTCGGGATCGCCGTGATCTCGCCGCCGCTCGACGCGGCCGGCAACAGCGTGCGCGCCCAGAAGGCGATCGCGGACATCTCGAACGCGCTCGGCGGCAATCCCTACGCGGTCAGGCCGCGGTAGCCCCTTGAACAGCCGAAGCGCCCGGGCGGGATCGCCCCGGCATTGCTGCGCTTCGAGGCATGAGATCGATCTTGCGAGCTCGCGTAAGGACATGGGCCGATGCTTGAAACTCATCTTGTTCGTCGCGGGGCTCGGGTGTCTCGGCTGCAGAGCGGTCGGGGCTCAGGAGCGCGACGCGCAAACAGTGCCCGAGACGGTCGTGTGCACGTCGACACCCGGCATGCATCGACACTGTCCCGCAGACACGTCGAGCGGCTTGCTGCTCACGCGTTCGATGGGCACCGCGGTGTGCGAGCGCGGCTCGACGTGGGGGTACGACGACACGAGCGTCTGGGTCGCCGACGGCTGCAGCGGCGAGTTCACGCGCGCGTCCTCGCGCGGCATGACCTTCGGCCAGCGCCGCCAAGCGACCAAAGGAATGTCGGAGGACGACGTTCTGGTTTGGGGCGAGTTCACGCCCGGCGACGGGTTCCTGGTCGGTCGAAGCGACGCCGGAGAGCTCGACATCAGCGCGTACGCGCTCGTCCGGTACATCGATCAGACGCCCGGCAACCAGACGTTCACGGACCACCTCGGCAACGTGCGCAGCGTCGATGCGCGCGACGATTTCATGCCGCACCGCGCGATGGTGTTCTTCAAGGGCTGGGTCGGCAACCCGAAGCTCGTCTACAACATCATCCTGTGGACCGTCAACGCAACGGATCAGGACGCGGTCTTCGGCAACCTCGGCTATCAGTTCAGCAAGCACTTCAGCTTGTACGGCGGGCTCAACGGCTTGCCCGGCACGCGCTCGCTCCAGGGCTCTCATCCTTATTGGCTCGGCCACGATCGAGTCATGGCCGACGAGTTCTTCCGCCCGTACTTCACGGCCGGCCTGTGGGCGCAAGGAGAGATCGTTCCGGGCGTCGTCTACAACGTCGAGGTCGGCAACAACCTGAGCTCCCTCGGCATCAAGGCGTCCCAGCTCGACCGCAAGCACTCGTACGCGGGCTCGTTGATGTGGATGCCGACGACGCACGAATTCGGCCCGCGCGGCGGCTACGGCGATTGGGAGAGGCACGACAAGCTCGCGACGCGCTTCGGCATCTCGCTCACGACGAGCCCCGAGGAGCGGTTCACCGACTCCGTGACCGGCGCCCCGGGCAACACTGTGATCAGGCTCACCGACAGCGTGAACGTGTTCGAAACCGGCGCGCTCGCGGCCGGCGTCACCGTGAGTAACGTGGACTACGCGCTGCTCGCCGTGGACGCGGGCTTCAAGTACAAAGGCATTTTCGTGCAGACCGAGCTCTATCGGCGCCAGGTCGATCACTTCGTCGCGGACGGACTGATCCCGATGACGTCGATCACGGATACCGGCTTCTACGTCCAGGCCGCGTTTTTCCCGGTACCGAAGAAGATCGAGCTCTACGCCGCGACTTCACAAATCTACGGGGACGGCGACAAGGGCTTCAAGGACGCGTCCGAATACCTGGCCGGCATGAACTGGTACCCGACGGACTCGCGCAACCACCGCCTGAACTTTCAGGTGATCGACGTGAATCACTCGCCGGTGAGCAGCACGTTCGGCTACTACACGGGCGGTCAGACCGGTACGACTTACTCGGTCGCCTTCTCGATCTTCTTCTGAAGTCGAGGTGACGATACCCAGATGCGCGTAGAAAGTCTGGAGAAGAGACGTATGGCGAGGCTCAGCCGACTCGTGCGTTGCCTATTGGGCTTTGCTTGCGTGATCGCGACGGGCCTCGCGGCCAGCCTGCAGGCCCAGCCGCGCGCCACGCCGGCCTATCAGTTCAACGACTCGCACTTCCACCTCACGAACTACGTCCAGGAAGGCGTCGACATCCACGACTTCTTGAAGATCATGGGCAACGACGTCGGCCGCGTCGCGCTGTTCGGCATCCCGCTCCAGCAGACGTGGTCGTACGAGAACTCGGGCGACTACGCGCCGACGTACTATCTTCAGACCGATGCGCCGCTCTATTACTACTCGTTCACCGACGCGTACATCGCCTGGGTCTACAAGTCGCTCACGCCGGCCGAGCAGAAGCGCTTCGAGCCGATGATCACGGGCTTCAACCCGGCCGACATGTATGCGGTCGATCACATCAAGCGCGTGCTGAAGGTGTTCCCGGGCGTGTTCACTGGGATTGGCGAGTTCACGATCCACAAGGAGTTCGTGTCGGCGAAAATCGCGGGCGACACGGCGAGCCTCACGGACCCGGCGCTCGACCGGATCTTCGACTTCTGCGCCGAGAGCGGCCTGTTGATTCTCATCCACAACGACGTCGACGTCCCGTTCGCGAAGCAGGGCGCCGAGCCGGTCTACCTGGATCAGATGAAGGCGCTGCTGCGCCGCCATCCGAACGCGGCCGTGATCTGGGCGCACGTCGGGCTCGGCCGCGTCGTGCATCCGGTGCAGCCGCCGGCGTCCGAGGGCACGGCCGAGCGGCCGGCGAATCAGCTCGAGATCGTGGCGGCGATGCTCGAGGATCCGACGCTCGCGCACTTGAGCTTCGACATCTCGTGGGACGAGGTCGCGAAATACGTCGTCGCGACGCCCGAGACGATTCGCCGCACGGCCGAGGTGCTGAACCGCTATCCTGATCGGTTCCTGTTCGGCACGGACGAGGTCGCGCCGCGGGGTCGCGAGCAATACTTCAAGGTGTTCAGGATGTACGAGCCGCTCTGGGCGCAGCTCACGCCGGACGCGCGGGCCAAGGTCACGCAGGGCAACTTCGCGCGCTTGTTCGACGCCGCGCACGCGAAGGTCCGCGCGTGGGAAGCGAAGAACGTCGCGGCGCGCTGACGCGATCTTGAGGGGAAACGCGCAATGGAACGAATGCAAATAACAAACGCCGACATCACGCGAGCGTTCCTGTTCATTCTGATCCTCACGGGGTTGATCGCCGCGAGCCTCTGGACGCTCTCGCCTTTCTTGAGCGCGCTGATCTGGGCGACGACGATCGTCGTCGCGACGTGGCCGCTGCTGCTCCAGGCGCAACGCTTGCTCTGGGGGCGGCGAGCGCCGGCCGTCGTGCTGATGACCGTGGTGATTGCGGCCGTGTTCGTCGTTCCGTTCGGCATGGCGGTCGCGGTGCTGCTCGATCTCGCGGTCCAAGGCGCCGAGCTCGTCAAGAGAGTGCTGGACAACGGTCTGCCGCCTTTGCCGCATTGGATTGTCGCGATCCCGTGGGCCGGCCAGGCCTTCGAGACGTGGTACAACGACCTCGTCGCGCATGGGCCCGAGGGCATCGCGGATTTTCTGCGGCCGTACGCGCGCTCGGCCGCGAGCTGGACGGTCCGCGTCACCGGCGGCGCGGGCGTCGTCGCGATTCACTTCTTGCTGACGATCATCCTCGCCGCGATCCTCTACGCGCAGGGCGAGTACGCGGCGAGCGGCGTCGTAGCGTTCGCGCGTCGTATCGGCGGCGACCGCGCCGAGGAGACGGTGCGCCTTGCGGCGCACGCCGCGCGCGGCGTCGCGCTCGGCATCATCGTGACAGCGCTGGTTCAGTCACTGCTCGCGGGGCTCGCGCTCTGGATCACCGGCGTGCCGCGTGCGGGCGTGCTGCTCGCGATCACGTTCGTGCTCTGCGTCGCGCAGCTCGGTCCGTTGTTCGTGCTGTTGCCGGCGGTCATCTGGTTGTTCTGGACGGGTAGCTTCGGCTGGGGCGTCACGCTCGCGGTCTGCACGGTGTTCGTCACGGTGATCGACAACGTGCTGAAGCCGGTGTTGATCAAGCGCGGCGTCGATCTGCCGCTGCTGCTGCTGATCGCGGGCGTGATCGGCGGATTGATCGGCTTCGGCGTCGTCGGACTCTTCATCGGGCCCGTGATTCTCGCCGTCACCTACACGTTGCTCCTCGCGTGGTTGCGTGACGGCAACGCGCAGGCCGCGCGCTGATCCGCGGACAGAAGTAGGAGCACTCATGAACATCGACCTCGGCGTGAAGATCGAGCGGCAGCCGGACTACACGACCTGTGGGCCGACGGCTTTGCACGCGATCTACCGCTACTACGGCGATCCGATCGATTTGCACACCGTGATCGCCGAGACGCCGAAGCTCCCGACCGGCGGCACGCTCGGCGTGCACTTGTCGGTGCACGCGCTCGAGCGCGGCTACGACGTGACGACCTGGCTCTGCAGCGTGCGGCACATGGATCCGACTTGGTTCCAGCAGCCGACCGACCTGCTCGCGAAGCTCGAGGCGCGCGCGCAGGCCAAGGGGCTGCACTCGGACCCGCGCTATGGGCCCGCGATGGAAGCCGTCGAGCGCTACGTCACGCTCGGCGGCAAAGTCGTCTGGGGCGACCTGTCGCCCGAGCTGATCGCGACGCAGATGAAGAACGGCACGCCTCTTCTGACCGGCACGAACGGCACGTACCTCTATCAGTGCGCGCGCGAGACCGACACGGGTGCCGACGACGTCCGCGGCGAAGCGTTCGGGCACTTCATCGTGATCGGAGGCTACAACACCGACGATCACTCGGTCGCGATCGCGGACCCGCTGCTCGACAACCCGTTGTACGGCACGAAGTATTACCGCGCGACGATCCACAGGCTGATCGGAGCGATCTTCCTCGGCGTCGGCTCCGACGACGGCAACCTGCTGCTGATCAAGCCCAAGGGTTGGAAGAAGCCGCAGGCCCGGAAGAGGGCGCAGCCTCGCGAGAAGGCTCGGGTCGGCAAGAAGCCGCGGGCCGGGAAGAAGGCGGCCGGGAAGAAGGGAAGAACGTGAGCGCGCCGCCTCGCTCCGTCGATCGCTTGATCCTGACCTGCGAGCACGCTGGCAACAAGATCCCGGCGGCGTATGCGCGGCTCTTTCGCGGCGCCGACGACGTGCTCGCGTCGCATCGCGGTTGGGATCCGGGCGCGCTCACGCTCGCGCGCTTACTCGCGAAGCGGCTGCGCCGGCCGCTCCTCGCAGTCACGTGGAGCCGGCTGTTCGTCGAGGGCAACCGCGCGCCGCACAACCCGCGGATCTGGTCGCGGTTCACGAAGAGCCTGCCGAGGGAGGAGCGCGAGGGGATCCTCGCGCGCTACTGGCGTCCTCATCGCGCCGCGGTCGAGGACGCGGTCGCCTCCGCCGCGCGGCGCGGGCGCGTCGTGCACGTCGCGGTGCACAGCTTCACGCCGAAGCTCGACGACGAGATCCGCAACGCGGAGGTCGGATTCCTCTACGACAGCCGCCGCCAGCGCGAGGCCGCGCTCTGCCGGCGCTGGGCGCAGATCCTGCACGGGCTCGATCCCAAGCTTCGGCTCCGGCACAACTATCCGTATAGCGGCGCGAGCGACGGATTGACCACCTGGCTCCGCAAGCGGCACCCTGAGGCACGCTATCTCGGCGTCGAGATCGAGATCAATCAGGCGCTCGTCGGCTCGCGAGTCTGGCGCGCGTTCCAGGAGAACGTTGCGGCGAGCCTCGCGGAGCTCATGGCGGCCGAATAGAGGCGCCGCAAACACCGTCGTCTCGGCGCGGCCGAGCAAAGGAAACGATGAACACTACGAAGCTTGGAACACGGCGTACGCTCTGCGCCCTCGCGGCCGTTGCGGCCTTCGCTTGGGTCGGCGCGAGCGCGCACGCGGCCGAAGCGACCTGGCCTCGCACGCTCGAGACGGATCGTGGAACGCTCACGATCTATCAGCCGCAGCCCGAGAAGTTCGACGGCAACTCGATCGAGGGGCGCGCGGCCGCGTCGCTCAAGGCGAGGTCGACGAGCGCGCCGACGTTCGGCGTGATCTGGTTCAAGGCGCGCGTCGAGACCGACCGCGACGCGGGCACCGCCGTGCTCCGCGAGATCGTCGTGACTAAGGTCCGTTGGCCCGACAGCAAGCCGATCGATGAGAGCGACGTCGCGGCCTTCCTCACGACGCTGATGCCGAAACAGAGCGTGCCGATCAGCCTCGAGCAGCTCAAGGCGAGCCTCGTGACGATCGAGAACCAGAAGAAGAGCCTCGACGAGCTGCGTCACGATCCGCCGAGGATCGTCTTCATGGAGGAGATCGCCGTGCTGCTGCTCTACGACGGCGAGCCGCGCGCGCTGCCGATCGCGAACACGGAGCTCGAGCAGGTCGCGAACAGCGCGCTCGCGGTGATCCGCGACAAGAAGAGCGGCACGTACTACCTCTGCGGCGGCCAGTACTGGTACAGCGCGAAGGACCCGAAGGGCCCGTGGGAGTCGATCAAGGCGCCGCCCGAGGAGATCGCGAAAATGGTCCCGGCTCAAGCCGCGACCAATTCGCCGAAGCTCGCGAAGCCGCCGAAGATCGTCGTCGCGACCGAGCCGACCGAGCTGATCTCGACCGACGGACCGGCGAATTGGCAGACGATCGCGAAGGGCAAGCTGCTCTACATCAAGAACACGGAGTCGCCGGTCGTGCGCGACGCGGCGACGAACGGCGTGTTCGTGCTGCTCGCGGGCCGCTGGTATCGCGCGGCTAGCCTCGAGGGTCCGTGGGCCGTGGTGCGCCCCGACGAGCTGCCGGCCGCGTTCAAGGACATCGAGCCCGCGTCGGAGCTCGGCAAGGTGCGAGTCTCCGTGGCCGGCACGCCCGAGGCCGACGACGCGGCTCTCGACGCGCTCGTGCCGCAGACGGCCGCGATCGACCGAAAGAAGGCGAAGCTAGACGTCACGTACGACGGCGAGCCGAAGTTCAAGCAGATCGAAGGCACGGGCGTCGAGTACGCGCTCAACACGTCCGCGCAAGTGCTGCGCATCAAGGGCAAGTACTACGCGGTCGACGACGGCGTGTGGTTCGCGTCCGACAACGCGAAGGGGCCGTGGGCGGTCGCCGACAGCGTGCCGATGGACGAGATCCAGAAGATCCCGCCGTCGGAGCCCGTCTACAACACGAAGTATGTCTACATCTACGAGTCGACGCCCGAGGTCGTCTACGTCGGCTACACGCCGGGCTACATGTGGTCGTACCCGTGGTACGGCGTGCCGATCTACGGCACGGGCTGGCCCTACCCGCCGTATTGGGGCCCGTGCTGCTATTACCCGCATCCGTCCCCGTGGGGACTGCACCTGAGCTACAACCCGTACACGGGCTGGGGCATGGGGCTCAGTTACTCGTTCGGGTTTCTCACGGTCGGGTTCGCGTTCGGCGGCGGCTACGGCGGTTACTACCGGCCCGGCTATCCGCCGGGTTACTACCATCCGCCGTATTACCCGCCGGGCGGCTACCGCCCCGGTGGGATCGGCGGCGCCGGTGGGATTGGCGGTGTCGGCGGCGTCGGGGGCGCCGGTGGGATCGGCGGTCCGGGCGGTGTCGGCGGTCCCGGCGGGATCGGCGGTCCGGGCGGCGGCGCGAGCCAATTGCCCGCGGGCGGTGCCGGACGACCGAGCGCAGGTCAGTTGCCGGCGGGCCGCAACAACATCTACAACGGCGCGTCGTCGCGAGACCGCGTCGCGGGAGGCTCGAGCGGTGCCGGCGTCTCGACGATGGACCGAGCCGCCTCCGGCGCCAACAACGTCTATGCGGACAAGAGCGGCAACGTCCATCGGCAGACTTCGCAGGGTTGGGAGTCGCGCAACCAGGGCAGCTGGTCCTCGCCGTCTCAAAACACGCCCTCGAACCTCGGCACGGACTCCAGCGCGCGCCAGTCGGGCGCGTCGTCGATGTCTTCGCGTGGGTCGTACGGCGGCGGCCGCGGCGGCGGGGGCGGGGGCGGTCGACGACGCTGAGGGGGCGGCTCGCGGCGACGACGTTCACGCGCGGCTCGCGTCGCGCACGTGCGGCTCGCTAGTGATGCTCCTCGACGTACTTGTACGGATACGCGGGCTCGCGGTAGCCCTTGCGCTTCTGGCGATCCGGCAACTCGATCTTTTCGCGCTTGAGCTTCTTGTACGGGATCTGCGCGAGCAAGTGCCGGATGATGTTGAGCCGCGCGCGCCTCTTGTCGTCGGACGGCACGACGTACCACGGCGCGAAGCCCGTGTCCGTCGCCGCGAACATGTCGTCGCGCGCGCGCGAGTAGTCGTACCAGCGGCTGTAGGACTTCAAGTCCATCGGCGACAGCTTCCAGATCTTGCGCGGGTCGTCGATGCGTCCCAGGAGCCGGCGCGTCTGTTCCTCGGGGCTGACCTCGAGCCAGTACTTGATGAGCTTCACGCCCGAATCGACGATGGTCTTCTCGACGAGCGGCACTTGGTTCAGGAACTTCTTGACCAGCTCCTCGCTCGTGAACTCCATCACGCGCTCGACGCCCGCGCGGTTGTACCAGCTGCGGTCGAAGATCACGATCTCGCCCGCGGCCGGCAGATGCGGCAGGTAGCGCTGCACGTACATCTGGCTCTTCTCGCGCTCGGTCGGCGCGGGCAGCGCGACGACGCGAAAGACGCGCGGGCTCACGCGCTCGGTGATCGCCTTGATCGTGCCGCCCTTGCCCGCGCCGTCGCGGCCCTCGAACACGATGCAGACCTTCGCGCCTTCGGCCACGACCCACTGCTGGAGCGCGACGAGCTCGCCGTGCAGCTTCTCGAGCTTCTTCGCGTAGTCCTTGCCCTTGAGCTTCGCGTGCTTGCCGTCGCGCTTCTCGTCTTTGCGCTTCTCTTTCCGCTTCTTCTTGTCGGCGGTCTCGTCCGCTTCGCTGCGGTCGGCTGGCATCGACTTCGCTCCCTATTCTCGCATTCCGCGCGGCGGGACAGTGTCGCAGGCCCGCTCGGGGCCGGCCACTGCGGCAACTACTAATACCGGTTGTGCGCGGCCGCGTATCATGAGCGCGCCGGGCCGGCCCTTGTCCGGCCGCTCGGCAGAGACGCGCTTCCTTCGGTACCGCGATCACAAGGAGCCGCAAGATGAACGCATGGAGAGCGCTGATCACGGGCGCGACCTTGCTCGGCAGCTTCGCGCTCGCGACGCGCCCCGCTTCGGCCGAACGCGAGCTCTACAGGGACGACGCGCACGGCGCGAAGCTCGATTTCACGTTCGACCTGATCGGTGCCTGGTACAACGGCAACAACTCGTGGTTCGGCCGCTCGGCGCAGTTCCTGGGCGCGAACACGGATCACTGGGCGGACATCGGCGTGGAGCCGGGCCTCACCTACGAGAGGGGCCTCGGCCGCGGTACGTTGTTCGGCGCGGTGAGCGGCGTCTACACGAGCACGACGGGCAACGACGCGTCGGGGCTCACGGTCGGGCTCGACAACACGTCGGAGCTCACGCTCGAGCTCGGCAACGTCGGTTGGCGGGTCGAGGACGCGCTCGATGCGCTCGAAAACTCGACGTTCACGGTGACCGTCGGCCGGCAGGACTACAGCATCGGCGCCGGCCTCTTGATCGACGACGGCGCCGAGGACGGAGGCGAGCGCGGCGGCTGGTACCTCGGCATGCGCAAGGCCTTCACCGAGTCCGTCGTCGCGAGCCTCGACAGCGACAGGTGGCTCTTCGAGCTGTTCCGGCTCGAGAACCACCCGCGCAGGGGCGGCCCCTTGGGCGAAGCCTACGGCGCGAACGTCGAATACAAGTTCCGCGAAGACACTAACCTCGCCACAACCTACATGGCGGTGGACTCGAACGCGCCGGGCACCGTCATGCTCGACGTCTACTCCGTGCGCGCGAATTGGCGCGCACAGAGCGGCTTCGGCCTCGCGGGCGAGTACGTTGACGAGAGCAGCAGCCAGATCAACGCGACGGGCTATTACGGCGAGATCAGCTACGCGGCGAAGGGCGCGTGGTCGCCCGTGTTCAGTTACCGCTA
>Ga0134079_10000336_pt1 | contig 12385 bp, 9 predicted proteins | sample 15_taG_2_FD_119770 | JGI IMG/M metagenome (GOLD analysis project Ga0134079, IMG submission 119770) | Grasslands soil microbial communities from the Angelo Coastal Reserve, California, USA - 15_D_Rain_40cm_2_09182015 | ecosystem: Environmental > Terrestrial > Soil > Grasslands ...
GGCGTGGCGCGTGGCGACCGCGCTCACGTGCGTCGACGCGAACGCGCAAGGGTTCGGCGTCTACGCCGCCGCCGACTATGACGAGCTGCTCGATCACCCGGTCGAGATCGGCGACTTCGAGAGGGTCGAGTTCGAGGCCGGCGGCGTGCCGCACCATCTCGTGGTCGCGGGGCGCTTCGAATCCGACCTCGAGCGCGTCGCGACCGACCTGAAGCTGATCTGCGAGACACAGATCGAGTTCTTCGGCCGCCCGGCGCCGTTCGACCGCTACTGGTTCCTGTGCCTCGCCGTCGGCGGCGACGCCTGGGGCGGGCTCGAGCATCGCGCCTCGACGAGCCTGATCTTCAGCCGCGACGACTTGCCGAAGGCCGGCGACAGCGGCGTGCCGCGTGAGTATCAGCGCTTCCTCGCGCTCGCGAGCCACGAGTACTTCCACACCTGGCACGTGAAGCGCACGAAGCCCGTCGCGTTCATTCCGTACCGCCTCGACCGCCGCGTTCACACGCGCTTGCTCTGGGTATTCGAGGGGCTCACGAGCTACTACCAAGAGCTCATGCTGCTGCGCAGCGGAGTCATCGGCGTGCCGGCGTTCTTGCAACGGCTGGCCGAGGCGCTCACGCGCGTCTACCGGACGCCGGGCCGTTTGCGCCAGAGCCTCGCGGACTCGAGCTTCGACGCGTGGGACGTCCTCTACAAGCCCGAGGCGAATCACCCGAACTCGAGCATCAGCTACTACACGAAGGGAGCGCTCGTCGCCCTCGCGCTCGATCTCACGATGCGCCGCGCCGGCAAGACGAGCCTCGACGACGTGCTGCGCGAGCTTTGGCGGCGCTACGGCGCGCGCGGAGTCGGCGTCGCGGAGGACGGTTTCGAGGCGCTCGCGATCGAGCTCGGCGGCGCGGACCTCGCGCGTTTCTTCGCCGCGGCAATCCGCGGCACGGACGACCTGCCGCTCGCGGAGCTGCTCGGCGCGTTCGGCGTGCGGCTCGAGTTTCGCGCGGCGCTCGGCCCCGAGGACAAGGGCGGCACGCCGCGCTCGGGCAACGGCGAGCTGCTTTCGCTCGGCGTCGGCTTTCGCGAGCACGGGCTTGGACTGGAGATCACGAGTGTGCTCGACGGCGGCTCCGCGCAACGAGCGGGCCTGAACCCCGGCGACGTGCTGCTCGCGGTCGATCGGCTCAAGGTGTCGGAGCGCAACCTGAAGCGCCGGCTCGCGCGTTTCGAGTCGGGCGAGCGAGTCACCGCGAGCGTGTTCCGCGGCGACGAGCTCATCGAAGTCGGCCTCGTTCTGCGCCCGGCGCCGCTCGACACTTGCTACCTCGCCGTCGACGAGCAGGCCGCGCCGGACGCGGCGCAGCGCCGGCGCGCATGGCTCGGGGAGTGACCGAGCCGTAGAATTCAATCGCCGCCGGCCGCGGCCGGCACACAGGCGAACGCCGAAGGGGCGCACCGGACGAGATGGTCGAGCTCGGGCTCAAGCTCACGTTGGCATACCTGCTCGGGTCCGTGCTCGGCAGCCTCGTCGTCGGCCACTTCCGCGGCGGCGTCGACATCCGCACGCTCGGCAGCGGCAACGCGGGCGGCACGAACGCGCTCAGGACCCAGGGCAAGGCGTTCGCCTTCTGGGTCATGCTGATCGACGTCGGCAAGGGCATGCTCGCGGCCGCGACGATCCCCGACCTCGACATCCCGGGCGTCGGCTTCGATCCCGAGATCGACCGCGCGCTCGTGCTCTACGGCGTGTCGTTCGCGGCGATCGTCGGGCACGTGTTCCCGATCTGGTTCGGTTTTCGCGGCGGCAAGGGCGGCGCGACCGCCGTCGGCCTCGTCGTCTATCTCGCGCCGTCAGTCGCGGTCGCGGTCGTCGCCACTTGGCTCATCGTCGTGCTGCTGACCGGCTTCGTCGGGCTCGCGACCATCGGCGCCGTGCTCGCGGCCGTCGTGTTCGTCGCGTTCACGGGGCTGCCCGAGGACGCCGGTCTCTTCGCGTACGCGTGCTGCAACGCCGCGCTGCTGATCTACGCGCACCGCGGCAACATCCGCCGGATGCTGAACGGCACGGAGTCGCGCGTGACGACGCCCGTCTTCGGCCGCCGGTTCGACGGGAAGTGATGCGCGTCGCGCCCGACGCACTGCTGCGCGCCCTCGCCGACGGCGAGCCGCATTCGGGCGCCGACCTCGCGCGCGAGTTCGAGGTCACGCGCGCCGGGATCTCGAAGGCCGTGCGGAAGCTCGAGAGCTGGGGGCAAAAGGTGAGCGCCGTCCCGGGCGTCGGCTATAGGCTGGCGCGGCGGCTCGACCTGCTCGACGCGCGCGCGTTGCGGGGCGCACTCGCGCCGACGACCGCGCGCCGCGTCGTGCGGCTCGAGGTGCTCTGGGAGATCGACTCGACGAATCGCTATCTGCTCGCGAGTCCGCCGCCGCCGCGGCACGAGCTCGCCGTGTGTGTCGCCGAGTATCAGAGCGCGGGCCGCGGCCGGCGCGGCCGCCGCTGGCATGCGCCGCTCGGCGCCGGGTTGTGCTTATCGGCCGCTTGGCAGTTCGCGGCCGCGCCGCGCGACCTCGGCGCGCTCACGCTCGCGGTCGGCGTCGTCGTGCGCCGCGCACTTGCCGACGTCGTCGATCTCGACGTCGCGCTCAAGTGGCCGAACGATCTCGCGCTCGACGGGCGCAAGCTCGGCGGCATCCTGCTCGAGCTCGCGGCCGAGGCGCAGGGCCGCTGCCACGTCGTCGCCGGCATCGGTATCAACGTCGCGCTGCCGGCCGAATCGCTCGCGACGCTCTGCGACTGGCCGCGCGGGGCGATCGACCTCGCGACGGCCAAGGGCGGAACTCCGCCGCCGCGCGTGCTGCTCGCCGCGCGGCTCGTCGAGGGTCTCGCCGAGCTGTTCGAATCTTATGAGGAATCGGGTTTTGCGCCGTACCGCGCGGAATGGCGCGAGGCCGACTACCTGCTCGGCCGGCGCGTGAAGCTCGACGACTCGGCCGCGACCTCGAGCGGAATCGCGCGCGGCATCGATGCCGACGGCGCGTTGTTGATCGAGACTCCGGGCGGCGCGCGTCGGCGCGTGCTCTCGGGCGACGTGAGCGTGCGGAGCGGCTGATGCGGATCGTGATCGACGTCGGCAACACGCGGATCAAGTGGGCCGAAGTCGAGGACGAGCGCCTCGCGAACGTCGGTAGCGCGGTGCACCGCGGCGAGCGCGAGCGCGCGCTCGCGAGCCTCGCGGCCGCGCTGCCGCCGAGCCTCGAGCGCGCGATCGTCGCGAACGTCGCCGGCGACGCGATCGCGCGCGACTTGACGGAGCTGCTCCGAACCCGCGCGCGGATCGCGCCGGAGCTCGTCGCGGTGCGCGCCGAGCAGTTCGGCGTGCGCTGCGCGTACGAGGATCCGTCGCGACTCGGCGTCGACCGCTGGATCGCGGTGCTCGCGGCGCACCATCTCGCGCCGGGCGCGGCGTGCGTGATCGACGCGGGAACCGCCGTCACCTTCGACGCGGTCGACGCGCGCGGTCAGCACCTCGGCGGTCTGATCTTGCCCGGGCCGCGCCTGCTCGCGGCCGCGCTCGATCGCAACACGAGCGACATCGGCGCGACGGAGGCGCCCGGCGCGCGGCCGCGCGGCCTCGACGTTCTCGGCAAGAGCACGGACGCCGCGGTCGGCAACGGCGCGATGCTCGCGCTCACCGGCGCGCTCGAGCGCGCGGTCGCGGCGGTCGAGGGCGCGCTCGAGGAGCGCCCGACGCTGTACCTAACCGGTGGCGACGCGCAGAGGCTGCACGGTTGGCTGGAAAGCCGCGTCGACGTTCGGCGAGACTTGGTGCTCGAAGGGCTCGCGCTGTTCGCGGGCGCTGCGCCGGGACCGGGCTCACGGCCGAAACACACGCATGCGTAACCTTTTCTTCTTGCTCGTGCTCGTGAACTTGGGCTTCGCGGCATGGCACGCCTGGTATTCGCACCCGCCACGTCCGGCGCGCACGAGCGACGCGGATCTGCCGAGTCTCACGCTCGTGAGCGAAGTTCCGCCCGATATCGCGAACCTGCGCGAGGCGAGCGCCGCCGCGCCGAGCGTGCAGCTGCCGGACGACGAGGCCGCACCGGCCGCCGCGGGATCGCAGCCGCCGTCGACCGGCGGCCCGCCTCGGGCCGGACCCGCCGCACGGTCGAGCCGCGCGCAGGGCACGGCGGCGGCGACGCATTGCACGACCGTCGGACCGTTCCGCGAGCTCGCGCAAGCCGCGACGGCGGCGGCGACGCTGCGCACGTCCGGATATGAGCCGACGCAACGCGTCGCGGAAGGCGACATCTGGATCGGCTACTGGGTCTACATCGACGCGATACCGAGCGAGGCCGAGGCGAACGCGATTCTCGCGAAGGTGCGCGCCGAAGGCATCACGGATTCCTACGTGATCCCGAACAGCGATAACGGCATGCTGGTCTCGCTCGGCGTGTTCAGCGAGATCGGCGGCGTCGCGCGGCGGCGCGAGCAGGTGCGCTCGCTCGGCTACGACCCGAAGGTCGTCGATCGCACGCGGCGCGCGACGGTCTATTGGGTCGACGTCGCTCTCACGGATGACCAGACGCTCGACTTCGACGCTCTACAGACGCCGGGCCGCATCCAGCGTCTCGAGCAGCGCAACTGCGACGCTCCGGCGCGCTGAGCCGCGCGCGGTTCAGCTTTCTTGAGACTGCACGCTGTGCGGGCCGCCGCGAGCCGCGCGGGACCGGTCGCAGGCCGGCGACGTTGGCACTGCTGCGAGATTCGGCTATGTTCTCGCGGCCTATACGAGAACAACGAGACGCACGCCGAGTGCGCGCGCCACCAACACAAACCGTCAAGGAGCTTCAGTATGAGAATCTCGAAACGCACATCGTGGGCGCTCGCGCTCTGCATGCTCGGCGGTGCAGTCAGCTCGATCGCGAACGCGCAGAACGAGCAGGTCACGCGGATGCGCGCGGCGCTAGCCTCGCCCGATCGTCCGGCGGCGGACAAGGCGCGCGACGAGGCGCGCAAGCCGATCGAGACCGTGCAGTTCGGCGGCATCAAGACCGGGCAAACCGTTGTCGAAGTGATGGCGCTCGGCGGCTGGTTCACGGAGGTGCTGTCGGCCGCCGTGGGCCCGAGCGGAAAGGTGTATGCGCAGAACCCGGGATTTTTCACGTCGCGGCCCGGTTTCGCCGAGGCCGAGAAGGCGCGTGACGATCGGCTCAAGAACGTGACGCCGATCCACGGCGACTTGCCCGATCCGAGCATCGCGGGCAAGGCGGACGCGGCGCTCACGGCTCTGAACCTGCACGACATCTACAACGGCCCGGGCGGCGAGGCGGCCGCGGTCGCCCTCTGCAAGGGCGTCTATGACGCGCTGAAGCCCGGCGGAGTGTTCGTCGTGATCGACCACGTCGGCATCGCGGACCAGAACAACGCGATGTTCCATCGGATCCAGCTCCAACAGGCGAAGGACGTGCTCACGAAGGCGGGCTTCAAGATCGACGCGGAGTCCGACATCCTCAAGAATCCGAAGGACGACCACACGAAGGGTGTTCGCGATCCGTCGGTCCAAGGGCACACGGATCAGTTCCTGATCCGCGCGAAGAAGAGCTAGCGCGCGCCGCGGGTCGCTCGCAGCGGAGAAGGGCCGGCTCGTCCGGCTCTTTTCTTTTTATAATGCGCATCTCGTGCCGGTGTAGCTCAGTTGGTAGAGCAGGGGTTTTGTAAACCTCAGGTCCCGGGTTCGATTCCTGGCGCCGGCACCATTAGCAAATCCGCCGACATCCACCGACGTCCGCCGTTTGGCCTGAAACAAGCGTAATTATCGGGTGTAGCCATCCGATTTCGTTCCGTATCGTTCGTTGACAGCCAACGGTTCGGCGGCTTGAACGCCTGCAAAGTCGAATCGCGCACTCCCAAAGACCGTTGGACCGCTCGCAGATCAATCGTCAGATCGGCCGACTGCCGCAACGCAATTCGCGTGCGGCCGCGCGTTTTGAGATTGCGTTGCCCGACAGCGACACGCCGGCCGGTTTCGCGCTCCGCGTGCGCCCTCGCGAGGAGTTCGATCGCTGGGCGGAGATTTCGGAAGGCGCGTACGTGCTGCGCACCAACATCCGCGATTGGACCGATAAGCAGCTGTGGCCAACAAATAATCACTCGTGAGACACTTGGCTTTCGCGCAACGCAGTCTTGCACATCGCACTCTTGCCATACCCACCTCCCTCCATTTTCGGAGGCAATGGTTGGTGGTGCTGGCCTAGAAGGGTAAGAGCCGTGACTGAGAAGAGAGTTGCATGCGTATTCGCACGTGATCAGGACGCGATCTTGTCGGGCATTCTTCGCGACAGCGCCTGGGAGATCGAAGCCGTCGACGTCGCCGCGCCGCTCAGAGAAACTTCGCTCCCAGAGGACTGCTCGATTGGGATTCTCCTGCTGACGACCAAAGAGCCCGTTTGGCTAGGAAAGCTGCTGTCGACCGTTGCGCAGCTGCAAGATTTGAACTGGATCGCAGTTGTCGATCGTGCCCTCATGGACGACAAGCAAGTACGCGAGTTCATCGCCGTGCATTGCTTCGACTACCAGACGGCGCCACTCGAACGGGATCGCGTGTTGTTCGCGCTCGGCCACATCGCCGGCATGGCGGCACTCGCGGGCCCAACCGGCGAAGGCTCGTGCGCGGCGGACGTGGCCGCCAATCTCTTCGGCAACAGCCCCGGCATGCAGGCTTTGCGCCGCGATTTGAGCAAGATTGCCGCCGTCGACGCGCCGGTCCTGATCACGGGCGAAAGCGGGACCGGGAAAGAGTTGGTCGCACGCGCTATTCACGACATGTCGAGCCGGCGCGATCAGCCCTTTGTCGCGATCAATTGCGTTTCGCTGCCGCCGGCGCTGATCCATGCCGAGCTCTTCGGCTTCGAGCGCGGTGCCTTTACCGGTGCTCACCACCGCAAGGCGGGACACTTTGAAACCGCGCGGGGCGGCGTGATTCTTCTCGACGAGATAGGCGATCTGCACCCGGACTTGCAGGCGCTCCTGCTGCGGTTCCTCGAGGAGCTGGCGGTACGCCGTGTCGGCGGGCGCGAGGAGATTCCCGTCGATGTGCGCGTCGTGGCGGCGACTAACGTCGATCTGGAACAGGCGATCGAGCGCGGCGCCTTCCGCAGCGACTTGTATTATCGGCTCAACATTCTGCGTGTGCGTACGCCGCCGCTGCGCGATCGGCGCGAGGACATCGAGCCGCTGGCCCGTGTGTTTCTCAAGCGATTCCGCGCGGAGAGGCGTCGGGGGCCGCGCGGGTTCAGCGCGTCGGCCGTCGCAGCCATGTACCGACACGATTGGCCGGGAAATGTTCGGGAGCTCTTGAATCGCGTGCGCCGCGCCGTCGTCATGAGCGAGTGGCGGCTGATTACGCCGCGCGATCTCAATCTCGGCGTCGAGGATCGGCCGCTCGATCTGAACCTCGAGGCGGCAAGAGTCGACGCGGAGCGCAAGACCATTCTAACGGCTCTGCAGCACTGCGGACGCAGCGCGAGCAAATCCGCGAGACTCATCGGGGTATCGCGCGCGACCTTCTACCGCTTGCTGGAAAAGCATGGTCTAGCCTCGAGCGAAAGAGCCGGGCTCGATTTCGAACCGCGACCGCTGAACGAAGCGACCAACGATTAGCAGCCCGGTCGCCTAGCCGGATCGCCGCCGCTCGAGTGGGCCGGTGAGGTCCCCTTGCAGAAATCACAAGTCCCGCACGGGGCGTGATTATCGCGCTTGCGTGTCGCAGGCCCGAGACCCTGACAGCACGAGTGCCGCTCCGCCAAATCAACGTGTTGCAAGATCGCGCGGGAAATGCTCGTCTCACGCTTGAGGCGAAACCGCATCGCCCCGACGCTAGCGACAAGCGAAACGCTCATTCAATCAATCGCTTGTTAGTGCTGGCACGGCGCTTGCTCATCATCTTCCAACCAGGACACAGCGTTCCTTTGTGAGGAGGAGCGGTGCGGTCTTGGAGGGGGTTCTGTGCGGACTCGGACTCTGTAGGTCGAGCGCACCGAACCGTTTGACAGCACTCACTGAAACAGCGGAGACCATCATGCGCAATCTCAGACCTGAGGAACTGAAACACGTTTATGGCGGATGGGGCCACGGAGGCGGAGAAGGCAAGAGCAGCGGCAAGGGCAGCAAGGGTTCCGGTTCCAAGGGCAGCAAGGGCAGCAAGGGTTCCGGTTCCAAGGGCAGCAAGTAGCAAGGCAGAGTGAACCGGATGCGCAGCTGCAGCTAGCGCATCTGCCGAGTGCCTTGGCCGCAGGGTCGGGGCACTCGTCTATTTTTCTTGGAAGACGAGGAAAGTGCCATGCTGACACGAACCTCGGACACACTGGGCGAAGACCTGAGTCCGATTGGTGAACCGGCGGTTCTGTTGCCGCACGAGCCCGAGCCGAAGGTCCACCGACGCGACGAGCTGTGGCTGCTCGGCCTCCCGACGCTATCGCGCCTTCTCGAATTCGTAACGGATGAGGTCATAGACGGCGGGTGCGCCGATCGCGCGGCGCTGACGGCCGAGTGGGGCGCCGCCAACGAATACTACCAAGAGCTCGAGCGGCGCGAAGCTGGAATCGCCAACACCGGTGACCACCGCGAGCTGGATCCGGACCTCGAGCCATTGGCCGAAGCGGTGCGGGCCAGCCCCCAATTCCGCGAAAGCTTCGCCACGCTGCCGACGCAATTGGGGATGGTCGAGCTCGACCGGCTGATCGTCGGCCAAAACCATGTCACGCGTACTTTCGTCGATCAGCTCATGGCGCGCATCGGCAGCGCGCCCGATCCCGAGGCGCTGTTTCGCATCTGCCTGCCGCTCTGCCCTGCCAAAACGCCGGTTCAGATCTGCCGGGTGAGCTCGCAACGCTACGTCTTTCGCTGCGTCTCGGGAGACATACGCCACCACCAGACAACCGTGCTGCGTCCAGAGCAGGTCCCGCACTACCACAGTTTCGGCGCGATCGCGGGAATCATCGGCGTGGTGGTGGGTTTCGGCTACGATTTCCTCGGCGCCGTGCGCGTCGGCAAACGCGTGTTGCTGACAAACGGCTATCACCGGGCCTGCGCCCTGCGCGCCCTCGGGCTGACTCACGCGCCCTGCGTCATCCAGACAGCGGCCCGCGGCGACGAGTTGCGCACCGCCGTCAGGGCACGAGTAGCGGAGCAGCCCGAATTCTACTTCGAGTCCGCGCGCCCGCCGCTGCTCAAGGACTACTTCGACCCGAATATCCGCAAGGTGCTGCCAATCCGTAACCAGGTGCACCTGGTGGAGGTGACCGTCGACGTCAAACACGTCACCGAAGATCCCATCGTCACCGTGTAAGCCGATGCGGCATTCAATCCGATCGATGCCACCGATAGCGTCCGCAAACAATGACGCGTCCGGCACCGCGGTCATCGAGCGCGTCGAGAGTACGGGCCTGGCGCCGAGCGACAGCAAAAGCGGTGAGCAGCTCTTTCGCAACCAAGTGTTCGCCCAGCGGCAGACTCAACGGATGGGTACCGTGCTGCTTGCGCCGCGCCGCTTGGACCGCTGGTTCACGCTCGGCACCGTCCTAATCGTGCTCGCGATATTGGCGCTGTTGTTCTTCGGCCAATTCACGAGCAAGGAGCGGATCGACGGCTGGTTGGCTCCGCAGCAAGGGCTCATGCGCGTGTTTGCGCCCCAGCCCGGCGTGGTGGCGCAGCTGTACGTCAACGAAGGCGCGCAGGTGCGCAAGGGCGAGCGTCTGCTCAGGCTTTCGGGCGAGCTCGAGAGTACTACGCTCGGCGCGACCCAGGCGGAGATCGTGCGCCGCCTCGTCGAGCTACGCGACACCTTGCAAGACCAGCGGCGGCAGCAGGAGCGCCTGCTCACACAGCAGCAGCGCACGTACGCCGACCGATTGTCGTCGCTCACCGCGGAGCTGGATCAGCTCGAGCGCGACATCGGGACCATGACAGCGCGCGTCGCGCTCGCGGAGCGCAGCGCGCTCGCGAACCGCAACCTGCGCAGCCAGGGGTTCATTTCAGAACCACAGCTCGAGGTCATCGAGGCGGACCTGCTGGAGCAGCACGCACGCCTCGGCGCACTCGAGCGCCAGCAAATCGAGCTCGGGCGCGAACGAGTCACGCTCGAAGGTGAATTGAACGACCTGCCCGTGAAGACGCGGACCGAGCTCGCCACCATCGAGCGGAACATGGCCACCGTAGAGCAGGAGCTGGCGGAAGCGGAAGCGCGGCGTGAGATCGTCGTACCGGCCCCGCAAGACGGCACGGTCACCGCAGTCCTGATCGAGCAGGGTGGACATGCCAGCGTCTCGGCGCCGCTGCTCTCGATCGTGCCTGCGGGCGCGACCCTTGAAGCTCACCTCTACAGCCCGAGCCGCGCCGTCGGCTTCTTACGTCCGGGACAACACGTGCTGCTGCGCTACGAGGCATACCCGTACCAGAAGTTCGGGCACTACGAGGGCGTGGTCGCGAGCATCTCGCGCTCGGCGGTGAACCCGGGCGAGCTGCCGCCGCAGCTCGCTGCCGTTGGCGGCATGACGGGAAGCGCCACGGAGCCCGTGTACCTGATCACGGTGCAGCTCGCGCGTCAGACCGTCACCGCCTATGGCCGGCAGGTCGATTTGCAGCCCGGAATGCGCCTGGAAGCGGACATCGCGCTCGAGACGCGCCGGCTGTATGAGTGGGTGCTCGACCCGCTGTACACGGTTACTGGGAAGTGGCACGGATGAACGTGCTCGACAGACTGGAGCTCGGCTGGGGCGCTCGGCTGCCCATGCGGCTGCAGACCGAAGCGGCGGAATGCGCGCTGGCCTGCCTCGCGATGATCGCCGGCTACTACGGTTATGGGTCCGACCTCGCGGAGCTGCGCCGGCGACTCGCGGTGTCCCTCAAAGGAGTGAACTTGAAGGGTCTGGTGGCGATGGCGGACCGCACCGGGTTCGCCTCGAGACCGGTGCGCCTCGAGATCGACGAGCTCAAGCAGCTGAAGACCCCGTGCATCCTGCACTGGGACCTCAACCACTTCGTGGTGCTGCGGCAGGTCACGCGCCAGCACGTGCTGATTCACGATCCCGCCGCCGGGATGCGCCGCCTGCCGTTGTCGGAGGTTTCCAAGCACTTCACCGGCGTGGCGCTGGAGCTGACACCTACCGGCGGATTCGAGCCGGCGAGGTCGGCGCCTCGCGTCGGCGTGCGTTCGCTGCTCGGGCGCATGGTCGGGCTCAAGCAGACGCTCGGGCACCTGTTCCTGCTGGCGCTTGCGATCGAGCTGTTCTCCGTGGTGAGTCCCTTCTTCCTGCAATGGGTGGTCGATCATGCATTGGTGACCGCCGACGGCGATCTGCTGGTGACGCTCGCGCTCGGATTCACGCTGCTCCTGCTGCTCAAGACCGTGGTGTCGGCAATGCGCGGCTGGATGCTGATCGCGATCGGTGCCTCGATGAAGGTGCAGGCGCGCTCGAACTTGTTCTCGCACTTGCTGGGGCTGCCCGCTTCGTACTTCGAGGTGCGTCACCTCGGCGATATCATGTCGCGCTTCGGCTCGCAGGAGACGATCCTGCAGGCGATCACGACCGACGCCGTCGAGGCTGTGCTCGACGGTCTGCTTGCCGCGGTGACGCTGGGCATCATGTTTCTTTTCGCGCCGGGACTCACGACGCTCGTGCTGGCGGGCACCGTGTTCTACGGCGTGCTGCGCTGGGCCTTTTACACCCCGCTGCGCCAGGCCTCCATGGAGACGATCGTCTGGTCCGCGCGCCGCGACAGCCACTTTCTCGAAACGCTGCGCGGCATCAAGACGATCAAGCTGTTCAATGGCGAGGGCGGCCGCCGCGCTCATTGGCTGAACCTGCTCGTCGAGTCGGTCAACCGGCAGCTCACCACGCAAAACCTGCGCCTGGTGTTCAAGATCGTCAACGGGCTGCTGATCGGGGGGCTCGCAATCCTGGTCGTCTGGCTCGGCGCGCAGCGCGTGCTCGAGAACCAGATGTCGATCGGCATGCTCCTCGCCTTCATCACTTACAAGGACCAGTTCCTCGGACGAGTCAGCAATCTCATCGACAAGGGGGTCGATCTCACCATGCTGCGCCTGCATGCCGAGCGGCTGGCCGACATCGCCCTCACAAGCCCCGAGCCGCGCGAGCAGCTGCTCGAGGCGGAGACGCCCCAGACCTCCGTCGCCATCGAGCTGCGTGACGTGTGCTTTCGCTATGCGGAGAGCGAGGCCTGGGTGCTGAATGGCGTGAGCTTCCGCGTCGAAGCGGGAGAGACCGTAGCGATCGTCGGCGCCTCCGGCTGCGGCAAGACGACGCTGCTGAAGATCCTGGCCAGCCTGCTGCAGCCCACGCAGGGGGAGATCCTGATCGACGGGCAGCC
>Ga0134079_10000337_pt1 | contig 12377 bp, 10 predicted proteins | sample 15_taG_2_FD_119770 | JGI IMG/M metagenome (GOLD analysis project Ga0134079, IMG submission 119770) | Grasslands soil microbial communities from the Angelo Coastal Reserve, California, USA - 15_D_Rain_40cm_2_09182015 | ecosystem: Environmental > Terrestrial > Soil > Grasslands ...
CGCGGTGAGCGCCGACGGCGCCGCGCCGCCGGCGCCCGGGCCGACCTTAGTCCGCACGTCAGCCCCTGCTCCCGCCCCGCCGCCGCCGCCGCCCCCGCCGCCCCCGGCACCGGTGATCGCGGCACCAGCGGCGCCGCCGCGCACACCGCTGGCGCGGCCTCTGATGCCGGCGGTGCCTCCGGGGCGGCCCGCCGCGCCGGCCGTGCGCCCGGCCGCACCGGCGCCGGCACCCGTGGTCGCGGCGCCGCCGCCCGTCGCTGCCCCGGCACCCGCTCCCATGCCGGCGGCCCCACCCGCGGGCCGACCAAGCACGCCGGGCAAGCGGCTCACGGGACCGCTCCGTCCCGTGAATCCGTTCATGGTGCAGGACCCGAAACAGAAAGCGCGCCGGCTGGCGCGCGCGTTGATCTCGGACATGCTCGTGTACCACCCGGAGAAGCGGCAGCAGGGGATCCGTGACGGGACGCTGCCGCAGCTCTTCAAGGACGAGATCCAGAAGAGCTGGCTCGAGTACACCGAGCAGGTCGGTGCCGAGATCGCGCAAGGTACCTCGTTCTGGACCGAAGCCCTGAATGAGATTCTGGCCGGCGGCCACAAGCTTTTCTAGGAGTAGATGAACCGTGGGTCTACGCGAGCGCTTCAGCGAGTTCGACCGCCGCCTCACCCAGCTCAAGGGGTTTCTTTGACGTCGACGGCAAGGCGGCGCGTCTGGGGGACCTCGAGCGCGCGATGGCGGACGCCGCGCTTTGGGCCGACTCCGAACGCGCCCGCCAGACCGTCGCCGAAGTCAAATCCCTGAAGGGGTGGCTCGAGCCCTATCACGCCCTGCGCAAGCGGGTCGATGAAGGGAGCGAGCTCACCGAGCTGCTCGAAGCCGAATCCCACATCGACCTGGCCATGCAGCGCTCCCTCGAGACGGAGGCGGACGAGATCGCCGCCCGGCTCGAGTCGCTCGAGATGCAGAACATGCTCCAGGGTCCCGACGACGGGCGCGACGCGCTGCTCACGATTCATCCGGGCGCCGGGGGCACGGAGTCGCAGGACTGGGCGGAGATGCTGGTGCGCATGTACACCCGCTGGGCCGAGCGGCACGGGTTCAGCGTCGACGTCCTCGACCTCCTGCCCGGCGAAGAGGCGGGGATCAAATCGGCCGAAATCGAAATCCGCGGGCGCTATGCGTACGGATTGCTGAAGGCCGAGAAGGGCGTGCACCGGCTGGTGCGCATCTCCCCGTTCGATTCCCAGTCGCGCCGCCACACCTCGTTCGCCTCGGTGTTCGTGTATCCCGTGGTGGACGACGAGATCGAAATCGAGATCAAGGACGATGATCTGCGGATCGACGTGTTCCGCGCTTCCGGGAAGGGCGGGCAGCACGTCAACAAGACATCGTCCGCGGTGCGCATCACGCACATCCCCAGCGGGATCGTGGTCGCGTGCCAGCAGGAGCGCAGCCAGGGCAAGAACAAGGCGACGGCGATGAAGATGTTGAAATCGCGGCTGTACGAGCGCGCCGTCGCCGAACGGGAAGCGAAGAAGGCCGAGGTGGACAAGCAGAAGCTCGACAACTCCTGGGGGAATCAGATCCGCTCCTATGTGTTCCAGCCCTACACGATGGTGAACGATCATCGCACCGAGCTGAAAGTCACCGACGTGCACAAGGTGATGGACGGCGACCTCGATCCCTTCATCGAGGAGTTCCTGCGCCGCTTCGGGCATAAGGCCGCATGACCAGCTTCGTAGAAGCCGCGCGGCGCGAGAAGCTGCACGAGCTGGTGAAGCGGGGCGTGGCACCGTTCGCCTACCGGTTCGACCGATCGGGGACGGCGCACGCGGCGATCGCCGCGTACACCAACGATGACGACGCCACGGTGCATCGCCTGGCGGGGCGCATCGTGGCGCTGCGTCCCCATGGCAAGACGACCTTCGCGCACGTCGCAGACCAGTCCGGGAAGATCCAGGTCTATTTCAAGATCGACGAGCTCGGCGCGGCGTACGACGTCCTGACGCTCCTCGATCTCGGCGATTTCATCGGCGTCGAGGGTCCGTTGTTCAAGACGCGGACCGGCGAGATCACGGTGCGGGCCTCGCAGCTGACACTCCTGACCAAGGCGCTCCGCCCGCTCCCGCTCGGCAAGGAAGACGCGAGCGGGGTGCGCCACGGCGAGCTCTCCGATCCGGAATTGCGCTATCGCCAGCGCTACGCCGACCTCGCCGTGCACGCCGAGGTGCGCGAGGTGTTCCGCCTGCGCGCCCGCGTCGTCAGCGGGATGCGGGCTTTCTTCGACGCGCGGGGGTACCTCGAGGTGGAGACGCCGGTGCTGCAGCCCCTGTACGGGGGGGCGATGGCCCGGCCGTTTACCACGCAGCACGAAGCGCTCGACACCACGCTCTACCTGCGCATCGCCGACGAGCTGTACCTGAAGCGCTGCATCGTGGGCGGGTTCGAAAAGGTGTACGAGATCGGGCACGACTTTCGGAACGAAGGGCTGTCGCGCTTCCACAACCCCGAGTTCACGATGGCCGAGTGGTACCAGGCCTATGCCGACTACCACGACATGTTGGCGCTCACCGAGGAGCTGGTATCGACCGTGGTGCAGGACCTGTTCGGCACGACGACGATGGAGCGGCACGGCGCGACGTTCTCGTTCGCTCGGCCCTTCGCGCGTGCCGACTTCTACGGTCTGATGCGCCAGCACGCCGGTGTCGACCTGGTTCGCGCCGGAGACGCCGAGCTGCGTGCGGCCTTGAAGAAGCGCAACGTCGCCGACGCCGATGCGCTTTCCGGCGCGAAGCTCATCGACGAAGTGTTCAAGGTGTACGTGGAGCCGACGCTGGTGCAGCCCACCTTCGTGCTCGATTATCCCATCGCGCTGTCGCCGCTCGCCAAACCGAAGCGCGATGATCCGACGCGGGTCGAGCGCTGGGAGCTGTTCGCGCAGGGCCGCGAGATGGCGAATGCGTTCAGCGAGCTGAACGACCCCGAGGAGCAGCGGCGCCGCTTCGAGCAGCAGGCGGGCTTCCGCGCCAAGGGCGACGCCGAGGCGCATCAGCTTGACGAGGACTACCTGCGCGCCCTCGAGTACGGGATGCCGCCGACGGGTGGCGTGGGGTTGGGCGTCGACCGCCTCGTGATGCTCCTCGCCGATCAGCCGAATATCCGCGATGTGATCCTGTTTCCGATGCTGCGGCCCGAATGATCTCGCGCCTCGAGCTGCAAATCGCCCTGCGCTACCTGAAGAGCCGCCGCGCGTCGCGGCTGCTCTCGCTCATCACCGTGATCGCCGTCGGCGGGATCACCGTCGGCGTGATGGCGCTCGTCGTCGTGCTCGGCGTGATGAACGGCCTGCAGAATGATCTGCGCGAGAAGATCCTCGTCGTGAACCCGCATTTGCGGGTCCTCACGTACGGGGAAGGGCTGCGGCTCGACGCCTGGCGCGAGACCCTCGCCAAAGTGCGCCGGACGCCGGGCGTCGAAGCCGTCACGCCATTTGTGCTCTCGCAAGGGCTCATCTCCGCGGGGCACGATTACGCCGAAGGCGTGGCGGTCATCGGCGTCGAGTCAGACACGGGGACGCGCGCGGTCACGAGCTTGCCGCGCCATTTTACCAAGGGCGATCTCGGGTTCCACGTCACTCAGCCCGGCGTGGACGGCGGCATCGCGATCGGCGTCCGCCTCGCCAGCAAGCTCACCGTGTATCCCGGTGACGTCGTGACGCTGGTCGCGCCCGCGGGCTCCAAGTACAACAGCAGCCTCGGCGCCTTTATTCCGAAACTGCGACGCTACGAGGTCACCGGTCTGTTCGAGACCGGCATGTACGACTACGACAACAGCTACGTCGTAATGCGGCGCCAGACCGCCCAGGAGTTCGCCGGCCTCGACAGCGCCGTGACGGGGCTCGAGGTGCGGCTCACCGATCCGCGCCACGCCGACACATTCGGCACCGCGCTCGAGGCGCAGCTCGGCTACCCGTACCGCGCCCTCGACTGGCAGTCGCAGAACCGCTCGCTGTTCTCGGCGCTCAAGCTCGAGAAGCTCGCGATGGGATTCGTCGTGTTCCTGATCTGCGTCGTCGCCGCGTTCAACATCGTCGGGACGCTGACGATGGTGGTGCGGGACAAGACGCGAGAAATCGGCATCCTGCTCGCGATGGGCATGCGGCCCGCGTCGATCCGCTGGATCTTCCTGGCGCAGGGCGTCTTCATCGGGCTCGTGGGCACGGCCCTCGGCGCGGTCTTCGGACTGTTGCTGGGGGCGAGCGTGAACAACGGCCAGCTCATCCCGATCGATCCGTCGATCTACTTTATCGACCATCTCCCCGTCCACACCGAGCCGCTCGACGCGTTGTTCGTCATCGGGGCCAGCATCCTGATCGCGACGCTGGCGCCGCTCTACCCCAGCATCCAGGCGGCCCGGCTCGAACCGGTGCGCGCCATCCGCTACGAATGAACGCGCTGCTCGAGGCCCGCGCGATCCGCAAAGTCTACGCGGGCGGCGACGGCCAGCCGCTCGAAGTGCTGCGCGGCGTCGACCTCGAAGTGCGGCGCGGCGAGTTCGTCGCCATCGTCGGCGCCTCCGGGGCGGGGAAGAGCACGCTGCTGCATTTGCTCGGCGCCCTCGACGCCGCCACCTCGGGCGACGTCTGGCTCGATGGCTCGCGCTACGCCGACCTCGATGCCCGCGCGACCGCCGAGATCCGCAACCGGAAGGTGGGTTTCGTCTTCCAGTTTCATCACCTGCTGCGCGAGTTCTCGGCGCTCGAGAACGTGATGATGCCCCTCCTGATCGGCGGCATGGCCGCGCGCCAGGCGCAGTCGCGCGCCGAAGAGGTCCTGTCCGAGGTGGGGCTCGCCGGACGGATGACTCATCGGCCCGCCGAGTTGTCGGGTGGGGAACAGCAACGTTGCGCCGTGGCACGGGCGTTGGTCCACGATCCCAGCGTCGTGTTGGCCGATGAACCGTCCGGCAACCTGGACCACGCCAACAGCGAGCGGCTGCACGAGCTATTCTTCCGGTTGGCACGGGAGTACGAGACGGCGGTCGTCGTGGTCACCCACAACCGCCAGCTCGCGGGACGTGCCGACCGCATCCTCTGGCTCGAGGACGGTCGGCTGACGACGGTGACATCGGTGGACGCGATACCCTGATGCTGTGCGATAACTGTAAGGAACGCGACGCGGTCATCAACCTGACCCAGGTGGAGCACGATTCCAAGGTGACGCTCCACCTGTGCGAGCAGTGTGCCCAGCAGAAGGGTGTGGAAACGGGCGGGACCGTCCTCAAATCGCCCCTCGGCGGCTTCCTGACAGCCCTGGGGAAGGGTGGCAGCGGGGCGACTTTGCTCCCCTCGCCGACCGACGGGCTCCGCTGCGCCGCCTGCGGCGCCACCCTGCGCGATTTCCGCGACTCGGGACGGTTGGGGTGCGACCAGTGCTACGTCACCTTCGATTTCCACCTGCGCGACCTGCTGCGCCGGTTGCACGGCTCGAGCCAGCACGTGGGTGAGCGATACGCGCTCCCCGGGGTGGACGACGAGGATCCCAAGAGCCGTCTCCTCGAGCTGCGGGCGCAGCTGCGGCGCGCCGTCGAGAGCGAGAACTTCGAGCTCGCCGCCGAGTTGCGGGACCGCCTCCGGGTGCTGGAATGATCGATCTCTCGCTGCTCCCCGACGAAGGCATGAGCTGGCTCGACGCCTCGGGGCCCAAGGCCACGATTGTGCTGTCCACGCGCATCCGCCTGGCCCGCAACGTCCGGGGCATCGCGTTCAGCCAACGCGCCAAGGACGGCGACCGCACCGCGGTGCTGGAGCGCGTGTCGGAGGCGGTCAGCGCCTCGGGCCGGATGGCCGGCGCGGTGACCTTCCGGCTGGATCAGCTCGACCGGCCCGACCGCCAGCTCCTGCACGAACGGCACCTGGTGAGCAAGGAATTGGCGGGCCTCGACCGGGAATCCCGGCCCCGTCCGGGGGCGGCGCTGCTCGTCCAGGGGCCTGTCGGGGTGATGGTAAATGAAGAAGACCACCTGCGGCTGCACGGGATGCGTTCGGGGTTTGACCTGGAGGACGCCTATGCCGCTGTGGAAGCGGTAGATGCGGACCTCGGTCGCCTGCTTCCTTTCGCGTTTCACCCGGAATTTGGCTATCTTACGTCGTGCCCAACGAATGCGGGCACAGGGCTCCGCGCCAGCGTACTTATCCATCTGCCGGGCCTCGTTTTGACAAAGGAAATCAATAAGGTTCTGCAAGGGTTGTCGCAGGTGGGGCTCACCTTTCGGGGCTTGTACGGGGAGGGCAGCGAGGTCGTCGGCAACTTCTTCCAGCTGTCGAATCAGACGACGCTGGGAAAGTCCGAGGACGAGCTGGTCGATCATCTCGGCAAGATCGTGCGCCAGGTGATCGAATACGAAGAGCAGGCACGAGAGGTGCTGCTCAAAACGGCGCCCGAAGAGGTCGAAGACAAGACGTGGCGCGCTTACGGCTTACTGAAGCACGCGCGCCGGCTGACGTTTGAAGAGACGATGAACCTGTTGAGCGGGGTGCGGCTCGGCATGGGTTTGAATCTGCTACCCGGCCCGAGTGTATATACGCTCAACAAGTTGCTGATCTATACCCAACCAGCGCACCTGGCGGCGATGGACGGCCGGTCGACCGGTGACCGGGAACTGCCGACGGTGCGCGCGGCGTATGTGCGGCGGCTGCTCGAGGCGGAAGCCAGCTGAAGACGGAGCGTCGATGAACGGCTACAACTTCACGGATCGCGTACGGAAGGTCCTGCAGATGGCGCGGGAAGAAGCGGCGCGTCTGCACCACGAGTACGTCGGCACCGAGCACATCCTGCTCGGTCTGATCCGCGAGGGCGAGGGCGTCGCCGCGGCGGTGCTGACCAACCTGAACGTCGACCTCGAAGAGATCCAGCAGAAGATCGAGGAGACGGTCAAGAAGGGCAAAGCGGCGGCCGCCGCCGGACCCGATCTGCCATACACATCACGCGCCAAGAAGGTGCTGGAGCTCGCCATGAGCGAAGCGCGCGAGCTGAACCATTCCTACGTCGGGACCGAGCACCTGCTGCTCGGCCTGCTGCGGGAGGAGAAGGGGATCGCCGCGCAGGTGTTGACCGATGCGGGCGTGAACCTCGAGCAGGCCCGCGCGGAAACGCTGCGGTTGCTCGGCAGTGAGATGCCGTCGACCCCCGCGGGTGGCGGCACCGGCGCGCAGCCCACGCCGCCCAAGAGCGAGAAGAAATCCAAGACACCCGCGCTCGACCACTTCTGCCGCGACCTGACGCAGCTCGCGGCCGAGGGCGCCCTCGATCCGACGATCGGGCGCCAGAAGGAAATCGAGCGGGTGATGGAGATCCTGTCGCGCCGCAAGAAGAACAATCCCGTCTTGATCGGCGAGCCGGGCGTAGGGAAGACCGCGATCGTCGAAGGACTGGCGCAGCTCATCGCGAGCGGCCAGTGCCCCGAGGCGCTCAAGGATCACCGCGTGCTGTCGCTCGACATGGCGGCCGTCATCGCGGGCACGAAGTACCGCGGCCAGTTCGAGGAGCGGCTCAAGGCGGTGATCAACGAGATCGCGCAGAACCGGCAGATCATTCTCTTCATCGACGAGCTGCACACGCTGGTGGGCGCGGGCGCCGCCGAAGGCGCCGTCGATGCCTCCAACATGCTGAAGCCGGCGCTGGCGCGCGGCGAGCTGCAGTGCGTGGGCGCCTCGACGCTGAACGAATATCGCAAGTATATCGAGAAGGACGGCGCGCTCGAGCGGCGTTTCCAGACGGTGATCGTCGATCCCCCGACGGTGGACGAGACGATCGAGATTCTGAAGGGGTTGCGCAAGCGCTACGAGGATCACCACCGCGTGATCATTCCCGACGAGACGCTCGCCGAGGCGGCCAAGCTGTCGGAGCGCTACATCACCGACCGCTTCCTGCCGGACAAGGCGATCGATGTGATCGACGAGGCGGGGGCGCGGGCGCGTCTCGCCGCCCAGGTGCCGCCGCCCGAGGTCGCCGAGCTGAAGGACAAGCTCGAGGGGATCAACGGCGAGAAAGAAGCCGCGGTCCGCGACCAGAACTTCGAGAAGGCGGCCTCGCTGCGCGACGCGGAGCGCGAGCTGCAGACGGAGATCCGCCGCAAGCAAGAAGAGTGGGAGCGGGAGCGCCAGACGCGCCGGCCGACGATTAACGAGGAAGGCGTCGCCTTTATCGTGTCGCGCTGGACGGGGATTCCCGTCACGCGCCTGCAGGAGGCCGAGACCGCGCGCCTCTTGCGCATGGAAGAAGAGCTGCACGAGAGCGTCGTCGGCCAGAACGAAGCGATCGAGGTGATCTCGCGCGCCATCCGCCGCAGCCGGGCGGGGCTCAAGGACCCCAAGCGTCCGATTGGCTCTTTCATCTTCAGTGGTCCGACGGGTGTAGGCAAAACGGAATTGGCGCGGGCACTGGCGCGCTTCCTGTTCGCCGACTCGAGCGCCCTGATTCGCGTCGACATGTCCGAGTACATGGAGAAGTTCTCCGTGAGCCGGCTGATCGGCGCGCCGCCGGGCTATGTGGGCTACGAAGACTCGGGGACGCTCACCAAGGCCGTGCGCCGCAAACCGTACTCGGTGGTGCTGCTCGACGAGATCGAGAAGGCGCATCCCGACGTGTTCAACATCCTGCTCCAGGTGCTCGACGAGGGTCACCTGACCGACAACTACGGCCGGATGATCGACTTCAAGAACACCGTCGTGATCATGACCTCGAACGTGGGCGCCCGCGACATGGTCAAGGGCAAGGGGATGGGCTTTGCGCAGCCGGAGGCCAAGACCGAGTTCCAAAAGATGGCCGAGAAGGTGAAGGAAGAGGTCAACAAGGTCTTCAACCCCGAGTTCTTGAACCGGCTCGACGACGTGATCGTCTTCCATCCCCTCACGCGCGAGCACATCGCGTTGATCGTGGCAATTCTCGCGCGCGACGTGCAGAAGCGGCTGGGGGAGGAAGAGCTCTCGCTACGGCTCACCCCGGCGGCGAGCGACTTCCTGGTGGATCACGGTTACGACGAGCACTACGGCGCGCGCCCGCTCAAGCGCGCGATTCAGAAATACGTCGAGGATCCCCTCTCGGAGAAGATCCTGGTCGGCGACTTCGCGCGTGGCGACGAGATCGAGGTAGATGTCGCGCCCGACAAGGAGCGCCTGGCGTTCCGGGCACTCTCCGGCTTGAAGGCGTGACCAGCCGTTTTGCCCCACTCGTCTTCCTGAGTCTGGCCGTGCTCGCCCCGCGCCCGTGTGACGCGCAGGGCGCACCGGGGGCGCAGGCGCCGGTCATCACTCCCGACTCGATCGCCGTGCAGGGCGCACGGCGCAACACGATCATCACCGTCCTGCAGATGAGCGGCCTCCTTCCGGGGCGGGCCGTCACGTACAAGGACGTGCAGCGCGCGGTCCTGGCCCTGTACGGCACGGGCCAGTACGACGACGTCCAGATCGACCAGGCCCAGGCTGCCGGCAAGAACCTGCTCGTGATCCATTTGCGCGAGCGTCCCGTGCTCGTGAAGTGGGCGGTGCGGGGCGTGCAGCGTCTGGGGGAGCGCGGCGTCCGCGACAAGGTGCAGCTCACCGAGGGCCGTCCGATCGATCCGGCGGCGGTGGAGCGTGCGCGGGCTCGTATCGATTCTCTATACCGCGCGCAGGGTTTCTACTTGTCGCACACGCGCGCGCTGCACGTGTACGAGAGCGACTCCACCAAGGTCCGGGTGGTGTTCGACGTCGACGAAGGGCGCCGCGTCGCGATCGCGCGGATCCAGATCGATGGCAACACCCACTTTACCGACAAGCAGATCCTGGCGCATATGAAGACCCGGCCCGAGGGCTTCTGGTGGTTCCGCTCGGGCGAATACGACGACGAGAAGCTGGCCGGGGACATGCGGGAGCGGCTGCCGGAGTTCTACGGGGCGCAGGGCTACGTCGACTTCCAGGTCCTCGGCGACACGCTGCTCGTCGACGAGACCAGCGGCAAGGCCACCCTGGTGCTGCGGCTCAGCGAGGGCGACCCGTACAAGGTGGGGACGTTCGAGATCGTGGGCAGCCGCCGCTTCTCGAGCGAGGAGCTGCAGCCCTTCTATCCGTTCGGGCAGGCGGAGCGGACGGGCCTGTTCGGGATCGGCGGCAAGCACCCGACCATCTATTTCGATCAGAAGAAGTGGGACGACGCGACGCGCAAGCTGCAGTCGCTCTACTACAACAACGGCTACATCTACGTCCAAGCCCGGCCCGACGTCCTGCGCCGCACCGGGCCCGACGGCAAACCGGTCGTGGATCTGCGCTGGGTGATCACCGAGGGCCAGCCGGCGATCGTGAACCGGGTGGAGATTCGCGGCAACGACGTGACCCATGAGCGCGTCATCCGCGAGGCGATCGTCATCATCCCGGGTGACGTCTTCCGGCAGGATGCCTTGCTCGCGTCCTACCAGCGCATCTCGAACCTCGGCTTCTTCAACCAGCCGCTGCCGTTCCCCGACACCAAGCCCGCCAACGAGCAGGGCGACATCGACGTGGTCTTCCGCGTCACCGAGAAGCGCACCGGAAACGTGAATTTCGGCGCCTCGGTGGGCCAGGGGACGGGCGTCGGCGGATTCCTGGGACTCGATGAGCCGAACCTGTTCGGGCAGGGGAAGCGCGGCAAGTTCCAGTGGCAGTTCGGGAAGAACATCAACGACTTCGATATCTCGTTCACCGATCCGGCGATCCGCGAGTCACGCATCTCGGGGACGGTGAGCGTCCACAACACGCGGGTGCGGTACACGATCGCGAACCTGGGACGGCTGCGGCGCGAGGGCGCGGGCCTGCAGTTTGGGTTCCCGATCTTCGGCGACAACTACTCGCGCCTGTTCCTGTCCTACAACATCGATCAACAGACGTTTACGGGTTCGGCCGCGAACCAGGCGTTCTCGAGCGTCTACAGCTGTAATTCCTGCGTGCGGTCGACGCTCGGCGCCTCGCTGATGCGCGACACGCGCGTCGACATGCCGTTCGCCACGGGCGGGACGATGGTGCAACTCGGGCTGTCGACGAGCGGTGGTCCGCTGGGCGGCAAGGGAAACTTCCAAAGGATCGATCTCGAGGGCCGGTTCTACGCCCCCCTCGGCCAGCCGAGCGCCACGTCGCAGGTCAAGTTCGTCCTCGGGTTGTCGACGCGATCGGGCTTCGTGTTCGGCAGTTCGCCGTTCTTCGATCAGCTGTTCACGCTGGGCGGCACGCAGTTCTTCATTCCGCTGCGCGGCTACGACGAGGCGTCCATCACGCCGTTCGGGTACGACCCCAACGCCAATGGCCAGGGCGCCAGTCCCAACGCGTTCGGGAAAGCCTTCTTCACCATGACCGGTGAGTTGGGCGTGCGCGTCTCCCAGATGCTGTACATCTCGACCTTCCTCGACGCCGGCAACGTGTGGCGCCGGCCCGCCGAGTTCAACCCGAGCCGGCTTTTCCGGGGCGCGGGTGTCGGCGTGGCCATCGTGTCGCCCCTCGGCCCCATCGGTCTCGACTACGCCTATGGCTTCGACCGGACCGATGTCTTTGGCCGGCCAAAACCGGGTTGGAAACTGCATTTCAAGCTCGGCAACTTCTTCTAACCGCAGATCCACGTTCTCGACGGGAGTTCTCGCGTTATGTCGCGTTTCGTTCTCGTGTGTCTCGCCGCTTTGGCCGCGGCGCCCTCTGTCGTGTCGGCCCAGGGGGTCAAGCTCGCGTTCATCAATTCGCGGGAAATCCTACAGAAGACTCCCGGCTATGCCGCCGCGGAATCCACGTACCTGAAAGAGGTCGACGGCTTCCGCACCGAGCTGCAGAAGCTGCAGACGTCGCTGGATTCCGCGGTGCAGGCGTTCGACCAGCAGTCGATCGCGCTGTCGCCGGCCGCGCGTCAGACCAAGCAGCGTGACCTCCAGGCGATGCAGACGCGTCTCGAGCAACGCAACACCGAGCTGCAGGACCGCGCCCGCCAGCGCGAGCAAGATCTGCTCGCGCCGATCCAGGCGCGCGTCAACAGCGTGATCCAGGGTCTCCGGGCGGAGTTGAACTACTCGATGATTCTCGATGCGGATGCCCCCGGGGGGCTCATCGTGGCGGTCGATCCGGCATTCAACATCACGGCGAAGGTGCTGCAACGCCTCCAGTCGGCGCAGTAGCCGCGGCGCCGTGAGAACGGCGAGCGAGATCGCGGCGCTCACCGGCGGCCGGCTCGTCGGCCCCGGTGCGGTAACGGTCGCCGGGATCGCCCCGCTCGAGCGGGCCGGTCCCGGCGACCTGTCGTTTCTTGCCTCGTCTCGCTATCTCCCGTACTTTCAACGCACTAGCGCGTCAGTAGTGCTGGTCAACGAAGCCCTCGCCGCCGCCGAGGGC
>Ga0134079_10000338_pt1 | contig 12377 bp, 9 predicted proteins | sample 15_taG_2_FD_119770 | JGI IMG/M metagenome (GOLD analysis project Ga0134079, IMG submission 119770) | Grasslands soil microbial communities from the Angelo Coastal Reserve, California, USA - 15_D_Rain_40cm_2_09182015 | ecosystem: Environmental > Terrestrial > Soil > Grasslands ...
CTCGAGCGCATGACGGCCAATACCTGGGCCGGTCGCGTGGTCTCGGACTGGAAGACCGGCGACGGCAACAACGCCGGCGACTACCGCATCATCCTCAGCGTCTACGGTGATGGCGTCGCCAAGCGCCTGTACTGGGACGCGCGCGGCGACAACGTCGCCAACGGCGGACTGCCCCAGCAGATCTTCTGGGAGCGGACCAATACCAGTGTCCCCGTGCCGGTGGGGGAGTGGTTCCGGGTCGAGATCTTCGCGCACCGCAGCGGCGGCGGCGACGGGCGAGTGTGGATGGCGATCAACGGGCAGACGATCGTCGACCGTTACGGCTCGAACATGGGTGTCAACAACCTGCCCTGGAACCGCATCTTCGCGTTCCTCAATTACTCCTCCGGTCAGTCGTTGCCCGCCTACCAGTGGGTCGACGACCTCGAGATCTGGGACGGGTTCCCCGCGAGCGCCTCTCCTCACTGACCGAACACGCGGCGCGGCGTTCACGGTGCTCGTCGCGAGACGCGCATGAACGCGCGCCCGGACCAACGGCTTGCGAGGTCGCGCTCTAGTATATTCGTTGCGCTCCGGTTCTTCGGTCGCACGATGGCGGGGCGAGGGGAGATGACAACAGTTGGGCTCACGCGCTCGGCGGTCGCTGCGTTCGCGATCACGCTTGCTGCCCGAGTGGTCGCGACCGTCGCGGTCGCGACTACCGCGAGCGCGTACGCGGCGGAGCCGTTGGGCGAGGCGATCTTCGCGGCACGCTGCGCGAGCTGTCACGACGCGCCGCCGAGCGCGGACAACCGCGCGCCACCCAAGGCGCTGCTGAAGCAGATGTCCGTCGCGCGGATCGTCCGCACGATGGACTTCGGCGCGATGATGAGCCTCACCTACATGCTGAATCGCGCCGAGCGCCAGGCGGTCGCCGCATATCTCGGCGTGCCGGGCGAGGACCGCGAGCCGCCGGCCAAGGCGTTCTGCGCGGCGCGCTCGGTCGCGTTGCCGAAGACGGAGGCCGGTGCCTGGAACGGTTGGAGCCCCGCGCCGACGAACACGCGCTATCAGCCGAGCCCCGGCATCTCCGCCGCGCAGCTCGCGCAGTTGCGCCTGAAGTGGGCCTTCGCGTTCTCGGGCGACGTGAACGCGTTCGCGGCGCCCGCGGTGCTCGGCGCGAACCTCTTCGTCGGCAGCGCAGGCGGCTCGGTCTACGCGCTCGACGCGAAGAGCGGCTGTATCCACTGGCATTTCCAGGCCGACGGTCCCGTGCGGACGGCCATCGTCATCGCGCCGCTCGACGCGAACGGCGCGCGGCACGCAGTGTTTTTCGGCGACCAGGCCGGGCGCTTCTACGCGCTCGCGGCGGAGACCGGCGCGCCGCTGTGGCGCGCGCGTCCGGAGGAGCACGAGGCCGCGAAGCTCACGGGCACTCCGCTCGCGCTGGGCGGCGTCGTCTACGTGCCGGTCGCGTCGTGGGAAGAGAGCCGGCCGCTGAATCCCGCGTACGAGTGCTGCACGTTTCGCGGCAGCGTCGTCGCGTACCGGATCGCGGACGGCGCGCGGCTCTGGAAATCGTACCTCGTCGCGGAGACGCCGAAGGTGACGGGCGAGACGCCGCAAGGCGTCCGCGAATGGGCACCGTCGGGCGCCGGCACGTGGTCCGCGCCGACGCTCGACGCCGCGCGCGGCCTCATCTACGTGACGACCGGCAACAACTACACGGGCAAGACGCCGCAGAGCGACGCGGTTGTCGCGCTCAAGATCGCGGACGGCTCGGTCGCGTGGTCGAAGCAGCTCACGCCGGGCGACGAGTTCAATCTGTCGTGCAACCGCGGCGCGGGCTGCGCCGGGATGGACTACGACATCGGCGCGTCGGCCGTGCTCGAGCGGCTGCCGGACGGCGTCGAGCGACTGCTCGTCGGCCAGAAGTCCGGCGTCGTCTACGGCCTCGATCCGGCCCGCGCGGGCGAGCTCGTCTGGCGCGCGCGCGTCGGCAAGGGCGGGATCAACGGCGGCGTGCTCTGGGGGCTCGCGACCGACGGCCGCAACGTCTACGCGGCGGTCTCGGACTTGGGCCGCCGCTCGCGCGCCGACGCGACCGCGTTCGATTGGCGCGGCAACGGCGTCGATCCCACCGTAGGCGGCGGGCTCACCGCGCTCGACCTCCGCAGCGGAACGACGACGTGGTTCGCGCCGCCGGCCGCGTGCGCGCCGGCGCGAGCCGTCTGTAGCCCCGCGCAGCCCGCGGCCGTGACCGCGATCCCGGGCGCCGTGCTTTCAGGCTCGGTCGACGGCCACCTGCGCGCGTTCGCGACCGCGGACGGCAAGGTGCTCTGGGACTTCGACACCGCGCGCGACTTCACGACCGTGAACGGCGTGCCGGGCCGCGGCGGCTCGCTCGACGGCGCGGGGCCCGTCGTCGCGGGCGGGAGGGTGTTCACGACCTCGGGCTACTCGCGCAACGGCGGGATGCCGGGCAACGTGCTGCTCGCGTTCGGCCTCGAGTGACCGGTCCGAGATACTGCGGGAGCGATCGACCCTGCGCGGCGGAGATCCGCCGGGAGCAGTTGCGATCGCGAGTTAGTCCTCCTGATCTTGTCCGCACAATCAAGGCTTGCGTGGCTCGAGAAGGTTCTTGTAGTCCTTGTTGTTCTCGGCGCAGACGTACTCGCCGATCTCCCACTCGGGGTGCAGCACGAGGTTGCCCACGTACTTGACGGGCCGCGCGAACACGTTCGGATCCTCGACCGTCGCCTCGTACGCGATCGCGCCAAACGAGTCGCGCCGATAGCGCTCGACGACGTGCAGGCCTTCGGTGTGCTTGAAGCCGGCAACGATCGTCTTGTCGTTGAAGCCGACGACGTCCACGACGAGCGTGTCGCCGTCCCAGCGAGCGACGGAGTTGCCGAGCCAAGTCGCGTCGATGTCCTCGGAGTGCGCGCCGCGGATCGGGACGATCCGGAAGATGTTGAAGGCCTCGTAGAGGATCACGACGAGATCGGGCTTCGCGACGATCTCGAGCGGATACGGCGCGAGCGTCGTGCCGGGCACGCCGGGCGGCAGGCACTGTGCGCCCTGGCCGAGATCTTCGGGACGAGACTGCACGCGAAAGGTCTCGGCGCCGTCTCTTGCGACCGGCGGCGCGACGAGCTTGATGTCGCGGCCGCCGAGATAGACGCCCGAGAGGTCGGGCTTGCCGTCGGCGAGCCGCGGCACGCGTTGCTCGCGCGCGCCGCTCGATGCGCCCGCGGCTTTCGCGGCGGTGCCCTGGACCGTCACGGTCGCGGCCGCGGTCTTCGTGCCGCCCGAGCCCGTGACCGTGAGCGTGTAAGTCGTCGTCGCGGCCGGCGTGAGCGTGCGGCTGCCGCGCGTCGCGACCGCGCCGATGCCGGGCTCGATCGCGAGCGAGTAGGTGTTCAACGCCTCCCAGCGCAGCGTGACGGACTCGCCGGGCGCGATCGCGGCCGGCGCGGCCTCGAAGCGCACGATCTCGGCCGGGGGCCCGGCCGGCGCTTTGCCCGGGAAGCCCGCGGGTGGCGGCGCCTGCGCATAAGAAATGAGTGGGACGAATCCTGCCGAGACAACGAGTTGCAGGCTATTCCTTAGGAGCGAGCTCATCAATCAAGGCACTCGTCAGACGCGCGACCAGACCCGTAGCTGTGTGCCGTCCGCGAGCTCGACGACCGCGCCGCGCATCGTCTTCACGCCCGAGCGCGCGGGCGCGCCGGTGCAAATGATCGTGTCGCCGACGCTCACAGTGTCCTTCGTCCAGCCGTAGCGCCGGAGCAGCACCGGCGGGTCGAGCTCCATCGACCACTCGACGCTGTGCCCGTTCTCGTCGGCCGCGAAGTAGACGAATACGTGCGGGCTCGTCCACTCGATCTTCGTCACGACGCCTTTGACCGTCGCGAGGTTGTCCGTGTCGTAGAGCGCGATCGAATGATGCGCGAGCGCCGGCCCGGCCCAGGCCGCGACGAGGCACACCGCGAGCAAGCGGAACCGGCGAATCATCGGCGCTCCCTCCGGGCGCGGATTATACATTGTGTCGCCGCCGTGCCCCGGCTGCACGCGGCGTCTCCGGCCCCGAGCACGGCCGACTTTGCCGCGGCGATCGAACTGCGCGACGATGCGCGCCGGGTCCGGCCGCTCGCAACGCTGCATGATGGATCTCGACGCGTATTTTCGCCGCATCGGTTACTCGGGCTCGCGAGCGCCGACGCTCGAGACGCTCGCGGCGCTGCACGCGCTGCACCCGACCGCGATCCCTTTCGAGAACCTCGACACGCTGCGCGGCGCGCCGGTGCGTCTCGATCTCGACTCGCTCGAACGCAAGCTCGTGCGGCAGCGGCGCGGCGGCTACTGTTTCGAGCAGAATCTGCTGCTCACGCACGTGCTCACCGCGCTCGGGTTTCGTGTCGTGGGCCTTTCGGCGCGCGTGATCTGGGAGCGAGTCGACGACGCACCGCGGCCGCGAACGCACATGCTGCTGCTCGTGCCGGTCGGGGGCGAGTCCTATCTCTGCGACGTCGGCTTCGGCGGTCTCACGATGACGGGTCCGTTGCGCTTGACGCTCGAAGGCGAGCAGCGCACGCCGCACGAGACGTTTCGCCTCGCGCGCGACGGCGGCGATTACCTTTCGCAGGCGAACGTGCGCGGCGACTGGCGCACGCTCTACAGCTTCGATCTGCAGGAGCAGCTGCTGCCCGACATCGAGGTCGCGAACTTCTACGTCGCGCAGCACCCGGAGTCGCCGTTTCGAAGCCAGCTCATGGCCGCGCGCCGCGACGGCGACCGCACGCTCAAGCTGCGCGACGGCGAGCTCACGATCCAACATCGGAGCGGGTCGCGCGAGAAGCGCGAGCTCGAGAGCGTGGCGGAGCTGCGCGCGGCGCTCGACGAGCTGTTCGGGATAGACGTGCCCGCGGACCCCGCGCTCGACGCGGCGCTCGCACCCCTGCTCGCCTGAGGGCGACCGCTCAGCGCGCCGCCGGGCGGCGCAGACGGTGCGAGAAGTAGCGCGTTTGGCCGGCCTCGAACCGCCGGTATGCGCGGTAGCCGACGACGCCGCCCCAGTCCTTGTACTCCTCGCTAAGCTTGCGGTCGGCGAGCGCGTCGAACAGCGCCTCGCGGCGCGGGCTGTCGCGCTTGAGCGCGCGCAGCACGTTCGTCGTGATCTCGCGGCGCTCGAGCAGCTCGAAGCCCGCATCCAGCAGGTCCTCGCTGCAGTCGTCGTCCGCCCAGCAACCGTCGGTGTACAAGAAGTGCCCTTCCGGGCGCAGCACGCGGAACGCCTCGGCGAAGAAGCGTACGCGGTCCTCGTAGAGGTGCGACGCCTCGATGTTCAGCACGACGTCGAACGACGCGTCCGCGAACTCGAGCCGCTCGGCGTTGCCGACGCGGAACTCGAGCCCGGGCTCCGTCGCGCGGCTGGCCGCGAGGCGCACGTTCTCGCTGCTCAAGTCGACGCCGACGAGCCGACTCGGCCGGTAGGTGCGCGCGACGAAGCTCGCGCCGCCGCCCCGTCCGCAGCTCACCTCGAGCACGTCGGTCGCCGCGAGCGGCGTGCCGCGCAGCGTGTGCTCGTAGAGTCGCAGGCAGTAGAATTCCGGCTCGTCGCGCGGCAGCACGCTGTCTTCGGGATCGCTGCTGAAGCCGTAGTTCAGCACGGTGAACTCGGGGACGGTGCGCGCCGCGTGATCGTAGTACGCGCCGTGAGTTGCGCTCTTGGTATCCGGCACAGAACCTCCCCGCGAAGCTCTGAGAGCTCTCTTGTTGTTGTTCTTCTTCGTCCGGACATCCGCAGCGCGCCGTCCGGCCTCGCAACTTTCTAGTCGCCGGTCCGCGCGCTGTCAAGCGCGGCGATCGCGAGCGGACGGCGCGCCGGCTCGAGCGCCGCCGGCGTCCGCGTCGCTATACTGGAGCGCCCCGGGCGTCCGCGAGATCGCGCGCCCGCAATGACGGCAGGTGCGACGAAATGATCATCGATTGCCACGGCCACTACACGACCGCGCCGAAAGCGCTCGGCGACTATCGCGAGCAGCAGAAGGCGGAGCTCAAGAAGAATCCACAGCACCAAGCCGTCAAGGGCGAGCTTACGATCAGCGACGACCAGCTCCGCGAGAGCGTCGAGGGCGCGCAGCTCAAGCTCCAGCGCGAGCGCGGCACGGACGTCACGATCTTCAGCCCGCGCGCGAGTTGGATGGGCCATCACCTCGGCAACGCGTCGACGAGCAAGGCCTGGACCGAGCACTGCAACGACCTGATCTACCGGCTCACGAAGCTGTACCCGAAGAACTTCGTCGGCGTCGCACAGCTGCCCCAGTCGCCCGGCGTAGCCGTAGATCAGTCGGTCCGCGAGCTCGTGCGCTGCGTCGAGCAGCTCGGCTTCGTCGGCTGCAACCTGAATCCCGACACGAGCGGCGGCTTCTTCAACGGGCCGAGCCTCGCGGACCGCTATTGGTACCCGCTCTACGAGAAGATGGTGGAGCTCGGCGTGCCCGCGATGGTGCACGTGAGCGAGGCGTGCAACACGCCGTACTTCCAGACGACGGGCTCATATTACTTGGCAGCCGACACGGTCGCGTTCATGCAGCTCATGACATCCGATCTTTTCAAGGACTTCCCCGAGCTCAAGCTCATCATTCCGCACGGCGGCGGCGCCGTGCCGTTCCACTGGGGGCGATTCCGCGGGCTCGCGGACATGCTGAAGCGCCCGCCGCTCGAGGAATCCGTGCTCGGCAACGTGTACTTCGACACCTGCGTCTATCACCAGCCCGGCATCGACCTGCTGCTCGACGTGATCCCGATCGACAACATCCTGTTCGCGTCGGAGATGGTCGGCGCCGTGCGCGGGATCGATCCCAAGACCGGGCACTACTTCGACGACACGAAGCGCTACATCGACGGCAACAAGAAGCTCGGCGGCGCGGAGCGCGCGAAGATCTTCGAGGGCAACGCGCGCAAGGTGTTCAAGCGGTTCCCGAAGACGCTCTGACGACAGCGCGATGAACGGCGAGCGCACGACTTCGATCGCACGCGGCGCGCGCCGTCGCGCGCGGCTCCGTGCCGCGACGTGGGCGGTCGTCGCGATGCTCGCGGGCGGCGCCGCGCTCGCCCAGGCCGCGCAGGAGGCCGCGCGGATCGTCGCGGTTTCCGACGTGCACGGCGCGTACGACACGTTCGTCGGCCTGCTCCGAGCCGCGAAGCTCGTCGACGACAAAGTCGCGTGGAGCGGCGGTGGCGCGACGCTCGTCGTCGTCGGCGACACGGTCGATCGGGGCAGCGGCTCGCGCCGCGTGCTCGAGCTATTGATGCGCCTCGAAGCCGAAGCACGCGCCGCCGGCGGGCGCGCGCAGCTCGTGCTCGGCAACCACGAGGTCATGAACCTGACCGGCGATCTCCGCTACGTGACGCGCGAGGACTATGCGGCGTACGCGGCCGACGAGTCCGCGGCCGAGCGCGAGGCGGCGTTCGGCCGCTTCCGCGCCGCGTACGCGGCGCGCGCCGGCGGCGAGGAAGCGCTCGCGGAGGAGTTCGCGCGCCGTTATCCGCCGGGCTTTTTTGCGCAGCGCGCGGCGTTCGGCAGCCGCGGCAAGCTCGGCGCGTGGCTGCTGCGCCAGCCCGTGCTGCTCGTGCTCGGCGACACGGCGTTCGTGCACGGCGGCCTGCCCGCGACGCTCGAAGGCAAGACCGCCGCCGATGTGAACGTGGAATACTCGGCCGCGCTCCGCGATTACCTCGCGGCGTTCGAAACGCTGGTCGCCGCGGGCGCGCTGCACGTCGAGGACGATTTCGACGAGCGGCCGGCGCTCGCCGCGCGCTTCGGCGCCGACGCGCAGCGCGGGGGCGCGAGCGTGCCGCCCGAGGTTGGCGCGGCGGCTGAGCGGCTTTCGGCGCTCACGCGCTCGAGCGTGTTCGGCGATAGCGCCGTGTACTGGTACCGCGGCAGCGTAACCTGCGGCGAAGTGATCGAGCGGGATCGGGTCGCGCGCATTCTCGCAGCTCTCGGCGCGAAGCGCGTCGTCGTCGGCCACACGCCGACCCCGAACTCGCGTGTGCTGAGCCGCTTCGACGGCGCGGTGCTGCGCGTCGACACCGGCATGCAGAGACGCGGAGGGCGCGCGTCGGCGCTCGTGCTCGAAGACGGGAAGGCCAGCGCGCTCTACGCGGCCGAGCCGGCCTCCGCGCCGATCGCGGCGCAGCCGCGGCGCGTCGGCCCGAGCGCGCGGGGCTACGACGACGCGACGCTCGCGGGCGCGCTCGCTGCCGCGCCGATCACCGCGCGCACGAAGCGCGGCGACGGCACGGTGCTGCTCACGCTCGCGGACGAGGGCGGCGAGATCGACGCCGTGTTCGAGCCCGCTGCGGCCAAGCGGGGCGCGCGCTTCATGCCCGCGGTCGGCGCTTATCGGCTCGATTCGCTGCTCGGCTTCGAGCTCGTCCCGGTCGCCGTGCAACGTGAGATCGACGGCGTCGTAGGCGCCGTCTACCTCGATCCGGGCGACCTGCCCGACGAGGCCGCGCGGGCGGATGAGCGAGCCGGCGGCGACGCGTGGTGTCCGCTCGCCGACCAGTTCGCCTCGATGTACCTGTTCGACGCACTCGCGGGCAGCCCGGGCCGCAAGCCGTCCGAGCTCCGTTACACGGAGGAGACCTGGCAGCTCGCGCTGACCGGCAACGGGCGGCTGTTCGACACCGCGGCCGCCATCCCCGCGCAACTGCGCGCGCGGCCGCTCGAGGTGTCACCCTCGCTCGCCGAGCGGCTGCGCGCGCTCGACTCGAAGACCGCCGCGGCCGTGCTCGGCGACGTGCTCGACGAGCGGCGTATCGAGGCTCTGCTCGCCCGCCGCGACTTGCTCCTCGCGCGCCCATGATCGCGGGCCGAGTCAACCGGACGAGGACTTCCCGCATGTCGTCCGCAACCCGCGCCGCACGCCGAGCCTCGATCGCGCCCGCGGCGGTACTGGCCGCCTGCGCCGGCGCGGCACTGCTCGCCGCGGGCGGCGCGACGGCGGCGGACAACGGCTTGTTCGCGTCCACAGAGCCGCTCGTGCTCAGGCTCGCGGCGCCGTTCTCGACGAACAAGAACCCGCGCGTCGAGCCCGAATACGAGCACGCGAAGCTCCAGTTTCCAGACGCGGGCGGCACGAGGACGGTCGACGTCCGCGTCCGCGTGCGCGGCAAGTCGCGCGCTCAGGCCTGCGACTTCCCGCCGCTGCTAATCAACTTTAGTACGAGCGACCTCGTCGGCACGCTGTTCGAGGGCGAGGACAAGCTCAAGCTCGTCACGCACTGCCGCGTCAGCGATTCTTACGACCAATACCTGCTGCTCGAGTATCTGACCTACCGTACGCTGAACCTGCTCACCGACATGAGCCTTCGCGCTCGCATGCTCAAGGTCACGTACTACGACACGGAGCGGCGGCGCGTGATCGCGGAGCGGCCCGCCATGTTCATCGAGGACGAGCAGCGCTTCGCAGAGCGCAAGGGCTTGCAGAAGGTCGGGCTCGAGAGGATCGATCCCGCGCGCTACGACCGCGGGGCACTCGGGCTCGTCGAGATGTTCGAGTACTTCATCGGCAACACCGACTGGTCGGCGTTGGCGGGTCCGCAGGGCTCTGAATGCTGCCACAACGTCGTGCCGTACCAGCGCGCCGACGGAATGCTCGTGCCGGTGCCCTACGACTTCGATAGCGCGGGCATCGTGAACGTGCCGTACGCGCTGCCGGACGCGCGGCTGAGGATCGTGTCCGTCAAGGAGCGCCTATACCGCGGCGCGACATGCGAGCCCGTGGCCGACCTCGAGCCGCGCCTCGCGAAGTACGACGCGCTGCGCCCGCAGATTTTCGAGCTCTTCTCGATGAGCTCGGGGCTCGAGAAGAGCTATGCGTCGAACGCGACGAGCTACGTCAATCAGTTTTTCGCGACGCGTTCGGACCCAAAGAAAATCGAGCGCGCGTTCCGCTCGGGCTGCAAGAGCTGACGCGCGGCGGGCGTCCGGTGACCCGGAGCCCGTCGGCTGCGTATACTTCTAAGAAGCTCGCGGGCCTTGTGCCCGGAGCGCGGGGCGATGAAGGAAGTACCGGTGTTGATCGTCGGCGGCGGTGCCGCCGGCACCATGCTGACGCTCGAGCTCGCGCGTCGCGGCGTCGAGGCGTTGACCGTCGACCGGCTCCCGAAGCCAGCCGAGACTTCGAACGCGATCACCGTGCACGCGCGCACGCTCGAGATCCTCGAGCGGATCGACAAGCGGCTCGCAGAGCGGTATCTCGAGCGCGGCATCCACAACAAGGGCTACGTGCTGCACTTCGTCGACGCCGCCGGCAGACGCAGCGAGGTGCGGCCCGGGATCGACTTCACGACGCTCGATTCGCGCTATCCGTTCATCCTCGTGAACCGCCAGAACGAGACCGAGCGATACCTGCGCGAGTACGCGAGCGAGCAGTTCGGCGCGTCGATCGAGTGGGGCACGCAGTGCGTCGATCTTAGGCAGGACGCGGAGGGCGTGACCGCCACGCTCGAGACCGACGGCAAGCGCCGGGAGTTGCGCTGCCGCTATCTCGTCGGCTGCGACGGGATCAACTCGCGCGTGCGGCGCACGGTCGCGGTCGAGCAGGAGCAGAGCGAGTACAAGGGCACGATGCTCCAGAACCTCGACGCGTTCTTGAACGGCTTCCCGGACGTCGACGACTACGTGCACTACTGCGCGGGCACCGATCACTTCATCATGATCGTGAAGCTGCCGGGCGGCTTCTATCGCATGCTGCTCAGCGATCGCGGCGAGGCGGCCGGCCCGGACGTGACGCCGGAGCAGGGGTTCATGCGGCTCGTCGACAAGCACTTCGACGACGTGAAGCTCGGCAAGATCGTCTGGCACTCGAAGTGGCAGAGCTTCGTGCGACTCGCGCACACGTACCGCAAGGACCGCGTGTTCCTCGCGGGCGACTCCGCGCACGTGCACTCGACGACCGGCGGGCAGGGCATGAACTGCTGCATGCAGGACGCCTACAACTTGGCGTGGAAGCTCGCGCTCGTCTTGCAAGGCCGCGCGCCGGAGAGGCTGCTCGACACCTACGAGACGGAGCGCAAGCCGATCGCGGAGCAGGTGATCTGGGCCGCGTCGTCGCTGCACGAGATCTTCATGGGACACGGCAAGGACATCGCCGAGCGCGCGGCGAAGATCAAGGACCGCGCATTCCTCGGCGCGGTCGTCGGCCGCTGCTCGGGGCTCTCGTATACCTATCGCGACTTCGTGCCGAAGGCGCGCGGGCTCACGCCGATCGAGGGACCCGAGCCGGGCGATCGCGCGCCCGACGCCGATCTCGGCGGCGGCCGCGCGCTGTTCGACTTCACGCGCCACACGAATTTCACGCTGCTGCTGCTCGCCGCGACACCCGAAGCCGCGCCAGCGCGCGCGGAGCTGCTGCGGCACATGACGCGCCGGTTCCAGGGGTTGCTCGAGGCGCACGTCGTGCCGCCGTCGCGCGCGCTCGCGTCGCACTACGGCACTGACGGCCGCGACCGGCTGTTCCTGCTGCGGCCCGACGGCTACGTCGCGTTCCGCTGCCTCGCGAGAGAGGAGAAGCGGCTCGAAGAGCACCTCACGGACATCGTCACGACCTGAGGGTTGCTTTATCGTACCCACCCTCGTCGAACCGGGGGGCCTAAGCGCATGGAATCGGCGCGGGTGCGCCGAGCGGCGTGACGATCGGCATACTCGAGGTGCCCGCCGAGACGCGGGCGCTCCTTTCGGCGGAGCTCGCGTTGACTTTCTAATCAGCCCGTCGCGAAGCGTATCCACCACTCGCCGTCGAGACGGCTGAGAAACGCGTCGCCGCGCTGAATCGCGTCGACGATCGCGGGGTGCCGCGAGTGCACCAACGTGTACGGACCGTCCATCCGCAGCCAATAGTGCCCTGCGGACGACGCACCGAGCATCCTCGGCTCGAGCCGGCCGCGCAGCGCCGTCGCTCCGTGGCGCCATGCATCGAGTAGCAACCGAAGGTGCAACGCGTCATCGTAGCCCTCGCGCGCGGCCACTTGCAGGACCTCGCTCGGTCCCGCTGCGCGAACGTAGTAGATGTACCAGCCCACGAGCTGCTCGCCGCGCCAGACGGCGCGCGCACGCAAGTCGCCGTGATCCGTGTTCCGAGCCGCTCGATCGAGGAGCCATTCCAGATGACCGGGCGCATACAGCGGCGTGAGCGCCGCGCGCGGCACGAGGGCAGGGAGCTCCACGGCGACTTGCGCCGCGTCGAGCGGCTTCTCGACGAGCTCGCTCGATTCGTCGAGGAAGCGGTTGAAGCCCATGTGCGGCGCGAGCGCATCTGCGAGGCCGGCCAGGGGTCTCGCGGCGAGTGCGAGCGCGCGAGGCAGCGCTCCGCGCGCCGCGA
>Ga0134079_10000339_pt1 | contig 12356 bp, 12 predicted proteins | sample 15_taG_2_FD_119770 | JGI IMG/M metagenome (GOLD analysis project Ga0134079, IMG submission 119770) | Grasslands soil microbial communities from the Angelo Coastal Reserve, California, USA - 15_D_Rain_40cm_2_09182015 | ecosystem: Environmental > Terrestrial > Soil > Grasslands ...
GAACTCCTGGCCGCGCCCCTGGGCGGTGATGACCAGCTCGTTCTCGGGGTAGGCCTTCTCCACCAGAAACGCGCGAGGGAAGTTGAGTTCGCCCGGGGGCCAGCCACGTTCGTGGCAGAGCGATCGGACGTAGCGGACCAGCAGCCGGATTTGCTCGGGCGTCGCGGCTTCGCCGTAGGCCGGCATATCGAGTGACAGGCCGAACGCTCCCCCGCCCTTCGTGACGACGCCGACCCATTGCTCCTCGGTCTCGGCGGTGCTGACGGCGCACTTCGCGAGGTCCGCGGGTGGGACGTCGGTACGGACCGAGGCCGCGGGGGTGCCCCGCGCATCGGCGCCGTGGCAGCGGGCGCACCATGCGGCGTAAAGGCTGTTGCCTTGCGCGGCGAGGCTAGACGCCCACAGCGCGCCGCAAACGACGAGCCTGAGTATTCGCAGCACGACGAATCTCCTCCACTCTAGCGGTTTTCAGTACGCCGTCTTTCACCACGACCCTCCCGTCCACGATCACGTGGCGCACGTCGGCAGCGCGGGCACTGTAGACGATGCGCGAAATCAGATCGGCCTCGTCGGGCTGCGCGTGCGGCCCGTCGAGATCGATCACGGTCAGGTCCGCGCGCTTCCCCACTTCGATCGATCCGATCTCCGCCTCGAGCCCGACGGCGCGCGCGCCGCCAAGGGTGGCGAGCTCGAGCACCTGGGCCGCGGGCAGCGACTCGGGACCGAGCCGCGGCTTCTGGATCAGAGCGGCAGTCCGCATTTCCTCAAAGGCGTCCAGCCGATTGTTGCAGGGCGCGCCATCGGCGCCAATGGCTACATGACATCCCGCCGCCAGCATCTCGGGAATCGGCGCGACGCCGCTGCCGAGCTTCAGGTTCGAGCTGGGGCAATGCACGACGTTCGTGCCCTGACGCGCGAGGCGCTTGATGCCCTCCTGGTCCACCCACACGCAGTGCGCCAAGGCCGCGCGCGGACCCGAGATGCCGACCGAATCGAGATACACCAGCTCGTCATGCCCTGTCTCCTGCTTCACCATCTGCAACTCGAGCGGTGTCTCGGCGGCGTGCGTGTGAATCACGGCCCCGGCGCGCTCCGCGAGATCGCTCACGGCCCGCAGCAGCGGACCCGTGCAGCTGGGCACGAAGCGCGGCGCGAAGCAGTAGCGTAGCCGACCGTTCGCGGCTCCGTGCCATTTGGCGCACAAGTCGGCGCTCTCCTGCAGAGCGCGCTCGGTGGGCTCACGCAGCGACTTGGGGTTTGACGGAGCGTCCATCAGACACTTCCCCGCCGTGGCGCGCAGCCCGATCGACTCGAGCGCCTCGAACGCGGCCCCGGTGTGGCGCACCGTTTCCATGTCGAGGATCGCCGTCGTGCCGCCGAGCAGCAGCTCCGCGGCACCGAGCATCGCGGACCAGTAGACCGACTCTTCGGTGTGAGCGGCTTCGAGAGGCCAGATGCGCTTGGCGAGCCACGCTTCGAGCGCGAGGTCGTCGGCGAGACCGCGGAACAGCGTCTGACAGAGGTGGATATGAGCTTGGATGAGCCCCGGCAGGACAATCAACCCCTTGCAGTCGATCACCGTCGACGCGTCGGCCGTCTTCCGCCGCCCTCCGCCGCCGGCTTTAACCGAGACGATCCTGCCGTCCCGAACCGTCACATCCGCGTCGAGAATGCGCCGCCGCGGGTCCATCGTGACGACGCGGCCGCCCTTCAGGACGAGGGGGCGCACGAGCTAGGTCGTGATCCGCGGCCGCGCGGAGGTGCTATCGTCCGGCAAGTCGAAGTAGGTCCGAATCTCGTCTAATAGCTCGTCGTCGGCGTACACACCGGCAAGAATCTGTTCGGTCCCGCCGGGCTCCACGATCACGTAGCCGAAGGGATAATCGAGGCCTGCAAGGAGAATCGCGCGCCGCTTGTTGTTGGGCAGCGCGACGAAAACGGTCTCGGCGTTCGTAGGGAGCAGCTTGATGCCGTAGCGCTCGAGCGCGGGCGCGACCAAGCCCGTGTAGTACGTCATGTCATCGAGGGCGGCCGCCTGGTCGTCCGCGGGAAATGAGTCGGCGGCCGGAAGCCAAAAGACGAGCACCGTCGGACCCGTCACCACGCGCGGCGCCAGCAGCACGCTGTCCGCCGAGTCGTGCGGCGCGAGCCCGGCCCCGAGATCCAGACTGTCGGTCGGACGCGTATCAGTGACAGCGCGCGGTCCCTTGTGGCAGGCGGCCAGACACGTCAAGGCCAACGCGACGAACATTGCTCCTCGCATGGCGGAGAATATACTCCACATCATGAGCGACGCCTCGCCACCTCCGGTTCGACCCCCCGTCAAACGCCATCACTGGATCGTGCGATTCACGCATTGGGCGACCTTCGTGTTGCTCGTTGGCATGGTCACGAGCGGGCTCCAGATCTACGGCGCGTATGCAAAGTTCGGCGAGCGCGGCGGCCCCTACTACGTGAATCCGTTTCAGGATACGGAGTTTCCCGGCGCCGTGCGCCTCGGCGGCTGGCTCGCGGGGGCGCTCAACTGGCACTTCGCGCTGATGTGGGCGCTCGTCGGGGTCGGACTGTTGTACCTCTGCTACATGGTCGCGAGCGGCGAGTGGCGGTCTCTACTCTTCAGACGGCGCGACGTCCGCGGCGCGATCGAGATGCAGCAGTATTACCTGCGTCTCCGGAAGGATCACCCGCCCCAGGGCAAGCACAATCCGCTCCAGAAGCTCGCCTACACGTTCATCGTCCTGCTCGGTGTGCTCTCGGTGGTCACCGGGGTCGCGATCTACAAGCCCGTCCAATTCTCCTGGCTCACCGCCCTGTTCGGTGGCTTTCAGGCGACCCGCTACTGGCATTTCTGGGCCGTGTGGATCTTCGTGGCCTTCACGCTGGCGCACGTGGTGCTCGTGTTCGCCGTCGACCCTCCTTCGTTCAAAGCGATGATCACCGGCTGGTACCGAGGGAGGTTCCCCAGCCATGATTGACCGACGCGCCTTCTTCCGCCTCGCCGCCGGTGCGGGAACTGCCTCCCTCGCTGCCGCATGCAAGTGGGACGGCGGCGAGGTCGTCAAACCGCGCCTCCTCGACATCAGTCGGCTGAACGATTTCGTGAGCGAGAAGCTGCTGTACTCACCGACCCGCCTCGCGCGTGAGTACGCCACCACCGAGCGCACGGCGCGGGTGCCGAGCTATTTCATCTCGCGCACGTTGCCGATGCTCAAGGAGCCCGCGGCCTGGCGGCTACGTGTAGACGGCCTGGTGCGCCAGCCCCTCGACCTGTCGATCGACGACCTGATGCGCCTGCCGCGCACGACATACACCGTAAAGCACCACTGCGTCGAAGGGTGGACTGCGATCTCGACATGGAGCGGCGTGCCCGTCTCCACGATCGCGGAGCGCTGCGAGCGGCTGCCGGCGGCGCGGTTCATTCACTTCAAGTCGTTCGATGCGGACTACTCGAACGGCTGGGACCTCGCGAGCGCGATGCACCCGCAGACGATCCTCGCCTACGGCATGAACGACAATCCGCTGCCGGCGGCACACGGCGCGCCATTGCGCCTGTACGCGCCCACGAAACTGGGCTACAAGATGACGAAGTACCTGGTGTCGATGACGTTCACGGACAAGCGGCCCGGCGGATTCTGGGAGGACCAGGGCTACCCCTGGTTCGCGGGGATTTAGGACTACCCTAGCGCGGCCAGCGCGTCATGCATCTGAACCGCTGTGGCATACCTGTCGGCGGGTGCCTTCGCCATCGCCTTCAGGATCACGCGGGACAGCCCTTCAGGTACGTCTGCATTCAAGGCCCGAGGATCTGGCGGCTGTTCTTCCAAGTGCTTCGCCACAAGCGCCCACGTCGTCTCCGCCTCGAAGGGCACCCTTCCCGTGAGGCACTCGAACAGCACGACGCCCGCCGCGTAGAGGTCGGCGCGCGCGTCGACCTCGAGGCCCGACAGCTGCTCGGGTGACATGTAGTCGGGCGTGCCGATCGACATGCCGGCCTCCGTAAGCCCCTGCCCCTTGGGCGGATTCGCGAGCCGCGCGATCCCGAAGTCCATCACCTTCAGGAGTCCGTTCGGCTCGACGACTATGTTCTGCGGCTTGATGTCGCGGTGGATGACGCCCTCCGCGTGTGCCACCTCGAGTGCGCGGCACAGCTGTTTGCCGATGGTGATCGTGACGGGAATCGGGAGCTTGCCGCGTGCCCCGATGAGCTGCTTGAGCGACGTCCCCTCGACGTATTCCATCGTGAGGAAGTAGGTCCCAGCCACCTCGCCCAGATCGTAGGTGCGAACCACGTTGCGATGCGCAATACGCCGCGCCAGCCGGATCTCCTGCTTGAAGCGCTCGAGCGCCACGCTCCCGCCCGCCAGCGCCTCGGCGCGCAGCGTCTTGATCGCGACCGGCTCCTGCAGCTCACGATCGAAGGCGCGATACACGACCCCCATGCCGCCCGCGCCCAGGATTTCCTTCACCTCGTAGCGGTTCGCGAACACCGTGCCCGGCTGCACGATGCCTGTCGCGGCGAGCGACGGCCGCCCGATCGGGGTTGTCGCGGCCTGCCCCGATGCCTGCATCATGTACTCGACCAGCGCGGCCTTCTCCTTCAAGTCTTCGACGAGGCTCTTGAACGCCTGTGACAGGATCCCGATCTCGTCCGAGGACTTCACATCGATGTCGATGCCGTAGTCGCCGTCCTGGACGCGGCGGGTCGCGAGCGCGAGGCGGCGCACCGGCCCGGCGATCTGGCGCGCGGCGACCGCGGCGAAGCCGAGCGCCAGCAGCACGCCGAGCACGATGGCGTACAGCATCGTGCGGCGCAGCGCCGCGAACGCGGCGAGCTCGGCCTCCCGGGAACGCAGCGCCAGGAACCCGCCAAAGACGTCGCCACCCGCCGAGCGGATCGGCCCGGCCAGACCGATCAGGTGCTCGCCCCCCAGCTGCGTCGTCATTCGCGTTCCGACGCTGTCACTCGCGAGCGAATCGATGTGCAGCGCGCTCCCCAGGACGGGCCCGACCTCCGCTGCCGGCAACGTGCCACCCACGACCACCGGCCGCGGCACACTGTCGTTCGTCAGGGCGAAGAACACGACTTCGGTGTTGGTCGCCTGCTTGATCGCCAGCGCCAGGGAATCGTCGAGCGTATAGGCCGCGACGAGCACGCCCTGGGGAGCCGCGCCTCGAGACGCAAGGGGGGTCGCGACGGCCATGAAGAGCCGCACGGCACTCGGGTCGCGGTCGTCGATGAACGCGCCCGACGTCTGGTCGCCCGACAACGCGTTCGCGATCAACGCGCCGTGCGACACGTCGATGTCGTACTCCTCGGGGTAGTCGGTGCGGGCGAGCAGGATACCGTCGCGGTTCGTGACGAGGATCCAGGCGGCGCCGATCAGGTCGCGGTATTCCTCCGCCTGGTCGAGCACGTTCTGACGGTCACGGCTCGTGAGCAGCCGCTCCCGAAACTGTGGGACCTCGGCGCTGACGGCACTCATTCCCGCGAAGGTGCGGGTGCGGCCGAGCAGGAACGCGTCTACGGCGCCCCGCGTGTTGCGCAAGGCGCGCTGGATGGACGCGTCGGCGGTGCGATTGGCCTGGATGGACGTGACGCCGAAGGTGATGCCCAGTACCACCACGACGAGCAGTACCGAGGCGACGAAGACCTTCGCGAAGAGCCCGAATGCCGGCCTAATAGCGCTCGTACCCGGCGTTGGTGGGATACTCCTGCCCGTCCTTGTTCTTGTGGGCTTTCCACTTGTAGCCGCGCGCGTCGAGCGCGACGCGCAGGTCAGCCGCACCGCTGGCGGTCACGGTCACGTCCCTCACGATTTCGGCCGCGATGCGCTCGTGCCAGACGTGCAATCGGTAGTGCCCTGGGACGACGTTCTCGATCGTGAAGGACCCGTCCACGCCCGGCTGCGCGTAGTAGCGATTCGGCATCACCACGACGTACGCCACCATTTTGGGATGCACGTTGCAGTACACGCGAACGAGGCCGGGATGCGTGAACGTGTGCGTCTTCCCTTCGCCGCGGCCGTAGAGTCCCAGGTCGAACTGATTCGGCTCCGTCACGGAGAACACGTTGTGATCGAAGGGATCGGTGTTGGGAAAACGCACCGTCGAACCGATGGGGACGACCACGACCCGCGGGCGGTACACCTTGTCGTTGATGGTGATGTCGATGGTCGCGGGTGTCGCCGCTGGACCAGTTCCCTCGAGGTAGATCACGGCCGCGCCGAGGTCGGGCGAGGGTTTGTTGCGTTTCTCCAGAATCGTGATCTGGCCGCTGACCCGCGCACCCGCTGGAGTCTGGGGGACCGTGCCTACGAGACTCACCAACACCAGCGCCACGATCCAACGCATCGTCACTCCTTCAACCAGGGACCCGAGGGCGGGAGGATACTGTCAGACCAATAATATCGCTAGGCGAGGGTCAGGGTGCGTTGGCACTGGCGGCACGACGTTTCGCGCGGTACATGCCAGGGCCCCCGCACGTCGAGCGGTTGCTCCTGGCCGCAGTCCGGGCACACGCCGTTCGCCGCCGTCGCGACCTCGGCCGCCCCGACGCGCTCGAAGAACGTGTAGACGCCGAACAACGCGAGCGATGGCACCAACAGGAAATGCGCGACGGGGATGAACACGCTGCCGAGTGCCGCCGCCCACCACGTCGCCAGCCCCTTCAAGGCGCGTCCCACACGTTCCGGGCGATCGAACGACGCAACGGTCACCGTCGCCGTCGTCCGGGCCCCTCCGTAGCCGGTGACAGCGTAGGTGCGTGCCTCGCTCGTCATCCGGCGAGGAGCCGCGTGACGCGGGCTCGCAAGAATTGCAGCCGGGCCGAGAGCCAGCCGGGATCCCGCACGCGCTCCTCGCGCGAGGCCTGGAGCAGCACGGTCATGACGCCGGCGCGTCCGAGAAACCCGACCAGTCGCGTGGGATCGTCGCGTTGCACCACCGGCAAGCGGCCGATGTCGTGCTCGAGCATCTTCGCGGTGGCCTCTTCCAGCAGCTCGTCGGTGTAGGCGACGATCAGGCGTTGGCTCCCCGCGTCCAGCACTGTCTGTTCGTCGCTGCCGTCGCGCTCGAGCGCGCGCACCAGATCACCGCGCGTGATGAGCCCGACGAGGCGCCCCGCGTCATCTACGATCGGCCAGTCCTGCCGCCGTCCCAGCACGGCGTCCTGATCGGCGAGCCGTTGAAAGAATCCATCCACTTCGAGGGTGGCGGGGATGACCGGCACGTCGGTCTCCATCACCTCGCCCACGCGCTGCAGGTGCAAGGGACTCACGCTGTACTCGCGCATGATTTGGTGCCCGCGGCGCGCGACCTTTTCGGTCAGGATCGAGCGCCGCATCAACAACACCGTCACCGCGTGGGCCGCGACGCAGGCGACGAGCAAGCCGGGGAGGAGCGCGACATCGTGTGTCAGCTCGAGCATGAAGGCGATCGCGGTCAGGGGTGACCGCATCGTGCCGCCCATCATCGCGCCCATACCGAGACCCGCCCAGAGTCCTGGCTGACCGAACGGAAGCCAGTGCGCCTCGAGCGCGCCGAGCGCACCGCCCATCAGGAGCAAGGGCGCGAGCACGCCCCCAGATGTGCCGGAGCCCAGCGCCACCGCCCAGATCACGGCCTTGGTCACCAGCAGTCCGAGCAGGAACGCACCGACCAGATGCCCCGCCAGGAGATCCTGAATCGTCTCGAAGCCGATGCCGAGGGCGCGAGGGTACACGAGACCGCCGATGCCGATCGCGGCGCCGCCGAGCAGCGGCCACCACATCCAGTGAATCGGCAGCTTCGCAAACAGGTCCTCGCACCCGTACACCAGCTGGGTGAGGAGTCCTGAACCGAGCCCCGCGGTGAGCCCGATGAACAGGGCCGCGATCAGCCCGGACCAGACGGGGGCCTCGTGCACAGTCATTGGGAACAGCGGTCCGGCCCCGAGCAGCGGAACGCGCACGGCGGCCGCCACGGCCACCGCGCAGGCGACCGGGATAAAGCTGCGCGGCTTCCATTCGAACAGCAGCAGCTCCACCGCGAGCAGCAGCGCTCCGAGTGGCGCCGCGAAGATCGCCGCCATCCCGCCCGCCGCCCCCGCGACGAGCAACGTCTTGCGTTCGGCGGATGACAGATGAAACGCCTGCGCGAACAACGACCCGAACGCGCCGCCCGTCATGATGATCGGCCCTTCCGCGCCGAAGGGCCCCCCCGCGCCGATCGACAGCGCGGAGGAGAGCGGTTTCAGCACGGCGACCTTGAGACTCATCCGGCTGCGACCGATGAGGATCGCCTCGAGGGCCTCGGGGATTCCGTGGCCGCGAATCTTTTCCGATCCGTACCGCGCCATCAGCCCGATGACGAGCCCGCCCGCGATCGGGATCAGCACGGCCCACAGACCGAGCCGGTTGTCTCCCGGTGCCGTCAGGTCGAACGCGAAGCGTTGATAGTAGAAGAGATTCGTGAAGAGGCCGATCAGTTTGACCAGCGCCAGGGCGACGAAGGCGCTCATGACACCGATCAGCGCGGCCATGGCGGTGAGGGCGAGTACGCGCGGATCGGCCGTAAAGTCTCCGCGGCGCACGGATGGTGCAGCGTCGGTACTCATACCTTATCGATGTGAGGGAGGATTTCTAAACCCCGTCGAGGCCCGGATGTTTCGGGCGCCGGTGATACCCCTTTTTGGAGCGGTGCACCTTGTGGGACGGAGTCTTGAGGCGCTCTTTCACGGGGGCGTCGGGGTTGGGGATGCGCACTACGAGCTTGTCCTTCTTCCGCTTACGGGTCATCGGGCGAGGCGGGACCGAATCTGCCGCGCGTGGTGCCGGGCGTGGACCAGGTGGAAGCGCGCCCATTCGCGAATCGTCAGATCGCCGAGCCGGGGGTGCTTCACGAAGAGATCCTGGCCCCGCCCCGGAAGCAGGTCCCGCTCTACCGCGTCCCACTGCGCGAGCGCCGCGCGGAAGTGTGCCTCGGCGCGGGGACCATCGACACTCGGCTGCGGCGTCGTCCGCTCGGGAGCCTTGAGGCCCGGAGGAAACCGCCCGATACCGAACGTGAACATCTTCCCGATTTTCTCGCGCAGCGTTGTGGCGCGCCGCGCCATGGGCTCCTTGGCTTTCCGCGTCGAGAAGGTCGTCGCGCTCATCTCGAGGGCCAGCGCCAGGTGCTCGACGATCTGCGCCGGCGTCCATTTGTTGGGCGGGGCCTGTTGCCACGATGCCTCCGTCTTCCCCGCGAGGGGGCCAAGCACGAGGGCCGGAAGGACCGACAGGGTGCTCATCGCTTGACGAAGCGGCGGCGCACCTGGTCCCCGAGCTCGAGCCACTCGTCCAACTGCTCCGCCTTCGGCAACCGCCCGTCGCGCCACCAGAACAGGAAGCGGCCGCCGCCGGCCACCTGTTGACCGAGGGTCAGCGCGAAGAATCGCCGGATTTCGGGAGTGAACAGCGTGCGGATCGCGGTCTCGTCGGGCCCCTTCAGACGGTAGGCCTTCGAGAACTCCGGCGCGTCATCGAAATCGATGTCCTGCATCCCGAAGGCCTGCCCCAACCGCGAGAACCAGCCCTCAGGGGTCAGGGCGAACTGCGGAAGCACGGCATCATCGACCTCCCACACCAGGCCACCGATGTAGTGGGTATGCGAGCTCTTTCCCCCACCGGTCACCCATCGATACTCGAACGCCGTGAAGGCCGCACTGTGCAGTTGACCGCCGATGGTGTAGCCCCAACGGCGGCGGCGACCCTGATTGAACGCCTCGAAACAGTCGCGGAACCGCCGCTCCCCTTCGGGCCGCTCGGGCTCGAACTTGAAGCCGCGGATGAGACAATGTTGCTCGTAGGCCTCGCGCCGCTTGCGTTCGACGGCCCGCGCCACGAGGGCAACGCCACCGAGCAGCGCCGCCACGCCGCCGATGATTAACCACTGCGGCTCAATCGGCATTACTTTAAGCCACCCGGCATGCCAGGAATCTGGGAGTGAACCTGCTCAGGCGCCACCCAATCGCGATCACGTTGGTGGCCCTCCTCCTCGTTACGGCATTCCATCCGCTGCCGCCGCTGGTCGACGCCGCGACCGGGTCGGTGCCGGGAGACGTCGAGCTCGAGCGACCCGTGCTCTACGTGGTACTCGCCCCGCTCTCCAACGTCCTCGATGCGTTGACATTCTTCAGCATGAGCCGCGCGTACTGGGCTCTGATCGTCTGGAGCGGAGCCCTCGCCGCATGGGGCGCCACGCGCGCCGGGACGGTGCGGCATCGCATGGGCCTCGCGCTCGCCGGGCCGATCGCGATCATGCTCCTCGGCGGTGCCACGGTGCTCCTGCCCCGTCCCGTGCCGCGACTCGTCGCCGCCGACTCCGCCACGACGATCCTCGACTACCACGCCCACACGGAGACGTCGCACGACGGCCGCGCCGGCTGGACGTTGAGCCGGCTCGCCGCATGGCACGCGCGCCAGGGGTTCGAGGCGGCCTACGTCACCGACCACAACGCCATCTTCAATCTCTCCGTCACCGATCCGATACGGCTCCTGCCCGGTGTCGAGTGGAGCGTGTACCGGCAGCATGTGATCGCGCTCGGCGCCGTCCGACCGATCGCACGCGACAGCTTCGACGCCAGCACGCCGCGCATGCTGAAATTGTTCGCCGAGCTGCGGCGCCAGGGGGCGTTGGGGATCGCCTCGCTCCCGGAGTACTGGCGCAACCACGCCGCGGACCTCGATGCCTTCGTGGACGCCGGGGTCGATGGATTCGAGATCGTGAATTGCGCTCCGAAGGGTCTCGCCTTTCCCGCGCCGCTGCGCCGCGAGGTGCTCGCGCTGGCGCAGCAGCACGATCTGATCGTGGTCGGCGCGAGTGACAATCACGGATGGGGGCAGGTGACGTGCGTGTGGAACGTGTCGCAGGCGGGGACGCACGGGTACCGGGCCAATCGCGTCATCGCTCGTCCCCTCGCGCTGCTGCAGGGCGAATGGCTCCCGTGGACGGCCCCCGTCACGCAGCCGTGGTTCCTGCTGCGCTCGCTCAGCTGGAGCGAGCGCGTAAGCTGGCTCACCTGGGTGCTCGTCATCTTGCTCTACCGCGCCATGCCGCGCCGCCAGGGCCAACCCGCCGGCATCGGGATCTTGGCACGGTCCCTGGGACCCCGGGAGCCCTGAAACGGCGAGTCCCCCGCCGGGGTATGCAGCTGGGACCCTGACACAACCCCGACATGGGCCGCGCAACTCCGTAGCGCCGCTGCGCGTCTAACTCTTAGCCGCTCGTCTTCTTCCCACCATTTTGGAGGCCGTCCGATGAAGGTAGTCGTTCGATTGCTAACGCTCGGGGTCCTGGTGGCCGCCGCGCAATCCGCGCGTGCCCAGTCCGCGCTGCCGCTGAAACACGCGCCGGCACCGACCAAAACGGCGATCAGTCCCGCCGACTTGATGACCCGCCTGTACCTCTACGCCGACGATTCGATGATGGGCCGCGCCGCCGGCACCGAATACAATCTCAAGGCCACGGCTTACATCGCCGCGGAAGTGCGGCGCATGGGCCTCACGCCGGCAGGGGACTCGGGCGGGTTCTTCCAGAACGTGCCGATCGTCAAGCGCGAGTACGACGCGCGCTCGAGCTTGGCGCTGGATGGCGCGACGCTCCGGCCCTGGGACGACTACGTTCCACGCGATCCGCGGCGCGCGACCAAGACCCTGAGCGGTACGCAGATCGTGTACGCCGGGATGTTGGGCGACAGCACCATGCTCACGCCTGACCAAGCGGCCGGGAAATTCATCGTCATCGGCGTGCGCTTCGGGCCGAACCTGCCACCCGCCGCGCAGGTGAATCGCGGCGCACTGCTCGGCCGCTATCGCAACGCGGCCGGCATCGCGGTGGCGAGCCTGGATTCGATGCCTCCCGGCCTCCGTGCCTTTTTTCGCGACCCGCAGTACGCGCTGCACGATGGCACCCAACCGGCCGACACGATCGTCCTCCCGTCGTACGTCTACGTCACGTTCGCCGTCGCCCAGAACATGCTGGGGGCGCCGCTCGAGGGCCTGCGGCCTGGCGCCGTGGGGAAGACCGTGACCGGGTCGCTGGCGTTCAGCGAGTCTCCGGCGCCGGCGCGCAATGTCGTGGCGATTCTGCCCGGCAGTGATGCGACGCTGCGCGGTGAGTACGTGGCAATCGGCGCGCACAACGACCACGTGGGCTTCGATCATCAGGCCGTGGATCACGATTCGATCCGCGCGTACAACGGCGCGGAGCGGCGGCTCGAGCTGGCGGCGCCCGGTCAGCCCGTGACGCCGGAGCAGCGCGCCCAGATCACGGTGAATCTCGACAGCCTGCACCGCGGGCACGCGGTGCGGCGGGATTCGATCTTCAACGGCGCCGAC
>Ga0134079_10000340_pt1 | contig 12351 bp, 16 predicted proteins | sample 15_taG_2_FD_119770 | JGI IMG/M metagenome (GOLD analysis project Ga0134079, IMG submission 119770) | Grasslands soil microbial communities from the Angelo Coastal Reserve, California, USA - 15_D_Rain_40cm_2_09182015 | ecosystem: Environmental > Terrestrial > Soil > Grasslands ...
AGGTGGCGGAACAGGCGCACGCGCAGGTCGCGCACCACGGCTTCCTGGATCGCCACACTGCCCACCGACGCGAGATACGCGGTCACGTTCTTGAGGAGCAGCGCGACGAGCAGGACGATGACGACATTGCGCAGCGCCACGTCGGGCGTGCCGGCATGAATGAACGGCCCCGCGATCCGGTCGAGCACGGCCTCGACGGTCGAGCCGCCGGCGCCACCGGACGGCAAGCCGGCGTTGCCAAACAGCGTGCGCAGGAACGGGATCAGCAGGACGAACGTGAAGCCGTCGAGCACCGACGAGATGACGGTGGCGACGATGGTGGCGACGAAGAGCGGCGTGTACGGACGGAGTAACGACAGCAGGCGGGCGCTGCGCCCCCCCTCCATTCAGCGGGACCCTCTCGGGGTCAGCAGCGCCACGGGGAGAATCATCTCCTCGGGCGTCGCGCCGCCGTGCAGGAACGAGCCGCGATAGCGGGCCTGGTACTCCCGCAGCTTGGTGGGATACACGAAGAATCGGTCTCCCGTGGCGACGAGCAGGCGCACGCCGAGCGCCGCGCCCGGCAGGCCGAACGCCTTCAGGTCTTCGACGGCGATCGCGGCAGCCGGATCCTCGGCCCGCAGATCCTCGCCGAACTTGTAGCGCAGATTGGCGGTCGCGTCGCGCTTGGCGAACACCGTGGCGGGCGTCTCGCAGTGGATCGAGCCGTGATCGGTCGTCAGCAACACCGGGACGCCACGCCGTTCGGCCTCCTGCAGCGCGGCGAGGACGGGAGATCGCTCGAACCAGGTCCGCGTGAGCCCGCGCAGCGCGTCGGCATCACGCGCCACTTCATACAGGATCGCGTTCTCGGAGCGGCCGTGCGTCAGCTGGTCGATGAAGTTGAACACGAGCGCCGTGACGCCGTCCTGCGACAGGTGGGCCGGAAGGCGGCGCAGCAGGTCGACGCCGTCGGACGCCGTGAACAGCTTCTCGTAGCGCACGGGGACCGGCTTGCCGACGAGCTCGCGCAGCTGCTCGGTGAGCAGCTCGGGCTCATGGGCGTTGAGGCTCTCTTCGTCGCTGGGCGCGCCCCACCACTCCGGGTGGCGCGCCGCGATTTCCATCGGGAAGAGGCCGCTGAAGATGGCGTTGCGGGAGAACGGCGTCGCCGTCGGCAGGATGCTGTAGTAGTGCGACTCCTCGACGTCGAACAGCGGCGTGATGAGATCGCGCAGCACTTCCCATTGGTCGAGTCGCAAACAGTCGATCAGGAGGAACAGCACGCGCCCCGTGCGCTTGAGCGCGGGCACGAGGAACTCGGCGCCGACATCCACCGACAGCGGCGGACGGTCCCCTTCGGGATCGGCGAGCCAGCGCGGGTACTGCCTCGCGATGAAGGTCGAGAAGTCCTTGCGCAGGCTCTGCTGCAGGTTCTTCAGGGCTTCGGACAAGCCGGGTTCGTTGCCCGCGGCGAGCCGCACCTCCCATTGGGCCAACTCTCGCACCAGCTCGATCCATTCGCGCCACGCCAGCGCGCTCCCACGGCGTCCCTCGAGGTCGCGGAAGCGCGTCACGAAGTCACGCGCCAGGCGCTGTTGGCGGATGCGGTCGCCCTCGAGCAGGCGAGTGACGACCGAGAGGATCTGACGCGGCAGCACCGGCTTCACGAGGTAGTCGTCCACCTCGATGCCGATCGCCTCGCGCATCAGCGTCTCGTCTTCGCTCTGGGTGACCATCACGACCGGCATGGCGGGATCGATCGCGCGGATCTCCGGGATCAGGTCCAGCCCGCGGCGGCCCGGCATTTGCTCGTCGAGCAGCACGACGCTGTAGGGCTGGCGCCGCAGCAAGGCGAGCGCATCGTCACCGTGCGCGGCCTGCTCGACCGCGAACCCCTGCCCTTCGAGAAAGCGGCGGTGCGCGGCCAGTCCTTCGACTTCGTCGTCGATCCAGAGAATGCTCTTGGGACGCGGCATGCTTGGGCAAAAGCTAGTACATTGGCCGCGTGTTGCGCATCCTCCTCGTCCGCTTCAGTTCAATAGGCGACATCCTGCTCACGACCCCGCTCGTCCGGGCGTTGCGTCGCCGCCTCCCCGACGCCCAGCTGATCTACGTGACGAAGCGCGCCATGGCCCCGCTCGTGGCCGACAACCCGCACCTCTCGCAAGTCGTCGCGCTCGAGCCCGACGAACCACTCACGCGCCTCGCCAACCACCTCCGCGGCCTGCAGCCGACGCACGGACTCGATCTGCACGGCTCGTTGCGGAGTGCGGCGCTGCGCGCGCTGGTGCGGTGCCGCTGGTCCGGGTACGCGAAGCGCAAATTCGCGCGCACGCTGCTCGTCGCGACGAAACTCAACGCCTACCGCGACCACGTGCCCGTCGCCGAGCGCTACTTCGAGGCGGCGCGGTCGCTCGACGTCCGCCCCGACGGCGGCCCGCCGGAATTCTTCCTCGGCGCGGCGGCGCGCGAGCGGGTGGACCGCTGGCTCGCGGAGCGCGATCTCGGTAATGCACCGCTCGCCGCGCTGGCTCCCGGCGCCGCGCACGCGACCAAGCGTTGGCCGATCGCGCATTGGCAGGCGCTCGCCGAGCGGCTGCGCAGCGCCGGCTACCGGCTCGTCGTGATGGGCGGACCGGAGGATCGCGGTGCCGCGCGGCAGCTCGCTCCCGCCGCGGAGAGCGCGGCCGGCGAATTCACGCTCCAGGAAACGGGCGCGTGTTTGGCGCGCGCCAAGGTCCTCGTCTCGGGCGACACCGGTGTGATGCACATGGCGACGGGCGTCGGCACACCCGTGGTCGCGCTGTTCGGGCCCACCGTGCAGGCCTTCGGCTTCTTTCCTTATCAAGCGCGTAGCACGGTGCTGGAGCAGGAGCTGCGCTGCCGGCCATGCTCCACGATGGGGACGGCACGTTGCCCCCTCGGCCACCACCGCTGCCTGGTCGACATTCTTCCCGATCAGGTCGCGGCGGTCGCGCTCCGGCTCGTCGCGTGATCGATCAGATCCGGACCACGACCGTTGCCGAGGAGCAACTCGTCGCGCTGATCGCCGAGGCGGCGCGGGGGCCGAAGCGAGACGGGCTGTTCGCGTTATGGCTGGTGGTGCGCACCGCGGAGGCGGTCCTGCCGCCCGCGCCCGTCAGCGCGAAGAACCACCGCCGCCGGCTGCAGGCGCTCGAGACACGCCTCGGCGGCCTCGCCCTCCCCGCGCCGCTCAAGCGCGCCCTCGCCGCGGCGCGGCACCATCTCGAAACGGCGACCCCGCAGGCCGCTGCCGTCGTGCTGAGTCAGCTCATCGCTCCCGCCCGCGACGTGCTCGGCGCCGAAGCCGCGGAGGCCGTGAGCGTTGCCGCGCGCACGGCGCGCGTACATTTATAGCCATGTCCACCCGGCGATTGCCGCAACGGGCCTCGCTCGAATCCCTGGTGCAGCGCGTCGACGCGCAGCGCCCGGGCGAGGTCACGGGCGACACCGTGCCCACCGGTTTCGCATCGGTCGACAAGATGCTCGGCGGGGGATTCCGGCGGCGCGACTTGATCGTGCTGGGCGGCGACATCGGCGCCGGCAAATCGGCGCTGGCCTTGGGCCTGGCGCTGCGCGTCGCGCAGCAGGGACTCGGGGTCGCGTTCCTCTCGGGCGAGATGGACGAGGAGCGGTTGATGGAGCGGGCCCTCGCCATCGAGGGCCGCGCGACCGTCGACGACCTGCGCGCCGCCAAGATGAGCGACCAGACGCGCGCCGGTATCGGCGGCGCGGCGGTGCGGCTGCGCGGCTTGCCGCTCGCGATGCTGCCCCTCGCCGCCGCCGACTTCGATACGATGGCCGGCCGGCTCGACCCGCTGCGGCAGCTTTCGCTCGTGGTCGTCGACTACCTGCAGCTCGTGCCGCCCCCCGAGGGCCTGACGCGCGTCACCCAGGATGAAGACACCGCCATCGTGCTGCGCCGCCTGAAGGCCCTCGCCCTCGAGCGCCAGGTCGCGTTACTGCTCGTCGCGCAACTGCCGCAGTTCCAGGCGAAGCGCGAGAACCCGCGTCCCACGCTGGAGGACTACGGCGTGATGGGCGCGCTCAAGCAGCACGCGGACGTCGTCTTGTCCATTTTTCGAGAAGAGATGTATCGGCCCGGCGGCGGCGTGGAGGGTGCAACGGAGCTGATCGTGGCGAAGAACCGCAACGGCCCGACGGGCTTCGTGGATTTGTACTTCTACCGACGCTGGATGCGCTTCGAGGACATGCTCGACCCCGACCGGTAGTTATTTGATCGAGTCGCCCGCGGCGATAGCGCCGATCATCGTGTAGGTCGACCCCGGCCCGCCGACGTTGGGGCGCACCGTGAGCCAGAACGGGCGCTGCCCCTGTTCCGCGTACATCGCAATCGCGCCGTCCCGCCCCGTTTGGTCACTCTTCACTTCCCAGCCGTTCGCGGTGAGGGCGCGCCGGTACCATTGTGCCACATCGGCGGCAAGCGCGGGGCTCGTGAAGGTGAGCTCCGCCGCGTCGCTGCCCGCCGACAGGTTGACGAGGGTCGACTGGGGATAGGCGAGCGCGCCGCGCAACGCGCGGGCGGCGAGGGCGCGCGCGTCCTCGGTGCTGCGCTCCCGGTTGCAGCCGGCGGCGAGCAAGGCGAGCGGAGCAAGAACGATGAACAGGGTCGAGCGGCGCATGGGCGGGAATGGTACCTGTGGCGCAGCGCCGTGGTCAAGTTGTAAGTTGCATTGACAATGGCCGGCCATAGTAAGTGGAAGCAGATCAAGCGGAAGAAGGCCGTCACCGACCAGAAACGCGGTGCCGTCTTCACCCGGCTTATTCGTGAAATCACCATCGCCGCCAAGCAGGGCGGCGGCGACCCGGGCGGCAACGCCCGCCTCCGCACCGCCATCGACGCCGCCAAAGCCGAAAACATGCCGCTCGACAACATCGAGCGCGCCGTCAAGAAGGGCACCGGCGAGCTGGAGGGGGTGACCTACGAAGAGGTCTCCTACGAAGGCTACGGGCCGGGGGGCGCCGCGATCCTGATCCAGGCGACGACCGACAATGCCAACCGCACCGTCGCGGAGATCCGCAACGCCTTTTCCCGCCACGGCGGCAACCTCGGCGCGGCGAACTCGGTATCGTGGATGTTCGACCGGCTGGGCCAGGTCGTGATCGACGCGACGCGCACCGACGAAGACACCGCCATGGAAGTCGCGCTCGACGCCGGTGCCGACGACCTGACACGCGAGGGCGACGTCTTCGTGATCACCTGCCACGCCAACCAGGTCCACGCCGTGCAGGATGCCCTCAAGGCGAAGGGGCTTGCTGTGCAGAGCGCCGAGATCGCCATGATCCCGAAGAGCACCGTGAAGGTCGAGGGGGGCGACGCCAAGCGACTGCTCAGCCTGATCGAGGCCCTCGAGGAGATGGATGACGTCGCGAAGGTGTTCTCGAACTTCGACATCGACGCCGAGGCGATGGCCGCGGTGACGGGGTGAAGTGAGGGTCCTGGGCGTCGACCCGGGGAGCTACGTCTGGGGATACGGCGTAGTGGAAACGGGAAATGGCAATGGATCCCCCAGGTTTGGCCGCCTCATCGAGTGTGGAGTCTTCTCGTTGTCGCGAACGTCCCCGCTGCCGCAACGCCTGGCTGAGATTCACGCTGCGATCACTGCGCTCATTGCCAAACACCAGCCAACAGCGCTCGCACTCGAGTCTTCCTTCTATCATAAGAACGTTCGCACGACCCTCGTCCTCGGTCAGACACGCGGAGTCGTACTGCTGGCCGCCCAGCAGGCGGGGCTGGCAATCGCGGAATACCCGCCGGCCACCGTGAAGAAAACGGTGGTTGGTGTCGGGGGGGCGAAAAAGCAGCAGGTGGCCGAGATGGTCGCACGAATGCTCAAGCTCAAGACCGCTCCCAGCCCATACGACGCGTCCGACGGTGTCGCCGTGGCCCTGACGCATATTATCCGGGCATGATCGCCTTCGTCCGCGGCCGCCTTGCCGCCAAGTCCGTCGATCGCGTCGTCGTCGAGACGGCGGGTGGCGTCGGCTACGAGCTCACCGTCCCGCTGGGCGTGATGGAGCGGCTCCCCGCCGCGGGGACCGACGTCACGCTCGCGACGGAGCTCGTCGTGCGGGAAGACGGCTGGTCGCTGTATGGGTTTCTCAACGAATCGGAGCGGCGCTTCTTTCAACGCTTGACCAGCGTCTCCGGCGTCGGGCCAAAGATCGCGGTGGCGGTGATGTCGGCGCTGGGCGTGGAGCGCAGCGCCCGCGCGGTGCGGGAGAAGAACATCGCGCTGCTTGCGTCGGTGAACGGCATCGGGAAGAAGACCGCCGAGCGACTCGCGCTTGAGCTGGGCGACAAAGTCGATGAGTTTGTGGACGGCGGCGGACCGCCGCTCGCGACTGGGGCGGAATCCGCGCTGCGGGCGCTGGAGGGCCTCGGCTACACGACCGCCGAGGCCGATCGCGCCGTGCGTGAGGCCCTGGCCGGGAACGGCGTCGTCGAAGATGAGACGGAAACGCTGGTGCGCCGCGCGCTGCAGGTGCTCACGAGCAAATGACCCTCGAGAGGATGGAGCCCATCACCGCCGAATGGATCTGCACGCGCTGCGGGTCGACGAACCGCCGCCTCGTGCCCGCGGGCGTCACACGCGCCGACGATCGCTGCCTCACCTGTCACACGCGACACGACATCGAGGCCGACGCGCGACCGGTCCGGTGGCGCGCCCAGCCCAAGGGCGCGTAACGGGTGGCCCGCGCCGAAATCACGACGCCTGACGCGCTCCCGGATGAGCGGCTCACCGACGCCGCCCTCCGTCCTTCGCGGCTCGACGAGTTCGTCGGCCAGGCGAAGGTCAAAGAGTCGCTGCAGATCGCGATCGACGCGGCGAAGCACCGCCACGAGCCCCTGGACCACGCGCTCTTCTTCGGGCCCCCGGGCCTCGGCAAGACGACGCTCGCGCTCCTCATGGCGAAGGAATTGGGCGTCGACATCCGCACGACGTCGGGCCCTGTACTCGAGCGCCCCGGCGATCTGGTGGGGATGCTCACCGTCCTCAAGCGCGGCGACATCCTGTTCATCGACGAAATCCACCGGCTGCGTCCGGCACTCGAGGAATTCCTGTATCCGGCGATGGAGGAGTATCACGTCGACGTCCGCATCGCCGACGGTCCGCACGCCCAGACAATTCCGATGCAGCTCGAGCGCTTCACGTTGATCGGCGCCACGACGCGCTTCGGCCTGCTCACGCCGCCGATGCGCGCGCGCTTCGGACTCGTCGAGCGGCTGCATTACTATCCGCCCGACGACCTCGTCCAGATCATCACACGCTCGGCGGGAATCCTCGGGGTCCCCGCCGACGCCGCCGGGGTCGTCGAGATTGCGCGGCGCAGCCGCGGGACGCCCCGCGTCGCCAACCGGCTGCTCAAGCGCGTGCGCGACTACGCGCAGGTGCGCGCCGGCGGCAGGATCACGCCGGCCGTCGCCGTCGAGGCGCTCAAGCGACTCGACGTCGATGAGTTCGGTCTCGACGACATGGACGCGCGCATCCTCAAGACGATCATCGAAATGTTCGAGGGAGGCCCGGTGGGCGTGCAGACGATCGCCGCGGCGGTCGGCGAGGACCCGGGCACGCTCGAGGAGGTGTACGAGCCCTTCCTGATGCAGCAGGGCTTCCTCGCGCGCACGTCGCGCGGCCGCTGCGCCACCGCTGCCGCGTATCGACACTTCGGCTTCACGCCCCCCAAGAGCGCGGAGCAGGCGAATATCTTTGATTCGTAAACCATCAGATTTCGAGTACGACCTTCCCGCCGATCGCATCGCCCAAGAGCCTCTCCCCGACCGAGCCGCGAGCCGCCTCTTGGTGCTCGACCGCGCCACCGGGGCCATCACGCACCGGCACTTCGCCGACATCGTCGACCTGATCCCGCCGGGCGACGTCCTGGTGCTGAACACGTCGCGCGTGATCGCGGCGAGATTGCACGGCAAGCGGGAATCGGGCAGCGCCGCCGAGCTCTTGCTGGTACGCGCTTTGCCCGACGGGACATGGCTCGCGATGGGACACCCCGGGGGGAAGCTCAAGCCGGGACGGCGCGTGCAGTTCGGGGACGATAGTGCGGTGGAGATCGTGGAGGTGTTAGGGGGCGGCTTGCGACGAATCCGTTTCGTCGGCGCGCTCGACGCACAGGCAACGATCGCGCAATACGGCGAGGTGCCCCTGCCACCCTACATCCGCCGCCCCCCAACCGCCGCGGATCGCGATCGCTACCAGACCGTGTACGCCGTCCACGAGGGCAGCGTGGCCGCGCCCACCGCGGGCCTGCACTTCACACCCGCATTGCTCGAGCGCGTGCAGGCGAAGGGCGTTGCGGTCGCGTCTCTCGATCTGCACGTCGGGCCGGGCACGTTCAAGCCCGTCGGAGCCGAGTATCTCGATGCGCACATTATGCACCCTGAGGTCTACGAGATTCCGGAGGCGACAGCGGTGGCGGTGAGCGCGCCGGCGAGTGTGTGTGCGGTGGGCACCACGGTGGTTCGAGCCCTCGAGTCGGCCGCAGACGAGCGGGGTCGGGTGCGTGCCGGTGCGGGCGAGACGAGCCTGTTCATTCGCCCGCCCTATGAGTTCAAGGTCATCGACCGGCTGCTCACCAACTTCCATCTTCCCCGATCGACGTTGCTGATGCTGGTGTGCGCGTTCGGCGGCTACGAGGCGGTGATGGGGGCGTATCGGGAGGCAGTGCGGGAGGGCTATCGCTTCTACAGTTACGGCGACGCGATGGCGATCATTTAGGCCCAAACCGCTTCACGACCAGGTCCGCCCAACTCATGACGTTGAGCACGCCAGAGCGCATCGCTTCTCCGGCACCCGTCAACATCCTTTTGTTGAGGGCTTTCTGAAACTCGAGCAGGCGCTTCCGTACTTCTGGGTCGTCCTTCAGCACGCGCAGGAGGCACCTGGTGCAAATCCCCTCGGGAAAGGGCCAGGTGGCGCCATGCAAAGCCTCGGCAGTGGGCGAGTGCATGGCGTTTCGCTCGTGACAGCGGGTGCAAAGCATGAGTAGCATTATGCCCGTGACGGACCATGAGTTTCAGTTCATCGTTCACGCCACGTCCGGTGGAGCACGGACTGGCACGCTCACGCTCCCGCACGGGACCGTCGAAACACCTGTCTTCATGCCCGTGGGCACCCAGGGCACCGTCAAGGCGCTGTCCCCCGCCGATCTCAAATCCGCGGGCGCCGCCATCGTCCTCGCCAACACCTACCACCTGCACGTCCGCCCCGGCGAGGAGGTCGTCGCGCAACTCGGCGGGCTGCACCGCTTCATGGCGTGGGACCGCCCGTTGCTCACCGATTCGGGGGGCTTCCAGGTGTTCTCCCTCGCGGGGTTCCGCCGCGTGGACGACGACGGCGTCGAGTTCCAGAGCCACGTCGACGGCGGCCGCCGCACGCTCACGCCCGAGCGCGCCACCGAGATCCAATGGACCCTCGGCGCCGATATCGCGATGGCCTTCGATCACGTCGCGCCCGGGGGGGCTGATCTCGCGGCCTCACGGGACGCCCTCGAGCGAACACTGAGATGGTTGCAGCGGTGCTCCCGCAGACACGGAGAACTGACGGAACGATGGAACGATGGTCAGACAGGCCGTTCGTTCCAACTTTCCAACGGTCCATCGTTCCGCCAGACATTATGGCCCATCCTCCAAGGCGGCACTCACCGGGCACTCCGCGAGGAAGCCCTGCAGCGAGTCCTCGAAATGGGCTCGTGGACCGGCCTGGCGATCGGCGGCCTTTCGGTCGGCGAACCGAAGCCGAAGATGTACGAGGTGCTGGAGGCTCTCGCGCCCCGGCTCCCGCCTGCCGTTCCCCGCTATCTTATGGGCGTCGGGTTTCCGGAGGATCTCGTCGCGGCCGTGGAGCGCGGGGTGGACATGTTCGACTGCGTGGCGCCGACGCGCAACGGCCGCAACGGGACGGCGTTCACGCCGGAGGGACCGCTCAACATCCGCAACGCGGCGTTCCGGACCGACGCGAGTCCGCTCGACCCGACCTGCGATTGCGAGGCCTGCACGACGTACTCGCGCGGATACCTGCGGCACCTGTTCGTCGCGGAAGAGCTGCTGGGCCTGCGGCTGCTGTCGTTGCACAACGTTCGATACCTGATTCGCCTTGCCGAGGCGATGCGCGCGGCGATCCGCAAAGGCGAGGGCGCGCTGGCCGCGTGGGCCGACGATTGGCGCCGCCGCTACACTCAACCGGGAACCGCATGACCATGCTACGCACTCTGTCGCTGCTGTTGCTCACTCCCCCCGGCCAGGGCGGCGGCGGGCTCAGCGCCTTCGTCATCCAGTTCGGCTTGATCATCGCGATCTTCTATTTCGTGTTGATCCGGCCGCAGCGCCGCCAGGCCGAGCAACACAAGCAGCTGCTGGCGTCACTGCAGCGCGGCGACCAGGTCGTCACCTCCAGCGGCATCGTGGGCGAAGTGGTGCACATCAAGGAGGATCAAGTCACGGTGCGGAGCGGTGAGTCGAAGTTCGTCATCCTGCGCAGCGGCATCTCAAGCATCACGAACCGCGGCGTCGAGGAAGCGAAGCCGGCGTGACGGTTCGCACGCTGCACCTCCTCGGATCACCCGTGCTCCGGCAGAAGGCCAAGGCCGTGGCGCAGGTGGACGATGCGGTGCGCGCGCTCGTGGATGAGCTGTTCGAGACGATGCGGGCCGCGAAAGGGGTCGGGCTCGCGGCCAATCAGATCGGGGTGGCGCGCCGTGTGGCCGTCGTCGACGTGGGCGAGGAAGATCCGCCGCCCCTGGTCCTCATCAACCCGGTGATCGTGGAGCACGGCGACGAAGCCGAAACCGCCGAGGAGGGCTGCCTGTCCATCCCCGAGATCTACGGGGACGTGGAGCGGCAGGCCCACATCGTCGTCGAGGCGCTCGATCGCGATGGCCAGAAGTACCGCGCGGAGACGACGGGGTACAAGGCGCGCGCCATTCAGCACGAGATCGACCACCTCGACGGGATCCTCTTTCTCGATCACTTGAGCGCCGTGAAACGCGCGCTGCTCGTCGCCAAGTGGAAGAAGTCCCGCAAGGGCAAGACCGGCTACCTGAAGGACGTCACTCCGGAGCCCGCCGGCGAGCTCTGAGTGCGCGTCGCCTTCTTCGGTACGCCCGCGTTCGCCGTCCCATCGCTCCGGGCCCTGGTGGGTGAAGGATTCGACGTGGTCGCCGTCGTCACGCAACCCGACGCGCCCCAGGGCCGCTCGCGTTCCCGCCTCGTCGCACCGCCCGTCAAGGTCGTTGCCGAAGCCGAAGACCTGAAGGTCTTTCAGCCCGAGAAGCCGACCGACGGCGCGTTTCTCGCCGGCCTCCGCGACCTGCGGCCCGACGTCGGCGTCGTCGTCGCTTACGGGCACATTCTGAAAACAGAGCTGCTCGCGCTGCCGCCGCGCGGCATGGTGAACGTGCACCCGTCGCTCTTGCCGGCGCTGCGCGGCCCGGCGCCCGTGGAGTGGGCGGTGATCCAGGGGCTCACGGAGACCGGCGTCACGATCATGCAGCTCGACGCCGGCATGGACACGGGTCCGATCCTCCATCAGATCTCCGATCACATCGACCCCGACATCACGGGCGGTGACCTGTCCGAGCACCTGGCCGAGCTGGGTGCGCAAGCGCTCGTCGAGACGCTGGCCGTGCTCGAGCAGGGTCAGCTCAATCCCGTGCCGCAGGACCACAGCCGCGCCACGCTCGCGCCCAAGCTCACGCGGGAAATCGCGCGCATCGATTGGTCCAAGGACGCGGCCAGCATCGCCCGACTGATCCGCGGCCTCGACCCGCGCCCAAGTGCGTGGACCGAGCTGGACGGCGCCGAGCTCAAGCTGTTCAGTCCCCGCGCGACCGAGGGAACCGGGAGCGCCGGCGCGCTGCTCGCGAGCGACGGCCGGCTGGTTATTGCCGCGGGGAGCGGCGCGGTGGAGATCCTCGAGGTGCAGCCCGCCGGCAAAGGACGGATGCCCGTGGACGACTGGCTGCGCGGCGCCCGGCTCCCGCCGGAGGGGGGGGGAGCCAGGCACTTCACGTGAGGGCCCCGCTCCCGCGCCTCCACGCCATCACTGACGAGCGCATCGCGCGCCGCGCCGATCTGCAAGAGGTGGCGCGGCAGCTGGCGACCGCGGGCGGCACGAACCTGGCCCTGCACGCGCGCGGCCGGGCGCTCTCGGGAGCCGAGCACTATGACTTTTCGTTCCAGCTTTCCAACTTTCCATCGCCTTTGTTCGTTAACGATCGCTTGGATGTCGCACTGGCCCTGAACGCCGTAGGGGTGCAGTTAGGCACAGGGAGCCTGCCGGTCAGCGCCGCGCGGCGCCTCGACACGGCGTGGTG
>Ga0134079_10000343_pt1 | contig 12284 bp, 10 predicted proteins | sample 15_taG_2_FD_119770 | JGI IMG/M metagenome (GOLD analysis project Ga0134079, IMG submission 119770) | Grasslands soil microbial communities from the Angelo Coastal Reserve, California, USA - 15_D_Rain_40cm_2_09182015 | ecosystem: Environmental > Terrestrial > Soil > Grasslands ...
GATCCAGTTGTTGGGCAATTTCTGCGGCCAACCGGCGTCGGCGACAAACCCCGGCACCGTCGCGGTCGCGGGCACGCCGTACACCCCGGAGCGCTCGGCGAGCCGCTCGAGTATGCCGGTGGCCGCCAGCGTCTTTGCATCAGGCTTCGGCGCCTGGGCTGCCACTCCCGCGGCAACAAAGCCGAGCAGCGCGCAGAGTATGGCGATCGGTTTCAGTTTCATACGCGCATACCTTTGGCGATTGTCAGAGTGTTTCTCTGCGCCGCGAGCTATTCGCTAGTGCGGCAGCTCCATGCCCTTCGTCGCGTACGCGTTCGCGCTCGTCGGCGCGCGCAGCGCGGCGACGAAACGGTCCGCGGCCGCTCGCGAGGTCGTGGCCGCGCTCGCCGCGCCCGCGAACGACACGTAGCTCGCGAACTGCCCCGGGAACGGGCCGGCGTACTTCAAGCCCGCGACGGGCAGGATCTCGCTCGCGAGCATCACGGTCAGCTCGGACTCGCCGGTCTCGACGCGCTTCAAGGCTTCCTCGACGCTTTGCGCGACCGCGAGCTTGGCGGCAACCGCGTCCGCGATCCCGAGCGCTTGCAGCATCCGGTCGACCGGCGCGCGCGCGGCGCCGGAGCCGACCCACGTGACCGACTTCGCGGCGAGGAACGCCTGCTTGACCGCGTCCGGCGTCCGCAAGTCCGGCACCGGCGAGCCCGCGCGCACGCCGATCCCGACCGCGGACCGGCCGAGCGCGGCGACGGAATCCGGCGCGACCTTGCCGCCCTTCGCGAGGCCGTCGATGACCTCGACCGTGAGCACCGCGACGTCGAACGGCGCGCCCGAGTCGATCTTCTGGCGGACGACGGCGGAGGTGCCGTACTCGATCACGAGCGGTTGGCCCGCCGCGCGCTCGAGCTGCGGCTCGAGCTCCTCGACCACGGCGCGGATGCCGTTCGAGCAGAGCACGCGGAGCGGCTTCGGCTGTGCGCTCGCGAGCGGCGCGACGGCGAATACGGTGACGGCGAGGGCAGCGCTGACGAGCAGTCGCTTCATGTTCAACACCGGGCCGAGGTCGTCGCAACGATAGCGACGTCCTCTGCGCCTGTAAACCGCGCGGCGCCGGCGACGCGGGCCGTCGCCGCACGCGGCGGGTGGACCGCGCTCGGCATCTTTTACAAATCCGTGCCTATTTCACTCACGCGCATTCGCAGTAGCCTGTCGACCGTGAGCCGCGCGCCGCGCGGATCCACCGGAGGAAGCACCATGCACGCTCGCGTTCGAAACATCGTCGGGCTCGCCACGGCCGTCGTCGCGGCTCTCGTCTCGCGGCCGAGCTGCGCGCAAGAAAACGCCGGCGCGACCGCGCTCACTATCTACTCGACTGCGCGGCCGGGCGCCGTGTCGCCGGAGCTCTATCGCCCCGTGCCGGGACAGGCGGGCTACGTGCCGGGCCAGGCCGTGCCGGGCTACGCGATGATTCGGCAAGAGCGCGCCGTCGACCTCAAGCAGGGCACGAACCGGCTGAACTTCCGCGACGTCGCGGCCTACATCGACCCGACGACCGTGACCTTCGAGTCGCTGACCGCGCCGGGCGCGACGCGCGTGATCGAGCAGAGCTTCCAGTTCGATCTCGTGAGCACGGCGAAGCTCATGGAGCGCTACCTCGATCAAGTCATCACGGTGGATCAGCTCGCCGGGAGTCGCGTGTCGTCCGTCACGGGGCGGCTGCTGAGCACGCAGGGCGGTCTCGTGCTCTCGTCGGCGAACGGCGAGATCCACGCGATCAACTCGTACCAGAACATTCACTTCCCGAACCTGCCGGGCGGCCTCATGACGCGGCCGACGCTCGTCTGGGACGTCGACACCGACCGCGTGGGCCGCCATGACACGCGGATCACCTACCAGACCGCGGGAATCACCTGGTGGGCCGACTACAACTTGGTGTTCAGCAAGGGCGCCGACGAGAACAGCGGATTTCTCGACGTCGGCGCGTGGGTCAGCATCTTGAACCGCTCGGGCGCGAGCTACGCCGACGCGCAGCTGAAGCTCATCGCGGGCGACGTGCACCGCGCGGAGCCGCCGCCGAGTCCGGCGCAAATGCGCGTGTTCGCCAATGAGGGCGTCGTCGCCGACAGAGTGGCCGGGTTCGTAGAGCAGAGCTTTTTCGAGTTCCATCTCTACACGCTCGGGCGCCCGACGACGATCGCCGAGAACGCGACCAAGCAGATCGAGCTCTTTCCGGCCGTGCGTCGAGTGCCCGCGAAGAAGCTGCTCGTGTACTACGGCCTGCAGCCCGGCTATCGCTTCTATTCCGATGTCGCCACCGACCGCGACCTCCGGCTGCCGATGAACACCAAGGTCGACGTCTACCTCGAGTTCGCGAACCGCGAGGCCGCGGGGCTCGGCGTGCCGTTGCCCGCCGGCCGGATCCGCGTGTCGCAGCTCGACGCCGCCGACGACGCGCTCGAGTTCATCGGCGAGGACGTGATCGACCACACGCCGAAGGACGAGACCGTGCGCGTGAAGCTCGGCTCGGCCTTCGACGTCGTCGGCGAGCGACACCAGGTCGATTTCCAGCTCGACACGCGAGCCCGGCGCATGGAGGAGACGATCGAGGTCAAGGTCCGCAACCACAAGACGGAGCCCGTGGACGTACTCGTGCGCGAGACGTTGTTCCGCTGGGCGAAGAACGACATCGTCGAGTCGAGCCATCGCTACGAGCGTGAGGACGCGCGCACGGTGCACTTCCCAGTCACGATTCCGGCCGACGGCGAGGCGGTCGTGCGGTATCGCGTGCGTTACACGTGGTAGGGACACCGCGGCGCGCCGCCCGACGCGCTCTGTTACAGTCGCGCTCATGACGCAGAAACTCCTGACCTCGGTCGTCGGCAGCTACCCCCAGCCCGACTGGCTCGTCGATCGCGCGTTGCTCGCGAAGCTCACGGCGCCGCGCGTGCCCGCGCGTGAAATCTGGCGGATTCCGCCCGAGCGCCTTAAGGAGGCGCAGGACGACGCGACGGTCGTCGCGATCCGCGAGCAGGAGCGCGCCGGCATCGACATCATCACGGACGGCGAGATCCGCCGCGAGAGCTACTCGAACAAGTTCGCGAACGCGCTCGACGGGATCGCGCGCGACCGCGTCGGCGAGTTGATCGGGCGCACGGGAGTGAAGATTCGCGTGCCTGTCGTGCATGGGCCGATCCGCCGCCGCGAGCCGGTCGAGGTCCGCAACGTGCGTTTCCTGCGCGAGCACACCGACAGAGCGATCAAGATCACGTTGCCGGGCCCGTTCACGATGGCGCAGCAAGCCGTGAACGAGCACTACCGCGACGACGAGAGCCTCGCGCTCGCGTACGCGGACGCTGTGAACGAGGAGATCCGCGATCTCTTCGCGGCGGGCGCCGACGTCGTGCAGCTCGACGAGCCGTGGCTTCAGGCGCGCGCCGAGAACGCGCGCCGTTACGGCGTGAAGGCGATCAACCGCGCGCTCGAAGGCGTCGAGGGCACGACCGCGCTGCACCTCTGCTTCGGCTACGCGGCGCTCGTCAAGGATAAACCGTCGCGCGGCTACTCGTTTCTCGAAGAGCTCGAGGGCTCGGTCGTGCGGCAGATCTCGATCGAGGCCGCGCAGCCGAAGCTCGATCTCGGCGTGCTCCGGGCGCTTGGGCAGAAGACCCTGCTCGTCGGAGTGCTCGACCTCGAGGACCCGAGCGTCGAGACGCCCGAGCGCGTCGCCGAGCGGATCCGCGTCGCGCTCGAGGTCGTGCCGCCCGAGCGGCTGATCCTGACGCCCGACTGCGGGATGAAATACCTGCCGCGTGCGGTCGCGTTCGGCAAGCTCGCGGCGCTCGCTGCGGGCGCCCGGATCGTGCGCGCCGAGCTGTAGATCGACCGCGCTTCCCCGGCGCCCAAACGGCGGAGTAGCATCAGCCTCGTGGTGTCAGCGGGGGAACATCGATGCACACCGCCAAAGATATTCTGAGTTCGAAGGGTCACGATGTCTGGTCGGTGAAACCGACGGACACGGTGCTCGAGGCGCTCGGCGTGATGGCCGAGCACGACATCGGCGCCGTGCTCGTGCTCGATGGCGACAGGCTCGTCGGCGTGCTCAGCGAGCGCGACTATGCACGCAAGGTCGTGCTCGCGGGACGCTCATCGAAAGATTCGCAAGTGAAGGACGTCATGACGCCGCACGTCATTTGCGTCGCGCCGAATCGCTCGATCGACGAATGCATGGCGTTGATGACGAACAAGCGGCTACGGCACTTGCCGGTCATCGACCACAAGCGCGTCATCGGGATCGTGTCGATCGGCGATCTCGTGAAGGCGACGATCGACGATCAGCAGTTCACGATCACGCAGCTGCAAAGCTACATCGCCGGATGAGCCGCTCGGGGCGCCGGCCGCGCGTCGAGGAGCGCGCGTGGTCGCTCGCGATCCACGGCGGCGCGGGCGAGCCTCACGAGCACCCGGGCGCGCGCGCGGCGGAGCAGGCGCGTCTCGACGCGCTCCACGACGTGCTCGCGGCCGGCGCGCGCTTTCTCGCGACGGGCGCCGCGAGCGTCGACGTCGTCGAGGACGCGGTCCGCGCGCTCGAGGACTCGCCGCTGTTCAACGCGGGCAAGGGCGCCGTGTTCAACGCTCGCGGCGCGCACGAGCTCGAGGCGTCGATCATGGACGGCCGTACGCTCGCGGCCGGCGCCGTCGCGAACCTGCGCGGCATCAAGAATCCCGTCACGCTCGCGCGCTGGGTCATGGAGCGCACGCCGCACGTCTATCTCGAAGGCGACGGCGCGATCGCGTTCGCGGAGCAGCAGGGGATGGCGCTCGTCGCGCCGGACTACTTCTGGACCGAGGAGAGCTGGGGCGCGCGCAAGAACGCGCGGCTCGGCGAGCGCGGTGCGCGCCGCGGGCCGCCGCACGGGACCGTCGGCGCCGTCGCGCGTGACGTTCGCGGCGATCTCGCGGCCGCCACGTCCACCGGCGGCACGACCGGGAAGCTGCCGGGCCGGGTCGGCGACTCGTCGGTGATCGGCGCAGGCACCTACGCGAGCAACGCGTCCTGCGCGGTGTCGTGCACGGGGCTCGGCGAGGTCTTCATCCGTACGGCCGCGGCACGCGACATCTGCGCGCTCGTCGAGTACGCGCGCCTCACGCCTCGCGCGGCGGCGGGCAGAGTGCTGCGCAAGGTGGCGCGGCTCGGCGGTAGGGGCGGGGTGATCGTCGTCGATCGCGGCGGCGCCGTCTGCTGCGCGTTCAACGGCGGCCTCATGTACCGCGGCGTCGTGTCGCACGAGCGGCCGATCCGCACCGCCGCGCGCCGCCGGCCGTCCGTCTGAGCGGTGCCGCGCGGCGGCCACGCCGCCGCTAATTGGCCGCGGCCGTTCTGCGCGGCTGCTCGATCCAACGCAGCGCGTCGTCGACGTCCGCGATCATCTGGTCGCGCGCGCCGCCGAAGCGGTGGTTGCTCGATTCGACCTCGTAGAGTCGCAGCGTCGGCGTGTCGGGGCCGAGCAGCTGGCGCGACTCGGCTGCCGGAACGTATGGATCGTTCGTCGACTGGATCACCGCGACAGGCACCGAGCCCAAGAACTTCATCGCGGGATAGATCTGGATCCGCCCCTTCGCGTCGACTTGGATGTCGGGAGCGCGCTCGGCGGGCGGCGCGCGCAGGTAGTCCGCCTCGCGCGTGAGCGCGAGCGCGATGGCGCCGCCGAGCTGATCGCGAATGTTCGGGTGCAAAGCGGAGAACGCGACGAGCGTCGCGCCGCGCGAGAACCCGACGACGATGATCGGCGTCGACTCGGCGAGCCCGAACTTGTGCTTCGCCTGCGAGAATGCTGCCTTCACGCGCTCGGCCGCCTGGGCCGTGCTCACTTTCTCGCCCGCACGCTTGACGGGCTTCACGGCGTCGGGCGAGTTCACGCCGGCGCAGAGGTAGCCGAGCTCGGCGAGATGATCGAAGACCTCGAGGCTCACGCTGCGCCAGCCGCCGTCGCCGGTCGCGAACACGACGAGGTAGTTCGGATGCTTCACCTGCGCGGGGCGGGCATAGATCAGCGGGATCCTGCGCGGCCCCTCCTTGAAATGCTCCTTCATTATCTCGTACACGCCGGGTTTCGACTGAAGGCCCGCGCACGCGCTGCACGCGAGCGCAGAGAGACACACGGCGAGAACTCTTTTCGCGAGCACGCTGCCTCCAACAGAACGCGGCTCAGATCGCCGTCAGGTCGGTCGCGTCATTGATTGAGCAGCGGGAAGTCCGCCGGCGAGCGGCTGCCCGGGAGCGAGCGCAGGAACGCGTGGATGTCCGCGACCTGCTGGTCGCTCAGCACTTCCTTCGCGTACGCGGGCATGTCGTTCACGCCGACGCGTAAGAAAGCGCGGAGCGCTTCGACGGGCCAGGCGATCTTCGCGAGCGCGGGCGCCGCGTAGTTGAACGCGCCGCCTTGGCCCGCGTGCCCGTGGCACGTGAAGCAGCCGACCGCGACGTAGGTCCGTGCGCCGCTCGCGGGATCGCCGGCGGGCTCCTGCGCGAGCGCCGCGAGCGAGGAGCCGCCGAGCGCGAGCGCGGCGACGAGAGGCGTCGTCTTTTTCATGTGCTCACCTCAGCGCGGATCGGTCACGACGTCGACGAGCGCGGGCTCGCCGCGGCGCACGACCGCGAGCGCGCGCGACAGCGCGCCGGCGAGCTCGCGCGGGTCCGTGACCGGCCCCTCGCCGTGCACGCCGAAACCGCGCGCGACCGTCGCGTAGTCCACGTTCGGGTCCGTGATCGTCGTGCCGATGTGCGCGCGGTCGATGCCGCGCATGTGCCGCGCGGCCATCGCCTGCAGGTACATGTACTCCTGGTGATAGGCGCGGTTGTTGTGCACGACGTAGAGCAGCGGGATCCGGTGATGCGCGACCGTCCAGAGCGTGCCCGGCACGAACATCAGGTCGCCGTCGCCTTGGAACGCGATGCTGAGCCGGCCAGTCCCCTTGTTCGCGAGCGCGCCGCCCGCGGAGGCGGGCGCGTTGTAGCCGACGCCCGCGCCGCCCGAGCTGCCGTTCCACTGGTACGGCTTGTCGAAGTTCCAGAGCTGGAGCGGCCAGTTCATTCGGATAGCGTTGCCGACGAGCGACCAGTCGTCGTTCTTGATCTGCGCGTGCAGCTCGGCGGCGAGTCGCGCTGTCGTGATCGGGCTCGCGTCCCAGCCGATCGTCGCTTGCGTCTTGAGCTGCTCGAGCGTCGCGGCTTGCGCCTGCGCGAGCGACTTGCCGCGCGCCTCGAGCGTCGTGCGCTTGGCGGAGCGGAGACGTGTCTTCACGCGCTCGACGAGCAGTGGCAGGCTCGCCTCCCCGTCGCCCGCGATGGCCAAATCGACGTCCGCAAAGCGGCCGAAGTCTTGGTAGTTCGACTTCAGATACAGGTCGCGCGTGCCGAGCGTGACGACTTTCGCGCCGCTCTTCGTCATCGGCCGCGAGGTGCGCACGATCCGGTCGCTGTACGCGTTCAACGAGCCCCAGAGGTCGTTCATCTCGATCGCGAGCACGACGTCGGCCGCGCCGATCACCGCGCCGCGCCGCCAGCTCTGGTTCAGCGGATGGCGCGACGGGAAGTTCAACCGCCCCGTCTGATCGACGACCGCGCACTGGAGCGCCTCGGCGAGCTCGACGAGCGACTTCATTCCGGCCGCGCTGCGCGCCATCCGGTCGGCGACGATCACGGGGTTTTCGGCCGCGACGAGCAGCTTCGCGGCCTCGTCGAGCGCGCGCGGATCGGCGACCGGTGGAGTCACGGCCGTGATCCTCGGCACGCGCAGCGCGTCGCGGTCCTTGATCGGGTTCTCTTGCAGCTCCTGGTCGAGCGACAGCAGCACGGGGCCCATCGGCGGCGTCGTCGCGACTCGGTACGCGCGCGCGGCGGACTCCGCGAAGTGTTGCAGCGACGCGGGCTGGTCGTCCCACTTGATGAAGTCGCGCACGAGCGCGGCCGGATCGATCGCGGAGTGCACCCACTCGGCGCCCGGCATCCGCTTGTCGGCTTCGACGATGTTGCCGATCATCGCGTAGACGGGCACGCGGTCGCACCACGCGTTGTAGATCGCCATCGTCGCGTGCTGAAGGCCGACCGTGCCGTGGCAGATCATCGCCATCGGCTTGCCCGCGACCTTGGCGTAGCCGTGCGCCATCGCGACCGCGATCTCCTCGTGCGGGCAGGTCAGGATCTCGGGCTTGTTGTTCGTGTGGTTCAGGATCGCCTCGTGCAGGCCGCGGAAGCTCGACGCGCAGTTGATCGCGAGGTAGTCGAGCTTGAGGTCGTTCAAGACCTCGGCCATGAAGTCGCCGCCGCTCGAGGTCTGCGTCGCGGGATCGGCCGGCGGCGGCATCGTCTCGGCGCGCAGGTTCGGCTGCGGCGGCACGCGCTCGGCCGTATCGGCCGTCGTCTGCGCGGCGGCCGGCAGCAGCGGCGCGCCGAGCGCCGCGGCGCCCGTGAGCGTCGCCCCGGTGAGGAATTTGCGCCGGCCGATGGCCGCCGATTCGTCGTCTCGATTCGACATCGTTCTTCTCCCCAAGCCGTCGGAGCGAGTGTGCGGCTGCGCTCCCTACGGTGGCAAGTCGCGAGCGCTTCAGGCGCGCGCGATCGTGGCGGCCGCGGGCCGATCCCGCCCGGCCGGCACGGCCACGGCTTCACGCCGAATTTCCCTTTTTGTAAGAGAGCCCAGGCTCGATTAGATTGCCGTCGCGTCGGTCGTTTTCGGCGGGAGTGGAATATGACAGGTGTTCGGTCACTCGGGCGGGTGAAGGCCGCCTGGAGCCTCGCACTCGGGGTGCTGTGCATCGCCGCGATCTCCGGCGCGCGCGCCGCGTCCATCCTGGAGCAGGGCTCGTACTACGGGCTCGGTTTCGGTCAGTCGAAGTACGATCAGAGCAAGTCCGAGCTCGACAATGACGTGCTGAGCGCGATCGAACCCGGGCTCAGCGCCCAGAATTTTTCGTCCCAGCTCGATAACTCGGACACGACTTACGACGCGCTCGTCGGATATCGTTTCGGCGCCCACCTTGCCGTCGAAGGGGCCTACGCGGATCTCGGCGCTGCCGCGTACACCGCTTCGATGACCCTAACGGACACTAAGACCACTGCCCCGCAGACGAACTCGACGCACTTCTCTTCGAAGGGGTTCATGGTGTCCGCGCTCGGGATCGTGCCGTTCGGGAGTCGTTGGGAGGCGTACGGCCGGGGAGGCCTGATCTATGCGGACACGGAGCTCCGCGTCACCAGGGTGCGTGCCGGCTTCCCGACTACCCGTGACGATTCGTCACAGTCGAGCGACTGGGTCTTCGGCGTCGGTGCAGGGTGCGAGCTCGGCGATCATTTCTCGATACGCGTCGAGTATCAGAAGTTCAAGAATCTCGGTGACTCGAACACCGGCGAGACGGACGTCGATACGATCGACGTCCGCGTGCTGTACCGACTCTAGGCGCGGTACATTACGCACGGGTGATCTCGGCGGAGCTCAACGTGGGTCGATCGAGACTGGCGCTGCTCGCGGGCGCGGTTTGCGGAATCCTGTACATCGCCGCGTGCGGGCGCGCGCCGCAAGAGAGAGCAGGCGCGGCGCGATCGGCGCCGTCGAGCACGCCGCCCGCGAGCGCGACCGCCGCGGCCGCGAACGTCGAGTGGCCTTTTTACGCCGGTAATCTCGCGGCGCAGCGGTACTCGCCGCTCGATCAGATCAACCGCGACAACGTCGGCAAGCTCGAGATCGCGTGGCGGTTTCAGACCGGCAACTACGGCCCTAAGCCCGAATCGCGTAACGAGGCGACGCCGCTGATGATCGGCGGCGTGCTGTACACGACGGTCGGCGTCACGCGGAATGTGATTGCGATCGACCCGAAGTCTGGCGAGACGCTCTGGATCTGGCGGCCGAACGACGGCGAGGATCGCTACAAGGCCGCGCCGCGCAAGAGCTCGGGCCGCGGCCTCTCGTACTGGACCGACCACGCGGGCCACGAGCGGTTGTTCGTCGTGACGCCGGGCTTCTTTCTCGTCGCGCTCGATCCGGACACCGGCCGGCCGGTGCCGGGCTTCGGCGAGAACGGTGTCGTCGATCTCATGGTCGGCGTGCGCGGCGAGGTGACTTCGAAGACGAGCATCGGCAACAGCTCGCCCGCGCTCGTGATCGGCGACGTCGTGATCGTCGGCCCCGCGCACGACGTCGCGATGCGGCCGCCGTCGAAGGCGAATTTAAAGGGTGATGTGCGCGGCTACGACGTGCGCACGGGGAAGCTCCTCTGGACGTTCCACACGATTCCCGGGAAGGGCGAGAAAGGCTACGAGACGTGGCTCGCGGGGTCGGCCGAATACACGGGCAACGCGGGCGTCTGGGCGCCGATGTCGGCCGACCCCGAGCTCGGCTTCGTGTATCTGCCGGTCGAGGCGCCGCTCTCCGACCGCTACGGCGGCGAGCGGCCCGGCAACAACCTCTACGGCAACAGCCTCGTCTGCCTCGACGCGAAGACGGGCGAGGTGGTCTGGTACTACCAGCTGATCCATCACGACATCTGGGACTGGGACAATCCGACCGCGCCCGTGCTGATGAACCTCGTCGTCGACGGCTTGTCCGTCCGCGCCGTCGCGCAGGTCACGAAGCAGGCGTTCGTCTACACCTTCGACCGCACGAACGGGAAACCCATCTGGCCGATCGAAGAGCGGCCCGTCGGTAAGTCCGAGGTGCCGGGCGAGGTCACCTCGCCGACGCAGCCGTTCCCGACCAAGCCGCCCGCGTTCGACCGCCAAGGCTTCACCGACGACGATCTCATCGACTTCACGCCAGCGCTGCGCGCCGAGGCGCTCGCGGGCACGAAGATCTTCCGCTTTGGGCCGATCTTCACGCCGCCGTCGCTCGGCGAGGCGCCCGACGGCACGCACGGCACGCTCACGCTGCCGAGCGCGATCGGCGGCGCGAACTGGGAGGGCGGCGCGTTCGATCCCGAGACGAACACGCTCTACATCGGCTCGTTCACGAACCCGAGCGCGATGGCGCTCAAGTCCGAGCCCGACGTCTCCGACATCCGCTACATCACGGGTGGCGCCGCGGAGCTGCCGTGGGTGCAGGGCCTGCCGCTCGCGAAGCCGCCGTACGGACGGATCACCGCGATCGACATGAACAAGGGCGAGTTCCGCTGGCAGATCCCGAACGGGCCGACGCCGAAGGAGATAGCGGAGAACCCCGCGCTCAAGGGCGTCACACTGCCGCCGACGGGCCGCGCGACGCGGCCCGTCGTGCTCGCGACGAAGACGCTGCTGTTCGCGGCCGAAGGCTGGGGCGGCGCGCCGGTTCTGCGCGCACACGACAAGGCGACTGGCGATGTGCTCGCCGAGATCAAGCTGCCGGGCGCGGTCGGCGACGTGCCGATGACCTACGCGATCGCTGGCAAGCAATACATTGTGATGTCGGTCGCGGGCGAGCACGGCGCGGAGCTCGTCGCGCTGTCGCTGCCGTAGCGCGCGCGCTGCGCGGCGAATAAGAGAAATAAAGGGCGGTGCGAACTCGGGGGCCGGCACGCCGGCAGCTCGTTTCGCCCGGCCCACGCTGTCGGCGAATTTCGACACTTGTTTGCCGAGCGAGAGTCGAATAAGGTTCTGGGCTGCGTGAAGGGCAAACTCGTCGAAAGGCGAGGACGCAAAGCCTCCGGTCTAAGGGCTTCGGCCTAGGATAGCGGGGTTGCCGGCGCCAGCTCACCATGTGGGCGCGGTCGTCGTAAGGTCACCTGCCACGCGCGCCTGACTCTTAGAGTCCTACCTGCGCGCAACAGCCGACCCCCTTCACAGGGACCGCTCATGCCTCTTCGGGCCGGGCGGGAGGTAATTCGTCGGGAGCGCCGCCCCTCGCGAGCGCCAACCGGCGCTGTGATGGGCGGGGTCTCTACATGTCTGTCGTCTCATTCGGTTCGCGTGTGCCGCGGCGACGAGCATGGAGCGCCTTTCTCCTCGGCTTGTCTTGTGCCACGGCATTGCTCACGGCGTCCGTGGACACCGAGGGAGCCGGGGTGGCCAGCGCCCAGCTGCTGTTCAAGTCCGGCTTCGAGGGCACGACGGGGCTCGCTCCGCTGAGCATGTACGCCAACGGCGCCTGGCAGGACATCAACGGCACCGACAGCGAAACGGGCTTCACTTGGCCGCCGAGGATCTGGGGCGGCACGGGCCGATTCCAGCTGATCGCCGGCGACGCGGAGCTCGTCACCGCGGCAACGATCGGCAACTACGCGTACGACCAGCTGCAGTCCGTCACCGGACACAACGGTGGCAC
>Ga0134079_10000346_pt1 | contig 12242 bp, 7 predicted proteins | sample 15_taG_2_FD_119770 | JGI IMG/M metagenome (GOLD analysis project Ga0134079, IMG submission 119770) | Grasslands soil microbial communities from the Angelo Coastal Reserve, California, USA - 15_D_Rain_40cm_2_09182015 | ecosystem: Environmental > Terrestrial > Soil > Grasslands ...
GAACCGACCTCTCGAGGAGACGAGCTCTATGCGCATGACCAAGCGGATCCGGGAGATCATGGGCATCGTCTGTGCCCTGGTTCTCGCCGGTGGTGGTTGCGACACGCTGGATATCGGCAACCAGAACGCGCCGGATTCCGATCGCGCGCTGTCCGATCCGGCCACCGTGCAGACGATCGCTGCCGGCGCAATACGGACCTGGTATCTCACGACACAAGGCGGCTTCGGCGAGGACCAATATCCCACGCTGACCCTGGCGGTGATGGCACGAAGCCACACCGCGGCGTGGAACAACTACAACATCCGGTTCTATACAGGCTGCACGACAGGCAACTGGGACGTGTACACCAGCGCGACCAACGGCACCTGCAGCACCGAGCAGTTGGGCACCACATTCCCGCGCGTCGAGTGGCAGAACGACCCCGCCTCGGCGCAGCGCACGCAGATCGAAGCCTACTGGTACGGGTACTACTCCGCCCTATCGTCCGCCAACGACGTGCTGCGCGCTATCCGGCAGAAGGGCCTCGTCATCACGGATGACAACACCACCAAAATGGTGGAGACGATGGCGGCGTTGGCGCAGGCGTTGAGCTTGAGCGGGATCGCCCTGAACTACGACCAGGGCTTCGCCGTGACAGACAGCACACCGCTCGACGCTAACGGCTCACCGATCGTGGGCTTCCAGCCGGCGAGCGAGATGCGGGACACCGCGCTGAAGCGGTTCGACGAGGTGATCGCGCTTGCCGGCGCCAACACGTTCACCGTTCCGGCCGACTTCTTCGGATCGCCGCAGGTGGGTTACACCAACGTCAAGATCGCTCAGGTGGCGAACACCATGGCGGCTCGGCTGCTGGCGTACTTTCCCCGCAACGCGACGCAAAACGCGGCGGTGGACTGGGCCCGGGTCGCGGGCTACGCGTCTAAAGGCATCAGCTCGGGTACGGCGTTCAACATCACGTTCCATCAAGACGCCTGTAACACCTGGTGCGACTTCCTGAAAGTGTGGTCCAACGACATGACGACGATGCGGGTCCACAGCCGCGTCGCGCACCTGATGGACCCCGCGACCCAGCCGGATCCCTGGAATCTGGCCGGCAACTCGAATCCCAACTCACCGGACAAGCGCCTGGGAGACGGGACGCTGCGGATCGGGGGGAAGTATGCCGACTTGATCGCGGCGCACCCGGACACCACCGGCAAGGGCGGGACCGACTACGTGTGGAGTTACGACCAGGAGGCTCAGCGGAAGGACCGCGGTGCGTGGCACCAGAGCGCCGTTGGCCAGGTTCGCTATGACAGCCTGACCAGCTGCGGCGACAATCCGCAGGGCGAAAGCACGGGATCGGGAGACGCTCCCATGGTGCTCGCGGCGGAGAACGACCTGATCTGGGCGGAGGCATTGATTCGGCAGTCGACGGGTCTCGCGACGGCGGCCGCGCTCATCAACAAGACGCGCGTGGGACGGGGCGGACTCCCAGCCGCCACGGCGGGAGACGCGGACCTGCTCACCAAACTCCAGTATGAGCAGGACGTGGAGCTGCCGGGCTCGAATACCGCGCCCTACTACAATCAGCGGCGGACCGACAAGCTCGAACCGAAGACGCCGCACGAGATGCCCGTGCCGGCGAAAGAGTTGGGCGTGTTGCAACTGCCGCTCTACACGTGCGGCGGGGCGGCCCATCCGGACGGCAGCTGTGCCGCGCACGCCGCGCCTGCGCCGCCGGCCTTGGTCGCGGCGCTCGTCACGGATGCACCACGCGTGTGGGCTGAGATGGAGCAACAGTCGTGGGAGCGGTTCCATCGCAACGGTCTCAAGGGTGCACGACAACGGTAGCTTCGACCGACACCACGCCGGAGGGATGACGCATGAAGAAGCTGCTGGTTTGGCGAGTCGCGGCGGCCGCAGTGGTCGCCGCGTGTAGCAATGACACGACCACCACGACACCTGTCGTCGCGACGGTGACAGTAGTACCGGCGTCCGACAGCGCGCAGGTCGTGGGTGTGAATGATACGATGCTGGTCCCGCGTGTGGAGCATCTGGCGGCCGTACTGAAGGATGCCGGCGGCAATGTGCTGTCTATCATCCAAATCGGCCAGGCGGTGGTCTGGACGAGCAGCGACACGGCCATAGCGAAGGTGGACCCCTACGGCGTGGTCACGGGGAGGGCGGCGGGGTCGGCGACGATCACGGCGGCGAGCGAGGGAAAAAGCGGTACGTCAGCGGCCAAGGTGATCGCGGTCTCCGTCGTCACGGTGAGCGTGAAGCCGGACAGCGTGAGAGTGGACAGCACGGTTACGATTCAGGCGGCGCCTTTGGACGCACGCGGGGACACCCTGGTCGCGCTGAAAATGATATGGTCGAGCAGCGACACGACCGTGGCGATCGTCAACAACGCCGATAGCCTGGGCGTGGTCACTGGCCACACGGCGTCGATCAAGGGGATCGCCGCCGGTACGGCGACGATTACAGCCAAGATCTCGGGCGTCAGTGGAACGGCCGCCGTCAAGGTGAAGCCCTGAGCGATCACCACACAGCACTGGCCATGACGGCCGGTGCTATCGACAGACTGTGTTGGTGCGCACCAACGGTGCCACGAAGGTCCCCGTGATTGACAGCACGCCCAGCGGGTCGGTGTAGAAATCAGCCCGTTGCGCCGTGAACGAGAAACGCCCGCTGATCACTTGGCCGTTCGGAACGCTGTCAATCTGCATCACGACGAGCGTGCCTCCCCGCCGCGAGTAGCTGCCGATACCCGGGTTCAGCGCGCTCCACACTGCCCACGGGCGCGGCGGCGCACAGATGGCCGGTGGTGCCGTGGACGAGGCGGGATCCTCGGCGGGGGCCAGGGAGTCGATCGCGTACACACCGGCCGCAATAACGGAGTCCGGACGCGTGATCTGAACGCGCTGCGCGGTCACGCCGTTGCGGACGTACGTCCCGGTAAGCTGGAAGGCGTGTCTGCCGCTGCTCGCGAGGAAATTCGCGGCGCGCGCCGGGCCGCCGACGTGGGAGATAACGGTGCCGCGCACTGAATAGAAGATCTTGCCGCCCGTCGTATCCGCGAGGCGTATGACGTACACGGCCCCCGTGTCCGCGAGCGAGTCCGCGTGCACGATGTAGGGATGGGGTCCACCAGGTGCCAGTGCGGTGATCCGGCCACTCGCCGAGTCGATAGAAAACGCGGGATTACTCGGCGCCGTGAACCAGACCGCCGCGGGCGGGGGTGTGTTGCTCTTCAGGACGACGACGGGGACCCGCATGGTGTCCCCAGGCATCATGTACACCGTGTCGAGCAGCAAGGTAATGTCGAGCGGGTCTGACACGACGAGCAACGCGCCTCCCGTGAGGCCTTGCGCTCGTGCCGTGATCACGACGGCTCCTCGCTTCCGACCGGTGATCCCTCCGGCCAGCGTGTCGATCTGAGCGATGGACGTGTCGCTGCTCGCCCAGACGATCGGGCCGGGCGCCGCTTGGTGACCGTCCGGGGCGATGTAGGTGACACGGAGAGCTGGCAGCCGATCCCCCACGAGCATCGAGTCGAGCACGGGCGAGAGCTGCACTGCGCCACGGCCGTTCCCGACGCTAAGGTCGCCACAGGCAGCGAGCGTTGCGACGCCGAAGAGCGCCAGAGCGAATCGGGGCATGGGCCCTAACAGTAAGCCTGGCGACAGGGGAACGCGAGAAGGGTGTAAGCAATGAACGTTACCAGGTGGCCGGCGGGCGCGGGGGGGGGACGGGTTGCCATCGTCGCGAGTCTCGGTGCGCTATTGTTGGGCGAGGCAGCCGGCTGCCGCGCACCGGCACGGTCAATCATCTGGCACGACGAAGCGGGGTATCGCTGGCGTGCCCTGAGTGTCCCCGCGTGGGGTGGGCCCGGGTTCTCCGAGCTGCCCGCGTCGCGAACCGGTCTTCGATTCACCAACATCGTCACGCTCGACAGCGCGCTCTGGAACCGCCACCTGGCGCAGGGGGGCGGCGTCGCCCTGGGCGACGTCGACGAAGACGGACTGCCCGACGTGTACCTCACGAGCAACGAGGGCGCGAACGCACTTTACAAGAATCTCGGCGGCTGGCGGTTCCGGGACGTGACCGCCGCGGCCGATGTGGCGATGAACCGGCGGCAGTCCACGGGTGCGGTCTTTGCGGACGTGGATGGAGACGGCGACCTCGATCTGCTGGTCAGCACGCTGGGCGGCGGGGTGGCGCTGCTCGTGAACGACGGACGCGGCGTGTTCACGGAGCGGACCGCGGAGGCGGGGCTCGCGTCGCACGCCGGCAGCATGACGATGACCCTGACCGACGTGCGCGGCCAGGGCCGTTTGGATTTGTACGTCGCCAACTACAAGACCCGGTCCGCCATGGACGTGTATTCGCCGCAGGAGCGCGCGTTCGATCAGGTCGTGCGTCGGGTGGGGCAACGCTTCGAAGTCACACCCAAGTTCCAGCGGGACTATCGCGTGGTCGACCGGCCGGAGTACAACCTCGTATCGATGCAGCAGCGCGCCGACCCGGACGGGTTTTATGTGAACGACGGGAAGGGGCATTTCACTCTCGAGTCCTGGACGAAGGGCCGCTTCCTGGACGAGACCGGCAAACCCCTCACGTCCGCCCCCGAGTACTTCGGGCTGTCAGCCAAATTCACGGATGTGAACGGGGACGGCGCGCCGGATCTTTACGTCTGCAACGACTTCGAGGATCCCGACCTGTTCTGGTTGAACGACGGCACGGGCACCTTCCGCGCCGTGCCGCGCCTCGCCGTCCGGAGCACGAGCAACTCCTCCATGGCCGTCGACTTTTCCGACGTAGACCGGGACGGCAACGTCGATATCCTCGTAGCCGACATGCTCGGCCGCGGGGTGCGCCGCAAGACCCAGGTTCCGACGCACACACCACTGCCCAAGCTCATTGGGCAGATTGACGACCGACCCCAATGGCAGCGCAACACGCTACTCCGGAACCGGGGAGATGGGACCTTCGAGGATGTCGCGGACTATGCAGGCGTCGAGGCCTCGGACTGGACGTGGGATGTGCTGTTTCTGGACGTGGATCTGGATGGGTACGAAGACGTCCTCGGGACCACCGGCCATCTGTGGGACGTGATGGACGGGGACACCTGGGAGCGGATTCGGACGAGCTTCAGCGTGAGCGCGTGGCGGCAGGAGTTGTCGCTCTTCCCCAGACTGAGCCTCCGCGGCGTCGCCTTCCGCAACAAGGGCGATCTGACGTTCGAGGACGTCGGCACGCGGTGGGGATTTGCGGGCGAGCCGGGAATCTCGCACGGCATGGCCGTGGCGGACCTGGACGGGGACGGCGATCTGGACGTCGTCGTAAACCGTCTCGACGCGCCCGCCGCGGTGTTCCGGAACGACGCGAGCGCCCCGCGGATTGCCGTGCGGCTGCGGGGGCAGTCACCCAACACGGCGGGTGCCGGAGCCACGATTCGCGTGTTGGGGGGCCCGGTCACGGAACAACGGAAGGAAGTCGTGCTCGGCGGGACGTATCTCTCGGGATCCGACCCTCTGTACACGTTCGCCACAGGTGCCGCGCGGGTGCTGACGATCGAGGTCGACTGGCGCAGCGGTGGGCACTCCGTGGTGCATGGGGCGTTGCCGAATCGCGAGTACGAGGTCACCGAGCCACCTCGTGCCACGGCCGCCGTCTCGAGGCGTGCCCGGCCGCCGGTTCCCGCTCCCTGGTTCACGGACGTGTCGACCCAGCTCCAGCATCGCCACGCCGAGATGCCGTACAATGATTGGATGCGCCAACCACTTCTGCCCCAGGCTTTGAGCCGGCTCGGCCCCGGCGTCGCGTGGTACGATGTGGACGGCGACGGCCGCGAGGACCTGCTGATCACGTCGGGGCGCGGCGGCTCAATCGCGTACTTCCGCAATGAGCGGGGGAGGCTCAGGCGGGCCGCCTCGCCAGGACGCGTCGCCGCCTACGATCAGACCGTGGTCCTGCCCCTGCCGGACGGGAAGGGTGGCACAACGTTGCTGGTCGGGCAGTCGAGCTACGAGTCGCACACGCCCGTTGAGGCGGCCGGCGTGCCGGGCGTGCTGGCGATCTCTCCGGCCGCCGGCGGCGCGACGCCGGTCGTTCCTGGTGACGCGTCGAGCGTCGGCCCGCTTGCCGAAGCCGACGTGGATGGGGACGGCGATCTCGACCTGTTCGTCGGCGGGCGCGTCGCGCCCGGAGCGTATCCCGCTCCCGCGTCGTCGCGATTGTTCCGTCAGGAGGGCGGACGCTTCGTGCTGGACGACACAGCCACTTCCCTCTTCCGCCAAATCGGTCTGGTCTCTGCCGCCGTCTTTTCGGACGTCAATGGGGATGGCTGGCCCGACCTCGTCCTCGCGCCGGAATGGGGGACGCTCAAGCTCTTCCTCAATGACCACGGGCGCCTGCACGACGCGACCGCGGCGTGGGGACTGGACCGGCTGGTGGGCCGCTGGAACGGCGTGACGACGGGAGATCTGGACGGCGACGGGCGCCTCGACATCATCGCGACGAGTTGGGGCCGCAACACGTCCTATCACGTCGACGTCGCCCATCCACTCTTCCTTTACTATGGCCACCTGGCAGGCTCGGCGAGATGGGACATGGTGGAAGCGCAATACGACGACCGGCTCCACGCCATCGCACCGCTCACGTCCCTGGGTCGGCTGATGGCCACGCTGGCGGCTGTCCGCCTCCGCACGCCGACGTTCGCCGCATACGCGAGCGCGACGTTGACGGATGTGCTTGGCCGCGACCTCGAGTCAGCGCAGCGGCTCGAAGCCTCGACGCTGGACCACGTTGTCCTGTTTAATCGCAGTGGCAGCTTCGAGGCCGTTTCCCTTCCGACGGCAGCCCAGTTCGCACCCGCGTTTGCCGCCGAGGTGGCTGATTTCGATGGCGATGGGCACGAGGACCTGTTTCTGAGCCAGAACTTCTTCGCGACCGAGACCGGGACGCCGCGCTACGACGCAGGCCGAGGCCTCCTGCTCTTGGGTGACGGTCGTGGGACCCTAACGCCCGTCCCGGGTCAGGTGTCGGGCATCACGGTCTATGGGGACCAGCGCGGCGCGGCCTTCGCAGACTTCGATGGCGACGGCCGGACGGACCTGATCGTATCGCAGAACGGCGCCGAGACCAAACTCTATCACAACGATCACGCGAAACCCGGTCTGCGTGTGCGCCTGATCGGGCCGCCGCAAAACCCGCGCGCGATTGGAGCGTTGATCCGTCTCGGATATGGAGACAGGCTGGGCCCCGCGCGCGAGATCCACGGCGGCTCAGGGTATTGGTCCCTCGATGGCGCGGTCCAGGTGATGGGTCTCGGCGGCCGGGCGACGAAGGTGTGGGTCCGCTGGCCGGACGGCTCCGAGAGCGAGACGGCACTGGAGCCCGGGGCGGAGGCGCGCGAGGTCGAGATCCGCCATTAGCGGGGGGAGCTCAACTCTCCACGAGCCCCCAGACCAGCGCCGCCGTTCGTTCGGCCGCGCCGCGTCCGTCGGCCACCATCTTTTGCGCGGCCCTTCCAGCGCTCTTGCGGGCCGCAGGATCGTGGTGCCACACGAGCCACTGCGAGTGCAGCGGATGGCGAGCGTCGCTCGGTAACGCGACGGCCCCGCCTTTGTCGAGGAGCAGCCCGGCATCGCGGCTCATCCGCCACTGCGGGCCGAAGACGATCGGCACGCCGAACACGGCCGGCTCCAGCACCGAGTGCAGTCCTGCCCGATGAAATCCACCGCCCACGAACGCCGTATCCCCCAGCGAGTACAGATCGGCAAGAGTGCCGACGCGATCGACGACGATGACGGGGCTGGCCTTCGCGTGCTCGAGTTGCGACAGGCGCACGGGGCGAGGGAGCTTGAGATGTCTCAGCCTATCGGCGATGCCGGCGAGGTGATCGGGATGCGGCTCGTGGGGCGCGAGCACCAGCCGCGCGGTCGGCAGCTGGTGCAACAGGTCGGCGAACGCGGGCAGCAGCACCGCTTCGTCCGACGGCCACGTCGATCCGGCGACGATCGTGAACGTGTCGGCGGCGGCCGCCGCAGCCAGTCGCGCGAGCGGCTCGCGCGTCTTGTCCAGTCGCTCCGCGCGCTCGGCGACGCTGTCGTAGCGCGTGTCGCCCGTGACCGCGATGGTCTCGGGTCGCGCGCCCAGGAGCTCGAGCCGCTCGCCGTCTTCTTCGCTGATCGTACCCACGCTGTCGAGTGCGCGATAGGCCGGCGCGGACCACTGCCGCGTCGGCCAACGCAGGCGCGAGCTGTGCGGCGCCACCGTCGCCGAGATGAGCCCGAGCTTGACCCCGCGGCGTCCCGCCGCCAGGGTCAGCTCCGGCCACACGTCGAGCTTGCTGAACACCAGCGCGCTTGGCTGCAGCGCGTCGAGGGCGGCCGACACTTCGGAGGGCCGGTCGAGCGGCAGGTAGTCCGCGACATCGACCGGCAGGTTCCTCGCGAGTCGCTCTGCCGACGGCGAGAAGAAGGTGAACGCGAGCTGCCAGTCGGGATGCTCGGCGCGCAACGTCTCGAGTACCGGCTTGGCTTGCAGGCCTTCACCCACCGACGGCGCGTGCATCCACACGAGCGGCCGTTTGGTATCACGCTCCGCCGCGGCCCATCCCGCAAGACGGGCGGCCAATCCGCGCCGCCCGTCGAGCCCCCGCGCCACTTTCTTGTCGAAGCGCGCGAGCAGCGGTGCCGCGCGCGTGGCGACGTGCACGCTGAGGCGATACAGAAACGACGGCTTGCTCACTTGGGCGTGGACGAGGTTTGGCTGGTGCGCACCGCGTAAATGGAATCCAAAACGTGTCGCATGGGGTCTGGTGTGGAAGGCGCCCCTTCGAGCAGTCCGCCTTCTATATAAAAGGAAGGCGTCGCGTGGGCGCCCGAGCGGAGCGCTCGTTGCGCGTCAGCCTCCACCGCTTTGCGCGCGTTGCCGTCGGTCAGACAGGCGCGCAGTTTCGCGCGGTCGGCCCCCGCGCGTTGCGCGATGGCAATGAGTGCCGGCGTGGGATCGGCAAGCGTGGCCCACGAGTCCTGCTCCTGGTAGAGCGCATCATGCGTCCGCCAGAAGTGACCCTGGCGGGCCGCGCACATCGCGACTGCCGCGGCAGCGACGGCATTTGGATGAATGCTCGTGAGCGGCAGATTGATGAATACCCACCGGACCTTCCCGGTCTGCACGAATTCGCGCTCGAGCGTGGGCAGGACGGTGACCGTGAACATCCGGCAGGCGGGACACTGGAAGTCCGCCATTTCATAGACGGTGACCGGCGCGTTGGCGGCGCCCATGGAACGCGCCGCGAGCGGATCCGTGTCCTGCGCACCGGCGCTGACGACCAGCGCGGCGGCGAGGAAGACGCGAGGGAAGGGAAGGCTGGTCAGGGGCCCGACTTGGTCCAGATGGCGATGACTCCGCATTGGGAGTCGGACTTGAGGAATTCGGCGGGGACCTCGCTGGGATTGCGGTAAATCTCCACGGCGACGATGCCGACGACCGGCATGTGCGGGGTGCTGGACATCGAGGCGGGTGCGCCGTCCACCACCCAGTCGGCGTTGCAGACGCCGTGCGCGGACCGCGTCATCTGCACGTTACAGATTCCGGAACGGCAGTTGAGGCGCACGCCAGGGAGGCCGCGCAGGACGTCCGTCATGGTCGCCGCACCACTCGCCTCGATGTCCTCATGGGTGATGAAGATGCCACGCCCCGCGTGGCGCCGCTCCTCGAATTCCTGCATGCGTCGCTGGAAATAGCTGGGCTGTGCCTCTACGACTATCGGGTCGAGCTGAACGTCGATCGGCGTCACCTCGAAGACATAGTCGACGACTTCCCCTTCAGACAGGCGCAGCATCCACGACGTCACGCCGTAGCCGATGGCGCGCACTTCGAGGATATAGGTGCCGGCTCCAAGACTGGTCTGCGTGAAGCGGCCGACGCTGTCGGTGGCGGTCTGCAAACGTGTCCCAATCAGGTTAACAGTTGCGCCGAGCACGGGGAGGCGCGTCTGCAGGTCAACCACCTGCCCGCCAATCGCGGCGGTATGCCTCTGGGGGCGGCCGCCCTGCGCCTGGGCCGACGCCGGGGCGCCGCGCCCCATGCCTATCCCCAAGCACAGGCCCACGATGAGGAGCCTGGAGCAGTGACGGGGATCCCTCTGTGCTATGCCTGGCATGACCGCGACCTATGCGACCGGTGGATAGATGATAGGGCGCCTCTGGCGGGATGCAACCCGGACTCCGGGGGTTGACGGGTTATGCATCGGGCCGTATAACCGAAGGGAGACCCGCAGTGGGTCCAGGGCCGTCAGGCCGTCACCTGATCCCCGAGTGGTATGGCCGTCACGAGCTTCCGGCTGATTCGACTCGCCAATAAGGAGCGAATTCGATTTTCTGAATTCGCTCGCCGTGCTGTTTTTCCCCCCCAAATTCCCAGTTCACGAGAGGATGCACCCATGCTCCATCATCGTCGTGGCCTGCTCTTCGCCGGAGTAGCGGCGCTGGCACTGCTGGTCGCCGGCGCGAAATCTGCTCAGGCGCAAGATGCCGTTGTCCGCGGTACCATCACATCCGATCGGGGCGAGCCGATTCCCGGGGCGAACGTCCTGATCGACGAGCTCCGCCTCGGCGTCGTCACGAACGCGACGGGCCAATACTCGCTGAACGTGCCGGGCGCGCGCGTGCGTGGCCAGCAGGTGATCGTGCGTGTTCGTGCCATTGGCTTCAAGCCGAACAGCAAGGCGATCACGCTGACGCCGGGCGAGCAGGCCGTTGACCTCGCGCTCGGGTACGACGTCAACCTCCTCGAGGCGATCGTCGTCACCGGCACCCAGGAAGCGACCGAAGCGGTGAAGGTGCCGTTCACCGTCAACCGCGTGGACGCGTCGCAGCTGCCCGTCCCCGCATCGAACCCGCTGACGCAGCTCCAGGGCAAGGTGCCGGGCGCCAACATCGTTTCGGCGAGCGGCCGCCCCGGCTCGCAGCCGGCAGTGCTGCTGCGCGGCCCGACCTCGATCAATGCGTCCGGCCGCGGTCAGGACCCACTGTACATCGTGGACGGCGTGATCATCAACGGCAACCTCGCCGACCTGAATCCCAGCGACATCGAGAACGTGGAAGTCGTGAAGGGTGCCGCCGGAGCGTCGCTCTATGGGGCGCGCGCCGGGAACGGCGTCATCAACATCACGACGAAGTCCGGGCGACGCAGCCTGGAAGGCGTGAAGTTCGGGCTGCGCAGTGAGGGGGGCATGAGCGACATCGAGCGCGACTTCGGGCTCGCGCGCTTCCAGGCGCTCGCGACGGACGAGACCGGTACGCAGTTCTGCGAGGCCGTCACCGGACTGCCGTTCTGCGCGCGCACATTCGACTACGCCACCGAGCAGGCACGCGTCAACAACCCCCCGACCGATTTTGCGGGGCAACCCAAAGGATTCCCGATCGACCCGGGTTCCACGATTAGCGGACAGCCGCTGCGCCAGCGCTTCCAGGTGCAGCCGTGGCCGGGCACGTCGTACAATGCGGTGAACCAGCTCGTCACGCCGAAGCCGTTCCTCGAGAACACGCTCGACTTGACCGGCCGCTTCGGCACCTCGACGCGGTTCTACGCGAGCATGTCCAACCGGCATGAGCAGGGCGCGATTCGGTACCTGAACGGGTTCGTCCGCAATGCGTTCCGCCTGAACGTCGATCAGGGCATCGGGACCGACTGGAACTTCGGGTTCCGCACGTCCTATACGCGCAGCACGCAGGACGGCCTGAACCAGGAAGAGGGCGGGCAGGCATTCTTCCGCCTCACGCGCGTCCCCGCCATCGTCAACATTCTCGAGACCGACACGCTGGGCCGGTTGTACATCCGGCCGAACCTGCAGGGCGGCGGCTCGCAGAACGAGAACCCGCTGTCGACGCTGTATCAAACGTTCCGCGAAGACTTGACGAACCGCTTCATCGGCAGCCTCACGGCGTCCTACAATCCGGTGAACTGGTTCGCGATGGACGCGAACTTCAGCTACGACCTGCGCCGCTCCACCGCCGCGCAGATCAACGACAAGGGCTTCCGTACGACCACTGCCAGCAGCGCGAATCTCGGCTCGATCTTCCGGTCGGCGACGGGAAATGAAGCGTTCAACGCCGCTGTAAACGCGACGGTGAAACACGACTTCGGCGCGGACTTCAAAACCAAGTATCAGCTGCGCTATCTGTTCGAGCAGCGCGACTTCACGACGCAGAGCGCGTCCGGCAGCCAGTTGTCGGTGCAGGGC
>Ga0134079_10000347_pt1 | contig 12217 bp, 9 predicted proteins | sample 15_taG_2_FD_119770 | JGI IMG/M metagenome (GOLD analysis project Ga0134079, IMG submission 119770) | Grasslands soil microbial communities from the Angelo Coastal Reserve, California, USA - 15_D_Rain_40cm_2_09182015 | ecosystem: Environmental > Terrestrial > Soil > Grasslands ...
CGCTCGTCGAGCGGTCCGAGCGGCCGCAGCTCTTGCGCCTGCGCGTGCAACGGCGCGACGGTTGCGGCGAGACAAGCGAGGGGCCAGAGGCGCACGTGGATCTACAGCGCGTCGGTCTTGGTCAATAGCCGCGACTATAGCGCGTATCGATCGCCGGCTACGACGGCGTGTCTCGTGCGTAGACGTCCCGCATCGCGGCCGGGCGACCCTTGAAGCGCTTTTGCAGCCACTGGTATTGCTCAGGTGCCGCGCGGATGAATTGCTCGAGCAGCGGCACGAGGCGGCGCGCGTCCGCTACCGGGTCGTCGCTCGGAAAATCGTCGAGCGGCGCGTGGAATCGAATCTCGTAGTGCGCGCCTCGAGGGAGCCGTCGGTACGCGAACGGCAGCACCGTCGCCCCGCTCAAGCGCGCGAGCTTGCCCGTCGCGACGTTGGTCATCGCGAGCTCGTTGAAAAACGGAATCAGCACTCCGTCGCGATGCATCAAGTCCGGCGCGTACCAGACCACCGCGTTGTTCCTCAAGCTCCTGAGTAGCGCGCGCACGCTGTCGCTCGAAACGGTCTCGTGAGCGAGCCGCGTGCGTCCGCGCCGCTGGATCTCCTCGAGCAGCGGGCTGCTCCGATGGCTGAACATCGCCGCGAACAGCGGCGTGATCCGCTTGAACGGCTGGCCACAGATCTCGAGTGTCGTGAAGTGGCCCGTGTAGAGGATGACGCCCTTGCCGCGCACGAGCGCGGCGTTCAGGTGCTCGAGGCCGAGGACGTCGAAGCGGCGAGCGATGTCGCGGTCGGAGCCGAACCACGCGGCCGCGCTCTCCGGGATCGACATCGCGAGCGCTTCGAAGTGGCGCTTCGCGAGCGTCTCGATCGCCTCGGCGTCGAGCTCCGGAAAGCAGGTCTCGAGATTGCGGCGCACCGTGTGCCGGAGTTTCGGCGCGAGCCGATAGAACAGCCTGCCGATCGGCCGGTGCACGGCGAGCGCGAGGCCGAGCGGCACGGCCGCGCACGCCCGCATCCAGAGCCATAGGCACCAGACGGGCCAGTGACGGGGTTGCCAGAAACGGCCGAGGCTCGACCCGACGTGTTCGCGGTCGCCGCCCAACCTAGGTGTCGTTGGGCTGCAGGATCGGCGAGCGGATCTTCTTGAGCCAGCCCATGCCGAGGCAGAGCACGAGCGTCAGGCCGAGCACCCCGAGCAGCGTGCCGGTCGCGTACGGCTGGTCGTCGAGCGGCGCGACGTCGCTCATGTTGTACAGGCCGATCGCGACGATCGGCAGTGTCCACCCGAGCGGCTCGCTGTAGCCCTTCACGAGCACGCGCCGCCAGCGGAACTCCGAACTCGACAACGTCTCGCCGAGGCCCGAGAGCCGCGGCAAGAAGCGCGGCACGCGCCGGCAATAGTCGTCGAACGCCGGCCCGAACTTCTGGCGCAGGTACGCCTCCTCGGCGAGCGTCACGGCCCCGTACATGAACGAGTACGCGGCGGCGATCCCGAGCAGCGCGGGCCAACTGTTCGACGCGAAGCCGGCGCCGAGGATCATCAGGAACTTGCCGACGTACATCGGATTGCGCGTGTGGCGGAACAGGCCCTCGGTCACGAGGTCGTCCGCGTACACCCGGTGGTTGCGGCCCCCGCGCACGATGTACTCGAGCCCGATCGTCGTCGCGCGCACGACCTGGCCTAGGGCCGCGATCGCGAGGCCCACGAGCGCCGCGACGAACGGATCGTCGAGCACCGCCGGGCCCGGCAGCAGTAGGAACAGCAGCAGGAACGGAGAGATCGTGGTCCGAAACCGGAAGAAGAAGTTGCCGAGCGCGACCATCACTTCACCGCCACGAAGCCGGCGAAGTTGTACCACTTGAAGAACACTTCGACTTCGCGGAAGCCGGCGCCGAGTAGCAGATTCCTGTTCTCCTGGAGCCGATACGGAATCAGCACGTTCTCGAGCGCCTCGCGCTTCTGCGCGATCTCCAGCTCGCTGTAGCCCATCTTGCGTTTGAACGCGTAGTAGCGCTCGATGAACAGACGATTGAACAGCGACCCGTCGCCGAGCACCTTCTCGACGAGCAGCAGGCACGCATTCTCGTTCATGCCCGCATGGATCCGGCGCATCAGCTTCTCGCGATTCAGGGGCCGCACGAACATCAGCGTGAGGACCATCAGGACGACCGACGCGTTCTCGATGTCGACGCCCTCGTCGAGGTCGCCCTGGCGCAGCTCGATCTCGCCGTCGAGCTTGATTTCGGCGAGCTTCGCGCGGCACTTGTCGAGCATCTCGGCCGAATAGTCGATGCCGCAAAGGTGGGCGTCGACCGGCAGCGACGCGCGCAGGAGCGCGAGCGTCGTGCCGGTCGAGCACCCGAGGTCGTAGATGTTGGAGCCCTTGGTCGCGAACGCGGCCCCGAGCTCGGCCAGCATCCGTTGGATCTCGGCATAGAACGGCACGCTGCGCGAGACCATGTCGTCGAAGACGCCGGCGACCGTCTCGTTGAAGGCGAAGTCGCTGACGCGCTCGACCTGGTTGCGGAAAACTTCGTCGACAGGAAGCTTCGTAGCCATACGCGTGTTGCCCCCCTCGCTTGCGGCTCTCCCCCCTGAAACGGCACCGTGGCCGCCGGTCGCGGGTCGCCGCACGATCCACGCATCCTAGCGGCCGGTCGCGCGGTTGCCTAGCGCGGAGGGAGTCTGGTAGGCGCGAGTGGGATCGAACCACCGACCCCCACCATGTCAAAACGCTGAGAGATGAACGTTCGTGCGGAGTTCAGCGTGATCTACCGATGTTTGACGATACGACGGAACAATGAGTTAACTGCACTTGCGCGCCAGTTACGCGCCACCGACTCTCGCTAGTGTCCGTGACGTGCGCCGGCGATCGTCATCGTTGCTAGTGGCACCCGCTGTTGCAACTTACCCACCGGTATCCGAGGGTAGCAGTCTGAACTGTTTGCGTCCCGCGAACCGCATGGCCCGGAAGTGGCGACGATCGAGCGTCAGTATTTCCGCCGCCCCGTGTCGTTCGGCTAACACGACGAGCGAAGCATCAGCAAGACCGACGCCGAGATCCGCGTACTTTTCGAGGATTTCTTTGGCGCGCGCGACATCGTTTGCATCGAATGGCTCCAACCTGTACGCGCCGCGAGCGACCTCTTCCAGCAGTGCGTTTTGCGCGCGCTGGCCAATGTGGCGCATTAGGAGATAGTCGAGCTCCGCCAGTACGAACGGAGAAAGCAAAAGCGGCCTCGCCCCTTCTCGGAGCGCGGCCACACACTGGCCGTGATGGCGTTGACTCTCATCGAGGGCTGCGAGCAGGCCACTCGTATCGAGAAGAATCACGTCTCCCCAAATCCCAATAACGCTTCGTCGACGTTCTCGGCGAGCTGCGGTTTACCGCTCTTGAAGAGGGGCAAACGAGGTTCGGGCGGGCTGGTCTCCGACGTGAGCGTTCGCAAAGCCTCACGTATAAGCTCGGCTTCGCTCATGCCACGCATCGCTGCGACTCGGCCGAGCGCGCGTTTCAAGTCCTTGGGAATGTAGACCGTGGTTTTTTGCATGCCATACAGCCTACCATATATCCATCGCGTAGCTGCAATAGATCGCTCGTGTCATGTGGTCCCGGATAGCATGATTTCTCGTGAAACCGAAAAGCGACCCAGCCGAGCTTCGTAGGACGTTCGAACGCCATCGCGCCGAACCGGACCTATCGCCGGCGGACTACCTGCGGTGGCTGCGCATCGAGCTCGGTGAATCTTTGATCAGCCGTTAGGCGGTTTATCTCGATACGAAATATTGGATCTACCTCCGTGACGCTCATCTCGAGCGACCGCAGCATCACACGCATCCGGAGCTGCTCGAGCGGCTCGTCGAGCTGGTGATGGCGGGGAAGGCGTTCTGTCCGCTGAGCGCGATGACGTTCGTTGAGATCTTGGAGCAGTCCGTTCCCGAATCGCGCGCCGCGACCGCACACTTGGTCGATACCCTTAGCCTCGGTGTTTCCCTCTGCGTCGACCACGAAAGGGCCGCGACCGAAGTGGCCTATGTTTTTCACGGGCGGCGTTAATGGGAAAGTCCATTGCGGCAGGCGCGGTCCCCGTCGGTTTACCTTCTGACCGCGGCTGTTCACCCCCCGATGATCAGAGTCAACGCGAACGTCTCAGAACGGCATTTCGAGACATTCGCCGCCCGGGACAGCGATGGACCTCGACCCGTATCTCGGCTACTCCGCCCTGAGCGTTTCCACCGGATCGATGGTCGCCGCGCGCCGCGCGGGCAGGTAGCTCGCGAGCGCTGCAGCCGCGATCGTAACCGCAACTGCTGCGACATAGGCGGTGAGGTCCGTCGGGCCGACGCCGAACAACAGCGACGACATCAAACGCGCCAACGCCATGGCTGCGACGAGGCCGACGACGGCACCCACTGTGCTCAGTGCGAGCCCGTGCAGCAGGAACATCTTCTTGAGCTGCCGCGGCTCGGCACCGAGCGCCGACCGAATGCCGATTTCCCGAGCTCTCTGCGAGACGACGTAAGCGATGACGCCGTAGATACCGACGACGCTGAGCGCCAGGGCCATCGCACCGGCGATCGCGAGCATCACGAGCGTGAACGAAGTACGTGCCAAGGAACCGGCGTAGGGTGCTTCCATCGTACGTTCGACGGCGGCCGGGAGGCTTCCGTTCACCGACCATATGGCTTGACGGACCTCCTCTATGAAGCTTGCCGTGCCCGCGCGCTCGCTGCGGATCACGAACGCGACATCCCGAGTTCCGATTACCGGCCTACCGAACATGTTCTCCATGAGCACCGGCCAGTACACGACGCTGGGCGGCTCTTCGTACAGCGCGTACTCGTGGACAGTCTGCACCACGCCGATTACCTCGCGCCATGGATCCTGAGTCCCAAATGAGCGGATACGTTTGCCGAGCGCACCCGCGGGCTCGGCCGCGAGCTCGCGTGCGAAATTCTCGGAAATCACGGCCACGCGGCTTCGAGTCTCGATATCGCGCCAAGTCAGGTTGCGTCCCGCAATCAACCGCGTGCCCATGCCTTCGAAGTAGCCGGGCGCGACGAACTTGTATCTGCGCTCCGGCGGCGTGTCTGCCGCCGACTGCGGTTGGCCTTCGACCTCGACGGGCCCTCCGCCGGTCCCCTCGCGACCTGCCATCGGTAGGTGGCTCGCAAAGCCGACTGCCGCGACGCCCGGAAGCGCCGCGATCTTGTCGAGGATCTCGTGCTGCAGCCGCGTGTATTGCACGGGGTCGTTGGACACAGCTCCCGGAATCCAGACCCGCGCCGTTTGGATCGTCGCCGGGTCCGAAAAACCGGGATCGACGTCGCGTAACGCCTGAAAAGTTCGAATCATGAGCCCCGCGCTGACGACCAACACGAGCGCAAGCGCCACCTGCACGACGACGAACGCGCTGCGCGTCCTGGTGCGCCCCCGGCCGGCGCTCGACCCGCGCGCCGCACCCAGCATGGGGTTGTCGATGTGCACTGCGTGCTTGAGTGCCGTGATCGAGCCGAACATGAGCGTCGACGCGAGCGAAACGGCCACGGTGAATGCGAGCACCGGCGGATAAACGGAAATCTCCTGAAGGCGTGGCAGGTCGCTCGGGCCGAGTGCGACCAAAAGCTCGAGTCCAGCATATGCGAGCACCAAGCCGAGCACGCCTCCGGCTGCGCCGAGCAGCAAGCTTTCGACCGACAACTCTCTCGCGATTCGCGCAGGCACTGCGCCGAGCGCCGCGCGCACGGCGAACTCTGGCCGCCGCGCATCCGCTCGCACAAGCATGAGATTGGCAATATTGGCGCAGGCGATCAGCAGCACAGCACCGATCGCACCCATGAGCACCCAAAGCGTGCTCGCGACGATGCTGCCGACGACATCCTCTTTCAAAGGTCGCACGACCGGAGCGAGCTGCCAGTTCGCGACCGCTTCGCGCGTCAGCGTCGTGCCGTGCCCGGCGGCTGGCCACGCGTCGAGCCAGATCGGCAACATGCGCTCGATGTCGGCGCGAGCCTCGACAGGCGTGACGCCGGGCTTGAGTCGCGCGAGCGCGTTATAGCTGAACTGCGCGAGCACTAGCTGCGCTGGGTCGAGCCGCACGGCGACGATCACGTCGGGCTGCGGCGTCGACGCGAGGAATCTGAAATCGGGCGGCATGATGCCCACGACTTGCGCCGGCCCCACATCGGTCGAGAACTCACGGCCGAGCGCGGCGTCGTCGCCGCCGAATCGCCGTTGCCAGAACGCATGAGAGAGAATGATCGGCACCGGGCCCTCGGCGGCGGGTCCATGCTCGGCTTCAGTAAACCAACGCCCGCGCGTCGGCTGCACGCCGAGCGCCTGAAGCGTGCCGTCGGAAACGAGAAGCGCGCGCACTCGCTCCGGATCGCCCTGACCGGTGAGCGTCAGTCCGAGCTGCCACCATAGTCCGATTTCGGCGAACGTCCGGTTCTCGTCCCGGTACGTGAAGTACATCGACGGAGAAGTAGACGAGCTCTGATCGCTGAAGTTGATGCCGCTGGTTGCGGTGTGCCTGATGCTCACGAGCTCGTCCGCATCTGGATACGGCAGCGGCTTGATCAGGACGGAATAGACGACGCTGAAGATCGCGGTGGTGGCGCCGATGCCGAGCGCAAGGGTGATCACCGCGGCAAACGTGAATGCGGGCCGCCGCGCCAAGCCGCGCAGCGCGTAGCGCAGATCGCGACCAAGCGAATCGAAGAAGGCCATGATCTTCATGCGACTGGTCACCTCAAGGAGACGCCAGTCTCATAGTGCGAGAAGCGTGCCTAAGATCGGGAAGCCCATCACTTCTTGATCTAGCTCGGATTCGCTGGCCGTGCCCCTTGGTGTCGCCCAGCGGCGTGTCTCAGATTCGCGCAACGCGTCCCGCGTGCGGGACGGTCGACGGGGTTCGAATTTGGCCTGGGTCGGTGTTCCTCATACGCCTCAATCCGGCGGGGCGCGAGGTGCGCAAACGTGCCGGGCTCGATGCCGACGTCATCCCCTATACGATCCGGCATACCGTCGCCGCAGAATTACGCCGTCGCGGAGTCCCCGAGTGGGAGTGCCGTGGGTTCATGGGGCACCGCTCGGGTGGCATTACGGAGCGTTACGCGAAGTTCCAGCCTGATCACCTGGGCGCTGCTGTGATGGCCGTCGACGCTAATTGCGCCGAGCTCCACTCGATTGCAGGGATTCCGATCGTGCTCGAACCGCCAGCTATGCCGGGGGCAGACCGGCTAGATACGCGCCACTCGGTGCGAGATGCGCGCCAGATACGCGCCAGTCAGAAAAGTGAAACAGATAAGTCGTTGATTCTTGGTAGGCGCGACTGGGATCGAACCAGCGACCCCCACCATGTCAAGGTGGTGCTCTACCACTGAGCTACGCGCCTGAGGGGCGCCACGATACCGAGGTCGGCCCCCGCTTCTCAAGTGCGGGCGACGTTGCCGCTACGCCGGCTCCTCGACGCGCTTCGGGAAACCGAGACCCTGCTCGCGCAGCTCGTTGATCTCGTCGCGCAAGCGCGCGGCCTGCTCGAACTCGAGGTCGCGCGCGTGCTGATACATGCGCTTCTCGAGCTGCTGGATCCGCGCGACCGCTTGCTCGGGCGTGAGGCGCTCGTAGCCGCCGCCGCGCCGCGTCTCGCCGCCGGGGCGTCGCGAGCGTTCTCCGCGCGTGCGCCCGCGCGCCGACGAGCGCGCACCCTCCATGACGTCCTGCACCGCCTTGCGGATCGAGCGCGGCTCGATGCCGTGCTGCGCGTTGAACTCGATCTGCTTCGCGCGCCGGCGATTCGTCTCGTCCATCGCGCGTTGCATCGAGCCCGTGACCCGATCGGCGTACAGGATCGCCGTGCCGCGCACGTTGCGCGCCGCGCGGCCGATCGTCTGGATCAGCGAGCCCTCCGAGCGCAGGAAGCCTTCCTTGTCCGCGTCGAACACGGCGACGAGCGAGACCTCCGGCAAGTCGAGGCCCTCGCGCAGCAGGTTGATGCCCACGAGCACGTCGAACTCTCCGAGCCGCAGATCGCGCACGATCTCCATGCGCTCGACGGTCTCGACGTCCGCGTGCAGGTAGCGCACGCGCACGCCGTGCTCCTGTAGGTAGTCGGTCAGGTCTTCGGCCATGCGCTTCGTGAGCGTCGTGATCAGCACGCGCTCGCCGAGCGCGACGCGCGCGTTGATCTCCGAGAGCGCGTCGTCGACCTGCGTGCCGGCCGGGCGGACCTCGACCACGGGATCGACGAGCCCCGTCGGCCGCACGACTTGCTCGACGATTTGATCCGAGTGCTGGTGCTCGTACGGCCCGGGGGTCGCGGACACGAAGATCGTCTGCGGCGCGATCTGCTCGTACTCCTCGAACGACAACGGCCGGTTGTCGAGCGCGGACGGGAGCCTGAACCCGTACTCGACGAGCGTCTCCTTGCGCGAGCGGTCGCCCTTGTACATGCCGCCGATCTGCGGAATCGTCACGTGGCTTTCGTCGACGAACAGCAGGCCCTCGTCGGGTAAGTAGTCGAACAGGCACGGCGGCGGCTCGCCCGGCCGCCGGCCGGACAGATACCGCGAGTAGTTCTCGATCCCCGAGCAGTAGCCGACCTCGAGGATCATCTCCATGTCGAAGCGCGTGCGCTGCTCGAGACGCTGCGCCTCGACGAGCTTGTTCGTCTCGCGCAGCGCCGTGAGCTGTTTCGCGAGGTCGACGCGGATTTGATCTACCGCTGCGAGCAGCGTCTCGCGGGGCGTCGCGTAGTGCGTCTTCGGATAGATCGTCACGCGCGGCGTCGTCTGCTCGACCTCGCCCGTGAGCGGGTCGAACGTGCTGATCTCCGCGATCTCGTCGTCGAAGAGCTCGACGCGAACCGCGTCGCGCTCGGACTCCGCCGGGAAGATGTCGATCACGTCGCCGCGCACGCGATACGTGCCGCGCGCGAGGTCGAGCGGGTTGCGCGTGTACTGGAGCTCCGCGAGCCTGCGCAGCAGATCGCGTTGATCGATCCGCGCGCCGCGCGCGAGGTGCAGCACCATGTTGTGATAGGCCGCGGGATCGCCGAGGCCGTAGATCGCGGACACCGTCGCGACGATCACGACGTCGCGGCGCTCGAGCAGCACCTTGGTCGCCGACAAGCGCATCTGTTGGATGTGCTCGTTGATCGACGCGTCCTTCTCGATGTACGTGTCGGTCGACGGCACGTACGCCTCGGGTTGGTAGTAGTCGTAGTAAGAAACGAAGTACTCGACCGCGTTGTGCGGGAAGAACTCGCGCATCTCGCCGTAGAGCTGCGCGGCGAGCGTCTTGTTGTGCGCGAGGATCAGCGTCGGTCGCTGGAGCGCTTCGATCACGTGCGCCATGGTGAACGTGTTGTGGATGATCAATCCGCCGTGGCCCGCAAAGAACGTCTCCGCACCAGGGACGGAGAGGTCATAGACAAATGGATGCTCGTACGCCGCTTGCTCGATGCAGCGGACGCGAGTCCAACGGAGCGAGCACAAGTCATGCAGTTTCTTCCAGTGACGCCACCACTGAATGTCATGTGCATGGCGTGACCGGGATTCGCGAGCGAAGCTGTCGAGGAGCCTCGTCAGGAGGGAGCGACTCGGCCGGCGCCGCCCGCTCTCGAGGAAGCTGATCATGGGGCGAGAGATTCCCGAGATCTCGGCCGCCCGGTGCTTCGTGAGCCCTAGGCCGTTTCGCAGGGTGCACAGGTCTGTCCCTCGAATGGGGACGACGTCCACGTTGGTGTCGGGCCGTTTCAACAGCGCGTCCTGGAGGCGCTCGAGCTTGTCCGGGTGGCGAAAACCGATGGCCGCCGAGTATCTCTCGAGCTCGTGGCGGCCTGAGATCACGACCGTGAAGTACGTGCCGCCCTGGTGGTGCGAGTTGGTCGCTCTCTTCCAAACAGATCGAATTCGAGCGTGGATGCCGAAACGCTTCAGCGCATATGCGAGATCCGAAGCGAGCTGTCGACTCGCCGTCGTTGCGGATACCTCGCCCTGCTTGCCGACCGTCCCGTCCCCATCGAAATAGGCTCGCAGCAGCACGCCTAGCGATCGGTTGGATAGCCTCGGCCAAAAGTCGGGCAGCTGCTTCGCGGAAGCTCTCGAACCGCAGAGCTTCGAAAGGAGCGCGGCGAGCGCAGCGGACGACACTGCGTAGTGCGAGCTTGCTCTCGTGAAGAACGGGATGCCGAGCTCGTTCAGGCCGGCCTCGAAGTCTGCTCGTAAGAGCGGGTGTCTATTCGCGATCGTGACGTATCTTGGCTGTCTATTGCCTTCCGCAATGTAGAGCCCGAGAAGTGCCAAGATCGCGTCGGACAAGAAAAGACGCGCCGGCAAGCGACACGCTTCCCTCTTGCCCCCCACCGTGATCCTCGCCCACGGTTCAGCGCAGAGCTCGGCCAGCTCGGGGATGGTGGAAACGAGGTGGAGGAAATGTCGTACCTTCAGCCCGCGGCCACGGCGGTAGTGCCGCATGCTCGAGAGTTTCGAGTATGGGTTAACGTGGCACGCTCTCATCCCGGACACCAGCGCCTGCCGCCCGCCGGTTTCCGCGTAAAGCAACATGGTGTCCTCCGCGAAAACGGAGAGCTCCGTTCCCGCGAGGTATGCCGGCACGTCGATGACGCGGAGATCCTCGGTTGCGGGTATTGAGTCGGGCGCCGGTAGGTAGTCAGTTGTGCGCAAATCCTCGGTCTTCAGCAAGCACAGCGCACCGTCCCGAAGAGCCCAGAAGTTATGATCGCCGGTAACTGTGACAGTCCGCCCACACGAGGTTTTGAGACGGAACATGTGAGCCGGTGTCGAGTGGCGAGTGAAAGCGGCGACCGCGTGTCTCGCGAACGAGCCGCGATCAGGATCGTACGCCTGCGTGACGTAGTCCCCATCGGCGCAAACGAATTCGTCGGCGTGCCCCGAGCCCGTGCCCGCTAGGCCGCGTTCGGCCATGAGCGCGTCGATGAACGGTCCTGCAATAACAACCTTCGGGATCAGCCGACCGCCACGCCGCTCCTCGATGTAGAGAGGTTCGTGATAACCGATGCTCTTTCCGGATCCCGTGACCCCGAGCAGTGTCTGTTTCGCGAGCCCGCTGCGCAGCCCGTCGACGAGCTGCGCGATCGCCTGCGGCTGATCGCCCGCGGGCGCGAACGGGGATACGAGTTGGAACTGCTTGTCGCTCATGTTGATTGCCGTACGCGAGACGGCGCCGCGCCGTGATTATGCGTCAAACGGCGCGGCGGCTGTGGCGAGGGGCGGCGCCCGACCCTAGAATACCGAGCCTCCCGCGCCGAAAAGGTTTCACCCGTTGGCCATTCGTCTCGCGCAGCGGCTCCAGCGAGTCCGCCCGTCGCCGACCGTCGGCATCACGGCGCTCGCGACGCGCCTGCGCGAGGCCGGCCGCGACATCATCGCGCTCAGCGTCGGCGAGCCCGACTTCGCGACGCCCGAGCACGTGAAGGCCGCGGCGCGCGACGCGATCGCGCGCAACGACACGAAGTACACGGCCGTCGACGGCACGCGGCTGCTCAAGGAAGCGGTCGTCGCGAAGCTCAAGCGCGAGAACGGGCTCGACTACGCGCCCGAGCAGGTGCTGATCTCGAGCGGCGCGAAACAGTCCTGCTACAACGCGTGCCTCGCGCTGCTCGATCCTGGCGACGAGGCGATCATCCCCGCGCCGTACTGGGTGTCCTATCCAGACATGGTGCGGCTCGCGGACGCCGAGCCCGTGATCGTGCCCTCGACCGCCGAGCGCGGCTTTCGGATCGGCGCCGAAGAGCTCGCGGCCGCGGTCACGCCGAAGACGCGGCTCGTGATCTTGAACAGTCCGTGCAATCCGACCGGCGCCGTCTACTCGCGCGCCGATTTGCGCGAGTTCGGCGCCGTCCTGCGCGCGCATCCGCAGATCGTTGTGCTCGCCGACGACATCTACGAGCACATCTATTGGGCCGGCGAGCCGTTCACGAGCTTCGCGCAGGCGTGCCCCGATCTCTACGACCGCACGCTCACGGTGAACGGCCTGTCGAAGGCGTTCGCGATGAGCGGCTGGCGAGTCGGCTACGCCGCGGGCCCGTCCGCCGTGATCAAGGCGATGACGAGCATCCAGAGTCAGAGCACGACGAATGCGTGCACGATCTCGCAGGCGGCCGCGCGCGCCGCGCTCGTCGGCGATCAAGCGTGCGTCCGCGCGATGTGTGCGGAGTTCCGGCAGCGCCA
>Ga0134079_10000349_pt1 | contig 12208 bp, 5 predicted proteins | sample 15_taG_2_FD_119770 | JGI IMG/M metagenome (GOLD analysis project Ga0134079, IMG submission 119770) | Grasslands soil microbial communities from the Angelo Coastal Reserve, California, USA - 15_D_Rain_40cm_2_09182015 | ecosystem: Environmental > Terrestrial > Soil > Grasslands ...
CTCGTGGCCGTCAACCTCTATCCGTTTCGCGAGACGGTAGCGAAGCCGACCACGACATTCGAGCAGGCGATCGAGCAGATCGACATCGGCGGCCCTTCCATGCTCCGGTCGGCCGCGAAAAACCACGGGGATGTGATTGTGGTCGTGGACCCAGGGGACTACGCCACAGTCCTCGACGCTCTCAAGGGTGGGCTAACCCCGGGCGCAAGCCCGGGGTTACGGCGAGAGTTGGCGACCAAGGTGTTCGCCCACACCGCGGCGTACGACGCCGCGATTCTCGGGTACCTGTCGCGCACCGATGAAGCCCTGCCGAGCCGGCTCGCGATCGGCGTCGAGCGCCAGCAGGCCCTGCGCTACGGGGAGAACCCGCACCAGCGCGCCGCCCTGTACGCGAGCGACGAGCGCGGCATCCGCGACCTGAAGCAGCTGCACGGCAAGGAGCTCTCGTTCAACAACCTGCTGGACGTGGACGCCGCGGTGAACGCCGTCGCGCCCTGGGGCCCCGACGACCGGCCGGCGTGCGTCATCATCAAGCACACCACGCCCTGCGGCATCGCCCTCGGCCGCAACGCGGGCGAAGCGTACGAGCGCGCGCTCGCCACGGACCGGACCTCCGCGTTCGGCTCCGTGATCGCGTTCAACACCGTGGTCGATCGCGCCGCCGCGGAGGCGATGAAGGACCTGTTCGTGGAGGTGGTCGTGGCGCCGCGCATCCACGCCGAGGCGTTGGCGGTGTTCCAGGCGAAGAAAAACCTGCGCGTCGTGGAGCTGCCCCGCCCCAGCGACGAGCCGACCTGGGATTGGAAACGCATCCGCGGCGGTTTCCTGGTGCAGGACCGGTTCCGTTACAGCGGCGTGGCCGACGAGACGGCGTGGAAAGTGGCGACCAAGCGCCGGCCTACCGATGCGGAATGGAACGACCTGCGGTTTGCATGGGCTGCGGTGGGCACCGTCAAATCCAACGCGATCCTGATCGCGCGCAACGAGGCGGCGATCGGGATCGGGGCGGGCCAGATGAGCCGCGTGGACAGCTCGTTCCTGGCCGTGCACAAGGCGCGGCAGCAGGGCCACGATCCCAAAGGGGCCGTGCTCGCCAGCGATGCGTTCTTTCCATTTCCTGACGGTGTGGACGAAGCGGCGGCGGCAGGGATCGTCGCTATCATTCAGCCTGGCGGATCGATCAAAGATGCCGAGGTGATCGCCGCCGCCGACCAGCATGGCCTCGCGATGGTGCTCACCGGCATGCGGCAGTTCAGACACTAACGGGCGACGAGATGAGTCACGCACAGCAAAACCTGAATGCGTTCGCGACCCCGGCACCGGCATCGGAAGCGCCCCCGTATTGGATGGCGCTGGCGATGTTCGTCGGTGCGCTGGTCCTGTACATCGTGACGCTCGCCCCGACGACGCAGTTCTGGGACACGTCGGAGTACATGACCGCCGCGTACACGCTCGGCATCCCGCATCCCCCCGGCAACCCGTTCTTCGTCCTCGTCGCGCACGTGTGGGGAGAGATTCCCTTCGTCGCCGCGTACGCGAAGCGCATCAACCTGCTCGCCGCCGTCACCAGCGCCGTGTCGGCGGGGTGCTGGTTCCTGATCGGCGAGCGCTGGCTGCGCAGCATCGTGCCGGCCCGGTGGCCGCGGCGCTTCGCGGCGCTGGCGGGCGCGCTCGTCGCCACCACGGCCTTCACCGTGTGGAACCAGTCGGTGGTGAACGAGAAGGTCTACACGCTGAGCCTCCTGTCGATCGCGCTGATTCTCTGGCTCATCGTGCGCTGGGACGACCAGCCCGCCGGCGGGGCGCACGATCACTATCTCCTGTTGATCGTGTATCTGCTGGCCCTGACGGCGACGAACCTCATGATGGGCGTGCTGGTGGGTCCGGTGGTGATGGTGCTGCTGTTCCCGCCTTTGAAGCAGCAGCGCCCGCGCAGCGAGGACGAGCGTCGCGTCGAGTGGTCGCAGTTCTTCCTCTTCACCGGTGTCTGGGCGCTGCTGATCGCGCTCGGCCTGGAGGGGACGGGACCGATCTACGCCGCCGGCGCGCTGTATCTGGCGGCGCTCGGCTACGCGATCTTCGCGGGGCGCAACTGGCAGTTCGGCTTGGCACTGCTCGGCGTCGCGATCGTGGGACTCTCGGTATACACGTTCTTGCCGATCCGCGCCGCGCATTTCCCGCCGATCAACGAGGGCGAGCCGACCAACTGGCAGGCCCTGTGGGCGGTCCTCACGCGGCAGCAGTACGGCAAGCCGTCGATCTTCGACAATCCGATGTACCCGCCGGGCCCCGGCAATCCCGGCCACACGATCGTGCTGTACGGACAGCAGATCCTGAACTACTTCCAGTACTTCAGCTGGCAGTTCGGGCACGACTGGTCGGACCGCGTCCAGCGGGCCCTGGCGGTGGTCTTCGGCGGCCTCGGGTTCCTCGGCGCCTGGCGCCATTGGCGCGCCGACCGGCGCACCGCCATCGCGATGACGCTGCTCATTGTCACGTTTACGTTCGCCCTCATCTTCTACCTGAACTTCAAGTGGGGCTTTTCGCAGCCCTACAGCGAGCCGGGCCTGCAGCATGAGGTGCGCGAGCGCGACTACTTCTTCATCTGTTCGTTCGCAATCTGGGGCATCTGGGTGGGCATGGGCCTCGCGACCCTGATGGAGGGCACCGCAGAGTTCTTCCGGCCGCGGCAGCCCAACGCAGGATTACGCTGGGCCCTTGCGACACCGTTCCTCGCCATCGCCCTGGTGCCGCTCATCGGGAATCGCTTCACCGCCTCCCGAGCCGGCGAGACGATTGCCCGCGACTTCGCGTCCGACCTGCTGCAGTCCGTCGAGCCGTACGGCGTGCTCGTGACGGCCGGTGACAACGACACGTTCCCCCTGTGGTACGCCCAGGAAGTGGAGGGCATCCGCCGCGACGTGATCGTGGTAAACCTGTCGCTCGCCAACACCGACTGGTACCTGCGGCAGATGCAGCGCCGCCCCATCGAAACGTTCGATTCGACCGCCGCCCCAGCCGCGTACCGCGGCCGCGCATGGCCCAAGCCGACGGGCAAGCTGATGAGCTACACCGACGCCCAGATGGCGGCGCTGGAGCAGTACTACGTGCTCCAGAACAAGGACAGCGTGCGCGTCGGGTCCTTCTGGGTCACGCTCGACCCGCAGCAGCTCGGCCGCCCCTACATCGAGCGCGCCGACGTCGCCGTCCTCCGCATCATGATGGATCAGATCGGCAAGCGTCCGATCTACTTCTCGCGCACCGTCGGCTCGTATGCCGACCAGTTCGGCCTCACGGCACGGCTCGAGGGGAACGGCTTTGGCCGGGCATTGCGCGAGCGGGAGCTGCAGCCCTCCGACAGCATCAAGTCGCTGCCGTCGTTGGGCTGGGTGAATGTGAAGCGCAGTCAGGCGCTGTTGTTCGACGTGTATCACGCCGAGAGCGCGGCGCGCGTGCGGCCGCGCGGCTGGGTGGACCAGCCGTCGGAAGGGATCCTGACGACGTATGGCGTGATCTACTACGCCCTGGCGCAGGAGCTCCAGACGACGCAGCCGACGCTCGCCGCGCGGGCGCAGGCGATTGCGGGCGCGGTGTTCCGCAACACGACGATCAACTTCCAACCGATCCCCGAACGTCCGGCGGCGTCGCCGCCGTCCCTCATCCCGCGCTAACGCGCCGTCGGCGTCTCGGCGGGGGGCGCTCCACGGTGGCGCTCGACCACCTGCGGCATCACGGGCGCGCCGGGGAATAACCGGTCGACCCCGCCGACCACCACCTGGTCGCCGGCGGCGAGGCCGCCGCCCAGGATCTCGGCCCACCCCGCCGTCCGCACGCCAACGGTGACCTCACGGCGGTCGGCCTTGCCCTCCTTCACGACCCACACGTAGGTCGAGCCCTGCAACGGGAGGATCGCGTCTTCCGGCACGATCAGCGCTTTGGGACGGATGTCCGTGGCCAGGCGCGCCTCGATGAACATCCCCGTCTGCAGCTGGCGCGACGGATTAGGCACGCGCGCCTTGATGAGAATCGTGCGTGCCGGCAACTCGACGACCGGATCGACGAACACCACTTCGCCCGAGAAGTTCTTGCCGGGCAGCGCGGCGACCTGGAAGCTCACCAGCTGTCCGCGGCGCAGCCGGTCGGCGTAGCGCTCGGGGACCTCGAGCACGGCATGCTGCGGGTTCACCGACTGCAGGGTGATGATCGGCGTCTGGCTGTTGACGAAGGTCCCGATGCTCACGAGCCGGCGCCCCACGACGCCGCTGAAGGGCGCCCGCACCACCGTGCGATCGAGGCGGGTCTTGAGCAAATCGTAGGAGGCCTGCGCGCCGCGCGCCTGCGCGTCCGCGCGCTCGAGATCCGCCTGCGACGAGGCGTTCTGCGTCATCAGCTGCTTGGTGCGCTCGAGGGCGCGCTGCGCGAGGTCGCGGTCGGCCTCGGCCCGCGCGACCTGGGCCTTGAGCTCGGTGTCATCGACCTTGAACAGCCCGGTCCCCGCGAGGACTTCCGTCCCTTCGGCCACGAGAATGTCGACGATCCGGCCTTCCACCTCGGGGCGGAGCTCGACCGACTGGATCGCTTCGATCTGGCCGGAAGCGCCGATCGCGTCGACGACGGTGTCCTGAATGACCGCCGACACTTCGACGGGCGTCGGTGGCATCCCGCCACCGCCGCCGCCGGGGGCTGCGGACTGGCCCTTTTTGCATGCGGCCGCGAGCACGACGAGTATCGCCAGCGAACGGTACGACATCACGGGGTTCCCTTATCGGTAAAGAGTCTCTTGCCGAGAATGCTCTCGAGGCCGGCGAGCGCGAGTCGCGTCCCGTAGCGGGCCTGCACGACATCCGCTTCGGCCTGAGACAGGTTCACTTCCGCATCGAGCAGATCGAGAATCGTGGTCGCGCCGCTCTGGTACCGGGTTTGCTGGACGCGGAAGCTCTCGCGCGCCACCACCAGGCCTTGGGTCGCCAGCTCGGCGGTCCCGCGGGCGGTCACATACGCGTCATACGCGGCGGTGACGTCGTGCTGGACCGCGCGATCCATGTCCCGCCGCCTGGAGCGCGCCACGTCCCGGCTCACCCGGGCACGCGAGAGCGCCAGCTCTCGTTGCCCGTTGTTCCAGATCGGGAACGAGATGCCGAGCGTGAGATTCGTCTGCTTGAACAGGTCGTTCGGGTAGAAAGCCGTGCCCAAGGAAAGCTTGCTGAACGAGAGCGTCGCGTGCGGCAGGTAGTTGCCCAACTCGGCGCGATACGCGGCGCTGGCGGCGCGCTCGTTGGCGGCCGCCGCTCGATAGTCCGGGCCCTGGTCGGCGGCTGCCGAGATTGCGTCGGCCAGCGTGACCGGGAGCTCCGGCGCCGCGGCGCTGTCCAGCGGCGCGGCGTCGACGGGTCCAGCCGCGCCGACGCGACGACCCAGCTCAAGCCGAGCGATCCGCAACGCCGATTCCTGCTGCAGCTGCGCTACCTGGGCGCGGGTCAGCTCGAGGCGGAGTGAGAGTGAATCGGTCGACACCGCCGCCCCGGACACGACGCGCGCCCGCGCCACGCCGAGCTGCTCGCGGGCACGGCGCAGCCGTTCACGCGCGACGCGATCCAGCTCGGTGTTCTGCAACACCGCGTAATAGTCCGACTCGGTCAGCAGCGCGGTGGCAAAGCGTTGGCGCAATTCGTCCGCGTGCGCTCCTTCCAGCGCCGCCCCGGACCGGGCCAGCTCCGCGAATTTTTGACCGCCGGTGAACAGGTCGTAGCGCACGTTGATTTGCGCCGACCACGTGGTCTTGAGCCGCAGCAGCGAATCGGTGAAGAAGAAACCTGCCGGATCCGTGCTTTGCCGATTCACATTCATCGTCACGGACGGCAGGATGAACACGGCAAAGGCATTGCGCCGCGCCCAGGCGGCGTTATCCACCTGGCCGAGCGCCGATACGTAGTTCGGGTCGAGACGCGCGGCGCGCTGCAGCGCCTCGGTCAACGTGATCCGCGGCAGCGAGTCCACGGCCGGCGACACGGGTCCCTGCAGGGCGAGGAGCAACGCCAGCATCAGTCGCCCTCCCCTGCTACCGGCTGTAGCGAGGCGGCGCGACGGGCGCGCGCGGTCCCGAACAGCGAGTCCATCACCACGTACGCGACCGGCACCACGAACAGCGTCAGCGCGGTCGAGAATAACACGCCACCCACGATCGCGTACCCCAGCGGTTTGCGCGCGGCGGAACCGGCACCAGAGCCAAACGCGACCGGCAGTGCACCCATGATCGTCGCCACCGACGTCATGAGAATCGGCCGCAGCCGGATCCGGCCCGCTTCGAGAACCGCCGCGGTGACATCGAGTCCTTTCTCCCTGAGCTGGTTCGTGTACTCGACGAGCAGAATCGAGTTCTTACAAACCAGTCCGATGAGGAGGATCATCCCGATTTGGCTGTACAGGTTCATCGTCGCGCCCGAAAAGCCCAGCAGCCGCCCGATGAAGGTGGGCGTCAGCAGCGCCACCACCTTCAGCGTCGCCAGCGCGCCGGTGATGGCGAGCGGGACGGCCAGGAGTACCGTCCACGGGTGCAGCAGTGATTCGAACTGCGACGCGAGCACCATGAACACCACGATCAGCGCGATCACGAACGCGAAGTAGATGGCGCTCCCGCTCTCCTTGTATTCGCGCGACTCCCCGGCGAGCGCCGTGGTGGTCCCCGGAGGCAGCAGCTGGCGCGCGATCGCGTCGATCGAATCGAGCGCTTCACCCTGCGCGAGTCCCGGCATTAGAGAAGCCGACAACGTGAACGAGGGGATGCGGTTGAAGTGGTTGATCTGCCGGGCGCCGACGCCCTCCTGGACATTGGCCATCGCCGCGAGCTGGACGAGCTGTCGATTCTTGCCGCGCAGATAGATGCCCCGCATATCGCTCGGCGTCGCGCGCTCGCTCGGATCGAGCTGCACCATCACGTAATAGAGCTTGTCGTTCTGGGTGAACGTGCTCACGCGGCGGCCGCCGAGGAACGTTTGCAGCGCGCTCGCCACGTCTCGCACCGGCACGCCGAGATCCTCGGCCCGGTCGCGGTCGAACGTGACGCGCAGCTCCGGCTTGTTCACAAAGAGATCGGTCTGCACGTTCGCGAGGCCCTTGACCTGTTGCGCGCGACCCACGAACGGTCCCATCATCGCGGTGAGCTTCGCGAAATCCGCGTTCTGCACGACGTACTGGATGGGTTGCGCAAACCCGATCGCGCCGGGGGCAAAGGGAAAGGCCTGTACCCCGGGGATTCCGAAGTAGACTTGTGGAAACAGCGCCGTGACGGTTTGCTGGACCGAGACCTTTCGCTCGCTCCAATCCTTCATGATCACGCCGACGAAAGCGCTGTTCACACCGCCCGCGAATCCCCCGATGATCGTGAAGTAGCCGTTGACACCGGGGGTCTTGCTGATGATGTCCTCGACGCGCCGTACGTACCCATCCGTGTAATCGAGCGACGCGCCTTCAGGCCCTCGCACGACGATAAGGAAGAAGCCGCGGTCGTCGTCCGGAATCAGCTCGTTCTGCAGGCGCGTCTTGGGGTACACCAGAAACAGGATGACGGAGGCCACAACGACCGCCAGCGTGCCGAGCAGCACCTCCGCACGGCGAGTGATGGCGCGCCGCAGCAGCTGCGCATACCGCTCCGCCAGCGCGTTGAATCCGGTTTCGAACATCTGGAAGACCTTGCCGTGCTGGTGCTGCATCCGCAGGATCTTGGCGCACAGCATCGGCGTGAGCGTCAGCGCGACGAAGCCCGAGATCACGACCGCGCCCGCGACCGCGATGCCGAACTCGGAAAGCAGCCGGCCCGCGGTGCCCGTCAGGAACGCGAGCGGGCTAAACACCGCCACCAGCGCGATCGTCGTCGCGATCACGGCGAACCCGATCTCCCCGGTGCCGCGCAGCGCCGCGTCCTCGGCATTCTCGTGCAGCTCTTCCTGGTGGCGGAAGGCGTTCTCGAGCACGATGATCGCGTCGTCCACCACGATGCCGATCGCGATCGTCAGCGCGAGCAGCGTAAAATTGTTGATCGAAAAGCCGAGGAAGTACATGATCGCGAACGTCGCGATGATCGACGCCGGGATGGCGAGTCCCGGGATGATCGTCGCCCAGACGTTGCGCAGGAACACGAAGATGATCAGCACGACGAGGATCGCGGCGATGACCAGCGTCGTCTTGGCATCCACGATCGAGTGCGTCACGAACACCGACCCGTCGTACGCGCTCTGCAACTTCACGCCTTGCGGCAACGCCTGCTGGATGGTGGGGAGCGCCTCGCGAATGCTCCGCGCGGCGTCGATGAGGTTCGCCTTCGACTGCCGGACGATCCCGATGGCCACCGACGGCGATCCGTTGTACCGGAAAATCGAGCGGTCGTCCTCGGGGCCGAGCTCCACCCGGGCCACGTCCTTGAGCTTGATGAGCTGGCTGCCCTGGCTCGCCACCACCATCTCGCCGAACTCCTGCGGCGTCTTGAGCTCGCCGAGCGAGCGGACGGAGAATTCCCGTCGCGTCGACTCGATCCGGCCCGCCGGGATTTCGACGTTGCGCGAGACGATCGAGCCCTCGACGTCCTGGATCGTGAGGCCGCGCGCCGACAGCGCCGAGGGCTGCACCCACACGCGCATCGAGTAGCGCCGCTCACCAACGACCTGCGCGCTGCCCACGCCCGGCAGGCTCTGGAGCCGCGCCTTGACGACCCGGTCCGCGATGTCGGAGAGCTGCATCAGGTCGAAATTGTCGCTGGAGAGCGCGAGCCAAAAGAATGGTTGCGCGTCGGCCGACTGCTTCGCGATCACCGGCTCGAGCACGTCCACGGGCAGGCGGCCGCGCACGCGCGACACCTTGTCGCGCACGTCCTGGGCTGCGACGTCCACCGGCCGGTCGAGCGTGAACTCCAGCGTGATGTTGCTGGTCTGCTCCGCCGACGCGCTGCTGATGGTGCGAATCCCCTGGATCGTCGACAGCTCTTCTTCGAGCACGTCGGTGACGGCCGTCTCGACCACTTGCGCGTTCGCGCCGGGGAGGACGGTGGTGACCGAAATGATCGGCGGATCGATGTCGGGCAGCTCGCGCACCGACAGGCGCAGGTAGCCGATGATGCCGAACAGCACGAGCGCCGCGCTCATCATGCTGGCGAGCACGGGCCGGCGTATGGAGATGTCGGAGAGTTTCATGGACGCGTCTCGTTTCGGGGCTCAGGAATTGGCCGGCGGGTCGTCGAAATTCTTACGCGTCCCGAGAGGCGAACGTTCCGATGCGACTTGAACGTAACAGGCACACCAATACGACGGTTCCGCCTCCGCGAATTCGACACTAGGTTAGATCGCAGTCGGGAGGGCTGGCCGAATGGTATGGCACCGGTCTTGAAAACCGGCGGGCGAAAGCCCTTACAGGTTCGAATCCTGTGCCCTCCGTCATCGCCCGAAGATATACCGAACCTCGCGCAACCCCGCAAGACTGCTATTCTGGACGGACGGAGGCTCTCATGCGGCTCGTCCTCGCCCTGTCCCTCGCTCCAGTTCTCGCGGCAGCGCAGTCCCCCGCGCTCCCCGAATCCTACGACAGCGTCTTCGATCAGCTGAGAAAGCTCGCCGCGGTGCGATCCGGGGTCGCCGTCGTGCGTGGCCTGACGATACGCCGCGATGTCATGACTCTGAAGCTCGATTCCGGATTGGCCTATCTCCTCACCCCCGTCGCCGGCCGCACGGTCGGCATCGCGTTCGTGGGGTCAGGCTCCATGTCGTTCACGCCCCCGCTGGCCGTCGAGCGATTCAATCTGCAGCGGACGCTCGGCGATTCGACGATCACCGGACCGATCGAGGCCGCGGTGTTCATCTTCGCCGACTCGACGGGCACGGAGTTGGGGCGATCGCTGACGTTCGGCATCGCGCCGGGAGGCTCCCCGCCTCCCGATCCCAGCGGCGCGATCAGTGACGCGCTCGACTACATGATCGATGGCCGGCAGCACCGCGTCGATGAGAGCTTCATGACCGCCATGCTGAATCACACGACGCCGGGTTTTTTCGCGGCCTACGTGCAGCGCAAACGCGGCGAGAGCGTGATGATCCAGGTCGATCCGTTCGACCCGGAAGAGGTCATGCTGTTTCGGCGCGGCAAGATGATCGGACAGCGGCTCGAGACGGTGTGCCAGTTCCAGCGCCGCGAGGAGCTCGCGGCGAATGTCTCGGTCGCCGACGAGGTGACTGAACCGCTCAAGGTCTCGTCGTACGACATCGACGCGACCATCGACGGGGGCTACAAGTTTTCCGCCCGCAGCACCATGCGCGTGAGCGGACGCCGCGAGCCGCAGCGCTGGGTGTTGCTGCAGCTGTACGGCGAGCTCCACGTCGACTCCGTCATCAACCAGGGCCAGCCCCTCACCTTCTTCCGGCGCGATCACTTCTCGCCGCTGTGGATCCAGTTCGCCGAACCGCTCGCCCCGGGCGACAGCACCGATGTCCGTGTGGTCTACCACGGCAACTTGATCGTCTTCGGCTCCGCCATGGAGGACTTCCTCCCGCCCTGGTGGGATGAGCGAACGCGGGAAATCCTTCCGGCGATGGACCAATGGGCGTACATCAAGGACACCGAATACTGGTTCCCGCGGCACAACCTGGGGCGCACGACCCCGCCGCAACACGCGACCATGCGCTTCACGTTTCACACGCCCAACGACCTGAAGTTCGCGAGCATCGGCCGTCTGACGGACTCGACGATCGAAGGGAATGTCCGCACCACGCATTGGATCAGTGAGCTCCCCACCAATCAGGCGTCGTTCAACATCGGGAAGATGGAAGAGGTGGCCATTCACGACCCGCGGATCCCGCCGGTCATCGTCCACGTGAATACCGACGCGCATCGGGTCATTGCCCGGCTGTTCCCGCACAGCCGGAATCCCGGCGACATCGTCGCCTCCGACATCGCCAACAGCCTCGGATTCTTCACGCGCATGTATGGCCCGCCGCCGTTCGACCATTTCTACGCCACGGAAATCCCGTACTATCACGGCGAGGCGTTTCCCGGCCTCATTCACCTGTCGTGGACCACATTCATCAGCTGGTCCACGGACGGCGAGGACGAGAGCTTTCGCGCGCACGAGATGGCGCATCAGTGGTGGTACTACGGCGTCGAGCCGGCGAGCTATCGCGATGCCTGGATGTCCGAAGGGTTCGCGGAGTTCTCCGGGCTCTGGTACATGCAGTCGATCCTGCACGACAACGACAAATACCTGAAGAAGCTGCGGACTTCGCGCGAGGACATTCGTCGCGAACGCGGCAAGGCGGCCCCCCTTGGCATTGGCACGCGAGCGGGAGAAAGCTGGCACGGCAACTATCAGCTGATCACCTACCAGAAGGGCGCCTGGGTGCTCCACATGCTGCGCAACATGATGCTGGACACCCGCAACATGAGCGACGACCGCTTCATCGCCCTGATGAAGGACTTCTACACGACCTTCCGCGGGAAGCGGGCGACCACCGCGGATTTCCAGCAGGTGGTCGAGCGCCACTTCGGGCAACCCATGGATTGGTTCTTCAACGAATGGGTGTACGGCACCGCCGTGCCGACCTACACCTTCTCGTGGTCCGCGACCCACGATTCCGCCGGGTTCACGGCGCACGTCCGGGTCCGGCAGGACGACGTCCCCGACGGCTTCGCGATGTACGTGCCGATCCTCATCACGTTCGACGAAGGAGAGGCGATCGTCCGCATCCTGGTGCGGGGGGCGACGACCGACGGCACGTTCCGCCTGCCGGCACAGCCGACCACGATGCAGCTGAATCCCCTCGAATCGGTCCTTGCCGAAGTGAAGATGGAGCCGTATAGCCCGTAGGTCCCCGAGAAGTGTAGCGTGCGGTCGACGCCCTGAGGCACGTGGCAGACATGCTTGGCGCGTCACGCGCCCCTGTTTACAATTCGTGACCATGCACGCCCTGATAGACGAAATCCGCGCCCTCCAGCGTCGCCGCCGGGCCGCGATCCTGGCGCACAACTACCAGCGCCCCGAGATCCAGGACCTGGCCGACGTCGTCGCCGATTCGCTGCAGATGGCGCGGCAGGCGAGCGCCATCGATGCGCCGGTGCTGGTGATCTGCGGCGTGCACTTCATGGCCGAGACCGCCGCGATCGCGAACCCGGACAAGACGGTCCTGATCCCCGAGCCGGGCGCCGGCTGCTCGCTCGCCGAGACGATCCAGGCGGC
>Ga0134079_10000351_pt1 | contig 12178 bp, 9 predicted proteins | sample 15_taG_2_FD_119770 | JGI IMG/M metagenome (GOLD analysis project Ga0134079, IMG submission 119770) | Grasslands soil microbial communities from the Angelo Coastal Reserve, California, USA - 15_D_Rain_40cm_2_09182015 | ecosystem: Environmental > Terrestrial > Soil > Grasslands ...
AACAGCTGTTCTGTTTCTGAACAATCGTTCAGATCTTGTTGACATCAGCAATTTGAAGGTGGACACTATGCTGCGGGCTGCCGCTGCAACCGGTCTTGGAGAAGCCCATTGGCGAACATGGTCACCGACCGTCAGCTTAATGGCCGCTTAAAGCGACGCTATCTTCTGCGCCGGCTGGAAATCCTGCGCGCCGCAGGCAGGGAATTTCGCGTGCGCGGGTTCGCGGAAACCGGCATGCGCGATATCGCCGCGGCAGCGTCTCTCTCTCCGGCGAATCTCTACAACTACTTTCGTGGCAAGCACGATATTCTCTTCTTTTGCCAGGACAATTCGCTTGATCGAATGATCGCCGCGCTCGACAAAGCCCGCCGGATGAGAACAAGCGCGGCGGCCAAGCTTCGAATGGTGATGGCCTCGCATTTGCGATGTTTGCTCGACGAAGTGGAGGGATCGACGGCACATCTATTAACCGCTCGATTGCCGCCTCGCCAGCGGCGCTTCCTCATAGCAAAACGCGACCGCTATGAAGCAGGCGTGCGGAAGCTGATCGCGGCTGGCGTTCGGACCGGAGAGTTCGTTCCCGGTGACGCGGCTCTCGTGGTACGCGCGATTCTAGGCAGCCTCAATTGGAGCGTCCAGTGGTTCAAGGCGGAAGGACCGCTGACGGCCGCACAGGTCGCGGATGGATTTGCAGACTATCTGATCCGCGGTTTGTTGGCCAAGCCGGGTGTGTTCCGGCGGAATTCCTTGGCGCGAGAGGCGGTTTCCATTGCCCGCCAGAGCGCTTCACAAGAGCAGAGGAAGCGCTCCTCAGCCAGATAATTGTCCTCGAGGTGCCTGAACGTGAGCACACTGCCTATCGAATCGCAGAAAACGTCGCAGATACGATTCACGCTGAATGGCGAAGAAACCGATGTCTCCTTCGCGCCCTATAAGACTTTGCTGGAAGTACTGCGCGAGGATCTCTTTCATACGGGCACGAAACACGGCTGTGAGCTAGGAGAATGCGGCGCCTGCGCCGTTCTTCTCGACGGCAAGCCAGTGCTTTCCTGCCTGGTGCTGGCCCTCGAATGTGGCGGAAGGCAAGTACTCACCGTCGAAGGCCTTGGAGAAGATGGAAACCTGCATCCCTTGCAAGATGCTTTTGCCGATCTCGGAGCGGCGCAATGCGGCTATTGCACGCCGGCAATTCTGGTCACGGCGAAGGCTTTGCTGGATCAAAACCCGCACCCCACACGCGATCAGATTCGCGAAGCGATTTCCGGAAACCTGTGCCGGTGCACCGGCTACTTGCAGATTTTCGAAGCCATCGAAGCCGCGATGCTCAAGATCGCAGACCAAAAAAAGTAAAGTGCGGTAACGTGAATTGTACCGCGAGGGCGCGGACAGGCAACGAGGGAGGGCGCATGCCGGATGAAAAAGACTCGCGAACGACACCCGCTGATGCTCCAAAGGCCAACGGGGATAAGCTTCGCGTGATCGGCGTCCCTCGGCGCAGAGTCGATGCCCGCGCGAAGGTGACCGGCCAAACGCGGTTCGCCGACGACATTTTCCTGCCTCGAATGGCGCACTGCAAGCTGCTGCGGTCTCCCCATCCTCACGCGCGCATCCGAAAAATCGACGCGTCGCGCGCCGCCGCACACCCAGGAGTGTATCTGCTGCTGACGGGGAAAGACGTTCCCATCCAGTACGGGATTCTTCCTGTCAGCCAGGACGAGCAAGCCCTTTGTGTCGACCGCGTTAGACACGTGGGAGACCCCGTCGCTGCCGTCGTGGCGCGTGAGGAACTAACAGCATTTGAAGCGCTGGACTTGATCCGTGTCGACTATGAAATCCTGACCACGATCTCCGATCCCCAGGAAGCTCTGGCGACTCCCGAGCCGCGCATCCACGAATACGGGGAAGAGGGGAACATTCACAAACTCGTGGCTCTGGAATTCGGCAGCGTGGAAGAAGGCTTTGCCGAAGCAGATGAAATCTTCGAAGACACTTTTTTCTTCCAAGGAAACACTCATCTTCCCATCGAGCAGCACGCCTCGGTTGCCATCAAGGATCCGGAGGGAAAGCTGACTGTGTGGTCCAGCACGCAGACCCCTCATTATCTCCATCGTGCGCTAGCCAAGGTGCTGGAAATGCCGGCCGCGCATATTCGCGTGATCGCCACTCCCAACGGGGGGGCCTTCGGAGGAAAGAGCGACCCGTTCAATCATGAAATCGTGGTGGCCAAGGCCGCACTCTTGCTCGATCGGCCCGTCAAGATCTGTTTGACGCGTGAAGAAGTTTTTTATTGTCACCGCGGGCGGCATCCAGTCCTGATGAAATTCAAAACTGGTGTGAAAAGGGACGGCGCGATTACTGGAATGCATCTCCAGACGTTGATCGACGGTGGCGCGTATGGCTCGTACGGGGTCGCCAGCACGTTCTACGCTGGCGCATTGCAAACCACCACGTATCATATTCCGCGCTATCGCTATCAAGGCTGTCGCACCTTCACAAACAAACCACCCTGCGGACCCAAGCGCGGACATGGCACTCCACAACCGCGTTTCGGTCAGGAAGTCCAACTCGACAAGATCGCGGAGAGACTCAAGATTGATCCGGCGGATCTGCGGCTCCGCATCGTGGAATCCTCAAACTCCGTGACGGCAAATTTCCTCCGGCTGGGAACGGTCAATCTCGCCGAATGCATCCGCCGCGTCGCCAAAGTGTCCAATTGGAAGGAAAAATTCCGCAACCTTCCGGAGGGCCACGGCGTCGGTCTGGCTTGCTCCGCTTATCTGACCGGGGCGGGCCTTCCCATTTACTGGAACAAAATGCCGCACTCGGGAGTGCAACTGAAGTTCGACCGCAGCGGCGGCGTAACGATTTTTTGCGGAGCTACAGAGATCGGACAGGGATCGGATGATGTTCTCGCGGGAATCGTTGCCGAGGTCCTGGGCATCGACACGTTTGACATTCGGCTGTTCACCGGCGATACGGACCTCGGGCCGGTGGACCTGGGATCGTATTCGAGCCGCGTCACGCTGATGGCCGGAAACGCAGCACTGGAAGCCGCGGAACGCGGAAAGGCCATCCTTTCGGAAGCCGCGGCGGAAAAACTCCAAGTACCAAAAGAACGGCTGTGCTTTGCTCGGAAACGGGTGTTCGATTCCGCCGCACCGGAAAACGGCCTCACCTTCCAGGAAGCTGTTTGCCTGGCCGAAGCCCGTTTCGGCACGATTGGCACGGTGGGCTCCTACACTCCGCCGACGTCTCCCGCGCTATACAAAGGCGGCGGTGTAGGGCCGTCTCCGACCTACTCTTATTCCGCTGCCGTCGTCCAAGTCGAAGTAAATTCGGTGACCGGCTGGGTCACTGTTCCCAAGGTCTGGATTGCGCATGATATCGGCCGCGCGCTGAACCCCACGCTGGTGCGCGGTCAGGTCGAAGGCAGTGTCTACATGGGTCTCGGTGAGGCGCTCATGGAAGAGCAGGAGTTCCGGCGCCTTCCGAAAAAACTTTCTCACGCGCTGGTTCATAAATTTCCTTCAATCCTGGAATACAAGAGCCCCACCTCGCTAGATATGCCCGAGGTTGTCACCGAGCTGATCGAGGAACCTGATCCCCGCGGCCCTTTTGGAGCGAAAGAAGTCGGTCAAGGTCCGCTTCTGCCGATCATGCCCGCAGTCGCCAACGCCGTCTACGACGCGGTCGGTGTGAGGATTGATGAGATCCCCGTCACGCCGGAAAAAATTATGAAAGCCCTTGCCGAAAAGAAAGCGGGACGTGACCCGCGTTTTGGACCGACCGATTTTCCGCATATCAATTGGCCGGAAGCCTTGCGCGTTCCTCCTCCCTGGGAAGGGGGCGACGGCCATGCGGTGAACGATGTTCCCCGCCGGCAAAAATCTCGCCAGGAGAAAGAGAAGGTACTCGCTTCATGATGCGGCTGCCGGTTTTCGAATTTCGCGCGCCGCGCACGCTCCAAGAAGCCGCGCGTATTCTAGACGGCGAGAGGGCCAATGCAATGCCGCTCGCTGGCGGCACGGACCTGCTTCCGAACATGAAACGGCGGCAACAGGTTCCTCGGACGCTGATGAGCCTGCGTCACATTCAGAGCTTGAGCGCTATTGAATTGAGCCCTTCCGGTTTGCGGCTCGGCGCGTGCCTCACGCTCGCCGCTATAGCGGGAGACCCGCGTTTTCGGAATGGCTTGACGGCGCTGGCGCAAGCGGCTTCTTTGGTGGCCACTCCGCAGATCCGCAATTTAGCGACGCTCGGTGGAAATGTCTGTCTGGATACGCGCTGCAATTACTACGACCAAAGCTATGAGTGGAGAAAGTCGATCAATTTCTGCCTGAAAAAAGACGGCACGACCTGCTGGGTTGCGCCGGGAAGTTCAAAGTGCATGGCCGTGTCCTCGACAGACACTGGTCCGGCGCTGATGGCGCTCGGGGCGCGGGTCCGTCTGGTGTCGCACTCGGGAGAGCGCGAGGTTCTTCTCTCCGATCTGTACAACAACGATGGGATCGACTACATCAAGCGCAGACCGGATGAAATTCTGGCGGAAGTATTGCTGGATTCTTTCGACGGATGGAAGAGCACCTACTGGAAACTTCGCCGCCGCGGCTCGTTCGACTTTCCCGTGCTCTCCGTCGCGGCGGCGGCGCGCCTCTCCAGAGATAAGGTGGTCAAGGAGGCACACATTGTCGTGGGCGCGGCAGCCTGCCGACCGCTGGCCGCTCGGGAGGCGGCCAACTCGCTGCTAGGCCGCCCGTTGAATCAGCCGGCCATCGAAGAAGCCGCCGCACTCGCGGCCCGAATTGCCAAGCCGCTGGACAACACGGATTTCGACATGACCTGGCGCAAGAGAGTTACCGCCGAATTTGTGAGCTACGCCCTGCGCGAGCTGCGCGGAGACGATGTGCGGTCCGAGCGCGAGAGCGTCACGCGCTATGCTTTCGACTGATCCCCATTTCGAAATTCGCCTTTCTCTGCCATCGCTCGGCTGAAATCCTGGAACAAACAGTTTCACTCGCTGCCCGGCCATTTCAATTCGGATTCTCGAGGAGCACCGCAATTCCTTGCCCGCCGCCAATACAGGCCGAGGCGATTCCATAGCGCAGTTTCGAGCGGCGGAGTTCACGCGAAAGCGTAAGAGCGAGCCTGACGCCGGTTGCCGCCAGCGGATGCCCAATCGCAATCGCGCCGCCATTCACATTGAGTTTGTTGCGGTCGATCTGCAGCTCGCGCTCCACAGCGATGAGCTGCGCGGCAAACGCTTCGTTGATCTCGAATCGATCGATCTGACCTAAGGTTAGCCCCGCGTCACCGATCAGCTTTCGAATCGCCGGCGCCGGCCCCAGGCTCATGATCTCCGGTCGCAAGCCTACAGTGGCTACACCCGCGATACGCGCCAGCGGCTGGATTCCCCTCGATTTTGCATAAGCGCCTGATCCGACTAACGCCGCTGCCGCGCCATCCACGATTGCGGAACTGTTTCCTCCCGTCTGAACCCCGCCAAAAGCAGGCGGTATCTTCGAGAGCGCTTCGAAAGAAGAAGGACGAACGTGGGTATCCACTGTGAGACTCTCCACTCCCTTGGGCAGCTGAATGCCACGCGGCCTGTAGCCGCTGAGTTCGAATGTTTCGCTGACCAGGGGAACGATTTCTCCCGACAGAAAACAACTCTTTTGTGCCGCGACCGCGCGCGAAAAACTCAATTCGGCAAATCGGTCCACGTCTTCGCGCGTAATCTTATACGTCCCGGCAACCGTTTCCGCGGTTTCCCCCATGGTGACGCCCGGAGCGGTATCGAGTAGCGCTTCCCACAAGAAATCTTTGAACTCCACCTGGCCCATGCGAAATCCACGGCGATGAGTAAAAGCAGCGACCGGATTGCGGCTCATGGATTCCGCACCGACGCAAAGACCGAGTTCGATCTTCTTTAGCGTGATGGCATCGGCAGCCTGGCTGATTGCTTCGATGCCCGTGCCGCACACACGCTGCACGAGCAGCGCCGGGCGGTCGATGGGAACGCCGGAGTAAAGCCCGATGTGACGCGGCAGGACGTAAGCGTCGAAGCTGGTTTGCGCCACGCTTCCGGCAGTGACGGAGCCTACATCCGGTGGGGCAATCTTGGTGCGTTCGAATAGCGCGCGCGCCACTTTGATGCCCAGGTCGATCGGCGAGACAAGACCCAACGCCCCGCAATAGTCCACAAAGGGCGTCCTGACCCCGTCCAGCAGCCAGATATCCTCGTAGGCGATGAAAAGCCCACTCGTTCCCATACTCATAACGTGCTTCCCTCTGGCATTGGGAGTCGGCGCGAAACGCTGGTGGCCATCCTTTATACAATAGCTAAACCGCGCGCCGAACCCCCTCGAAAACCTTGATCAGATGCTTCATATCAGTCGTAATCGGAACATCACCAAAGGTGGTGACAATACCAGGACGCAGATGGAGCAGAGGAAGCGCCTCATAGAAGCGCACCACATTGATTGTGGGCGCGAGCAGATTCGCCCAGGTATCGCAGCTCTCCACTGAGAGAACGGGCACAATTTCTTCCTGGACGATGATCATTTCCGCTCCGGCCTCCAAGAATGCGGAGGCCATCTGCGTTACGACAGAAGCCGCCAATTCCTGCGCGGCGTCGGATAAGTCCTCGCTCCGCAAAGTTTCTTTGTGCTCCAACTGGGTGATCCGCGTTGCGAGAGTCAACGGACCGGTGACGCCAGCCATGAGCAGGAAATCGCGGTTCGGCAGTGCCTTCATCCTTCGGATCACTTCGACGGCGACCGGCACCCGCCCTGTTTTGGCCGCTTCTTCCGGCGCGTGCAGGCCCGCTGGCAATTCTCCCAACCGCGCGGGACGAGGCCAGTGAATGGTGGGCGCTTGGTCATCCGTTATCCGTTGCAGCGTTGCCCCCAGGGCTTCTACAACATAGACAATCGGGACGCTGGCCTGCCGCGCCGCGTTCACCACGGTCTTAATGGAGCTGACAACAAGCGGCGCACTAGAAATGTCCACCCCCGCGACGTCCAGCATCCCGCCCCTCGCGGGCAAACGCATTCTGCATGCCCACGACAACGACCGCGCACTTGGTCAGCTCAACCTCAATCGGCCCCGGCTTGGCATCTAGCTTGAGCATTTCATTCTCTTGTTATCGAAGAAAAGCTAGACCGTCCGTAGGTACCACCTGTGGCCCACCTTCATTCGTGGCTTTCTCTGTGGCTGCCTTGCCGCTCTTCTCCAGCGAAACACTGATGTTGCGGAGAACTGAATCTCCTCCCAGGAGCGACCGCAGGCCTGCAGACCGGGGACACGAGGAAACACCACGACAGGTTCTAAAACAGAAGCCTGGACAGCAGAGTAGCTGGCCGGGGTACCGGCCACTCTGTCTGGCGAGATTAGAACGTGTACCTGAACGACAGCTGGAACTGACGCGCGTTAAATACCTTTCTCGGCTTGCCGAAGTCCGGATTGGGGAAGGGAACGCCACCAGAGCAAGTTCCGATAAACGAGAGCGGGCTGTTCTGAATTTTGTTTGAGACGGCATCGTTGTAACTGTGAGGCGCCGCGCCGCAGAAGTCAGGCGAGGTGTATACGGAGTCCACCTCGTCAACGTTATCCCGGTTCATGATGTTGAAGGCGTCCGCCGCTAGCTCCAATTTATGGTGCTCGCGGAGCGAGAACGCGCGCGAAAAGCGTAGGTCAACGGTCTTCAACTTGTCCCCCCAGTAGGTATTGCGGCCGGCAAGCCCGACCCGGTCGGTAACCGGATTGGTATCGTTATTGGCGTCATGTCCGACGAAAATGGTGAAAGGGCGAGCGCCCTGAAGAGTAATGATGCCGCTGACCTCCCAATCCCTCAAGGCGATATTGGTATCCTTGGATTTTGAGGCCGCGACGGTGAAGTTCGCCAGGAAACGATGGCGAACGTCCTGGTTGGAATTCGCGCGCTCCAAAGATCGGTGGTAGAGATCTTGGGGCGTGCTGACAAAGGTGGTAAAGGTTCCATCGTCCAGCGTCTTTGAGAACGTGTAGTTGGCGTTGAGCCGGAAATACTGCCCCACCTTCTCGGTGGCCGAGAGCGTCAAGCCATGGTAAACGCTGTTACCGCTGTTGTCGGTGTAGTAGAGCAGACCGACCGGGATGAGCACGCTCTGGAAGTAGCTCTTGCGGGCGGTCCAATCGGCGGGCGGCGGAGTGAAGTTGCCAAATGCATTCGATCCGCATTGATACCAGCCCGTTGTCGCGCTGGGGCTGGCCCCGCCACTCGTGTTTTCCGGGCAAACGTTCAAGTTCTCGGCACGGACTTGGTGGTGCGCGGAAACGAAAAGGTAGCCGGCGTTGACCACCAGACCATGTCCAAGCTCGCGGTCAATCTCGAGGCTCCCCTGCTCGGCATACGGCATCTTGCTCTTGGTTTCGACAGTTCCGTCACCCACGGTGGAAAACTCCCCATTGGGGAATTTGGCTGTGGAGAAGGGATTCGTCTCCAGGGCCACAGGCGTATAGGTCCCGTTTAATAGCAAGGCGGTGGCCGCATCCGCCGGCTCCTTGCCAAAGGGCGACGGTGGCGGAACAAACGGTAGCTGGTTCAGGGCGTACGTGGCATTGTATCCACCCTGTCGAATGCCCGGCAGGGGGTAAAAGCTGGTGCAAGGATCTGCCGGGACCAGGCAGAATTTTGTCGGCCGCTGCGGATGCGTGACGAAGAAGAACCCAATGTTGTAGCGGTCGCTGAAGAGACCGAACCCAGCGCGAATAACCGTGTGTTTGTCCGGAGAATACGCGAGGCCGACTCTCGGCTGGAAGGCCTGGTAGTAGTTGTTAACGGTATCGCCGAGCCCGGTCTCATAATCCCAGCGCACTCCATAGTTCAAGGTGAATTGGGAATTCACGCGCCACTGGTCTTCGACGAAAAGTCCGACATAGCCGTGATTCCGGTCCGAAAAGTAGTTGGGAGTCTCGTTGGGCAGGTAGGCGTTATTCCAGTTCAGCGGCGAGGGAAAGGTTGGTGCAGTGGCCGCCGTACCATCAACAACAGAGTTGTCTCCCGATCCGAGGGGAGACGGCCAGAACACCACTGGCACGCCATTCAGGAAATCCGCAGGATTGGGACCCGCAAGGGCAGGGATCGGCGGCAGATTCAGCGGGGGGCCATTCTGGGCACCGAGTGCAAGAGGACATGGTCCCTCACCGGGATTCGAAGGCAAGTAACTGGGGTCCCCGGGGAGGAGCGCCGGATTCCTAACGTGCTGCACATAGTTGGCAAAATCCACCAGGCAATTGACACCGGGGAGGACGATGCGCATGGGAGAGAAGCCCGGCCAGATGATGTGATCGTTGATGCGGTTATAGTCGACACCAAACTTAACCAGGTGCGAGCCCTTCACCCAATATAGAGAGTCGGCAAATTGTCCGCGGCTCTCATAAGTGGCATCAAAGACACCAAAGTTATGGCCCATCATGACCTCGTTCACCAGGTCCAGGTTCGGCTGTCCGGTCGCGCCTGGGAAAGTCGAGTGACGCCGCGCGTACTGCCCCAGCGCGGTGTTCACCATGCTGGGCGTTACTTGCGAAGACACAATGCCCGCGAGAGACTGATCGCGCAAGAAGTTATGATGCCCGCTCGAGGAAGCCGCAAGACCGCCCCCATCCAGGGTGTCGCCGACCAGCACATTAAGGTTGCGCGCATCCTCGATGCTGTAGCGGAGCGAGAGGCGATTGTCCTTGTTGATCTGGTGGTCGAGTTTGAAGAAACCTCTGTCGGAATCCTGTGTCTTCAGGGTGCTTTCTTGCTCCGGAGCAATTCCAAGCAGGGCTTTCGCCTGGTTAATCAAATTGAAATTTCTGAGCAAGCTCGGGGATTGGATGGCCGCTTCCCCGCGCCGCTGCCCTTCGTAATTCACAAAGACGAAGGTCTTGTCCTTCTTGATTGGACCGCCAAGCGTGCCGCCGAACTGGTTTTGCCGGAGCGTATTCGGCACCCCATTTCCAGAGACGGGCAAGATCCCCTGTTGCAGGAGGTTATGCGCGTTGAGAGCGCTGTTCTCTACATAATCGTAAAGCGAACCGTGCAGGTCGTTGGTTCCGGATTTGGTGATGATGTTGACGATGCCGCCCAAGGCGCGGCCCTGCTCGGCCCCGAAGCCGTTATTGACCACGCGAAATTCGCTGACCGCTTCCTGGGAAGGAGTTGCACGCTGGGAGCCGGTAGCGGTGTTGATGGTGTCCGCGCCATCCACGGTGACGAGATTGCTGAAGTCGCGCATGCCGCCGAAGGAGATGCGCGTGACTTCAGATTCAGTAAAGGTCGACTGCAGACTGGTGCGGCCGGTGGTGACGCCAGGAGTCAGCAGAACGAAATCGGTGAACAACCGGCCACTGATGGGCAGCGACTCAATCTGCGTGGTGCTGATCACCTGGCTAACCTCCGTCCGCGTCGGCTCTACGGGCGGCGTCTCGGTCGTCACCATCACCTTTTCCGCGCTCGATGCGACTTTCACGGTGACATCAATGGTGGCGGCTTGTCCGACGGTCAGAACGATACCTGTCTGGGTCGACTTCGCAAAGCCGGAGGCTTCGGTCGTCAATTCGTATCGCCCGGGGGGAAGGCTGGCAAGGACATACAATCCGTTCTCATTCGAAACGGCCGTATAGGTGCGATTCGTTTCTGTCTCTCGCGCCGTGATGGTGGCTTTCGCAACCGTGCCTCCGCTCTCGTCTCTTACCGACCCGTTCAGCTGCGCCACGCTGGCGCCGACTTGCGAGAAGGATGGTTTCGCCAACGCGGCGAGAATTGCCACCCCCAGGACGGTCAATAAACATAGACGTCGCCTCATGATTCACCCCTTAGAGAAACGATTCGAATCGACAATTCCTGGAAAAACTTCGGCCACACCCCGACTGACGAGCAGGTCTAACGCCACGGCCGCCAGCTTGTCAAGCCTTTAATCGAGCAATTGTGCGAATATCGGTCAACGTTTCTCTCCTCGAGTCGTGCCCCATCGATACCGTTCCGGAATTTGCCCTCCACAAGACCAAACGGCATTCCAAGTCCCCCCGCCGCACACAACCATCGCTGGTATCCGCTAGACTGTGGCGGCTTGCCGGGAGACCACGGATTCGACCGCTGACACAATTTTCTCTTCGTTGGGGAGCACATAATTTTCCAGCGGTTCGCTGAATGGAATCGAAGTGTCCAAGGCCGTCACCAATTTGATGGGTGCCTTTAGCGCCTTGCTTCCGTGCTCGGCGATCTCTGCGGCGATGATTGCGGCTGCGGAAGCATGGCGCGTCGCCTGGTCCACCAGCACGAGCCGTCCCGTCTTATGAACTGAATTTATGATCGTTTTGATATCTAATGGGGCCAGCGTGCGCGGATCGATCACTTCAGCGCTGATTTCCTGCCGCGACAGCACTTCCGCCGCCGCTAGCGATTTCTTCACCATCCATCCGGTGGCCACGATGGTGACGTCGGAGCCCTCGCGCTTCACGTCCGCGACGCCGAACGGAATCACATGCTCGCCTTCCGGGACCGGCCCTTTATCAAGCGTTAGCATGTAATGGTGCAAATACACCACGGGATTGTCGTCGCGAATCGCCGCGGCCATTAATCCTTTGGCGTCCGCGGCGGTCGAGGGCAGCGCAATCTTCAAGCCGGGAATTCCCATCATGGTGTGATAGATGCAATTGGAATGCTGTCCTGCCCATCCGGCCGCGAAGCCATAGCCCGCTTTGAAAACAAGCGGCACTTTGACTTGCCCGCCCGACATGTAGCGCAGCCGCGGCGCTTCGTTGATCAACTGGTCGAAAGCCACGAGCATGAACTCGCTCATCCATAGCTCGACGATCGGACGAAGTCCGGTGATCGCTGCTCCGACAGCGACTCCCATCTCCGCAGTTTCTGAAATGGGCGCAATACGGACGCGTTTCGTGCCGAACTTTCTCAGCATGGGATCGCGCTCGGTCATGGCCAGATTCTGGCCGTACAAAACCACGTTTGAATCGCGCTGCATTTCCTCGGTCATGGCCGCGCCGATCGCTTCGCCGTACATCATTTCACGCGCCATAGCTCCTCCTCGTTATGCGTACACGTACTTGACCGCTTCTGCGGGTGTCGGATGCGGGCTGGCCAGCGCGAACTGCACTGCGTCTTCCATTTCTGCTTGGGCTTCGGATTCAATCCGCT
>Ga0134079_10000352_pt1 | contig 12171 bp, 10 predicted proteins | sample 15_taG_2_FD_119770 | JGI IMG/M metagenome (GOLD analysis project Ga0134079, IMG submission 119770) | Grasslands soil microbial communities from the Angelo Coastal Reserve, California, USA - 15_D_Rain_40cm_2_09182015 | ecosystem: Environmental > Terrestrial > Soil > Grasslands ...
CGGACGACTCAGGAGTGCATGCGGATGCCTAGCTCGTCGATGTGCGCCAGCAAGTCGCGCGGATCCTCGTAGACGCGGTACGCGCCTGCAGTTTCCAGCTCCTCGCGACCATACCCTCCAGACAGCACCCCGATAGCCAGCGCGCGCGCACGCTGTGAGGCGAGCATGTCCCACACGCTGTCGCCGACGACGAAGCTCTCCGTGATCGGCCTTCCCAGCGCCTCCGCCGCAGCGAGAAAGAGGTCCGGGTTCGGTTTCGCGTAGGCGACGTGATCGCGAGTGACCACTGGAACGCCCGGCGGCACGTCCAGGACTTTGAGCGAGGCCCCGGCGGTCGCGTCGCTTCCGCTCGTCGCGATGGCCCAGGGCACGCGGGCCTGCGACAAGTAGCTGAGCAGGTCGCAGGCGCCCGGGAGGGGGCGCACCTGCGATACCTGCCGCTTGAAGGACGCCGCGTGGACCTGCTAGATGCGCTTCTCGTCCTCGGGCGTCAGGCGGCGGCCGGTTTCCCGCGCCAGCCCGTCGAGGAACAGTCCGCCGCTCATGCCGATGCGCCGGTGGATGCGCCACACCGACAGCTCGAGTCCCACCTCTTCCAACGCTTCGCGCCACGCGAGCACGTGCTGATACACGCTGTCCATCAGCGTGCCGTCGAGATCGAACAGAAACGCGGTGGTCAACGCGGTACGTTGCGCCGCCGGATGGCGTTCCAGCGGGCAAGCAGCGCGGTGAGCTTTGCCTCGAGCGTTGTGACGCCCCGTGCCGCCTGTGTCGTCGGCGCGGCGTCGACACCGTCGATCAGGTCGAGCAACCCGGCCAGCTGGCCGTTCAGGCCCCGCGCCGCGCGCTCGAGCGAGTCGGTTACCGAGCCCAGGTTCAGCGCGCGCATGGCCTGAAGCGCCTCGTAGGAGCGGCCCATCGCCGCGGCGAGCCGGCTCGCGGCCGCGAACTGCTGTTGCAGGGCCGCCGGCAACACGTGCACGCGCGGGTCCATCCGGACCGTAAGCGGCTGCGTGAGCGCGCGCCCGTTGACGGTGAGACGCACCTCGTAGCGACCCGGCAGCGCCACGGGTCCGCGCGGCTCGCGCCACGTGTCGCGATAGATCGCCGAGATGGGATAGCTGTGCGACAGCGCGGCCGGCGGCGCGTAGTGCAGGTCCCATACGAAGCGATGCATGCCGGCGGTCGTCGCCACCACCGGCGCCGGCCGGATCCAGTAATCGGGGATGTTCAAGCCGGAGTCGACGGGGACGGAATCGGTGCTCGAGAAGCGGCGCACCAGTCCGCCACGCGCATCCCGGATCTCGATCGTCACGACAGGGGCGGCCGCGGTGGCGAGATGGTAGTCGATGATCGCGCCGTCGGGCGGGTTCTGTCCCGCGGGCTCGTCGGGTGGGAGCGGCGTGTCGGTGTTGGCATTCCAGCGCACGCGGTACGCGCCGGCGGGCTGGAACAGATACGCCGGCGTCGCGCGCGCGGCCGCGGCGAGCTGCCGCAGCGGCGTCAGGTCGTCGAGAATCCAGATCGAACGCCCGTGCGTGCCGACGATCAGGTCGTTGTCATGGACCTGGAGGTCGCGCATCGAGCTGGGAGGCAGGTTCTGGCGCAGCGACTGCCAATGATCGCCGTCGTCGAAGGACACGTACACGCTGCGCTCGCTGCCGGCGTACAGCAGCCCGCGCCGCACCGGGTCCTCCCGTACCACGTTGACGTTCTCGTTGGGCGGTATTCCGTCTACGACCTCTTTCCAGGTCTTCCCGCCGTCCTTCGTCCGATAGATATGCGGCGCGACGTCGTCGAGCCGGAACCGATTGACGGCGGCGTAGGCGGACAGCGTGTCGAAGTGCGAAGCCTCCAGGACCGAGACCTTGCTCCACGGTGTGAGCGCCGGCGGCGTGACGTTGCGCCACGACCGGTTGCCCCGGCCCCCCGTGTGCGTGACCCAGATGAGCCCGTCATCGGTGCCGGCCCAGATCAGGTTGAGCCGCCGGAACGACGGGGCGACCGTGTAGATCACACCGCGATGCTTCCCCTGCTCGGGGTCGAGCGACGTGAAGGCCCCAAGGCTCGCGGGAGCGTCGTATGAGGCGCGGGTCAGGTCGGGACTGATCGTCGTCCAGCTCTCGCCCCCGTTGATCGTCTTGAACAGCACGTTGCCTGCGTAATACAGGATGTGCGGGTCGATGGGCGAGAAAATCACCGGGGCCGTCCGCACGAAGCGCACCGCATCGCCGGCGCCGCGCACGGGTACCGGCGAGACATTCTTCACCTCACCGGTGCTCAAGTCGAAGCGGGTGAGCTTGCCGCCGTACACGAGGTTCGGGTGCAGTGGATCGGGCGCGGCGTAGCCATACTCCTCGACCCCTACCGGCCGCCAGTCGCGGAACGTGATCTGCCCGTCCGGCCCGCGACTCGGCACGCCCGCCGAGCCGGACTCTTGTTGGCCGCCGTACACCCAATAGGGGAAGCGATTGTCGGTGGTGACGTGAAACATCTGCGCCGTGGGCTGGTTGTACCACGAGCTCCAGGTCTCACCGCCGTTCACCGTGACAATCGCGCCTTGATCCGCGGCGTTGAGGATGATCTGCGGATTGTTGGGATTGATCCAGAGCCGATGGTAATCGTCGCCGCCCGGCGCGCCACGCCAGCCGACGAACGTCTTGCCGCCGTCGGTCGATTTCCAGGTGACGACGTTCGCCACGTACACGACGTCGGCGTTCTTGGGATCGACCCTCACCTCGTTGAAGTCGCCGTCCCGGCCCCAGACGCGCCCGTCGCCGTTGACGAGCCGCCAGCTTTCCCCGCCGTCGTCGGAGCGATACAGCCCGCCCTTCTCTTGAGCGGCTCCCACAATGGCGTACATCCGCCCGGGATCGGACTCACTGGTCGCGAGGCCGATGCGCCCCAGTCCCTCCTCGCCGGAGGGCAGGCCCGCGGTGACCTGGCGCCACGTCGTGCCCCCGTCGGTCGACTTGTAGAGCCCGTTGTTCTTCGTGAGCACCCAGCCGGCTTCCCACGGCGCCTGGCGGGCGGACCAGAGTACGGCAAACACGATTTGCGGATTGTTGGGCGCGAAGGCGAGGTCCATCCCGCCGGTGTTCTCGTCGCGGTAGAGCACCTTCTGCCACGTCTCGCCGCCGTCGGTGGAGCGGAAGATGCCGCGCTCCTCGTTGGCGCCGTACGGATGGCCGAGCACGGCGGCAAACAGACGATTGGGGTCGCGCGGATCGACGATGATCGCCGGGATCTGCTGGCCGTCGCGCAAGCCGAGGTGGCGCCAGGTGGCGCCGCCGTCCGTGGACTTGTAGATGCCGTCGCCCACGGAGAGGTCGGGTCGCTGCAGGCCTTCGCCCGAGCCGACGTAGATCGTGCGCGCATCGGACGGGGCAATGGCGATCGCGCCGATCGATCCCGTCGATTGTGAATCGAAGATGGGCGTCCAAATGCGTCCGTAGTCGGTGGTCTTCCAGACGCCGCCGTTGTTCACGCCGATGAAGAAGACATTGGGCTGGTCGGGGATCCCGACGGCGGCGACGGTGCGCCCTCCACGGAACGGTCCGATGAGCCGCCAGCGCAGCTCGCCGAACAGCTTGGGATCGTACCCTTGGGGTGCGGCGCGGGAGGGCAGCAGGACCGCGAGGGCGGTCATCCACACGAGTCGTTTCATGATTTCCAAGTCCGGAGGGGTGGAACGAATTGTAGGGGCGCAGCATGCTGCTCCCCTACCCTGGCTCGCGCTCCATCCGTTCCAGCGCGAAGCGCAGCCGCAGGGTCGCGGTATCCAAAGCGCGACGCAGGTCATCGTTCAGGGCCCCCGCGTCGGCGATCTGATTGAGCAAGCCGAGGGCGATCTGCAACTGACCCGCGGCCGACTGCAGCGCGAGCCGGCGCTCGCTCGCCATGCGGCGGTCGCTCTTGCGGCGCTCGACCACGACGGGGAGGCTCTCGGCCCGTTGATCCGCGCCACTGCGGCGGTCCGCGTCGCGCCGCTCGAATTTGGGTGCCGTCATCAACCCTCTACCACCCAGGTGCGCTCCTTGCGAAGCAGGACGTCCAGGTCGGCGGACCCCTTCGGCACCGCCTGTGCATACACCTCACGCTCGTACGACAGGGTCGGGTTGCAATAGAGCACACCCATCGCCGTTGGGAAAGGCGGCTCAAGCGCTGCCAGGTGTTGCGCCAGCGCCCGATTGGTCTCGTCGTGCACGAGAATGTCCGCGGCGGCCACGCCGTTCGCACCGACCGTCACGACCTCCAACTCGAGCTTGCCCGGGACGAGCCGCAGGCCCTTCTCCTTGTTCTTGCCGAACAAGAGGGGCCGGCCATGCTCCACGAGGATCTGCGCGTCGGATGCCACCGTCTTGCCGGTGATGTGATCGAAGACGGCGTCGTTGAAGACGACGCAGTTCTGCAGGATCTCGACGAACGACGCTCCGTGATGCGCGTGCGCCCGCTTCAACACAGCGACGAGATGCGCCTGCATCGTGTCGACCGATCGCGCCACGAAGCGCGCGCCGGCACCCAGCGCGAACACGCATGCCGACACGGGATACTCGAGCGATCCGAGCGGCGTGGACGGTGAGCGCGTCCCGCGACGCGACGTGGGCGAGTACTGGCCCTTGGTGAGCCCGTAGATCTCGTTGTTGAAGAGAATGATCTGGAGGTCGACGTTGCGACGCAGCACGTGCAGCATGTGGTTGCCGCCGATCGACAGGCCGTCGCCGTCTCCGGTCATCACCCACACATCGAGCTCGGGATTCGCGAGCTTGACGCCGGTCGCGATCGCGGGCGCGCGGCCGTGCACCGTGTGGAATCCGTACGTGGACATGTAATACGGGAACCGCGCCGCGCACCCGATGCCGCTCACGAACACGGTGCGCGCCCGGTCGAGCTGCAGCTCGGCGCACGCCTTCTGCACGGCCTTGAGGATGGCGTAGTCGCCGCAGCCGGGACACCAACGGACCTCCTGGTCCGAGGCGTAGTCTTTCGGCGCGAGCTGTGCGTCGCCGATCGTGGTCACGGTCATTTTTCACCTCGTATCGCTTCCAACACTTCAGTCACCTTGAACGGCTTCCCTGTCACCTTGGTGAGCGGCTCCGCCGGAATCAGATACTCGGCGCGCAGCAGACGGACGAGCTGGCCATGGTTCATCTCGGGGACGACGACGCGATCGTAGCGCTTGAGCAGGTCGCCCAGGTTGCGGGGGAAGGGGCTCAAGTAGCGCACATGAATGTGCGCCACGTCGTGGCCTTCCTCGCGCGCGATGCGCACCGCTTGATGGATCGGACCGAACGTCGAGCCCCAGCCGACGATCGCGAGCGCGCCATGATCGTCGCCGAGGCTCACGCTCTGGAGCGGGATGTCGCGCGCGATGCCGGCGATTTTGTTCGCGCGCGCGTCGGTCATGCGCGCGTGGTTGTCGGGGTCGTAGGAGATGTGGCCCGAGTCGTAGTCCCGCTCGAGGCCGCCGATGCGATGCTCGAGCTGCGGCGTTCCGGGGCGCACCCAGGGGCGGGCGAGCGTCTGCTCGTCGCGCAGGAACGGGTGGAACCCTTCCGGGTCGGTGCGATACGCGATCGGGAAACGCGGCAGGTCCGCTTCCACGGGGATGCGCCACGGCTCGGCGGCGTGCGCGAGGTAGCCGTCGGAGAGCACGATCACCGGCGTCATGTACTTCGTGGCAATGCGCACCGCTTCGATTGCCACGTCGAAGCAATCGGTCGCCGTGGCAGCGGCGAGGACGGCGAGCGGCGCGTCGGCGTTGCGGCCGTGGACCGCCTGGAACAGATCGGACTGCTCCGTCTTGGTCGGCATGCCCGTCGACGGACCGGCGCGTTGCGAATCGATGACGATGAGCGGCAGCTCGGTCGCGATCGCGAGGCCGAGCATCTCCGTCTTCAGCGCGATGCCCGGACCGGAGCTCGACGTGACACCGAGGGCGCCCGCGTACGAGGCACCGAGCGCGGCGCCGCTGGCGGCGATTTCGTCTTCGGCCTGGAACGTGACCACACCGTACTGACGCAGCGTCGCGAGCGTATGCAACAACGCGGACGCGGGCGTGATCGGGTATCCGGCGAAGACGAGCTTGTCGATGCCGGCGGCGCGCATCCCCGCCACGAGACCCCAGGCGAGGGCTTCGGTCCCGCTCACCGTGCGGTACAGTCCGGGCTGAACGTCGGCTTTGGGGACGACGTACCCCACCAGGTGCTCGGGCATCTCCGCCGTTTCGCCGAAGGCGTGGCCCGCGTTGAGCGCCGCGATGTTGGCGTCGGCGATCTGCGGCTTCTTGGCGAACTTCTGCTTCAGCCACTCGACCGTCGCGGTGCGCTCGCGTCCGTACATCCAGAGGAGCAGGCCGAGCGCCCACATGTTGCGGCACAGGTGCGCTTCGCGCGACGACAGGCCGTGTGGTTTCACCGCGTCGGCCGTGAGCTTCGTGATGTCGAACTTGAGCAGCTGATACGGGGCGAGCGAGTCGTCGTCGAGCGGGTTCTTGGTGTAGCCCGCTTTGCCGAGGTTGCGCTCGTTGAAGGCGGCGCTGTCCACGATGACGGTGCCGCCGATGCGCAGGTCCTTCAACTCGACGGTGAGTGCCGCCGGGTTCATCGCCACAAGCACGTCAACTTCATCGCCCGGGGTCAGGACGTCGACGGCCCCGAACTGGATCTGGAACGCCGACACGCCGAAGGTGGTACCAGCGGGGGCGCGGATCTCAGCAGGGAAATCGGGGAACGTCGAAAGGTCGTTTCCGGCGAGCGCGGTCTCGAGCATGAACTGGGTGCCGGTCACCTGCATTCCATCGCCGGAATCGCCGGCGAACCGGATCACGACGGAGTCGCGGATCTCGCGAGCGGGAGAGGACGGCAGTGCGCTGAGTGGCATCAACTTGGAAGGCTAGCCTGGAAGGGAGTGTTGCGCGAGGCGTGCAGTTTCGTACCCATTTCGGAACTGTTTCGCCCTAGCGGCGACACCCGGTCCCGCTTAGGCTCAGGGCGCGAATCTTGCCCTTGAAACCGAGACTCTTTAACCAAGCGAGCAGGCGATGCATGCGGTGATTCGGCGGTACAAGGTGAGACTCGGGACGGTGGCCGGCGCGGCGCATCACGCGGAGCTGAGTCTGGTGCCGCAAATGAACCGGCTCCCGGGCTTCGTGGCCTACTACCTGCTCGACGCCGGTGATAGCGTCCTGGCCTCGATCAGCGTGTGCGAGACCCCCGAAGGCGCCGACGCCGCGGCGGCGCTCGCGGCCAGCTGGTTCAGGAGCGATTGGCCTTCCTTCAAATTGATTCCCCCAGAGATCACGGACGGCGAAGTGCTCGTGCACGCTGAGGTCGGTCGCGCCGGTGGGCGCCGCCGGACGGAGCGCCGCGGCACCACCGATCGTCGCAGCGAAGCCGATCGGCGCGAGGGTTCGGATCGGCGCCGCACCGATGTCGCGCCGGTCGTCGAGCGGCGCAGCACCGGCCGGCGGTCGACTACGGCGCGCCGCGGCGCAACTGAACGTCGCGCCGCCTGGCAGAGCGCTCCGCGCCAACCCGCCGCGCCGACGCGGCGGTCGGGCCCGCTCCCACAGCGCCGCTCGACGCAGCCTATCGCCTAGTTCGCTAGTCCACTATCCACTAGTCCAAATAACGGGGCTCCGGGGGTATTCTTTTGGGTACCCCCTCAGGAGCCCCGCTTTGCGCGCGTACCGCGGCGCACGCTGTCTCGCCGTTGCTGTCGCCGGTCTAGTCGCCGGCGCCTGCGCCCATCCTTCAAACGCCCCGCTCGCGCCGGCGGGTGGCGCGGCGTGTCAGCTCGCGCCTGCCCAGGGACAAGCAAACGGTGCCGTGCGGGTGCCGGTCATCACCGTGGCGCTCACCGATTCGGTCGACCCCACGCACGCGCCCGTGGCGCGCAATGACGCCGAGCGGCTCGTCTTCCGGCAATTGTACGAGACGCTGGTGCGGTTCGATTGCGAGGGGCGCGCCGTTCCGGCGCTCGCCGAGTCGTGGACCTCGAGTGACGGCGGGCGGCGCTGGAGCTTCACGCTGCGCGCCGACGCGCAGTTCTGGGACGGCGCGCCCGTCACCGCGCGCGACGTCGTCGTCGGACGCGGGGGAGTCGGCTACACCTTGAATCCGATCGACGCGCGCACGGTGGGCGTCTGGCTCGCCAAGGGATCGGACGACGTCCCGGCGTTCCTCGCCGACCCGGCGCTCGCGGTGACGAAGCCCGCGCCCGGCGGCGACTGGCCGATCGGTACCGGGCGTTACTGGGTCACGGGCGCAACCGCGACGCCGGAAGAGATTCGCGCCTACTCGCCCGGCGGCGATACGCTGCTCTTCCGCCAGGCCTCGGGGAAGGACGCTCGCGATCTGCTCGATGCGGGAGTCGACCTGCTCGTGACACGCGATCGCGCGGTAACCGACTACGCCGCGACGCAAAGCGCGTTCACGGTCGTCGATTTGCCGTGGGACCGCGTCTACGTGCTCGCCTCCGCGGAGCCGCCAACCACGCGACTCGACGGTTTGGAGCAAGCTGTCCGTGGTGAAGCGCGACGCCCACAAGGCGGCGGCTTCTGGTGGGAGGAGCTGCGCGCCTGCGGTCCCGCGCCTGCCGGAGCACCTGTCGCCGCGACGGGCGCGCACCGCATCGCGTACATGCGCGGTGATCCCGCGGCGCGCGACCTGGCGGGCCGCATCGCGGCCCTCGGTGGCGGCACCGCGGCGGGGCTCGGCCAGGCCGAGTTCTCCCGTTCTTTCACCGGAGGCGCCGGCGCCGGGTACGTGCTCGCATTGCCGCGGACGGTCCCGGAGACTTGTCGCGCCGCGCGCGATCTCCTGCCTCCGTGGCCGGCTGCCGTCGCGCCGCTCGTGGAAACGCGCGCGCGCGCGGTCGTGCGCCGCGGCAAGTCACGTTGGGCCGTGGACGGGGACGGAACGCTGCACTTCGTGCCTCAATGACCTTCCGCACGCGCCTCCTCGCCGGCTTCGGCGTGGTGGTGCTCGTTCCACTCGCCGTGTTTGGGCTCGGCATTCGCCGGGAGATGTCGGGCCGGCTCACCGCCGAGCGCATGGGTGCGCTCTCCGACGTGGTGCGTGCCGACATCGCGCGCCAGAGCGACGGGATCGCGACTCGTCTCGACGCGCTGAAGGATGCGCTGCGCGCCGACAATTGCTTCCGTACAAGGGCGAGCCAGGGTTGCGATCGCGCATACGTCCTCGATTACGCGGGCGACGCGATGCGCCTCACCGGGCTCGACTTCTTGCAGATTCTGGACGACGAGGGTCGTGTCGTCTCGTCGGGTCATTTCCGCAACGAGTACGACCGGCCTGCCGCCATCCCACCGCCGGGGGGCCCGGCGCTCCTGTTTGCAAACACGGCAGAAGGCCGGTTCCTCGCCTTCGTGCGCCGCGATACACTGAGTCTGACCGGCCGTCGATTCACGCTGCTCGGGGGCGTGCGCGTGGACACCCTGTTCCTGTCGCGCCTGGCGCGCGATCGGGAGCTTCTGGTGAGCGTGATCTTTCCCGGCGAGACCGAGCGGAAGGACGATACTGCGCAGGTCGTCGCTGAGGACTCCTTGCCCTATGTGGCGCTTGGGGACTCGGGCGTGTACCCCGCGCGCATCGTCGTCACCCAATCGCAGAGCCTCATGGCGGTGGTGCGGCGCAATGTGAACACCTGGTTCGCCGTCGCGGTGCTCGTGTCAGCCCTGCTGGCGGTGCTCATCGGGGGGTGGCTGTCTACGCGGTTCAGCCGCCCGATGACCGAGATGGAGCGGCGCGTCGTGATGGGCGACCTGGCTCGCCAGGTAAACCACGACATCAAGAACGGACTCGGCCCGCTCCGCAACGTGTTCCGCCATTTCACGCAGGTGGCCGAGCAAGAGCCCGCGAATCTGCCCAAGGTCTTCACCGAGCGGCAGGGCACCGTGGAGTCGAGCATCGGGTATCTGGAGACGCTCGCGGCGAACTACGCGCGCCTCTATCCTCAGTCGAATGAACAGCCTACCGACATCAATGCCGTGGTGCGCGAGGCCCTGCGACCTCCCCCGGGACCCGAAAACGTCGAGCTGCGGAGCCAGCTGCTCGATCACCTTCCCCCGGTGCGCACCGACGCTCTGGCCCTGCGCCGCGTGATCCAGAACTTGCTGGGCAACGCCGTCGATAGTCTCGAAGGCAAGCCGGGAACCGTCACGATCGCGACGGAGCGTGGGCCCGACGGAACCGTTCGACTGCTGGTGAGCGACACCGGCCGCGGCATGAGCAAAGCCGAAGTCGAGCGCGCCTTCGACGATTTCTACACGACCAAGAAGGGCGGCACGGGACTCGGCCTCTCGATCGTACGGCGGCTGGTGCTGGATGCGCACGGCACGCTGCGGGTCGAGTCGCATCCAGGGAAGGGAAGCCGCTTCATCGTAGAGCTACCTGCGGTCGGCTAACCCCGGGGCGGCGCCCCGGGGTCAGCCGTGAATCGAGGAGATTCCGTGACGTTGGTTTTGATCGTTGACGACGTGGCCGCGATGGCGGAACAGTACGCCTACGATCTGAAGCGGCTGCGCGGCTACGAAACCGTCGTGGCCGGGAGCGGTCGGGCGGCGCTCGATACGCTCGCCGCCGAGCCCGTCGACTGCGTCATTCTCGACCTCGAGATGCCGGGGATGGACGGTTTCGAGGTGCTGCGCTCCGTCGAACGGCTCGGCCTGCGGGTCCCGGTCATCGTGTACACGGGGACCGGCAACTACGATCGCTGCGCTCAGGCGATCCGCCTCGGCGCGGTCAGCTTTGTCGACAAGGCGGAGCCGATGGAGCGCGTCGGGCAGGAGGTCGAGAACGCCATCGAGCGCCGGCGTCTCGTCGATCAGGTGGCGTCGCTGCGTCGCGGGTTCGGCGTGGACTCGCCCCTCGTGGGCGCGAGTCCCGCGCTCGCCAAGCTGCAGCAGGCCATCGCCCGCATCGCTCCGATCCCGAGTCCCGTGCTCATCCTCGGCGAGAGCGGCACGGGCAAAGAGCTCGTCGCCCGCGAGCTGCACCGCCTAGGAGCGGCGCCCAAGGGGCCATTCATCGCGGTGAACAGCGCGGCCCTGCCGCACGAGCTGGTCGAAAGTGAGCTGTTCGGTCACGAGCGCGGCGCGTTCACCGGCGCCGCGGCTACCCGCAAGGGGGCCTTCGAAGCGGCCAGCGGCGGGACACTGTTTCTCGATGAGATCGGTGACCTGCCCCTCGCGGCCCAGGCGAAGCTGCTGCGCGTGCTCGAGGAGCGACACGTCACTCGCGTCGGGGGGACCAAGACGATCGCGGTCGACACGCGCGTCGTCGCCGCGACGCACCGCGACCTGGAGAAAGAGGTGGCCGAAGGCCGGTTCCGCGAAGACCTCTTCTTCCGGCTCAACGTGCACCCGCTGCGCGTGCCGCCGCTGCGCGAGCGGCTCTCCGACGTCCCGGCTCTCGTCGAACACCTGCTCGCGGCCACGTGCAGCCGGTTCGGCATGAAGCCCAAGAAGGCCGGTGCGGAGGTCCTCGAGGTTCTGATGGCGCACGACTGGCATCGCAATAACGTGCGCGAGCTGCGCAACGTCGTCGAACGCATGGTCATCGCGACCGATCGCGAGGAACTGACCCGCGACGATGTGCCGGCCGAGATCCGTGATCACAAGGGACGCTCCGCCGTCACGCGCAGTACCTCCGCCTCTCCCCGCAGTTTCGAAGAGCAGAAACTCGAGGCGGAGCGCCAGATCGTCGTGTCGGCGTTAGAGCGCAACGACTGGCACATCACGCACACGGCCAAAGAGCTCGGGCTCTCCGATCATGCGAGCCTGCTGAAGGTGATGCGTCGCCTCGGTGTCCAGCGCGACACGTAGGTCCCCCGCGGTCGGTGTTCTCCCGGCCACGTCCGCCTGACACAATCGTGAATTGACAACGAGTTAGTCGCTGGTCCGCGGCCTGCTTTCCTCCGGAGCGAACCCCTGCTCCAGGAGGAGCCCATGCGGTACCAGTTCATGATTCACCGTCCCCGTCCCCACGCAGTGATCGCCGCGATCGTGAGTCTCAGTGTCGTGGGATACGTGTTCGCCGCGTGCGGCGACCACAGTCCCGACCGAGCGAATGCCGGCGAGCCTGTCGTCACCACGCCGACCCCGATTCCCACTCCGCCCCCCTCGCCGTCGCAGCCCACGGCGCCGACGCC
>Ga0134079_10000353_pt1 | contig 12154 bp, 13 predicted proteins | sample 15_taG_2_FD_119770 | JGI IMG/M metagenome (GOLD analysis project Ga0134079, IMG submission 119770) | Grasslands soil microbial communities from the Angelo Coastal Reserve, California, USA - 15_D_Rain_40cm_2_09182015 | ecosystem: Environmental > Terrestrial > Soil > Grasslands ...
CGCATGGCACGAGTGGCGGCGGGAAGCGGCATCGGCGAATGATAGCCGCTCGTGCGCGGGGCGCGTGGCCGTTCGGCCGCGCCGCGCGCGGTCAGCAGCCGAGCGGCTCGGAGCGAAGGATCAGCGGCGGAACAGCCACAGCACTATCGAAAGCACGATCGAGAGCACGAGGCAGGTGACGATCGGAAAATAGAACGCGCCGTGCGCGGTCTGGATCCTGATGTCGCCCGGCAGCCGGCCGAGCCCGAGCCGGCGGATCCACGGCCAGAGCACGCCGACCGCGAGGATCGCGAGGCCGAGCAGGATCAGCGAGCGTTGCATCTAGAACATTGCGCTCGCGAGCTTGCGCCGATACTCCGACACGAGCGCGGGCTGGCTCGCGGCGAGGTTGAACAGCGCCAGCAGCTGCTTCCTCGCCTCGCCCTCGCGCCAGTCCTTCGCGCGCTTCAAGATCTCGAGCAGCTCGTCCATCGCCTCCTGGTAGCGGCGTTGGCGCGCGTACACGGCCGCGAGCGCGAGCCGTGTCTCGTGATCGGCTGGGTTCGCGTCGAGCTTCGCGCGCAGCTCGCCCTCCGCGGGGCCTTGATCGCCGAGCCGCGCGAGTGCGATGCCTTGGCGCACGGCGTCGATCCGCGCCGCGATCGAGGCGTCGGGCTTGATCACGTCGAGCTGCGCCTCGGCGTCGTCGAGGTTGCCCTCGGCGAAGAGCTTCTCGGCGTTCGCGAGCGCCTGCTCCGTGAGCGAGGGCAGCAGCTTCTCGACGAACGCGCGCACCTGCGCCTCGGGCTGCGCGCCGACGAACTGCGCGGCCGCGCGGCCGTCCTTGAACGCGATCACGTTCGGGATCGAGCGGATGCCCATCGCCTGGGAGAGCTCCGCGTTGTCGTCGGAGTTCACCTTGACGAGCTTGACTCGGCCTTTGAACTCGGCGACGACCTTCTCGATGACCGGCGTGAGTGCCTTGCACGGGCCGCACCACGGGGCCCAGAAGTCGACGATGACCGGGACGGTCTTCGAGGCCTCGAGGACCTCGCGCTCGAAGGTGGCGGTGCTGACGTCGGTGGCCATAGGCGCGCAAAGGTGCGCCCACGGCCGGCGTAATTCAAGCGCGAGTCGCTCGAAACGGTTCAGAATTCGAGCGGCGGCCTGCATCCACGCGCGACACGGCGCCGCGCGTGGTTCGTGTCCCTCACGGCGACCGGTGTCGCTTCCAGACGCGCAGCACTGCGTACAACAGCCCGCCGGCCACGAGCCCGACGAGACCCGCGACACCGAGCTTGCCGAGCGGCGGCAGGTCCTTGACGCCCGAGCCGGTGAGCATCCCTACGACGCCCGCCACGATCAGGGTCACCGCGTTGAGCGCCGGATCGCCCTTCATCAGCTTCTTCATCGCCTTCTCCTGGGTCGATGCCCGATGACGGCGGCGCCCTCGAGGGCGCCGCCGCGCTGCGCTAGAAGCACGTGGTGATCAGGTCTTTGACGCAATAGGCTAACCCGCCGAGCAGCGCCCCGCCGAGAATGCCGGCCGGCACGCCAGCGCCGGTCGCGGCCGCACCGAGCCCTCCGACGAGGCCGCCGGCAATCATCGACGCGCCGAGCTCTTCCCATGTGAACGCGCCGCTCACGAGCGCGGTTTCCTCGGCCGTGAGCTCTCGCATCGTCGCAGTCCATCCATCCATGTTCGGTTCCTCCTTGGTGTGGTTCATGGCCATTAGAGCCGAGTGCCATCCGCGACGCAGCGCGCGTTTCTGGGCGATTCATTCGGATTCAAGTCGACTCGAGTCCGACCTTGCGGGCGACCGCCGCCGCGAGCTCGCCGATGTCGTGCGCGCGGAGGATCTCGCCGAGCTCGTCCGGCGTGAAAGCCACGCCGAGATCGATTTCGACTTGGCTCACGACCGTGACCATCGTGAGCGAATCCATGTTGATGTCGAGAAGAGGGGTCGAATCGCGCAGCGATGCGGCGTCGACCGCGGCGCAGGCCGCGATCGCCTCGCGCACGACATACGAGATTCGCCTGTCGATCAGGCTCATCTTTCAACAACCCACGGAGGCGAGAATTTGCAGCGTTTCGGGCGCGACCGTGCGGAGCTCGTCGAGGGCGAGCCCCTCCGGATCCGCGAGCCCCTGCGGGTCCGCACGCGTGTCCGGGCCCGCGAATTCCGCCGTGGTCGCGGCTTCCGCTCGCGGCCGCGCGGGTCGATTCTCGTCGGCGGCGTCGAGCTCGATCGGGTCCGCGACTTTCAAAAGGGCTCGCCCTCCTTGATCCAACCTCGGCTCGTCGCCGCCGGTAAGGCTTCGAGACGCGCGCGCCGCAACGGCGCGGAGCTCGGTGCGACGCGCGCGTCGTTGGCGATCCGGCCTCCGTCCAGCGTCACGATCCGATCCGCGGTCGCCGCCGTCTGCGGGCGATGCGCGACGATCACACGCGTGATGTTGAGCGCGCGAATCGCAGAGCTCACGAGAACCTCACGCTTGATGTCGAGATGGCTGGTCGCCTCGTCGAGCACGAGGATCGATGGCCGCGCGTACAGGGCGCGCGCGAGCAGAATCCGCTGCTGCTGGCCGGCCGATAGCGCGGCCCCGAAGTAGCCGATCATCGTGTTGTAGCCCATCGGCAGCCCGGCGATCTCCGCGTGAATCGCGGCGAGCCGTGCGCATTCTTCGATGCGCGCTTGATCTGCGCTCGCGTCGAAGAAGCAAATGTTGTCGGCGATCGAGCCTGCGAAGAGGCTGTCGTTCTGAGTCACGCTCGCGACCGTGCGACGCAGTGCGTCGCGGTCCACCGACGAGATGCGCATGCCGCCTATCAGCACCTCGCCCGACGTCGCCGGCAAGATGCCGAGCAAAATGTGCATCAGCGTGCTCTTTCCGCACCCGGACGCGCCGACGATCGCGACGGATTCGCCGGCGGCGACCTTGAGGTCGACGCCATCGAGCACGAAGGGTTCGTGCTCCGCGTACCGGAAGCGCACGCAGCGCAGCTCGATGGTCGCCTCGAGCGTGCCGTTCGCGAGCAGCCGCCCCGCCGTGCCGCTCGGCTGCTCCGGCTCGGTGAGCACGATGTCGGCCACGCGCTCGCCGTGCAGCCTGAGCAGCTTGAGCTCGAAGGCCTTGTCGATCAGCGCGCTCAACCGCGTCGAGAACTGGCGCTTGTAAGAGATGTAGGCGAGCAGCATCCCGACCGAGAACTCGGCATCGAGCACCGCCCGGGCGCCGAGGAATACGGTCGCCACGTTTTCGACGCCGAACAGGACACCGTTCGTGAGACGCAACGCGATCTGCAGCTTCTGCGCGCGCAAGCCCGCGTTCACTTGTTCGACGAGCAAGTTCAACCACGCGAATCGCCGCTCGTCGTGCCGCCGAAAGAGCTTGATCGACCTGAGCCCGCGCACGGTCTCGAGCAGGTGGCTCTCCTGTCGTGCGGTGTGCGCGATCTGCTCCTCGCCCGCCGCACGCAGCGGCGGGTAAGCGACCGTACGTGACAGCGCGTAGAGTCCGGTCGCGCCGGCGCAGATCCACGTCAACCGAGCGCTGTAGCGGTACATCAGCACGAGCAGGATCAACGTCATGCAGCCGTCGACACAGGCTTCGATGAACGCGGTCGTCAGCGTGCGCTGGATCGCGTCGATCGAGCGGAATCGTGAGATCACGTCGCCGAGATGGCGTTTCTCGAAAAAGCCGAGCGGCAGAGTCAGCAGGTGCGCGAACACGTTCGCGCGCCATTGAACGTTCAGCGTCGTCTCGAAGTGCATGATGACCCACGCGCGGAGCGCCGCGATGCCCTGTTCGCATACCACGAGCAGCCCGAAACCGAGCGCGAGGAGCTCGAGCAGGTCCCGGCTGCCGGTCACGAGCGCATGGTCGACGACCCATTGCAGGAACAGGGGGCTCGCGATCACGAAGACCTCGAGCCCGGCGCCGATCGCGAGAACTTGCGTGAGCGCGGCGCGCGCGCCGTGCACGCGACCGACGAGGTCGCGTAGTCGTACGGCGGGTGCTGGCGCGCTGCGCTCGAAACGCGGTGTCGGCCAGAGCTCGAGCGCGATTCCCGTGAACGCGGCGCTCACGGCGGCGAGCCGCAGCGTGCGTTCGCCGGCCCCCGGATCGTGGATCGTGATGCGGTCGCGACGCGCGCGCGCGAGCACCACGAAGTGAGTGAAGTTCCAATGCAGAATGCACGGGATCCGGAGCCGCCCGAGATCCTCGAGCTCGAGCCGCACCGGGCGAGACGACAGCTCGAGCCGGCCGGCGAAGTCGATCAGACTCGCGAGCGTCGTGCCTTTCGCGGAAATCGCGAACCGCCGCCGCAGCGTGCCGACGTCGACGCAGTGGCCGTGGTAGGAGGCGATCATCGCGAGGCACGCGAGCCCGCACTCGGCCGCTTCGGTTTGCAGCAGCACCGGCAGCTTCTTGCGCAGTCCGAGCGTGAGCCGATCGACGACGCGCATGCTCAAGCTTCGGCCGAAACCGCCGCGCCCGCGGCAGGGACCGCGCGCGCGTGCTTAAGATCACGAGGGACGTTGCGCGCTGCGAGCAGGAACAGGCACGAGGCGAGCACGCTCGTGACGGTCACGACGGCCAGCAGCGCGTAGCGCAGCGCGTCGTTGCCGAGCGTGGCGCCGAGGCGGTCGCTCGCGAAGCCGACGATGACCGGACCGACGCCCATCGACACGAGATTGACGAGAAAGAGATAGAACGCCGCGGCCGTCGCACGGCGGCGCAAGCCCGCGAGGTTCTGGAGCAGCGCGGCAACCGGCCCCAAGAACATGTGCCCGAACAGGGTCGCGATCACTAGCGCCGCAATCGCGAGGGCGGGGCGATCGGTGAGATACACGAGCATCGTGCACGGCAACGCGGCGATGATGACGACCGCGCAGCCTCGGGCATACCAACGCGCGTCGCGCGTGACCCTGACGAGTGCATCCGCGAGCTGGCCGCCGCAGAGAACGCCGACGGCGCCTCCGCAGCCGTACGCGATCGCGAGCCACGCACCGGCCGTCGCGCTCGTGACGGCGAACGTGCGCATGAGATACGCGGGCAGCCAGAGGGCCGCCGCGAACGCGCCGATCCCGTGCACGGCGCCCGCGAGCGGCAGATAGCGAAGCGGCGGCTGCTCGAGAAAGAACCGAATCGTTGCTGCGAGCGTCGGCGTCTCCGTGACCGCGCTCGTCGCGCCTTCGGAGTGGCCGCGCGGCGGCTCGCGCAGGCTGAGCCGCACGAGGATCGCGAGCGCGACGCCCGGTAACCCGACAAGCACGAAAGTCAGCCGCCAGCCGACGAGCCCGTCGAGCCAGCCGCCGCACAGGTAGCCGACGACGAAGCCGAGAGGGATTTGCAGGTAGAAGATCCCGAGGGCACGCGCGCGACGCTCCGGACCGAAGTAGTCGGCTACCAACGACTGCGAAGGCGGGGATCCGCCGGCCTCGCCGACGCCGACGCCGATCCGCGCGACGAACAACGCGGCGAAGCCGCCTGCAATGCCGCACGCCGCCGTCATCGCACTCCACAGTCCGAGCGCGGCCTCGATCAACGAGCGCCGCTCGTAGCGGTCGGCGAGCCACGCCACCGGCAGGCCGACCGTCGCGTAGAACACGCCGAACGCGACGCCGCCGAGGAGCCCGAGCTCGGTATCGGACAGCGCGAGGTCGAGCTTGATCGACTGGAGCAGTGCGGCGAACACGTTGCGATCGACCCAGCCCGCGACGCCGACGGCGACGAGCAGCGCGAGCACGTAGGCGCGATACCCGCGCGTTGCAGCGAAGCGTTCCCGGCGGCTCTTGCTGCCCGTCATCGCTCGAGCTCCAACGCGCGGCGCTGCAGCTTGCCGTTCGGGTCGCGCGGCAGGCTCGCGCGGTATTCGATCCGCCGCGGCAGCTTCATCGCGGCCAAACGTTCGCCGAGGAAGCGGAGCAGCTCGCTCGTGAGCGCGGCGCCGGGCTCGACGCCCGGAGCGGGCTGCACGACCGCGTGCGGCACCTCGCCCAAGAGCTCGTGCGGCGCGCCGACGACGACGCAGTCGGCGACGGCGGGATGCTCGATCAGCGCCTGCTCGATCTCCGCCGGGTAGATGTTCACGCCCGAGGAGATGATCAGCTCGGCCTTGCGTCCGCGGACGAACAAGTAGCCGTCGCCGTCGACATAGCCGAGATCGCCGACGCAAACGAGGTCGCCGCGCCGGCAAGCGCGCGTCTTCGCCTCGTCTCCTTGGTACTCGAACCGCTCGCCGGTGTAGGCACTCATGTAGATCAGGCCGATCTCGCCGGCGGGCAGCGCGCGGCCTTCCTCGTCGAGAATCGCAACGCGCGAGCCTGGGATCGGCCTGCCGACGGTGCCGGGTCGGCGCAACCATTCCTCCGAGCTCACGATCGTGCCTTGTGCCTCGCTCGCCCCATACGATTCCCAGATGATCGGGCCCCACCACTCGAGCATTCGGCGCTTGACGTCCGGTGGGCACGGAGCGCCGCCGTGCACGACGAAGCGCAACGAGCTCGTCGAATGCCGCGCACGCTCGTCGCTCGGCAGCCGTAACAAACGCACGAACATCGTCGGCGTCATGAACGTCGTCGTGACGCGGTGTCGCTCGATGATCTCGAGCATCGCGAGCTCGTCCCACACGGACATGAGCACGACGCTGTGCCCCATCTCGAGCGCTACGCGGGCACCCTCGAGCGGCGCCGCGTGATAGAGCATCGACGAGCAGAGATGCACGTTGTCGTGCTCGAGCGCGACGCCGAGCGAGAGATGCCATTCGACGAACTTGCGCAGCGCGCCGCGCGCGCCGAGCAGTGAACGGCGGACGGCCTTCGGTCGCCCGGTCGTCGCCGACGTGTAGGGGAGCATTCGCCCTTCCGGCACCTTCGCTAGCGGACGCGCCGGGGTGCGCGCGAACTCGCGCAGCTCGCGGAAGCCGTCGGCGCGACCGATCGACACGAGCACTCCGACCCGCGCCGCCTGGGCGCGCAGCGCGGCGAGCCGGCGCTCGCCGAGCCGCGCATGCGCGACGATCGCCTTCGCGCCGGCGTTCTCGAGCAGGTAGTCGATCTCCGGCGCGGCGAGGTGCCAGTTGACCGGTACGACATAGAGGCCCGCGCCGACGCCTCCGAGATACGCGGCGAGATACTCCGCGCAATTCGGTGCGGCGATCGCGACGACGTCACCGGGCCGGAGGCCGGTCGCCGAGAACGCGCGTGCCGTGCCGTCGACGAGCGTGAGCAGCTCGCCGCGCGACCAAACGGTGCCGTTCTGCTCGATCACCGCGGCGGCGTCGCGATCGCGCGCGGCGAAGTAGCGCAAGCCGAAGTCGTCCATGAGCGCAGAGTAATTTCGACGAGCGGCCGAACGCGACGCTCGAACCTCGGCCGAGTCGCGAGATTCTCGTCGCTCGCCCCGCGTCGCTCCGCGTTACCGTCGCGAGCGTGGAGAAAAGCTCTGGAGACGAGACGCGCGCCGCGTCGCCCGCGCGGCCTGAGGAACTGCCGCGTGAGCTCGAGCGTGCGTTGCACGGCGTCGCGTCGTGCGACGCCGTCGTCGTGTTCCGCTGCGGCGAAGACGTCGCGACCGCTTGCACCGGACCCGACGACGAATCCTCGACCGCCCCGATCCGTATCGGCTGCATCGCGAAGCTACTGACCGCGACGCTTGCCCGGCGCGCATTCGAGGCGGGCGCCCTCGCTCCGGATGACGACGCGGGCGAGGTGCTGCACGGGAGCGTGGCAAGCCGCCTGCTACGGGGGATCACCCTGCGGCACCTGCTCGATCACACGCACGGATTGGACGATTCGCGTGTGACGGCAGTGCCGCGCCACGCAGACGCGCGAATCGACGTCGGCGCGCTCGCGCGCGCGCTCCGCGCGGCCCCTGCGCTCGCGCCGCCCGGAGCGATCTACAGCTACGGAAGCGCCGGCGCGTGGCTCGTTGCGGCGTTGCTCGAGCGGTTGAGCGGTCGGCAGTACGCGGAGCAGGTGCGACGGGAGATCATTGCACCGCTCGAAATCCGCGAGCACGGCCTCGGCGTGCGTGTCCCGGTCTGTCCGGCCACGGGCGCGGCGTTCGCGCTCGAGCCGAAGGATCTGCTGCGATTCGTCGCTCACGCCGCGCTCGAGAATCCGAGCGCGTGGCCGGACGAAAATCACGCCGGCGCTTTTGGGACGGTGTCGCCGCTGCCCGGTTGGCACCCGCTCGAACGCGGCGTCCATCTCGGCTGGAAATTTCATGGCTGCGGCTGGTTCGGTCACCAATCGGTTTGGCCCGGCGCGTCCGTGCTCGTGCGGGCGCACCCGCGGCGCGCGCTCGCGTTCGTCGTGGCGTCGCGCGAGCACTCGGCGGCCGTCGTTGCGGCGCGCGTGCTTGGGTGCCATCTGCCGGAGCTATTCGACGTGCGAATCCCCGCGCGACCGAGCGCCGCGACCGCGGCCGAGCCGAGCGGGACGTTTGGTTCGGCCGCCTGGCGCGTCGCGATCCAGGGACGAAACGGTGGCCCCGTGCTGAGCGCGCGTCGGCCGAGTGAGCATCGCGTCCAACGTGCGCGCCTGCATCCGCTCGGCGGTGGAGTACTGGCGACGCGTCCGTCCCTCGCGTCGTTTCCTCACGTCGAGGTCGTGACGCCCGATTCCGAGGGCACCTACCTCTGGAACGGAAGATTCGTGCTGCGCAGGATCGAACGGCGGACCGAGTAGTCGCGCGGGACCTTCAGCGCGCGATTCTTCGGTAAGCGCTCAAGCCGACCATGAGGCCGACCGCGCCTTCTTGCGGCTCGGAAAAGAAGCCGAGCGACAGGTGTGGGATCGGCGAGCGCAACACGGGGCGATTCTCGTCGTCGAGCACGAAGTCGACGTGCAGTGCGCTTCGCCTGTGTTCGTGGCCCAACTTGCAGATCAATCGCTCGTCCGCTAGCCGCACGTCGACCGTGGCGGTGCCGGGCCCGATGTAGGTGCCGGTCAAGTCGCGGAGGTCGAACCCGAAGGGCTCCGAGTCGTGGCGCTCAGGGCGGCCCGCGATTTCGTTGCAAAGCGCCGTTAAGACGAAGTCGCGCAAGTACGGCACCATCGCGTTCAGTGCGACGGCAGCGCAGAGCTTCTTGTCGGCCGCGAACCGAAGCCCGACGCACTGGCCAGTTGAGATGCCGGTGTTGCCGCGAAAGCCGCCGCGAAGCTCGGCGGCGCCGAGCCCGAACGCGACCGGCAACAACTCGCGCAGCGGGCCGCCCGCGGTTTCCGGCAACCGCACGACACTGCGCTGGAGCTCCGCGACGCGCAGCGCCGTTTCGCCGACCGCCAGCAGATCGTCGATCGTGACCGGGCGGAGGGAGAACGCGGCCTGCCAGAACGGTGGAAGCGGATCCGTATCGTCGAGCGCGACGAATCGGCCCGTGCGCTCGTCGAAGCTATGCTTGCCCGCGCTGTCCGCAATCGGCGCGTCGTCGTAGCGCTCCGGCGCGCCGCCGACTCGCCGGACGATCTCCCCGAGCAGGACCGACTCGGTGTGCTCGTAGCTGAACACCGAGCCCGGCGCAAACAGCCGCGGCGTTCGATGCAAGTAGCGCACGAGGTCGTCCCAGGTGAACGCGCGCGTGCGCTCGTCGAAGAGGCTCGTGCCTCGATAGCCGCTCGTGTGCGAGAGGAGATGCTCGCAGCGCACGGCGCCGTGCGCGGACTCGCGCAGCTCCGGCAGGTATTCCGAGATCGGGTCGGTCAACTCGAGGAAGCCGCGGTGCGCGAGCTCGTGGGTCGTGATCGCAAGCGGCAGCTTGCTCGCGCAACCGAGCTCGTAGCGGCAGTCGATCGTCAGAGGTCGCCGCTGACCGACGAATCGAGTGCCGGCGACCGCACGCGTGCGGCGCCCGTCGATGCTGACGCCGAGCGCGATGCCCGGTACTTGGGTCTCTTCTCGAACTCTCGCGGCGAGTGAGTCGAGCCGAGCCTGCAGGCTCGCGGCGGCAACGTGCTCGTCCATGGCGCTCCCCGACATCCTGTCTCGAGCGCCACTAGAGCACGCGCGGCGCGGTGTGCGCACGGCCCGATTCCCGCTCGTTTCGCGAGAAACGATCGATGGGCGTACGCGACTCCATCGTTAGCATCGTTCGCACGGTGGAGCGGACAGACGGTCATCGAATCGATCGTGCGCCGGCGCTGTTTCGACCGGCAGCGGTCGCAGCCAGTCGCACGGACGCGTTGGGTCCGATCGTGCTCGCGCGGCCTGTCGCGCTCCGTGCGCTGACCGGGGTCGCTCTGCTGATCGTGGTGCTCGTAGCCGGTTTTTTCGGGCTCGGCACCTATACCGCGCACAGCACGCTGCGCGGCCGGCTGATCCCCGACCGCGGCGTGATCGACGTGCGCAGCCCGCAGCTCGGAACGATCCTCGAACAGCGCGTCGGCGAAGGCCAGCTCGTCGAGAGCGGCGACGTCTTGTTCATCGTCTCGAGCGAGCGCCACACGGCCGTGCTCGGGCCCGCGCAGAGCGCGATCGCCGAACAGCTCGAAGACCGGCGCCGCAGCCTCGCGGCGCAGATCGAGAACACTCGCGTGCTGCAACGGTTCGAACGACGATCGCTCGATGAATCGGCGACGGCGCTGCGCTCCGAGGCCGTCACGCTGGAGCAAACGCTCGCAGATCAGCGCGAGCGGGTGAGGCTGGCCGAGCAGACGGCGCAGCGTTACGAGCGCGTCCGCGCGCAGGGATATGTCGCCGAAGATCTATTGCTCGCGAAGCGGGTCGATCTGCTCGACCAGCGCGGGCGCCTGCAGAGCCTCGAGCGCGAGCGCAGCGGGATCGAGCGCCAGCTCACGGACGTCGCCTCGCGCTCGGACTCGCTCGAGCTGCGCTATCGAAACCAGATCGCCGATCTCGAGCGATCCATGACGGCCGCGGACCTCGACATCGCCGAAAACGAGGCGCGTCGCGAGATCGTGGTCACGGCCCCTGCGGGCGGGACGGCGACCGGGATCGCCGCAGTCGTCGGGCAGGCCGTCGACAGCTCGACGCCGCTCGCGTTCATCGTGCCGAACGACGCGCGATTGCGCGCGGAGCTCTATGCGCCAAGTCGCGCCGTCGGGTTCGTCGCGGTCGGCGAGGAAGTCTTGTTGCGTTACGAGCCGTATCCGTATCAGAAGTTCGGCCACTACCGCGGCGTGGTCGAGGCCGTCTCGCGCACGGCGGTCCCGCCGAGCGCGCGCACCGAGTCGCCGCCGGGTGGCGGGCCGGTCTACGAAGTCATCGTCGCGTTGCAGTCGCAGACGGTCACCGCCTACGGCGAGCGGCGCGAATTGCGCGCGGGCATGGCGGTGGAGGCGGATGTTCTGCTCGAGACTCGGCGGCTCTATGAATGGATACTCGAGCCGCTCTACTCTCTGCGCGGCCGGCTCCGCTGAGGCTAGGTCGCGGGCCGGCGCGCGATCAGCGCGATCGTCGCGCCGACGATCAGCGACGACACGAGCTCGAGCGCGAGCTGCTTCCCGACGAGCGAGTTCGGCCACGGCTGCTCGGCGAACCAGATGAGCCAAAGCGGCACCTGGCCGACGACCCAGCCGAGGAAGCCGAGCTTGAGCCCCTGGACGACGCGCGAGCCCGCGAACGACACGTTGAGGTAGATCCAGACGAGCCCGCCCACCCACGCGGCGTGCGCCACGGGCAGGAACGTGAACTGCCACGCGGGGTCTTGCCCGCCGCGCAGCAGCGTGCCGTAGTACGGCGCGTAGTCCGCGGCGAGCACGTAGCCGTGGACGGTGCCTGCGAGCACCTCCGCGACGAGCAAGCCTGCGAGCCCCGTTAGAAAGATCCGCGCCTTGGTCATGATCTCGTCCCCCCGGTCGATTTCGTGTTGTTGTTCAAGACCGCGCGAGACGGTAGCAACCCGCGGCGCCGCGGTCTAGGATCGCAATCCCCGCTGTAGCCATTATCGCCATAGCCTATGCCGAGCCCGCGTTTGGACCCGTACCTCGTCGACTCGCTGCTCCCCGATCTCACGGGGCACGACCGCCGGCCGTCGGCCTTCCTCGTCTATCTCTTCCTCTGGCACGCGGCCGGCGGCGCGCGCAAGAAGGGCGTCGCGTGCAGCTACCAGGAGATCGCGGCGCGCACGGGGCTCGCAAAACGCACCGTGCAGCTCGCGGTGCAGCACCTCGCGCGGCGCAAGCTGCTCGCCGTCGAGCAGGCG
>Ga0134079_10000354_pt1 | contig 12152 bp, 4 predicted proteins | sample 15_taG_2_FD_119770 | JGI IMG/M metagenome (GOLD analysis project Ga0134079, IMG submission 119770) | Grasslands soil microbial communities from the Angelo Coastal Reserve, California, USA - 15_D_Rain_40cm_2_09182015 | ecosystem: Environmental > Terrestrial > Soil > Grasslands ...
ACGTCGCGCTGCCCGACCTGGCGCGCGATGCCCAGAGCACCACGCCCAACGATCAGCTGCGGGGCCGGATCGGCGTCGGCTTCCGCCGCATTTCATTCTTCGTCGTGCCGTCGGCGTTCGCGTTCGTTGCCCTGGGCCCGGCCATCGTCGGTGCGCTGTTCCAGACGGGGCGGTTCGATGCCGATGACACCGTGCTGGTCGGCGGCGTGCTCGCCGCGTACGGCGTGGGTCTCCTGGGACAGGCGACCGTGAAACTGTTCGCGTCCGGGTTCTACGCGTTGCGAGACACGCGCACGCCGGTCCGGATCGCCGCGCTCTCGCTCGGCGTCTCGGCGGCGTTGTCGTGGGTCCTGATGCGGCGCCTGGGCCCCGCGGGGATCGCGCTCGGATCGTCACTGGGGTCGACGCTCAACGTCGTGTTGCATCTGCGCGATCTCGACCGGCGCATCGGGACGATCCTCGGCGTCCCCGATTGGCGCGCCTTTGGCGTGGTCGTGTTCGCGGGGCTGGCGGGCGCCGCGCTCGCGATGGCGGGTGCCGGTCTCAGCGCCGGGTGGCGCCCGATTCCGCACGGCCTTGCCGTGCTCGGTATGTTTGGGGTGACCTACGCAGCCCTGACGTTGGTGCTGCGCCACCCCGATGCGTTACGCTCATGGCAATCCCTGACCGGCTCGCGCGCCAACTAGCGGCACTCCCCGACCAGCCCGGCGTCTACCTCTGGAAGGACGCCGAGGGCGAGATCATGTACGTGGGCAAGGCGAAAAGCCTTCGCTCCCGCGTGCCGGGCTATCTCTCCGATGCCGAGCCGACCACGCCGGAGCGCGAAGCGCTGGCGCGCCAGATCGCGGATCTCGAGACGATCGTGGTGCCGAGCGAGGCGCAGGCGCTGCTGCTCGAGAATAATCTCATCAAGGAGCACCAGCCGCGATTCAACATCCGGCTGCGCGACGACAAGAGCTATCCGCAAATAGCCGTAACGTTGAGTGAACCGTTCCCGCGCGTGCTCGTCGTGCGCCGCGTGACGCTGCCGGGCGCGCGATACTTCGGGCCTTATACCGACGTCGCCACGTTGCGTCAGACGCTCAAGATCATCCGGCGCATCTTCACGGTGCGGTCGTGCCATTGGGACCTCCCCACGGAGGCTCCCGATCGCCCGTGCCTCGACTATCACATCGACCGCTGCCGGGCACCTTGCGTCGGCTACCAGAGCGCGGACGAGTACCGCCGCATGGTGGATGACGTCGTGCTCTTCCTGGAGGGCAAGACCCTCGACGTGCGCACGCGGTTGCGCGAGCGGATGCAGGGTGCGAGCAAGGCGACGGATTTCGAGCGCGCCGCGCAGCTGCGCGACGCCTTGAAATGGCTCGACCAGCTCGAGCAGCCGCAAACCGTGGAGGTCGTCGGCGGCGGGGACGCGGATGCCATCGGGTTGGCGCGTGACGGAGACGATGCGTGCGGCGTGATTCTGCGGATTCGGGACGGCCGCCTGATCGCACGCGAGCATCGGTTCCTGGAGCACGTGGAGCATGCGCCGGAGGACCAGGTGTTGAGCGCGTTCCTGGTGGGGTATTACTTGCCTCTCGATCAACGGGCCGCCCGCGTGGTGCTTCCATATTCTCCGGCGGATCCCGACGCGCTCGGCGAGCTGGCCAGCGGCGTGGATTTGGTGGTGCCGCAGCGGGGCGCCAACGCCAAGCTCGCAGAATTGGCGGACCAAAACGCACGGCACCTGCTCGACAGCTTCAAGATCGAAGCCTTCGATATCGACGAGCGCTCCGCCGACCCCGTCTTCGCCCTGGGGCGCGACCTGGGGCTCGCCGTCGTCCCGCGCGCGATGGTGTGCATCGACATTTCGACGAACCAGGGGCGCGACACGGTTGGCGCGCTGGTGTGGTTCGAGGGGGGACGTCCCCGCAAAGCCGAATACCGTCGCTACAAGATCAAGGGCGTGGCGCAGCAGGATGACTACGCCGCGGTGCATGAGGTCGTCACGCGCTTCCTGCGCCGGCGGGTCGATGAAGGAAAGTCATTGCCCGATTTGATCGTGATTGATGGCGGGAAAGGACAGCTGGGCGCCGCCGTCGACGCGGCCCGGGGCGTGCAGCTCGAGCGCGTGCCGATCGTGAGCCTGGCGAAACGTGATGAGGAGGTGTTCTTGCCCGCTCAGCCCGACCCCTTGCGACTGTCGCGTCGCAGCCCGTCGCTCAAACTGCTGCAGCGGGCTCGCGACGAGGCGCATCGCTTTGCTGTGGGGTACAGCCGCAAGCGCCGGTCGGCTCGCACGATCACGTCGGAGCTGCTGCGCATCCCCGGCGTCGGTCCGTCGCGGCGGCGGGCGCTGCTCGAACGTTTCGGCTCGCTTGCCGGTGTGAAGACCGCTACCCCGAAGGAGATCGCCGCGCTCCCCGGGTTCTCCACGCGACTCGCCGAGCGGATCCTCGACCGTCTCACCCAACGCGCATGACCCTTCCCTGGAGCCTCGAATGTTCTGCCTGCGTGCCGCTGCGCACCCGGTCCGCGGACGGATTGCCGGGCGTGTGCGAGTCGTGCGGTGCACCGTACCTGGTACGGTACGCCACGGCACCGCGCCCCGAGGCCAAGGCGCTGCTCGCCGGCAGGTCCTGGACGATGTGGCGCTATCGCGAATGGCTTCCGCTCCTCGCGGGTGAGAATCCCATCACCCTGGGTGAAGGGGGCACACCTCTGCTGAGCGTCCCACGACTTGGCTCGCGCAGTGGGTTTGCGAACCTGTGGATTAAGGAAGAAGGCACCAACCCGACGGGCTCGTTCAAGGCGCGGGGGCTCGCCGCCGCGGTCACGCGCGCCGTCCTCGCGGGGGCGAAGCAATTCGTCGTGCCGACCGCCGGAAACGCGGGCGTCGCGCTGGCGGCCTACGCCACGCGTGCCGGAGTGCCGGCTCGCGTCTATGCACCCGCCACGACTCCCGCGACCATCCTCGCGCAGATCCGTGCCTTCGGCGGTGACCTGGTGCTGCTCGACGGGCACATCGGCGACTGCGGTAAGGCGGCGCGAGCCTTCGCCGCCGAGACGGGCGCCGTCGACGTCTCGACGTTGCGGGAGCCCTATCGCATCGAGGGCAAGAAAACGTTGGGGCTCGAGTTGGCGGAGCAACTCGGTTGGACCCTCCCCGACGCGATTGTATACCCGACCGGCGGAGGCACCGGGTTGATCGGCATGTGGAAGGCATTCCAGGAGCTGCGCGCGAGCGGCTGGGTAACCGGGGCGGGCGCCCTGCCACGCATGTACAGCGTTCAAGCGACGGGGTGCGCCCCGGTGATTCGCGCCTTCGAAACCGGCGCTGAGCGCTGCACGCCTTGGCCCGAGCCGACAACCGTCGCCGCGGGGCTGCGCGTGCCAGGCCCCCTCGGCGATCGCCTCATGCTCCGAGCGCTGCGGGAAAGCGGCGGCGGCGCCGCGGCGGTGAGCGACGCGGCCCTGACGGCTGCCGCCGGGGAGATGCAGACAATGGAGGGCATCGATGCTGCCCCTGAGGGCGGGGCAGCGCTGGCGGGCGCCGTAGAGTTGTTGCGGCGCGGCCTTATCAAGGCCGAGGAACGAGTGGTCGTTTTCAATACTGGTGCCGGGTGGCTCTACCGGGCCTAACCCGTTTATATTTCGCCACTTCTCCCCATGCGCATCGCCATAATCGACCCGGCCGCCGGCATCAGCGGCGACATGACGCTGGGGGCGTTGCTGTCGCTGGGCGTGCCCGCGTCTTGGTTGGAGGAGCTCCCCGCGCGCCTTGGGTTAGCCAACGTCGGCGTCACGATTCGAGACGTGCGCCGGGCGGGCGTGGGGTGCAAGCAGGTCGAGTTCGCGATCCCCGAGCAGCCACACGGTCGCCACGTCGGCGAGTTGGTTCGGCTCGTCCAGGGTGCGTCGGTTTCCGACTGGGTGAAGGAGCGTGCGGTTCGCGCGTTCCGGCTCGTTGGCGAGGCCGAAGGCAGGGTTCACGGTGTTGCACCCGAAAAGGTTCACCTGCACGAAGTCGGGGCAGTAGACGCCGTACTCGACATCGTGGGCGCCATCGAAGGATTTGAACGACTCGGCGTCGACGCCGTGTATCACTGGCCCGTTGCGGTGGGGACAGGATGGGTGGACGCGGCGCACGGAAAGCTGCCGGTGCCCGCGCCCGCGACGGCGCTCTTGCTCGAGGGAATCGAGATCGCGACGGACGGTCCCGCCGTCGGCGAGGCGACGACGCCCACGGGGGCCGTGCTGTTGCGAGTTCTCTCGGCGGGTGCGCCGCCGGCGCAGTGGCGCATGGCGGGGAGCGGTTGGGGGGCAGGGCAGCGGGACCCCAAGCAGTACCCCAACGCGCTGCGCATTCTCGTAGCTGAGGAAGCGGCCGAAGCGGGACGGGTGGTCCTGCTCGCGACCGACGTCGACGACATGAGTCCCGAGTACGTGGAGCCGCTGCGCCAGGCGCTGCTCGCGGCCGGTGCGCTCGACGTGCAGACGTGGCCGGTGCAGATGAAAAAGGGGCGCCAGGGCTTCCGCGTGGAAGCGATGGCGCCGGAGCCGCTGGCGGATGCGGTGACCGCCGAATTGTTCCGCCACAGCACGACCGCGGGGGTGCGGCGCTGGGTGGCGGAGCGGGCGACGCTGCCGCGTCATCAAGTGACGGTACGGGTGGACGGCGTGGCCGTCCGGGTGAAGGTGTTGGAGCAGGCGGGCGGAGGTGGGGTACGGGTGAAGCCGGAGTACGAAGACGTACTGGCGGCGGCCCAGGCTCTGGGGAAGCCGCCGATCGACGTGGCGCGCGCCGTCGAGCGCGACGCCGCAGCCCTCGTGGCGAAAACCAAGGAGTGAATCGTGCGCAAGGTCCGCAGTGTCGTCTTCGGAGTTCTTGTGGCCGCCGTCGCGCTCGCCCCGCAGGCGATGGCGCAGCAACAGCCGAGCGCCAATAAGTGGGCGGTGCCTCGGTGCGATATCAAGCCGGGTCATTTCCTCGTGAACAGCGGCCTGCTGTATTTGAAGAGCGCCACTGAAACACGATTCGAGGAGCAGAAGCAGAAGGACCTGACCGCGGCTCGCGGCGTGCTGATGCAGGCGCTCTCGACGGGCGGTCAGGAAAAGAACCCAGGCGCGTGGTATTACTTGGCGCGCTACTACATCCTGACGCAGGACCTGACGGGCGCGGACTCCGCGTTCCGGCAGGCCGAAGCGCTGAAGCCGGACTGCGCCGACGACATCGGTATCTGGCGGCGGTTCGTGTGGATTGGCGTATTCAATTCGGGAATTGCCGCTTGGCAGGCGAACAACATTGACTCGGCGATTGCCAGCTTCCGGCGGGCCAACGCCATCTACCAGGGGGAACCCACGGGGTTCAAATACCTGGCCTCGTTGCTGTACCAAGGCGGGCAGCTCGACTCAGCCGTCGTCTACTTCCGGCGCGCCGCCGACATCGCGGCGAAAGACTCGAAGTACCTGCAGGATCGCCGCGACGCGCTGTTCAACATGGCGCGCATCGAGCACAGCCAAAAACACTGGGCCGAGGCGCAAGCGGCCTATAAAGAGTACTTGACGGTGGTCCCGAACGACCCGGAAGCGCTGGCGAGCCTCGCAAGCGTGCTGAGCCAGACTGGCCAGCGCGACAGTGCGTTCGCCATGTACCGTCGCATCATCGCGCAAGGCGACTCGGTGGGTGCGATGTCCATGTTCCGCGTCGGCGTCGAGATATTCCAGGCGGTGTCGGATGAACCCGATACCGGCAAGGCGGGGGGCGACTGTCGCACCCAGGCCAGGACCAATCGGCTCACGCCGGTGCGCATCAAGGCCCGCTGTGATTCCGTCACCAAGGGCATCATGCAGGACTACGAGACGGCGGCCGGCGTGACGTATCGCCTGGCGGCCCAGGCCTTCGAGGCGGGCCTCAAGGTGAACCCGTACTATCGCGATGGTCTGTACAACCTGATGAACGCGTACCTGCAGCTGAACGACTCGGTCCACGTAGTTCCAGTGGCGCAGCGGCTCGTCAGCGTAGATCCGATGAACCGGATGTCGCTGCGCCTGCTGGCGTTCGCGCACCAGCGGGTCGGGCGCGTGGACTCGACGTTGCACTACCTGCGGCTGGCCGACTCGACGCTCGCGGCCGATGTCACCGTCAGCGAGTTCGATCCCCAAGATTCGACGGCGCGCATGAAGGGGCTCGTGACCAACCTGCGCTCCAACGCGGGACAGCCGTTCAAGTTGGTGTTCGAATTCCTCAATGCGCAGGGCGTGACCCTCGCAACGCAGTCCACTGATGTCCCGGCGCTGCCGCCGCAGGGGACGCACCTCTTCGAGATTACGGCGGCGGCGAAGGGCGTCGTCGCCTGGCGGTATCACAAGGAGTAAGGCCGATTGACATGGGGCGGGATGTGGCGACACATTCCGCCCAGTTCGCGGGCGTAATTCAGGGGTAGAATGCCAGCTTCCCAAGCTGGACGTCACGGGTTCGAATCCCGTCGCCCGCTCTGGAACGAAAATTGAGTAGGACGGGGACCGGGCAGCCATGTCCGGTCCTCTTTTTCTTCGAAGGAGCCTAGAATGCGCTCTCTTTTCGCCGCCACCACCCTCGCCATCGGGAGTCTCGTCGTGTCCGGGCCGACACCGCTGCGTGTCCTCCGGGTCACACCGGCAGGGAGCGCGCCCGCGACAACCGCCGTCACAGTGACGTTCGATCGGCCGGTGGCTGGATCGCTCGACGCGAGTGTCGATCCGCGCCGGATCTTCACCATCACCCCGGCGGTGCAGGGCCGGCCGGAGTGGCGCGACCCGATCACGCTGCGGTTCACGCCCGCGGCTCCGCTCAGTCCCGCCACTGAGTATGCGGTCACGGTGTCCAACGATTTCACCGCGATGGATGGTGGCCGCCTCGCAGCACCCTACCGCTTCACGTTCCGCGTGCATGGCGCGGTGGCCCTCACGGGTGCCCCCGCCGGTCCCGATGTGGCGGCCCAGTTCCTCAAACCGGATGCCCAGTTCGAGATTGTCTGGAGCAACCCCGTCGATCTCGCCGAGGTCAGCAAGCGCGTCTATATCGAGCTGGAGCGTGACTGTTCCGCCGGTCCCGTCGTGCGCCTCAAGGCGGCATCCCAGCGGCCCATCAACGACCAGGACTCCTGGCGGTCTCGCGAGGCCGGCGGCTGGCAACGCGACCGCTCGACGGACGCCCTGCGGCGGGTCGTACGGCTGGTCCCCGCGGCACCGCTGCCGAAGGCCTGCCACGGTTCGCTGGTCGTCCCTACGGAGCTCGATCCGGAAGCGACCAGCCCTTATGCACGCTGGCGGTTCCAGACGTACGGACCCCTGCAACTGCTTGCGGCGACGTGCGCCTCGAGTCCGTCGCTCTGTCCGACGGGCTTCACGCGGGTCGAGTTCTCCACGCCCGTGCGGGGCGGCGAGGTCCTGCGGGGCGTTCATCTTCTGCCGCGCATCCCGTTCGCGGTGGAGGACACGACCCAGGAACAAGCCGTCTGGATTCTCGAGGCATCGCTCAAGCCGCGCACCGGGTACGCAGTCGTCGTGGACACTGTGCTGCGGGACGTGTTTGGCCAGCGGCTCGTCGGCAATCCCGTCAAAGCATTCGCAACAACGGGGTATGCACCCTCCGTGACATACGACTACGGCATGACTCTGGTGGAGCGCGAGGGATACCGGACGATCCCCGTCCGCCATACGAACGTCGACACGCTGCTCGTGACGACGGCCCCCGTCCCCGAAGCGCTCGAGGCGTTGGTGTTGCGCGCGCCCCCGTGGGGGTTGGGGGATGTCTGGAATCGCCTCGCGCCTCAGGCATCCACACGCCCCCTGGCGGTCGAATCACGCCGCGACGTGCCGCTCGTGAGCGTCGTCCGGGCGCCCGTCTACGACGCGCGCCCCGGCTCGCCGGCGCTCACCGCCGTGCGCGTAACGTATCCCGGGAGTGACACCGTATCACGGTACAACCGTGGCAGCCCGGTCGCGCTGTTGCAGGTGACGGATCTGGGCATTGCCGCGCGCGTGGGTGAAGAGGAAGCCATCGTCTGGGTCACCGGGGTGAAGGACGGACGCCCGAAACCCGGAGTGAGCGTCGAACTGCGCAACCCCGCCGGCGGCGTGCGGGCGCAAGGGACCACCAACGCCCAGGGGCTCGTGCGTTTCCCGCACCTCAGCGCCGACACCAGTGCGGCCGAGGACCGGGGGTTCGTCGGCTACGTATCCGCCCGCCTCGATCTCGACCGGGCCGTCGTACCGATCAACAGCTGGGGCGGCGATCTTGCCCCCTGGCAGTTCAACGTCGGCTCGGCGTGGGGTGTATCGCGCCTCCCGATTGCCGGCGCGGTATTCACGGAACGCGGCATCTACCGGCCCGGGGAGCGGGTGTATGCCAAGGCGATCGTCCGAACCGGCTCACTCGGCTCCCTGCGTGTCCCTACCGCGTCCGATTCGCTCCGCTGGGTCTTTTCGGACCGCGAGGGCGGGATCATCCGCGACTCGATCGTGACGCTATCCACGTTCGGAACAGCGGCGCAGACGCTGACCCTGGGCAACGATCTCCCGCTCGGCACCTACAACATCTCAGTACAGCTGAAACGCGGCACGTGGGAGGACATCGCCACCACGACGTATCGTGTGGCGGAGTACCGCCCGCCCGAGTTTCTCGTGTCCGTGGCCGCCGATTCGGTACCGCGCTTCAACGGCGATTCCCTGCATGCGACCGTCGAGGCGCGTTACCTCTTCGGCGCACCGATGGCCCGTGCCGCGATCAGCTGGATGTTGCAGCTGACCCCGGGTTCGGCGTACGCGCTGAACCTCCCTGGACTCGACCGCTACTACCTCGGCGAAACCGGTTGGTGGTGGGAGGACTGGGAGGGAGACAACGCGAGACGCGAGGTCCGCACCGCCATGACGGGAGTCGATACGCTCGACGGCGCCGGACGCCTCGCGCTACGCGTTCCGGTGACGGCGGTCGAGGGCCGGCCGGCGAACGCCCGGCTGCAGGCCACGATTACGGACGTGAATCGCCAGACCGTCTCCGCGTCCGCCACGGTGCTGGTACATCCCGCTTCCTTCTATATCGCCGCGCGGCCGCTCGGTAACGACTACTTCTGGAAGGCCGGCACGCCGCAGGAGGTTGCGGTACTCGCTGCGCGACCCGATGGCCGGCATGTCAGCGGGACACGTATTCAGGGAACGATCGTTCGGCGGGAGTGGCATCGCGTGCAGCGCGCCCGCGACGGCGTCGAGGAGCAGGTGGGGGAGTGGGTGGCGGATACGGTGGGTCGGTGTGCTCTGGTCACGGCGGACGCGCCCGTAACCTGCCGGTTCACGCCGGCGGCGGGCGGTACCTACATCGTCTCATTCCGGGCCAGCGACGAGCTGGGCCGCGTGGTGTCCACCAGCTTCTATCGGTGGGCGACGGGGAAGGACTGGATTCCCTGGAACGACGAGAGCCAGTTCAAGATGGACCTCGTGCCGGACAAGACGCGCTACGCCGTCGGTGACACGGCGACGATCCTGGTCGCCTCACCGTTCACGGACGCCGAGGCGTGGATCACCGTGGAGCGCGAAGGTCTGATCGAGCAGCGCCGCCTGCGCCTCACCGGTGGCGCGACGCCGCTCAAGTTCCGGATCACGGAGGCCTACGCGCCCAACGCCTTCGTGTCCATCGTGCTCGTGCGCGGTCGCAGCGCGCCGCCGGGCGGGATCGCCGATCCGGGGCGGCCGACGCTGCGCGTGGGTTACGTCGAGCTGCGCGTGACGCCCGAGGTCAAACGCCTCACGGTGGACGTCAAGCCGGCCGCCGCTGAGTTCCGGCCCGGCGACTCCGCGCGCGTGCAGATTCGGGTGCGCGACAACGGTGGGCGTGGCCGGCGCAGTGAAGTCACGCTTTGGGCGGTGGATGAGGGGGTGTTGTCGCTGACCGGCTATCAGACGCCCGATCCGCTCGATCTCCTGTACCAGCGCCGCGGTGTCAGTCTCCGCCTGGCAAGCAACCTCGTCTCGGTCGCGCCGCAGATGTTGGCGCTGGAAGGCACTTCGACCAAGGGCGAGCAGCAACCCGGCGGCGGGGGTGGACTCGCGGGGGGGGATGTCCTACGGTCGCGGTTCGCCGCCACGGCCTTCTTTCTCGGCGCCGTCGAAACTGATTCCGCTGGTGACGTGGTCGCCAGCGCGAAACTCCCCGACAATCTCACGACATTCCGCGTGATGGCCGTGGCCGTGACGGCCGGTGATCGCTACGGACACGGTGAGTCGCCGCTGCTCGTGACCAGACCGCTGCTGGCGCGACCGGCGCTGCCACGCTTTCTGCGAAACGGCGACGCGTTCACCGCCGGCGTGGTCGTGAATCAACGCGCGGGTGGCACACCAACGGTGACGGTGCGCGCCGACGCGGGCGGCGTGGTCCGGGATGGGGCAGCGACGCGCACGGTGACTCTGGCCCCGGGGCGGGGGAGCGAGGTGCGGTTTGCGTTCCGCGACACGACCGCCGACTCGACGTCATTCCGGTTCGACGTGGCTGCCCGCGAGGATTCCGACGCCGTCCTCGTGCGCCTGCCGGGCCGTCCTGTGTTCACGCCGCGTGCCTTCACCGTGACCGGCAGCGTCACCGATACGGCCACGGTCGTGATCACGTTGCCCGAACCGGCGGACGCGCAGCGCGCGCGCCTCGAGGTGGGCATTGGGACCACGCCACTGGCGACTCTGACCGGCACCTATCGCTGGTTGGCCGTCTATCCGTTCGACTGTTCAGAGCAGATGGCCAGCGAGCTCTTACCGCTGATCGCGCTGCATGCGGCAGAGGTGGCAGGCAACATGGAGTTGTCGGGCCTGCCCCGGGCACGCGCGCGCCAGGAGATCGAGGAAGGAGTGGCCGTCGTCAGCGCCCGGCAGCGCGCCGACGGCGGCATAGGGCTGTGGTCCGCCGACGATTGGACCACGCCCTGGCTCAGCGCGTATGTGGGTGAAGCGTTGCTCGCAGCCAAGGAAGCCGGCGTTCCGGTTCGCGATTCCGTGCTCGCCCATCTGGGCAATTACCTCTATCGCGCCGCCCATGCGCAGCAGACGATCCAGGCGCCGATCGCCACATGGTATTCCGACCTGCGCGTGCGACTCAGCGAGCAGGTCGCCGCGGCCGATTACCTGAGCCGCGCGGGCCGGCCGGACCAGCCCACCGAAAACGAGCTGTTTCGCAGCGCGGCGCAGCTTGCCTGGGAGGACCGCCTGCGGCTCGCGCGGATGATGGCCCGGCGGGGCGCGACGGCCGCCGCGCGACAGCTGATCACGCCGATCTGGGCATCGGTGACGGTCGAGGGGCGCCGCGCGGTGCTGCCGGATTCGGCGCGGCGCGACGCGTGGTTCTATTTCCCGTCCACCCAGCGGCCCGTCGCCCGACTGTTGTCGGCGACGCTCGCCGTGGATTCGAACAACGCGCTGATCGGACCCCTCGTCGAAACGCTCGTAGAGCAGAGCCGGGGGCGAGGGGGCTGGGGCGACTGGAACACGCAGGACTACGGCGCCGCGGCCGCGGCGCTCGCCGACTTCACCGCCCGCCAGACGCGCGCGGTACGACGCGGATATGAAGTGCGGGCCGGCAACCAGGTCGTGTTCCGCTCGACCGGCGACGAGGTGGTGCGCGAAGTGACGCGGCCGCTGACGGGCATGGTGTCGAACGACTCGGCCGGTGGACAACGCGTGACGTTGACCGTCCGCGCCACGGGGGGGCGCGGCCCGGCCGGTGGATCGCCGCTGTTTTTCTACGCCACCGTGCACGAGGTGCCGCGGCAACGCCCCGTTACCCCGGACCAACAGGGGATCCAGGTGGAGCGGTGGTATGAGGACTACGCCACGGGGAAGCCGATCATCAGCGTGCCTGAAGGAGCGCTGGTGCGCGTGCGCCTGCGGATTACGGTGCCCGCCGACCGGCAGTTCGTTGCGCTGACCGACCCGCTCCCCGCGGGGCTCGAGGCCGTTGACCTGAGTCTGCGGACGAGCGGCCAACTGCCCGGACCAGGCTCCCCGCACCCTGAGAACATGAGTTCCGAGGAGGGCGGCGACGAACGCGAAGACGCCGAAGCCGCCGCAGCCGGTGAATACGCGTACGACTGGTACTACGGCAGCTGGGACGCGGGGTGGTGGTCGCCGTTCGATCACAAGGAGCTGCG
>Ga0134079_10000355_pt1 | contig 12149 bp, 13 predicted proteins | sample 15_taG_2_FD_119770 | JGI IMG/M metagenome (GOLD analysis project Ga0134079, IMG submission 119770) | Grasslands soil microbial communities from the Angelo Coastal Reserve, California, USA - 15_D_Rain_40cm_2_09182015 | ecosystem: Environmental > Terrestrial > Soil > Grasslands ...
CTTTCGCGCGGGAGGACTCTTGCTGGCTGGGACGGATCCCACGGGCGGCGGCGGTGTGATCCCCGGCTACTCTGACCAACGGCAGGCCGAGCTCCTTGTGGAGAGCGGGCTGACGCCGGTCGAGGCGATCAAGGTCTGCACGCTGAACGGGGCGACGTACCTCGGCCGGGCGGATCGCATCGGTTCTATTGCGGTGGGCAAGCAGGCGGATCTCGTCGTGATCGACGGCAATCCCGCGGCCACAATCGCCGACATCCGGCACGTCACGCTGGTGTTCAAACAAGGCGTCGGCTATAACCCCGCCAAGTTGATCGAGTCGGTGAAGGGGAAGGTGGGGCTGTTCTAAAGAACGTGCGGACTCAAAGAGTACGCGCGATCGTCGTCGACTTTGGTGGCGTGCTGATCGACTGGAATCCGCGTTACCTCTATCGCAAGCTCTTTCCCGGCAACGACACGGCGATGGAGAGCTTCCTCGCCGAGATCGGCTTTACGGAATGGAATCAGCAGCAGGATGCCGGCCGCGCCTTCTCGCTCGCCGTCACCGAGCTCGTGAAACGGTTCCCTTCCTACGCCGATCTCATCCAGGCATATGACGAGCGATGGGAGGAATCCATCGCCGGACCGCTGCAAGGGACGGTCGACCTGCTGCTGCCGCTGCAGCAAGCCGGATTGGAACTGCACGGGCTGAGCAATTGGTCCAGCGAGAAATTCGCCGCGGTGCGTACCAAGTACGCCTTCTTTCAGCTGTTCGCGACGATCCTGCTGTCCGGCGATGTCAAACTGATCAAGCCGGACCCCAGGATCTTCGAGGCGTTGCTCGAGCGGATCGGCCGATCGGCCGGCGAGTGCTTATTCATTGATGATTCAGAGGAGAACATCTCCACAGCCAGGTCGTTGGGATTCGAGACGATTCGATTCGAGTCGCCAGATCAATTGCGCAGAGAATTGCAACACCGTGGGCTACTGCCGCGTTGAGCCGTAACGCGAGGGCCGCGCGGGGAAAAGCCAAATCACACACCAGGAGATGCGATGAACACACGGCTCATATACCTGACAATCGCCATGCTCGGCTCGACCGCCGCTCCGTCATCGCACGATGTCCCGTCGCCCCGGCGCGCGTTACCGGTGCGGGCCGCGACGCCACCGTGCGGTCCCGGCGTTGACATCAAGAACACGGCAGCAGAGTCGCGCTGCTTCGAGCTCCGCACGTACACGGTGCGAGCAGGCAGCTCGGCCGACGTGCTGCACGCCCGTTTTCGAGACCATACGATCGCGCTGTTCCAAAAACACGGAATGACCGTCATCGGATTCTGGCAGCCCGTCGCCCGGCTCGATCAACTCGTGTACATCCTCGCCTACCGCGATGCGGCGGCCAGGGATTCGGCATGGACCGCGTTCAACGCGGATCCGGAGTGGGTGAAAACACGCACCGACATGCAGGTGAGCCTTGACGTCGAGAACACGTTCATGGTGGCGACCAACTATAGCCCTCTGAAATGATCAGGGGTTGACGTTCAGCGCTTCAGAATGCGGATCGCGAGGTGCGCCGCATTCCTGGCATTGTCGATGCCGACCGTCGCGACCGGTACGCCGGGCGGCACCTGCACGGTCGCGAGCAGCGCATCGAGACCGTTGACGCCTTGGAGGCACCAGTCATCGCCACCGCACTCAGCCTGCGACTCCGTCCTGGCGCGGCTGGCGCCGGGACCAGAGGCGGCCGAAATTCGTGAGACCGTGCGCATCCAGGCGTCGGGGAGCGTCGAGGGGATGCGACCACTTCCCGACATTCCGATCGCGGTCATCACGAGCATGAAGTCGGACGAGACGTCGCGGTATGTGAACGGAACGGCGCGCGGGCACGAGGTCTGGCGCAGCCTGCACGACGAATGGTTTCGACGCTCACGCAACGGCATTCACACTGTCACGACGCGGAGCGGTCACGGCATCCAGGCCGATGAGCCGGGACTGGTGATGCAGGCGATCCGTTTCGTGCTCGATCGAGTCCAACCTTAAGGAGGCGTCTGTGTGGACTGGTGTCGTCTTGCTCTGTGCCATCCTGCCATCCACCGCGCTGGCGCAGACACGCGCGCTGACCGCCGACGACTACGCGCGCGCCGAGCGCTTCCTTGCGCCCGCGACATTTCGTCTGATCAGCGGGGTCCTCAACCGGCCGACATGGCTTGCGGATGGGCGAGTCTGGTACAGCGTCTCGACCGCAACCGGTTCGCAATTCGTCGTTGTCGATCCGCGGAAGAAGACCCGCACCGTGGCGTTCGATCACGCACGACTCGCCTCGGCCCTGTCGACCGCACTCGGCCGGCGCGTCGCAGGCGACAGCCTGCCCCTGCTCTCCCTCGATCTCTCGGCGGACGGCAAGCAGCTGTCCTCCGCGGTCAGAGCGGATTCAGGATCCGCCGACGTCACTTGCGATCTCATCGCGTATCGCTGCACCGCCCAGAAGAGCACGCGGCGCGCGCCGCCCGCGAACTCCATCGCCTCGCCTGATAGCACGCGCGCGGTGTTCATTCGGAACAACAACCTCTGGATGATGGATCTCACGAGCGGCGCCGAAACGGCGGTGACGACGGACGGCGTCGCGGATTTCGGCTACGCCACGAATAACGCCGGCTGGGTGAAGAGCGACGCGCCGGTCGTGACCTGGTCTCCCGATTCCAGGAAGATCGCCACGTTCCAGCACGACGGGCGGGGCGTGAGCATGATGTATCTCGTCCGCACGCAGGTCGGCGCGCCGGCGCTGGAAGCGTGGCGCTATCCGCTGCCGGGCGACAGCGTGATCTTCCGGATTCAGCGCGTCGTGATCGACGTGTCCGGTGCGGCGCCGCAGGTGGTGCGGCTCCAGATGCCGCCGGATGCCCATCGCTCGATGGTGAGCGACCACGTCGCATGTGGTCCCAGACTCTGCGACCTGCTCTGGTATCCCGACGGCTCGTCCATCGCGTTCGTCTCGAGCTCGCGCGATCACAAGCACGCGTGGGTGCGCGTCGCGGACGTGCGCACGGGCGCCGTGCGCACGCTGTTCGAGGAGCGCGCCGAGACGCAGGTGGGCGATGTGGGCGTCGCGCAGAACTGGCGCGTGCTGCCGCGCACGAACGAGCTGATCTGGTGGTCGGAGCGCGACGGCTGGATTCACCTGTATCTGTACGATCTCACCACGGGGAAGCTCAAGAACAAAATCACGAGCGCCGACGGCAACGTCGAGTCGATTGTCTCCGTCGATGACAAGTCGCGGATGATCTATTTCACCGGCCAGGGAATCGAACGGGGCCGCGATCCCTATTACCGCTTCCTCTATCGCATCGGCTTTGACGGAAAAGGCCAGACGTTGCTCACACCCGAAGACGCCGACCATCAGATCTCGATGTCACCCGACGGGGCGTCGTTCATCGACGCGTCCTCGACGCCGGTCACGCCGCCCGTCTTCGTGCTGCGCGACAAGAGCGGCCGTGTGGTGTTGTCGCTCGAGAAGGCCGACATCTCGCGGCTCGTCGCCGCGGGCTGGCACCCGCCGACACAGGTCACGGTGAAGGCGCGCGACGGCAAGACGGACCTCTACGGTCTGATGTTCACACCGTCGCAGATCGACTCGAGCCGCAAGTATCCCCTCGTGGACTACGTCTATCCCATGCCGAGCGGGAGTGTGGGCTCGCGCACCTTCCAGCCGTCGCGGGGCGATCACCAGGCGCTCGCGGAGCTGGGGTTCGTGGTCATCGCCGTGGACGGGATGGGCACGCGCGGCGGCGGCCCGAAGACGTTCCGGGACGCGGCGTACGGGAAAATGGCAGAGAACACGATCCCCGATCAGGTCGCGGCAATCACGCAGCTCGGTTCGCGCTATTCGTGGATCGACACCGCGCGCGTCGGGATCTGGGGGCATTCGGGCGGCGGGTTCGCGACGGCGGCTGCGATGTTCAACTTTCCCGACGTGTTCAAGGTCGGCATCTCGGAGTCCGGCAACCACGACAATCGCAACTACGAGGACGACTGGGGCGAGCGGTATCAGGGCCTCCTGGCCAAAAGCGGCAATGGCGACAACTACGCCGCGCAGGCCAACGAGATGCACGCGGCGAATCTGAAGGGCAAGCTCTTGCTCGCGCATGGCGGCATGGACGACAACGTGCCGCCGTACAACACCTATCTCGTGGTGGATGCGTTGATCAAGGCGAACAAGGATTTCGACTTGATCATTCTGCCGAACGCGCGGCACGGCTACGCGCGCGACGGGCAGTACATGATGCGGCGGCGCTGGGACTATTTCGTGCGCAATCTGATGGGCGCCGAGCCGCCCAAGGAGTATGAGATCGGGAAGCGGAGCGCGCTGCCTTAGAAGCAGATTCCCTCGCATCGAGCACCCGCGCTAAAGATCACAATGACGGCAGAGAGTCGGCGTGCTAGCATTCCCTTTGTGGACAGTCTGGTGCAGAACCGCTACTGGTTCGCTGCCTTCCTCGCCCTTGTGCTCGGCTGCGATGCGACTTCGCCCGGCTCTGGCCCGCCTCTGGTCTTCGCCCAACTGGACGCAGGCGCGAGCGCAACATGTGGCGTGACGGTAGATGGCGCCGGCTATTGTTGGGGCGATGCCTGGACGAGTGGGGGCGGCGGGACCAGTAAACCGGTCATCGCCCCGCGGAGGATCGCGCAGGATCACCAGTGGCTGATGATCGAGGTGGGCCGGGCGCTCGCGTGCGGACTCACCGTTGCGCATGAGACTCTGTGTTGGGCGACCGGATTTCCTTTCGACTCGGCTCCAAAGCGGGTCAAGGGCGATCCGGGGTTCGTGACGATCAGCGTAGGCGACAACCATGCCTGCGGGCTGACGGCGACGGGCGGCGCTTGGTGCTGGGGCGACAACTTTCGCGGCGAGCTGGGCCTCGCATACCCCGACTATCTCACTGCCCCTCGCGACTCCGCCGTCCAGCCGGCCGGCGGGCAGAGCTATGTTGCGTTGCGCGCGGGACCGGAGTCGACCTGCGGTTTGGTTGCCAACGGTGATCTGTTTTGCTGGGGCGGAAGCGAGGTCGAGGGCGACGGGTTCACTCCCCATCTGGTGCAGGCCGGATTCGGCTTCACGACCCTGAGCTTCGGCGGCAACATCGCCGGCCGAGGTCGGGCCTGCGCGATCGCGGCCGACTCGCTCTCCTGCTTCGGCTACGAGGTCCACAGCGCACTCGCTCAGCCGATCCCGACCACCGTGACACTCCCCGCTGGCGCTGCACCCTCTCAGGCCACTGTGGGGGGGATTTTCGAACCGCTCGTCGGACTGCCCTACGTCTACGCGCTGCACGAGTGCGGAGTGAGCACGACCGGAGCGGCCTTCTGCTGGGGCACCAACGACTACGGCCAATTGGGTGATTCAACAACTGTCGACCGGGCGACACCGTCCATGGTCGCCGGGCTGCCGGTCGTTGCGGCCGTGACAGCCGGCGGCGTTCATACCTGCGCCCTCACCCGCGATGGCACGGCCTATTGCTGGGGCTGGAATGGTCGCGGGCAGCTCGGGATCGGGAGCAGTCAGGATCACGTCACTACGCCGATGGAAGTCGTCTCGCCGCGGTAGAGACTCTCCGCTCGACCTCGTTCAGCGCTTGAGAATGCGAATCGCGAGGTGGGCGGCGTTCTTCGCGTTATCGATGCCCACGGTGGCCACAGGGACGCCGGGCGGCACCTGCACCGTCGCGAGCAGCGCATCGAGACCGTTGAGAGGCCCGACCGCGAACGGTACACCGATCACCGGCAGGTCCGTGAGCGAAGCGCAAAATCCTGGTAAGGCCGCGGACAGCCCAGCGCCGGCGATGACGACCTTGAATCCCTGACCCCTGGCACCTGACACCAGCTTTGACGTCTGCTCCGGCTGGCGATGGGCCGACGACGCGTAAAACTCATACGACACGCCGGCCTTGTTCAGGATCTCGAAGGCCGGCTCGATGCGCGGTTTGTCGGACTCGGAGCCGACGAGAATCAGGACGTCAGGCATGTCAGGCGGCGTCTTCGAGGATCGTGTAGTCCTGCTTGCGCTTCTTGGGCGTGTAGCCGGCGTCGGCAATCAAGCGCTGCATCTCACTCAGATTGGTGCGATACGTCGTGCCGGCGGCAGAGACGACGTTCTCCTCCATCATCAGCGAGCCGAAATCGTTCGCGCCGAAGCGCAGCGCCACCTGCCCCACCTTCATTCCCATCGTCACCCAGGACGCCTGGATGTTCGGCACATCCTCCAGCACGATGCGCGCGATTGCCTGTGTCTTGAGATAGGTGACCGCGTCGGTCTTGGGCAGATGCGCGAGCTCGGAGTTCTCCGGCTGCAGCGGCCAGCAGATGAACGCGGTGAAGCCGCGCGTCTTGCGCTGGACCTCGCGCACGCGAAACAGGTGCTCGATGCGGTCGGCGTTCGATTCGCCGAGGCCGTACATCATCGTCACCGAGGTGCGGAGCCCGAGTCGGTGTGCGACTTCCATGACCTCGAGCCAGCGGTCGGCGCCGGCCTTTTTCTTCGCGACCTGATCACGGATGCTCTGGACCAGGATTTCGCCGCCGCCGCCCGGAATCGAATCGAGGCCCGCGGCCATCAGCTCCTTGATCACGTCCTCGATCGTCATGCCGAACCGCCCGGCAAAGAAATCGACCTCGCTGGGCGAGAAGCCGTGGATGTGAATCGGATGATGGCGCTTGATGTAGCGCAGCAGGTCGAGATACCACTCGAATGGGATGTAGGGGTTGTGCCCGCCCTGCATCAGGATCTGCACGCCGCCGATCGCCTTCAGCTCGTCGATCTTGCGGCCGATTTCTTCGAACGAGAGGAGATAGCCTTCCGCGTGCTTGGGCCGCCGGTAGAACGCGCAGAATTTGCAGTCGGCGACGCAGACGTTCGTGTAGTTGATGTTCCGGTCGATGATGTACGTGACGACGTTCTCGGGATGGAGCTTCCAGCGGACGTCATCCGCCATGCGACCGAGCTCGAGCAGGGGAGCGTGCTCGTAGAGCTCGAGGTACGAGCGGAAGTCGGGACTCGTGCGGTCGACCATCAGGCCACCTGCAGGAATTGCGGCACGCCGGCGCGGCGCAGGAAGTCGCTCAATGCGGCGCGGTGCGTGTCCGTGAAGGCGTAATCGAGGCCGCTCAAGTACTCGAGACAAGTCTCCCGAGGCACGTCGCACGAGATGGCAGCAGCACTCGCCAGATCGGCGAGATGACCGAGGCCCCAGGCTCGCGACGCGAGGAGCGAGTCGTGAGCGGAAGCAATGTCAGAGCCGCGAGCCGAACGCCGCGCTGCCCATACCGCGAACACGAACGGCTTTCCCGTCCAGCGCTTCCACTCTTCGCCGAGATCGTAACGGTGCGCGTACGTGCCCGCGGCCGCCAACTTGAGCGCGGGATCGCCGATCACCAGAACCGCCTCGTGCGGCAGCGCTCCCAGCGTTGCCAGGTCCTGCGCTTCGGCGCGGGCCTCCGCGAACTTCGGCTTGATATGCCACACATCCCGGCAGAGCAGCTCGAGGAGTGCGACAGACGTGCGGGAGGATGCGGACAGCAGCACGGTCCGACCGTCCAACTGTCCGACCGTCCGACGACTGAACAACGCGACACTCCGAACCGGCCCGTCACAGGAGATGGCGAGATCGGGCAGGAGCAGGAGCTCTCTGGCGTGGCGGGCATACTCGATCGCGCTGATCACGCTGACATCGAGCTCGCCCGCCACGAGGAGATCGTTCAACTCGGCCGGCGTGCCCGTCACGAGCTGCCCGTCCTGCGGCAGCGTCACGATGCCGCGGTCGATGGCGCCATAGACCGGCGCGCAGTTGATGTATCCGATGCGGCCGATTCTCATTCGGCACCATCCACAGCCGTAGCGACCGGTTGTTTGCGGCGAGCCGAGGCCGTGTTACGATGCTCGATCTGGAACAACGCGCCCTGCGGCGCCGGTCCTTCGGAGGGCACCCGGGCCTGCACCTTCGGCTCGTAGCCTTCGAACGTCCGGACGGTCCGATAGAGCGAGTCGCGCTCGACCGGCTCCTGCCCCGCCCCCCGGATCAACGTCACGATCTCGTCGTACGACAGCCACATGGGCGTCGGCGCCCCGGCTTCGTGATAGACGCGCTCGAACACGACGGTGCCCTCGAGATCGTCGCAGCCAAATCCCAAGGCAATCTGAGAGATAAACGGCGTCACCATGGGCCAGTGCGTCTTCACGTGGGGGATGTTGTCGAGCAGCAGCCGCCCCACCGCGATGTTCTTGAGATCGTCGAACCCCGTTGTCGCTGTTCCCGTGCGGCCGAGGGTTTCGCCGAGCTCGTTGTGGTCGGGGTGATAGGCGAGTGGGATGTAGGTGAGGAAGCCGCCGGTCTCGTCCTGCAGCGCGCGCAGCGCGAGCAGATGGTCGACGCGATCCTCCATCGTCTCGACGTGGCCGTACAACATGGTGCAGTTCGACGGCATGCCGAGCTGGTGGGCTTCGCGGTGGACGGCGAGCCATTCGTCTCCCGAGAGCTTGCGGTCGGCGATCGTCGCGCGCGCGGCCGGAGAGAAGACCTCGGCGCCGCCGCCCGGGAGCGTGCTCACGCCCGATTCCTTCATCGCGAGCAGGACATCGCGTGTGGACAGTCCTTCGATGCGCGCGAGGTGCGCAACCTCGACCGCGGTGAGCGCCTTGATCATGACCTGCGGGTGACGCGCCTTGAGGCCGCGAAACATGTCCGTGTAATACGACAGCCTCAGCTTGGGGTGCAGTCCGCCGACGATATGGAACTCGCGCGTCGGATTGCTCTTCGCGGCGTCGGCCTCGGCGAAGACTTCCTCCAGGCTGCGCGTGTACGCGCCGTCCTCTTTCGGCATGCGCGCGAACGAGCAGAACACGCAGGTGTTGCGCAGGATGCAGACGTTGGTCGGATTGATGTGCTGGTTCGCCGCGAAATACACGCGGTTCGCGTTCTTGCGCTGATTGGCGAGATGCGCCAGCCGGCCGATGGTCAACAAGTCGTGCGATGCAAAAAGCGCGAGGCCATCCTCGCGCGTCAGCCGTTCGCCCCGGTCGACCTTGTCTGCGATAGTTCGCAGACTCATGCGGCTCTCCGTACGGCGAGCGTCACGTTGTGACCGCCGAAGCCGAACGAATTGGACAGCGCCACGTCGATGTGGCGCTCGACCGCCTTGTTGGGCGCCGAGTCGAGATCGCATGCCGGATCGGCGTTGAACTGGTTGATCGTGGGAGGAATCACGCCGGTCTGAATGGCGAGGGCGCAGATCGCCAGCTCGAGTGCCCCAGCCGCGCCGAGGAGGTGGCCGGTCATCGACTTGGTGGATCCGAAAATCAGCTTCCGCGCCTGCGCGCCGAACACCGCCTTCACCGCGGCCGTCTCTGCGGCATCCCCATGCGGCGTGGACGTGCCGTGCGCGTTGATGTACCCGACTTCCTCCGGCCGGATGTTGCCAGACTTCATCGCGAGCCGCATCGCTTCCTGCGCGCCCGACCCGTCCGGCGCCGGCGCCGTGATGTGATGCGCGTCCGCCGTCGCCCCATAGCCCACCAGCTCGGCGAGGATCTTCGCGCCGCGTGCCGTGGCGCGCTCCCACGCCTCGAGAATGACGACCGCCGCGCCATCGCCCATGACAAAGCCGTCGCGGTCCTTGTCGAACGGCCGGCTCGCGGTCCTGGGATCGTCGTTGCGCTCCGACAGCGCCTTCATGTTGGCGAAGCTCGCGAGTGCCAGCGGCGTGATCGCGGCTTCCGAGCCGCCCGCGACCATCACATCGGCCTGGTTGGTGCGAATCAGGTCGAACGCATCGCCCACGGCGTGGCCCGACGACGCGCACGCCGAGACGGTGCAGTAGCACGGACCCTGGAAGCCGAACCGCATCGACACGATCGCCGACGCGACGTTCGCCATGAACATCGGCACGAAGAAGGGAGACACGCGGCTCGGCCCCTTCTCGATGAAGGTGCGCATGTTCTCTTCGAACGTCGCGATGCCGCCCGTGCCGCTGCCGATGATGACGCCGATGCGTTTGAGATCGAGCGGGCTTTTCTCGAGGCACGCGTCGCGCACCGCCTGGACCGCGGCGCCCATCGCGAACTGGGAGAACAGGTCGTAGCGGCGCGCTTCTTTCTTGTCGATGTACTGCAGCGGATCATAGCCCTTCACTTCGCACGCGAAGTGCACGGGCAGCTGCGTATGATCGAAGCGGGTGATCGGCCCCGCCCCCGACTGTCCATCGACGAGGGCGGCCCAGCTACCGGCGACGTCGTTTCCCAACGGCGTCACGAGCCCGAGGCCCGTGATCGCCACCCGGCGGGTCACTATTTGCCCTTCCCCATCTTGTCGTGGAGATAGGTCATCGCCGCGCCGACAGTGCGGAGCTTCTCCGCCTCTTCGTCCGGGATGTCGATGTCGAATTCCTTCTCGAACGCCATGACGAGCTCGACGGTGTCGAGGCTGTCGGCGCCGAGATCTTCCATGAAACTCGCGTCATTGGTGAGCTTGTCGCGCTCGACGCCGAGCTCTTCCACAATGATGTCTTTGACCTTCTCCTCGAGCTGCTTCATGTCCATTGCCATGGGTAACCCTCAGCGAAGGTTCACATCACCATCCCGCCATCGACGACAATGACCTGCCCCGTAATGTAGCTGGCCAAGTCGGAGGCGAGAAAGAGGACGGCGGACGCGATATCGGTGCCTTGGCCGAGCCGTCCCAGCGGAATGTTGTCCTGAAAGTACTTCTTGGCTTCTGCGGAAATGCCCTTCGTCAGCTCAGTCTCGATATAGCCGGGCGCGATGGCATTCACCAGCACGTTGCGGGAGGCTAGCTCCTTGGCGATCGACTTGGTGAAGCCGACCACCCCGGCCTTGGACGCGGCGTAGTTGGATTGTCCCTTGTTGCCGTTCAATCCCACGACGCTGGTAATGTTGATGACCCGGCCCCAGCGGCGCTTGATCATACCCCGCGCCGCGTACTTGGTCATCAGAAACGTCCCCTTCAGGTTCGTGTCGACGACGGAATCCCAATCGGCTTCGGTCATCAGGAACAGCAGCGTGTCCTTCGTGAAGCCGGCGTTGTTGACCAGCACGTCGATCTGCCCGAAGTCCTTCTCTACTGCCTTCGCGAACGCCTCGACCTGGGACCCGATACCCACGTCGCAGCCATATCCGCGCGTGCCCTCACCGAACGCGCTCGCCGTTTGCTCCGCGGCCGCGCCGTCGCGCGAGCAGAGGGCGACCTTGGCTCCGGCGTCGAGAAACGCGCGGCAAATGTCGTGACCGATTCCCCGCGTCCCGCCGGTGACGAGCGCGACTTTCCCCGTGAGGTCGATTTGCATGCGAGTCCCGCTCTGCACCGCCGGGTCTATTACCTCCCGTCGAGCCATAGTCACGCTGCTTCCATGAACCTGGTCACCTCATCAGCCGTCCCCAGGCTGACCACGTTCGCTTCGGGTATGATTCGCTTCAAGAGGCCCGCGAGCACGGCTCCCGGGCCGATTTCCACGAAGCGCGCGCCGTCGCCTCCAATCCGTGCCGCGTGCTGCATGCATTCTACCCAGCGGACGGACGCCGTGAGTTGGTCCGAGAGCAGCCGGCGGGCCCGACCGGCGTCTTTCACCGCTTCCGCGGTGGCGTTGGCGATCACGGGAAACCGGGGATCGACGAATTCGGCGCGCTCGAGCGCGAGCTGCAGATGATTTTTGGCCGGACCCATCAGCGGCGAGTGGAACGCACCGCTGACCTTGAGCGGGATCACGCGTTTGGCGCCGCGCTTCTTGCACGCCTCGCCGGCGCGGATGACCGCGTCCGGATCGCCGGAGATCACCGTCTGGTCCGGAGCGTTGATGTTGGCCGGGACCGCGACGCTCGCCTGCTGCGACGATTCCTCGCACGCGGCCTCGACCTCCTTGGTCGCGAGGCCGAGCACTGCGGCCATCGTGCCGGGCCTCTCGTCGCCGGCTTTTTGCATCAGCTCTCCGCGGCGCCGCACGAGCTTCGCGGCCTGCGGCGACCCCAGCGCACTCGCGGTCACGTAGGCCGAGTACTCGCCGAGCGAGTGCCCGGCGGCCGCGACGACACTTTCGACTTTGTCGCGCACGATCGCGAAGATCGCGGCACTGTGCGCAAGAATCGCCGGCTGCGCGTTCTGCGTGGCCGTGAGATC
>Ga0134079_10000356_pt1 | contig 12148 bp, 6 predicted proteins | sample 15_taG_2_FD_119770 | JGI IMG/M metagenome (GOLD analysis project Ga0134079, IMG submission 119770) | Grasslands soil microbial communities from the Angelo Coastal Reserve, California, USA - 15_D_Rain_40cm_2_09182015 | ecosystem: Environmental > Terrestrial > Soil > Grasslands ...
CGCGTGGGCATCAAGATCCACCCCGACGTGCGGCCCGAAATCGTGATCACGGTGGTGAAGGAGTAGCGCGTTATCAGCATCAGCTACATCGACGGCTCCCGGCTCCGCCGCTCGCTCCTGGCGGCGGCCGATTGGGTCGCAGCCGGGCGCGACGAGCTGAATCGCCTCAACGTCTTCCCCGTCCCCGACGGCGACACGGGCACGAACATGTGCCTCACCCTGCGCGCCGTCGCCCAGGCCGTGCGCGCGCTCGACGGCGCGTCCGATCCCAATTCCCTGCCGCTGCCGCGCGTCACCGAGGCGATGGCCCAGGCGAGCGTGCGCGGTGCCCGCGGCAACTCCGGGATGATGCTGTCGCAGTTCCTGCTCGGCTTCCAGGAGGGCCTTGGCACTCACCACCGCGCGATGGCCGCCGACCTCGCGCGCGCGATCCGCACCGGCTTCGATCGCCTGCAGGCTTCGCTCGACGAGCCCGTCGAGGGCACGATCCTCACGGTCGCCCGCGAGGCCGCGGACGAGGCGGGCCTCGCCAGGGACGAACGGGACCTGCGCGTGTTCATGGTCCGCCTCGTGAACCGCGCGGAGACGGCGCTGCAGCGCACCCCCGACCTGCTCGAGGCACTCAAGACGGCGGGCGTCGTCGACGCCGGCGCGAAAGGGTTCGTGCGGTTCCTCGAGGGCGTCAAGCGCCTGATCGAGGATGGGCACGTGGCCGAAGGCGCCGTGGACCGGTTGACCCCCAACGCGGCCGCCCAGGCCGAGGTCGCGGCCGATCGCGACTACCGCTTCTGCACTGAGCTGATGGTGCGCGGGGCTTCGCTGCCGCCCGCCACCGACGTGCGCAAGGCTCTGCGGCCATTCGGCGCGTCCATCGTCGTGCTCCAGACCGGAGACCTGGTCAAGGCACACGTGCACACCGACTCGCCCGAGGCCGTCTTTCAGCTCGGCGCCGGCTGGGGAACCGTCGAGTACACCAAGGCCGACGACATGCGCGCCCAGCACCAGGCGCTGCAGGCACGGCGCCCGATCGCCTTCGTGAGCGACACGGCGTGTGACCTCCCCGACGACCTCGTGGTCCAGTACGACATCGGGCTCATCCCCACCCAGCTCATCGTGGACGAGCGGGCCTACCGCGATCGGTTGGAGCTGACGGCGACGGAGTTCTTTGCGCGGCTGCGCGCCGGGCTCGATGCGTCGACGTCGCAGCCCACGCCCCAGGCCTTCACCGATGGGTACGCCGACGCGGCGCGGGCGGCAGACCACGTGATCGCCGTCGTGGTGTCGCGGGCGCTCTCCGGCACCTGCGCCAACGCCGAAGCCGCCGCGCGCCGCTTTAACGGCGGGCGGGTCACCGTCGTCAACAGTCGCAGCGCTTCTCTGGGCGAGGGGATGCTCGTGCTGCGCGGCATCGAACTGGCGGCCGCCGGGTGGGCGCCGGAAACGATCGTCCGCGAGCTGGAGCGGGTGCGCGACCGTTCGGGCGGGTTCTTCACGGTCGACAACTTCGACCGGCTGGTCCGCTCGGGGCGGGTGGGGCGCGGCCGCGCCTGGCTCGGCACCAAGTTGAACCTCAAGCCCGTGATGGTCGTTACTCCCGAAGGCACGATCGAGGCTACCGCGCGCGTCCGGGGCGCGGCTGCCGCCCGTCGCCGGATTCTCGAGCTGCTGGATCGCGCCCTCGAGCGCCAGCACCGACCTCGGGAAGTCCGCCTGGGCGTGGTGCACGGCGACATTCCCGAGTTCGCCGAGGCGTTACGGGCCGAATTGGTCGCCCGCCACCAGCCCAAGCAGTGCCTCGTCGCGCCGATCACGCCGGTGATTGCGGCGCACGCCGGCGTCGGCGCGTGGGGCGTTTTTTACCAAGTGGAAGACGGAACAAACGGATGACGCGCGCGCTATGACTAGCCGGGGACGATCCCGTCCTGCCGGCCGCGCGCCGGCGACACCAGCGGCCTTGGGCCTCGTGCTCGAAGCGCTGGCGGATCGCAAAGCCGTCGATGCGTTGGTGCTGGATCTGCGCGGGCTGTGCGCCGCCACTGACTATTTCGTGATCGTGTCGGGAACGTCGGGCGCGCATGTCCGCGGCATGGCGGACCATCTGGTGGCCGCGCTGGCGCCGCGGGGCGTGGCGCCGCATCATGTCGAAGGAATGGCGCAGGGGCGGTGGGTGTTGTTGGACTACGTGGATTTCGTGGTGCACGTGTTTCACCCGGAGCTGCGGGACTTCTACCAGCTCGAGCGGTTATGGGGCGATGCCCCGGTGGTGGCGGTAGGCGATTCTGGCGCGACGGGCGCGAAAGGATAGAGAGCATGCGAAGGATCGGCGGTACACTGGCAGCGATTCTGGCGCTCACGACGTTGGGCGCAGGTCGCCTCGCCTCGCAGGGGTTCGGCCAGAACAAGGTCCAATACCGCACCTTCGATTTCAAGATCATCCAAACCGAGCATTTCGAGGTCTACTACTATCCCGAAGAGCGCGCCGCGGCGCTCGACGCCGCGCGCATGGCCGAGCGCGGCTACGCCCGGCTGTCGCGCATCCTGCACCACCAGTTCCAGGGCCGGAAGCCGATCATTCTCTACGCCTCGGGCTCCGACTTCCAGCAGACGAACGTGACCGAAGTCGGCGGCGAGAGCGTGGGCGGCGTGACGGAGTTCTTCAAGCACCGCATGGTGCTGCCGTTCACGGGATCGTACTCCGAGCTGGAGCATGTGCTACAGCACGAGATGGTGCACCAGTTCCAGTTCGACGTGTACAGCCGCGGCCGCCCCGGCGGCGGTGTCCAGACCCTCGTGAGCGTCAACCCCCCGCTCTGGTTCATGGAAGGGATGGCCGAGTATTTGTCGCTCGGGCCGCTCGACCCCAATACCACCATGTGGTTGCGCGACGCGTCGCTCGAGGGTCATCTGCCCACGATCGATGATCTGACCTACGGCGACGTCTTCCCATACTACTACGGCCACGCGCTATGGGCGTATATCGGCGAGAAGTGGGGCGACGAAGTCATCGGCGAGATTCTGCAGACCTCGGCGAGCTCGGGCATCGAGACCTCGATCAAGCGGGCCCTCGGCCTGAGTCTCGATGAGCTCTCCGCCGACTGGCGCGATGCCGTGCAAACGACCTTTCTGCCGCAGCTCGGTGAGCACTATCGCGCGCGCCGCGTAGCGCAGGCGTCCCTGACGCGGAAGCGCTCGAACGGACGCATCTTCCTCGCCCCGGCGCTCACGCCCGACGGCCGTGAGATGGCGTTCTTCGGCGATCAGGGCGGCTTCTTCATCGACCTCTTCATCGCCGACGCCGAGGCCGGACGCGTCAAACGGCGCCTCGTCAAGTCGACGCTCAACAAGAACTACGAAAGCCTGCGCTTCATCAACTCGTCGGGCAGCTTCTCGCCCGACGGGCGTTTCTTTGCGCTCGCCGCCAAGCGCCGTGACCGGGATGACCTCGTGATCCTCGACGCGAAGCGCGGTCGCGAGGTGCAGCGCATCAAGGTCAGCCTCAACGGCCTGCAGACGCCAACCTGGTCACCGGATGGCAAACAGCTCGTCTTCACCGGATTCGACGGAGGGCTGTCGGATCTCTACGTCATCAACCGTGACGGCACCGGGCAGCGGCGCCTCACGTCGGACAAGTACGCCGATCTGCACCCCGCCTGGTCCCCCGACGGCAAGACGATCGCGTTCGTCACCGACCGCGGCAGCAATACGTCATTCGAGGACCTGCGCTTCGGCAACCTGCGGATCGCCCTCTACCATCTCGAGTCCGGCACCATCGAACTCCTCGGCCACATGGAGGAGGGGAAGAACATCAATCCGGTGTGGGCGCCGGATGGGCGCTCGCTCGCCTTCGTATCCGATCGCACGGGAATCAGCGACATCTACCTGTACGACCTGGACGACAGCAACATCTACCAGATCACGAACCTGTACACCGGCGTTCAGGGCATCACGCCGCTGTCGCCCGTCATGTCGTGGGCGCGGCAGGCCGATCGCCTCGCGTTCGTCTACTACGAAGACGGCCAGTACAGTGTGTACTCGCTCGAGAACCCGCGCTCGCTCAAGCGGGACCCGTTCCGCGGGCCCGCCGTCCAAGCGGTGACGTCGTTGGTCGCGGCGCGCGACGCGGCGCGGGACTCCGCGAGCCGCGCGACCGAGCCCCTGGCGGGCGGCGGGCCGGCCCGCACGTCCGCGCCGCTGGAGCGTCCGGGCGAGACACAATCGGTGTATCGCACCTCGGGCGGCTTCCGTCCGTCCGCGACACCGCAGGCCGCCGAATCGTCGAGCACCAGCGGGCCCGTGTCGGTGCGCCAGCTCTTGGATTCCGCCAGCCTCGCGCTCCCCGACACGACCGAGTTCACACTGCGGGATTACCACGTGCGCTTCACCCCCGACTACGTCGCTCGTCCCACGGTCGGCTACCAACGCGACAACTTCGGGCGCGGCTTCTTCGGCGGCACCGCGGTCTCCCTGTCGGACATTCTGGGCAACCGCACGATCGTGCTCTCGGGGTCGGTGAACGGGCGCATCAGCGAGGCGCAGTTCCTGGGCGTCTTCGTGAACCAGGCGCATCGCTTCCAGTGGGCGACGGGTTTCCAGCAGGACCCCCTCTACTTCTATGCCGGGAGCTCGTGGACGCGTCAGGATTACGGCTCGCCCGGTGGCACCGACAGCGCCGACGTGTTCACGACGGCGATCCGGCGCTTCGTCGTGCGAGACGGGTTCGTCGAGTCGTACTATCCGTTCACCCGCTTCAGCCGCGCCGAGCTGGGCCTGCACGCGGTCAACATCACCGACGCGACGCTGCAACTCCAGACGGGGTTTGACGCCGCGAGCGGCATCTTCCTCGGGCAGAACTACACCACCCTTGATGGACCGTCGGTCAGCTACATCCAGCCGTCGCTGTCGCTGGTGCACGACAATGCGTTGTTCGGCTATGTAGGGTACTTCGCGGGATCGCGCTCGCGCTTTCAGGTCTCGCCCGCCTTCGGTACCTGGCAGTTCACCGCCGGCCTCGCCGACTATCGGCGCTACGTCTTCGTTCGCCCGTTCACACTCGCGGTGCGCGGCCTCATGTTCGGCCGCTATGGACGCGATGCCGAGCGCTTCCCCGTCTTCCTCGGCTCGACGGAGCTGATTCGCGGCTACACGTACGGCTCGTTCCGCAACAACGAGTGCATCGCGGATCCCGGCAACAACTCGCAAACCGGCTGTGCCGAGCTCGATCAACTCATCGGCTCGAAGATCGCCGTGGCGAACATCGAGCTGCGCTTCCCGCTAACCCGCAGCCTGGTGCTGGGATTCCTGCCCATCGGCTTCCCGCCCATCGAGGCCGCGGTGTTCTACGACGCGGGTATGGCTTGGAGTGAAGGCTCCATCGTGAAGCTGCACCGCTCGAGCACCGACAATCCGGTGCTCGTGCGGGCGCCCCTCAGGAGTTGGGGCAGCTCGATTCGTGTGAACATGCTCGGCCTCATGATCTTGCGGTTCGACTACACGAACCCGATCGACCGGCCCTTGAAGAAGAGTTATTGGACCATCAGCTTGGGTCCTGCGTTCTAACTCCGCGTAGCTAAAACACTTGCAATGGCCTCGCCGGTTGTCTATCTTGTCCGGCGAGGCCATTTTGCGTACTCCGGTTAAGTACCTCCTGCTCGCTGGGCTGTCGCTCTGGGGCTGCGGGTCCCCAGCCCCCCCCGTGTCTTCGCAATCTCAAGATTCACAACAGGTTAGGCAGCACCGCACGCCCACCAGAACCACTGGGGTCGCGATTCGTCTCGCCGCTCAAGGCGGCGTCCCCCGCCTCTATCGACTTCCCCGCCTGACCGAGGTCACCGGAGTGCTGCGCGGCCGGCTCCCGCCCCTCGAGCGGGTCATCGGCCTCGATGTGGAGTCGGATTACCTGTTCGTGGCGACCGCCAAGCAAGAGCTGCTCTCGTTCGATCTCGGCAGCGGGCGCGTGGACACCGTCGCGAAGGAAGTCGCGCAGGCTGCTCTCGGTCCCGACGGCACGCTGTACGCGGTCGACGCGAAGAAGCACGTGGTGTCGCTGTCGCGGCGCACGCGCTTCGCGTGGCCGCAGCCGCTGGCGGGCGTGCCGCGCGACCTGTTCGGCTCCACCGATCAGCGCATGGTCGCGGTGATCCCGCAGGACCCGCCCCGACTCCTCATCGCCGCCGCCGATCAACCGCCCGCGATCCGGCAGATCGCCGCCGGCGGCGACGTCGCGGCGACGCGCTGGGGCGATCTGGTCGCCGTCGCGAGCGACTCGGGCGTCGCGCTCTACGACCCCGTCGGCCGTCGCGATGCGACGTTCGTGCCGCTCACGGACAAGCCGCGCGCGCTCGCATTCTCGCCGTCGGGGCATCGCATCTACGTGGCCCGACGCGCGGGGCTTGGTCTCGCGGTGATCGACCGGTTCGAGCGCAAGGAAGTCGACGGCGTCGCGCTGCCCGGCCCCGCCGCCGCCCTGCGGCTCGATCCGCTCGGACGCTGGCTGCTCGCGCGTCCCGCGCTCGCCGACTCGGCGTGGATCGTGGATCTGCCGATCAAGCGTCACACCGGCGCGATCGCGACGTCGTGGCAGGCGGACCTGCCCGCAGTCTCCCCCGACGGCGTGCTGCTGTACCGCCGGGGTGACGACGTCGTCGCCGTGCGCCCCGACTCGCTCAACGAAACGGGGCGTGTCGATCGCGGCGCCGCCGATATCTGGGTGCTCTCGTCGTGGTTGCCGCGTGGCAGCGGGACGGCGAGCCCGACGAGCACCGACGCCGCCGCGGCCGACACGATCGGTGCGGAAGGCCCGCTGTACGTCCAAGTGTCGACCTCACAAAACCCCGACTGGTCGGGCCGCCTCGCGCAGGATCTGGCCCGCGCCGGTCTCGCGGCGCGCGTGTTGCCGCCGCAGGGTCCCGACGATGGCTATCGCGTCGTGCTCGGTCCCTACGCGACGCGGGCGCAAGCCGAAGCCACGGGCCGCAAGCTCGGCCGACCCTTCTGGATCTACCAACCCGGCCAGTGACAGACCCTCTACGCCAGCTGCCGCTGTCGCGGCTCGGGCACCTGATCCCGCCCCTGGTGGAGTCGCAGGCCCTCGTGGCACTGGTGCCGACGACCGCCGACCTCGTGTGGGCCGCGAAGGCCGCGTGGGACATCGCCCGGATCGCCGCGCGCGGCGGTCGCCGCGTCGCGCTGGTGGATCTCTGCGTCGAAGAGCCTGCCCTGCACCAGACCGTCGGCCTGGCGCCGAGCGACGGCATCGTGGACGCATTCGAGTACGGCGTGTCGCTCGCGAAAGCCGCTCACGAGATCGACGGCGTGTTCTTCATCCCTGCGGGCTCCTACACGGCGAGCGCGAGCGACCTGTACGCGCATCCGCGCTGGCGCAAACTGCAGGCGGGGTTCCGGTCGGAGGGTGCGCTGCTCCTGCTCTTTCTCTCGGCCGCGGGACTCGGTAAACTGGCCGCCGTGGCCGACGGGGCGATCGTGCTCGCACCCGACGGCTTGGACCCCGCATCGACCGTCGGCGTGGAACTGGCCGCCGTCGTGGAGCGCGGCACGCCCCTGCTGGGCGTGGCGCGCGACCGTTGGATGCCGGCCCCCGGTCCGACGCCCGCCATCACGCCGCCACCCGAGCCTGGTCGCCGCCGCCGCGGAGCCCGCGCCGCGGTCGCCACACTCGTCCTTGCCGGGGCCGCGGTGGGCGGCTGGTCGTTCTTTGCGAGCGCGCGCGAGTCGGTACGGCCGCCGTCTCAGGAACCGGCGCCGTCGATACCCGTCGACACGCCGGTCGCATCGGCCACGCCCGCTCCCGCGCCGGCGGTCCGGGCGGACACGCTCGCCTGGACGATCCAGCTCGCCGCCTACGGGACCGCCGCCAAGGCGCTCGCGCACGCCGACCAGTTCGCCGGCGAGCACGGCATCGGCGCACTGGTCACTCCAGTTCAGCAGGGCCGCGCGCGGACGGTCTGGTACCGCGTGCTGGCCGGCTCGTACAAGACGCGCGAAGCGGCTGCCGCCGCGCGCGATGCGATGTGGCGCGAGGGCACGACGGCCCGCGGCATCGGGGATCTGCTGCGGGCTCCGTACTCGTATGCACCAGTGACGGACACCTCGCTGTCGGCGCTGCGCCACCTCGGCCTCCCTGCCGTCCGCTGGCGCAACCGGGTGCTGATTGGCGCGTTCGAAACGCCGGAGCAGGCCGCCTTCACGGAAAGCAAGCTGACGCGCGCCCGCGTGCGCGCCACTCTTCTCCCACGTGTGGGGACCACGCCATGAGATTGAGCCGTTTGGAGCTGTCGGGCTTCAAGTCGTTCGCGGGCACCGTCGAGCTGCCGTACGAGCCCGGCGTTACCGCCATCGTGGGTCCGAATGGCTGCGGCAAGTCGAACATCTCGGACGCCGTGCGCTGGGTGCTGGGAGAGCAGTCGCCCCGCCTGCTGCGCGGCGGCAAGATGGAAGACGTCATCTTCCAAGGCTCAACGGGGCGCCGCCCGGTGAACGTGGCCGAAGTCTCCCTCGTCTTCGACAACTCGGACGGCACGCTGCCCATCGCGTACCAGGAAGTGGTCGTGACGCGGCGTCTGTCGCGCTCCGGCCAGAGCGAATACCTGTTGAACCGTTCGCCCGTGCGTCTCCGCGACATCCAGGACCTGCTGCGCGGCACGGGTCTCGGTGCCGACGCCGCGGTGGTCATGGAAGCGAAGATGATCGAGGCCCTGCTGTCGGAAAAAGCCGAAGAGCGGCGCGCCCTGTTCGAAGAGGCGGCGGGGATCGGTCTCTACCGCGATCGCAAAAAGAGCACGGAGCGGCGCCTCGAAGAGACCTCGGCCGACTTGGCGCGACTCGAAGACCTGATCAGCGAAGTGCAGACGCAGGTGCGGAGTCTGGCGCGGCAGCGTGGCCGGGCCGAGCGCTATGGCAAGATGATCGAGGAGCGATTCGGCGTCGCGCTGACGTTAGTGCGGCGCGAGATCGAGGATTTCGACCTGGCGCTCGGCGCGTTGGGCGTGCGGGCCCGCGAGCTGGCGGAGGCGCTGCCGGCCGCGCGGTCGCGCCTGGCCGATGCCGAGCGCGAGCGGGAGACGCGCGTGCAAGGGCGGCACACCGCCGAGGCCCGCCGCACCGAGGTGGAGCGACGCCTCGGCGACGCGAAGCTCGAGATCGGCCGGCTCGACAGCGACCTCGCCCTCGCGGCCGAACGCCTCGCCAACGCGGGCCAGCGCCGCCAGACCGCGGTCGAAGAGCGGGCCCAGGGAGAGCGGCGCGCCGCGCAGGCCGAGCGCGAGCGCGACGCGGCCGCCGCCGAATGCTCGGCGGCCGAACGCGATCTGACCACGGTGCAGAGCGAGTTGGGCGCGCGCGCGGGCGTCGAGGACGACGTACGCGGCCGGCTCGCCGCGCAACGCACCGCCGTCCGTGATCTGGAAGAAGTCCTGCAGCGGCGCGCGGAAGCGGCGCGCGCGCTCGAAGGCGAACGCGCGGCGCTGGAGCGCGAAGGCGCGGAGCTGCGCGAGCAGCTGTCGCGCGCCGCCGGTGAGCGGAAGGCGCGCGAGGCGGCGACGCGCACCGCGACCGGCCGGGCCGACACCGTGGCGCAATACGCCGCGCATGAAGCGCAGGAAGCGGTACGCGCGGTCGAAGCACTGCAGCACGCGCGGCGTCAGGTCGCCGCACTGCAGGAGCAGGAGATGGATGCCCGCGCCACGCGCCGCCAGACCGAAGCGGCCCTGGCCCAGCTCGAGGCGCGGCGCGACGCGCTGAACGAGCTGGACCGCGAGCGCGTCGGTCTCGCGCCCGCGGCGCAGGCCCTGCTCAAAGCCAAGCAGCGGTTCGGCGACGCCGTCATCGGGCCGCTGGCGGACTTCGTCCGCACCAGCCGGCGTGACGCCGAGCTCGCCGAGCGACTACTTGGCGAGTGGCTGCACGCGGTCCTGGTGCGCGATGCGTCGGCGATCGAGGCGATCCGCACGTGGCACGCCGAGGCCCAGCCTGGCCCGCTCGTGCTGCTCCCCTGCGTGCCGGGTCCTCGACTCGCGGCCGACGGTCATCCGTTGAAGGACGAGCTGCGCGTCGACGGGCCCGCGGCGGCGTGGGTGCGCGCTCTGCTGGCTGGGCACGAGGTTCTCACGGGCGGTGCGCTGCGACGTGCCAACGGTGCGGTGTTCCTCGACGCGTCGGCCGGCACCTCTGCCGGACCGCTGCAACGGCGCGCCGAGCTCGAGACGTTGCAGCAGGAAGTCCGGGACGCCGCCGTGGCACGGGACCGCGCCGGCGCGGCGCTCGACAAGACGATGCAGGCGCTGGCCGCCGCCGAGGCGGCATTCGCGGCGGCGGGGACCGCAGCGGAGGGCGCGCGCACCTCCGAGCTCGAGGCCGGCGCCGAGAAGGGTGAAGCGGAGCGTGCCGTGATCCACGCCCGCCGCCAAAGCGAAGAAGCCACGGCGCAGGTAGAGCGCCTTACGCGCCGCCTCACCGAGGTCGAGGCGCGTCTGGGCACGCTGCAGGCCGAGCTGCAGGAGCGGGAGGTCGAGCGCGTGCGGGCCGACGAGCAGCTGGGCGCGCAGCGCGCCGGGCTCGAAGGGCTCGAAGCGCAACAGGAAGCCGCCCGCGAGCAGCGCGTACGCTGGCAAGTGGAGGCGGCGCAGGTCGAGGCGCGGCTTTCGGCGGCGCGGGAGCGCGTCGAGCGTGCGGCCGCCGAGGCCGGGGAGTCGCGCGAGCAGGCGGCCGCGCGCGCCGAAGAAATCGCGCGCATCGAGCGCGACAGTGCCTCGCTCACGACGCAGCGCGCCCAGTGGCAGGACGCCCTGCAGGAACGCCGTCTCGCGCTGGCAGAGCTGGAGACCGCCGCGAAAGAGGCCGAGGCGCACGTCGGCCTTGCGGACTCCGACCTGGCGCAGGGTGAGGGCGCGCTCGATCAGGCCCGCAAAGCGCTGGAAGCGCTGGGCGAGGAAGAGCATCGCCTGCAGCTCGAGCGCACGGAGATCGAGGGCCGGCGACGCGGGCTCGTCGAGCGTGTCGAGACCGAATGGCGCAAGCCACTCGATCGCCTGCTGGCCGAAGCCCCGGAGGTCGCCGGCGACATCGAATGGCTGCGGCAGGAAAACGACCGGCTGCGTGGGCAAATCGACGCGGTGGGACCCGTCAACGCGCTCGCCGTGGAGGAGCACGCTGAAGAAGTGAAGCGGCTCGAGTTCCTCATGACCCAGCGCGACGACCTCGTGGCCGCGCGCAATTCGCTGCAGCAGGCCGCGCGTGAGATCGACCAAACCGCGAAGTCGCTGTTCCTCGAGTCCTTCGGGAAGGTGCGCGACAACTTCCGCTCCGTGTTCCAGACGTTGTTCGGCGGAGGCGAGTGCGACGTGCGCCTCGCCAATGAGGATGAGCCGCTCGACAGCGAGATCGAGATTCACGCCGCCCCGCGCGGCAAGCGCACACAGCGCATCCACCTGCTGTCGTCGGGCGAGCGCACGCTGGTCGCCGTCTCGCTGCTCTTTGCCATCTTCCTGACGAAGCCCAGCCCCTTCTGTCTGCTCGACGAGGTGGACGCGCCGCTCGATGACTCGAACGTCGGCCGCTATGTCCGGCTCCTCGCCGAGTTCAAGAATCAGACGCAGTTCATCGTGATCACCCACAACCCGCGCACGATGCAGGCGGCCGACGCGGTGTACGGCGTCACGATGCAAGAGCCCGGCGTCTCCACGATCGTCGGCGTCCGCCTCGGTCAGATGGAACCGGTCTAGGCGCCGTGCGCCGATTGCTGTGGCTCGCGCTCCTGCCCGCGAGCCTCTCGGCGCAGCGGCCCGCCGTTTCTCCCGTGCTGCCCCGCGTCTGGGCGCGGGACACCGTCATCTCCGCCTGGCTCTTCGTACGCCCGGGCGTCCCGCTCACGACCACGGCCGCGCGCGCCGCCACCGTCGGCGCGCGGGTGCGCGTGCGCAGCCGGTGGCTCCACGCGATCAGTGTCGATGCGCCCACCGCCGCCCTCCGCCTCCTGGCGCAGGATCGCGATCTGCGGCGCATCCAGCCCTTGGGCCGGTTCCGCCTCGCGCCGCACGGGGAGGGAGCACTTGAGGCACCGCACCCGACTACCGCGGCTCCCGGCGACACCTGCCCGGCGGGCGGCGATCCCATCCTCGGCCCCTCCGAGATGCCG
>Ga0134079_10000357_pt1 | contig 12120 bp, 6 predicted proteins | sample 15_taG_2_FD_119770 | JGI IMG/M metagenome (GOLD analysis project Ga0134079, IMG submission 119770) | Grasslands soil microbial communities from the Angelo Coastal Reserve, California, USA - 15_D_Rain_40cm_2_09182015 | ecosystem: Environmental > Terrestrial > Soil > Grasslands ...
GCGTACGCCCTCAACACGCTGGGCAGCATCCTCGGCGCAACCCTGACAGGGTTCGTCTTCGTCGTGGCCTGGGGCGCGCAAGCGACGCTGCGCGTGGGGCTCATCCTCAACGGTCTGGCGGCACTGGCGCTGGCCTGGGCGGCGGCGCGCGGCATTGTGGAGGGCTCGCTCGAGGACAAACGTATACGGGTCCGAGTCGTCAGCGCGGGCGTCCTGGCGACCATCGCACTCGTCGTCGCCGTGGCCGGTACCGGATGGAGCACGCGACTCATCGACCTCGGCCCCACGATCTACGCGCGTGGCCACATGAGCCCCGCCGAGCGGCGCGCGTTTCTCGAGCATCGCGGTGTCCGGCAGCTCACCTTCCGTGAAGGGTGGAACGCGACCGTCAGTGTGTGGGACGGAGAAGCAGGACGCTCGCTGCGCGTCAACGGCAAGGTCGATGCGTCGGATCGCGGCGACATGGGCACTCAGATCATGCTCGGCCTCGCCCCGGTCGCGGCTCGGCCCGGCGCGACGTCGGCGCTCGCGATTGGCTTCGGCAGCGGCGTCACGACCCGCATTCTCGCCGCCGTGCCCGGGATGACCCGCGTGCGCGTTGTGGAGATCGAGCCCGCCGTGCTCGCGATGGACAGCTTGTTCCATCAGGTGAACGACGGGGTGCTCGGACGTCCCAACGTGACCGCGATCGTCGATGACGCTCGCAGCGCACTGCAGCTGCAGCGCGAGCGGTTCGACGTCATCGTCTCGGAGCCATCCAATCCGTGGCTCGCAGGCGTCGCGACGCTCTACACACCCGAGTTCTTTCGCATTGTGCGCTCACGTCTCTCGGACGACGGCGTCTTCTGCCAGTGGGTCCAGCTTTACCAGCTGCCGCTGCCCATCGTGGCGGGGATCGTGCGCAACCTGCGGGAGGTCTTCCCCAACGTGCACGTGTGGTTCGGCGAGTCACACGACCTGCTCGTGCTGGCGTCTCCCAAACCCCTCGCCTACGACGAGAAGTGGATCGCTCGCCTGCTCGGCCCGAACGGCGCGTTGGGCGATGTCGGACGGGAGTGGCTGCACGTCGACCAGGTGCGCGACTACTTCGGCCGCCTCCTGCTCGCCGACTCGGGCGTGTCTCTGCTCGTCGAGCGTGCGCGGTTCAACCACACCGATGACCGGCCGCGGCTCGAGTTCGTCGCGGCGCGCAGTTTCCTTGGCGACGACGTCCCCGGCGTGTTCGACTCCCTGATGACGCTTGCGGCGGTGAGGATCGGCGCGGCGTCGCCGTTCTTGCTGGTACGGACCCTCACCGATCGCCGCTCCGACCCCGCGATGCTCCGCTACCTGGATGCCGTGCGCAAGGTGCAGCCGAACGACATGGATTGGGTGGTGCGCAGCGCGGCCGTTCGCCTCGGGATGGGCGACACGACCCGCGCTGATTCGCTGCTCGCGCGCGCCCTCGAGCCGGGGCCGAGGGGAGATGCGCTGCTGCTGCGCGGCGTGATCGCGACGGCACGGAAGACCCCTGACGCGCGCCGCTTCTTGATCGCTGCGCTCGCCGCGGGCGGCGACACGGCCCAGGCACGGGCGGCGTTGGCGTTGATCGCGGGGCGCGACTCACAGTGGGTGGATGCCGCGGCGAACGCTCGGGCGTCACTCGCGGCCGCCCGAGGCACGTTTCGCCACCCCTTCCCCTCGCAATTCCTCGCGGACGCGCTGTCGCGACTCGCCTTCGATGCACCGCCTGCCACGGCCGACAGCGTGCTCGAATACGCGGTCGCGCGCCGCCCCGCCGCCGCCCGCTACCGGGAGCTGCGGGCAGTGTCGGCCCTGCGCGCCGGTCACTGCGATGCGGCTGCGACGGTGTTCGTAGAGCTGGTCGATTTCGGGATCGAGCGGGACAACGCACCGGGCTTGGTGCGCGAGTGTTGGAGGACGGTCGAGGCCGCAGGGGGGACCCGCTAGTTAAGGGGGCGGACCCTCTCGCATGATGTCCTGAATCTCGCCGGCCGCCGCAATCGCATGATCGACGTCACGCGACAGCGCCCGGGCCTGCTGAGTGGCGTTCGTCAGATCGCTCAGCACCGCCGCCACGCCGGCGGAGCGGAGCCGCAGCAGGTCGAACCGCACGTTCTGCATCGCCATCACGCAAGACTCGATTTGCTCTTCAACGCGCCGGCGCCGGATCAACAGATCGCTCAACGCCTGCTTCTGGCGCTCGAGCAAGCTCAGCTGTCGCTCGCGCTCGGTCCCCTCTTCGTGTTGCCGCACCGCATCGATGCGGTCGTCGAGCCGCGTCAGGGCATCCTCGTCCACATCGGCGCTCATGCCGTGCAGCATGCGCGCCAGATCCTCGGCGCGCTTCAGTAAGGCGTCGACCGTCGCCGTCACGTCGGGGAGCAACTTGCGCTCCGACGCCGGGACGCGGTCCATGATCTTCATGATCGCTTCCCGGTCGTTTCGCGCCTGCCGCACCGTTTCCAACTGGTGGCCGAACTCCTCGGTGCTGGCCGGGAGATTGGCGGCGCGACGTGAGAGACCGAGCCGCGCTTCGGCCCCGTCGAGCGCCGCGGGCCGGTGCAGCACGTCGCGCCACGAATAGCCCGCCTGCCACAGCTTCATGTAGCGAGGCAGGATGCCGAAGGCCAACCACGGCAACGCCACCCATTGGGCGAAGTTGATACCACCGCCCGTGATCAGATCGATCACCAGCATGCCGCCGCAAATCCCGACCCACGTCACGACACGGTCGCGAAACTCGGCGACCATCTTGGGCTCGCCGCTCGCCGTCAGCTGCGGCTTGGCTTCCCTGGCGGCAGCACGGTTGCTGCGGCGGCGCGCCAGCGGTGAATCGGGGCGGCCGCGACCCTGCAGCTGGGCCGGGGGTCCGTCCGCCATTCCTCCCCCGTACCTGCCCCCCTCCGCGCCGGTGGAGAAGCGTGTACTCCGGCCCGTGCGGCGAGGTTTATAAGGCGGGGCACTGCGCGACTCGAGCGCGCGACGCAGCGCGTCGGCGGTGGGCCAGCGCGCTTCCGGCTCCTTTTCGAGGGAGCGCATCACACAGGAGGCCAGGTCGTCCGGACATGTCGGCGCCTTGTCCTTCAGGTAGGGCGCCTGTTCCGTGATTTGCTTGAGCAAGAGCCCCGGCACCGTCGGTGCCGAGAAGGGCAGTTCACCGGTCAGCATCTGGTAGCCGACGACCCCGAGACTGTAGATGTCGGAGCGGCCGTCGATCTCGCGATCCCCGGCCGCCTGCTCGGGACTCATGTAGTGCGGCGTCCCGATCGCGACGCCGGTCGCGGTGAGGGTCCCCGGCCCGCTGGTCGAGGTCAGCGCCTTGGCGATCCCGAAGTCCGTCAGGACGGTGCGTCCGCGGCTGCCTTCGAGCAGGATGTTGTCGGGCTTCACGTCGCGATGCACGATGCCGAGGGCGTGTCCGGCGCCAAGGGCGTCGGCCGTCTCCATCAGGATACGCCGGACCTCTTCGGGCGGGAGCCGTCCTCGCCGCTTGAGCCTCGCCCCGAGCGACTCGCCGTCCACGTAGGCCATCACGAAGTAGACGAGTCCCTCGGGCCCTTCGCCGACGCTGTGAATCGGAACGATGTGCGGGTGGGACAGACGCGCGGCGGTCTCCGCCTCGCGCAGGAACCGGATGCGGATCTCCTCGCGGAACGCCAGCTCGGGGGGCAGCACCTTCACCGCCACCTTCCGTTTGAGCCGCTCGTCCCGCGCGTGATACACGACGCCCATTCCGCCCCGCCCAATCTCTCCCTCGAGGGTAAACGAGGTGCCGAGCGCCTGGGTCAGGCGGTTCGCCAGCGGGTCGTTCATGCGGAGTCGGCAAGCATGCGCGGCTAAAGATTTAGCCGCATCGGAGCGGCCTTGCAACCCATTCAGCGACCATTTGTTAGGCCGAGTTGGCAGATTGCGCCGCTTTGGCGGCGTTTTATGGAACGTCGCTGCCGCCAGCGACGTTGTCGGGTGGCACGGTCGGTGCTTCTGCCGCACCACGATTCGCCGTGCGCCTTCTTCAAGAATGGAGTCCCCATGTCTGAACGCATGACCCTACCGGTCCTGCCGCTACGCGATGCGGTTCTCTTCCCGGGCGTCAGTACGCCGATTGGCGCTGGTCGCCCCGCGACGTTGCGGGCGATCGAAGCCGCACTGAAACACGAGCAGCGCTTCATCTTCGCGGTGGCACAGAAAGACAACGTCGAGCAGGTCACGCCGGGCCTCCTCTATACCACGGGCACGATCGCGCGGATCGGGCAGGTACAGCGCGGGCTCGCTGGGATCCAGTTGATCCTGCACGGTGAGACCCGCGGCACCGCGATCCACTATACCGAAAACAACGGGCATCTCGAGGCCGTCGTCCGCGAGTTGGCGGACCTGCCCCCCTTGAACGCCGACGATGCGGCGTTCGTCGCGCTGCATCGCGAGGCGCGCCAGCGCGCCGCGGAGCTGGGTGAGAAGTCCGGCCTTCCCGAAGATGTCGTGAAGCAGGTGCTCGAGGGCGTCACCGAACCGGGGAAACTGGCGGACCTCGTGGCCGGCTACCTCGATATCAAACCGCTCGAACGCCAGCAGCTCCTCGAGATGCTGTCGGTCGAGGACCGCCTGCGTCGCGTCCTCGTGCACGTCCAGCGGCAGATCGCCGTGGCGGACGCGCAGGACGACATCAAGTCTCAGGTGCAGGAAGAGCTGGGCGAGCGCCAGCGCGAGATGCTCCTGCGCGAGCAGATGAAGGCGATTCAGAAAGAGCTGGGCGAAGGCGACGACGGTACCGAGGTCGAGGATCTGCGCAAGCGGCTCGCCGCCCTCGAGCTGCCCGAGGCCGCCCGCAAGGAAGTTGATCGTGAGCTGAGCCGCTTGGAGCGGGCCGGTCGCGAGTCGATGGAAGCCCAGGTCATTCGCACGTACCTCGAGACCGTGGCCGAGCTGCCTTGGGGCAAGCGGTCGGAGGAGTCGCTCGATCTGAAGCGAGCCGCGGAGATCCTCGAAGAGGATCACTACGGGTTGCAAGATGTGAAGGACCAGGTCCTCGAATTCCTGGCGGTGCGCCAGTTGCGGCAGCGCCAGCCGGAGGCCGAGGCTCCGGGCAATGACGACGACAAGCGTGCCAAGGGGCCGATCCTGTTGTTCCTCGGGCCCCCGGGCGTGGGCAAGACCTCGATCGCGAAGTCCATCGCGCGGGCCATGGGGCGCCAGTACGTGCGCATTTCGCTGGGCGGCGCGCGAGACGAAGCCGACATTCGCGGTCACCGGCGCACCTACGTGGGGGCCATGCCGGGCCGTATCATCCAAGGAATGAAGCAGGCGGGGACCAAGAACCCCGTGTTCTTGCTGGACGAAGTCGACAAGCTGGGGGTCTCGTTCCAAGGCGACCCGGCGGCAGCGCTGCTGGAGGTCCTCGATCCGGCTCAGAACGACTCGTTCACCGACCACTACCTCGGCGTGCCGTTCGATCTGTCCGAGGTGCTGTTCGTGGCGACGGCGAATTTCCTGCAGAACATCCCGGGACCGCTGCTCGACCGGCTCGAGACCGTCAACTTCGCCGGCTATACCGAGCGTGAGAAACTGGAGATCGCGAAGCGCTATCTCGTGCCGCGGCAGCTGCACGAGAACGGGCTCGTGGCTGATCAGCTCACGCTCAGCGACGACGCCTTGAGCGAGGTGATCGCGAGCTACACACGCGAAGCCGGCGTGCGCCAGCTCGAGCGCGAAATCGGCAAGCTCGGCCGCAAAGCGGCGCGCAAGATCGCCGCAGGTGAAGCGGAGCGTGTCACCTTGCAGGCGGGGGATGTGACCGACCTTATCGGCCGGCCCCGCGTGCACCCGGAACGCAAGGCCCGCGAGGACCAGGCGGGGGTGGCGACGGGGATGTACTACACGCCCGTCGGCGGCGACATCATGTTCGTCGAAGCGAGCATCATGCGCGGCAAGGGCGAGCTCGTGCTCACCGGTCAACTGGGCGACGTCATGAAGGAATCGGCCCGCGCGGCGCTCACCTACGCCAAGTCACACGCCGACCAGCTTGGCATCGACGAGGATAACGTGACGGGAGCCGACGTGCACATCCACGTGCCAGCCGGCGCTATTCCCAAAGACGGGCCCTCGGCGGGCATCACGATGGCCACCGCCCTGGTGTCGGCGCTGTCTCGCCGGCCGGCGCGGCACGATATCGCGATGACGGGAGAGATCACGTTGCGCGGCCGCGTACTGCCCATCGGGGGCGTAAAGGAAAAGGTGCTCGGCGCCGTTCGGGCGGGCATCCGGACCATCATTCTGCCGAAGGACAATGCGGCGGACCTCGAGGATCTCCCCGAGGACGTCCGCAAGACGCTCGACGTGCACCTGGTCGAAGAGCTCGGCGACGTGCTGACGCTGGCGCTCCGGGGCGCGCGGTTTGAGGCAGGCCACCTCGTGTTCGAAGGGGATGCCCCCATCGAGCCGAGGATGGTGTCGAAGAACTAGCGAGCAGCCACTCCGGCGATCACCAGGTCGACGGCGGCTTCTTTCCACCGCTCCCTCAGCGCCGGTTCATCGGCGCCGAGGGGGCGGGCGCTCGCGGCGATCGCGGACTCCATTCCCAGATAACCAACCATCAGGACGAGTGCCTGCGCGGCGGCGAGGTGCGGATCCAAATCGTCGCGCACTTGCCCCAGACCCTGACCTTCCGCGAGTAACACCACCAACCGCTTGATCGCCGGCGCGAACGCTCCGCCTGGGTCGGGATGGAGCGCCAGAAAGTCGAACAGGGCTGCGAGCATGACCCTGAGCCGGTCCAATGGTCGGCCCGGGTTGCGGGCGAGGGCGGCGAGCGCGGCTTCGAGCTCAACCGCCGCTTGCGCGAGCACGACCTGGAAGAGGCCCTGCTTCGAGTGGTAGTAGTAGAACAACAGCTGCTTGTTGACGCCGGCGCGACGGGCGATGTGATTGACCCGCGCGCCGGCAAACCCGCGCTTCGCGTACTCTTCTCGCGCGGCTGCGACGATCCGTAAAGCCCTGGTATTCGATAACTTAGGTGGCACGACCGTGTTTCCTCAACCAATTGGTTGAGGAAATCTAATGCCCCTCGTCGGGCGCCGCCACCGGTCGACCGCTGGGCTTCGGCGCCGTCGGCCAGGCGGCCCCCAGGTCGTTCCAGTTCAGAATCGTATTGAACGCGAGGGCGAAGCTCCCCTGCGTCTCCCAGCGCCAGAACGGCCGGATGGCAAACAGCACGATGTGACCCTGCCCCACCGGGGCGTCGAGCACCGCTGGCCGGCCCGCCAACTCCTCGCCGCCCACCAGCAACCCGGAGAGCCGCAGCGAGTCCCGCTTTTGGTGGAAGGCCATCACCACGCGCGGGCGCGCCCGCGCCTGCTCGCGGGTCAGGTCTGGGTCCTGATCCTCCGGCACGTCCGTGCTCGAATCCACCTGGAACAGGGGCGTCTGGTTGAAGTAGACCGCGAGCGTGTCCGGATACCCGTAGGCGATCGGGCTCTTCGCGTCCTTCATCACGGCACGATAGATCCCGCCCGACGCCCGCAGCTGGCGCGCGGGCGTGATGTCGACGCCGTGCGTGACGCCGTAATCCGTGAACACCGCGGCGGTGCCCCCTTCGGTAATCAGCACCCCTCCAGCCTCCACCCAATCGCGCAAGGCACTCATGCCGTCGAGCCCGATCCCGGGCCGAACGTCGTCGGTCGAGTCTACACCGCCGAGGTTCGGCGTCTCGGCCGTACGCTGCCACGGCACCTTGGGCCCCGTCATCGGGAGGCCGTTCACGATCGACTGTGAGTTGTTCGAGACGTACGGGAACACGATCACGTCGTAGCGCTTGAGCAGATCGCGATCCTTGAGGCGCTGCACGCTGAAGTAATCGTACCGAATGCCGAGGGCGTCGAACGCGTAACGCACCCACCCCTCGTTTTGCGTGTTGAGCCAGGAGTGTACCAGTGCAAGTCTCGGCAGGTCGAGTTCGTGACGCGTCACCTGCGGCACAGTGCGCACGCCGATGAGCGTCAAGCCGAGGGACTCCGCGGCCTGCCGGATTCGCGCGGACGCGGTTCCGTCGACAATCGTGGTGCCGCGTCCGAACGAGCGTCGGTCTACGGTAAACGAGTCCTCGCTCGCCCACATACGGACGTCGCGCAGGGCCAGCCGGAATTGGATCAGCCCCGATTCCGTCGTGGGGGCGATGAGATACGCCGCCGCGCCCGCGACGCCTGCCACCTGTCCCCGCACACGGACGTCGGCCGCAATGAGCGTGAGCGGTTGACTCAACACCGCGGTATCCGTGATCGCATGCAGGGCGACGTTGCGCACGAGTTGCAGGGTCCATCCCGTGTCATCGTACGGACGGGGATCGTCGGCCCCGTAGTCCTGACGACTGAAGTAGCTCTTCACGAGCGGGCCGTACGGCTGGTCGAGACGCACGACGTAATCGCCGGCCGCGACGTCCACCCCGCCCGCCTGGAATGCACGGTCCGCGCGTCGCACTTCGAGTCCCTGGAAGCGAAGCATGTTGACGAGGTTCGCTGCCTCAACCGGGCGCGCCTGATTCGCCGGAATGTGATACGCGTTGGGGCCGTCCTTGGCACGGCCACGCTCCACGGCGCGGACCCCCTTCCGGTAGAACTGGTCGAGATAGCGATGGCCGTTCCGCGCCATGTAGTTCAGCGCGATCAGGACTCCGGACTCCTGGTAGTTGATGTTGTTGCGGATGCACCAGCGCACGCCGTTGAGCGGCGGGTTCGGGCGGAACCACTCCACCGACGTCTGTCGATCGGGCAACCGCACCGTGTGACAGTCGGCGCCGCGTGACGTGTACGTCTCGTAGAACCGGCCGATCGAGTTGTGGCCGTTCGCCACCCAGAACATGTAGTTGGGTGCCCACCCATCGTAGAAATCGTGCGTCCAAACGCCTGGGAGACCGCGCTTCGTCAGCTCGGTAATCTCCTGGAACGCCATCTCGTTCCACTCGTCGATCACGATCGGGTCCAGCTCGCGGTTGTACGGCCCGGTGCCGGTCGACGTATAAAGGAAGGGAACCGATTCGTGCAGGTCGTGCAGCACGGTGGGGTGCCACGAGAAGAACGCCCGCAGCATCGTCTGCGTCAGGACCTGCGACATCGCGATGCCATCGCGGTTGTTGTCGTGCGCCGTGTACTTGCCCCAATAGATGAGCGCCGGGCCGACGTTCTTGTGGGCCTTCCGGTACAGGTAGGTGTCGACCATCCGGTCGCGGCCGTCGACCTCGCTCACCGGCGTCACGAGTGTAACGACGCTGTCGCGTATCTGTCGAATGAATGGGGTCTCTTCCACCGCCAGCCGGTACGCCAATTCCATCAGCATTTCGGGCGAACCAGTCTCCGGGGAGTGGATCGACCCCGACAACCAGTAGAGCGGCTTGCCGGCCGCGATGAGCCGCAGCGCCGAGTCTGGCGACAAAGCGCGCGGGTCCGCGAGCGCGGCGGTGATCGCACGATAGGACTCGAGCCGGGCGATCGTCGCGGAGTCGGCAATGGCCGCAATGATCATCGGCCGACCCTCGTCGCTCGTACCGAGATCGAACACCTTCACTCGCGGCGACGCTTCGTCGAGCGCGCGGAAGTAACGCGTGATGTCGGCGACGTACGACAGCCGGCCGACGGTGCCGGGCACGTAGCCGAGCACCTTGAGCGGCGTCGGGACTTTGGAGTCGGCGGGAAGGTGGTCGGTGAGCTCGGTATTGAACCGGGGCTCGGTCGTCAGCTCGCGGATTTTCGCGGTGTACGCGGAATCGACGGGTTGCTGAAGCGCCGAAACGGCCAAGACGGCGAGGACGGCGTGGACCATGCCAGATTCTCCGGAACGCGGGGTAAGCCTTCCTTCAGAAACGCGACCAGCAGGTGGTTGACCTCGTCGGGATTCTCTTCCGCCGCCGCGTGTCCGATCCCCGGCAGCACGACGAAGGCGCCGCGCGGCAACTCCGTCGCGAGTCGGCCGCCGTCGCGCACGGGGATCCAGCTATCCGCCGAACCCCAGAGGACCAACGTGGGCGCGGCCACGGCGCTCATCCGCCCAACGAGAGTGTCGAACCTGAACTCTCGCAGCACCCCTCGCAAGGCGCGCCCGTAGCCTGGTTCAGCGACGGGCGCGTAATACTGATCTACGTCTTCCTCCGTCACCTTGCTGGGGTCGCCGTACGTCGACCGCAACACGCGTCCCGTCATCCAGCGGCCTCGTAGCGCCGCCGCCACACCACCGGCGCCGGGCCAGCGTCCGACTCTCAACGCACCGGGCCATCGCACGCCGAAGCCAGCCGCGTCGATCAACACGAGGCCGCGAACACGATCGGGATATCGCAGCGCGACCTCCGCGGCGATCGCGCCGCCCATCGAATGGCCGACGAGCACGGCCGAGGTCAGCTTGAGCGAATCGAGGAGGGCGACGACGAGCCGCGCGTACGCGGCGTTTGTGTAGAGACCCTCGCCCGCCAGCGTTCGCCCCGGCGGCTTGTCGGAGAATCCGAAGCCGCGGTTGTCGAACGCGATGACGCGATACCCGGCGGCGAGAACGGGCGGCAGCGTGTTGCGCCAACTGTAGAGCGAGGCACCGAAGCCATGAATGAATACGACCGCCGCCCCGCGGCCCGTGTCGATCATGCGCAGCCGCGTGCCGTCCACGACCAGGTACTGCGCCCGGAACGGAGTCCCCGCGGGATAGCGTCGCTCGGCGGCGATTTGCGGCGCGCGGCACGCCGCGCCGACGGCGACGAGCAGATACACGAGCGCGCGCCGCGCGCTCATGTACGCTCCAGCGCCCGACGCGCCAGCATGACGAGCAATGGATGAGAGCTCCACACGCCGGAGACCCCGTCCCCTGCTCCCGTGGTGACCACGACCTGCGCTTCATCAAAGAGAAGAATGGTGGGCGCATCCGCGGGCACCGATCCCTGGGCGATGCTCTCCGCGCCTGCGGGGATATCACCGGCAATGCGCAGGTCGAGCTTCGCTCCCCCCTCGCGCGACGCATGGCGCCATGCCGGCAGCGTCGGGCGCCACAGCTCGGCGGAGAGCACCCCATCTACCTGGCCCGCCCTCGCGACGAGTTGCAGAATGAGGTTGGCCACCGCGCGTGCTCCGGCGACCTCCTTGGTAGCCGGCTCCCCCGGGTGCGACGTGTCGCGCAGCGCCCGGGATAACCGGTCGAGAGCTTCCCCCTGCTGAGTCGCAAGGTGGGCCACCAGCGCTTGGGGGTCGGTAGGCCGGTAGCGGACGGGGCGAGTTGCCGGAGCAGCGCGGGTCGCTGCCCCGCGGGTGACGAGACCCTCGAGCGCCCCGTACACGTTGGCCCTGGCCAGATGGGACGCCAAGGCCACCGCGTACCCGGTGGTGGGCCCAAGGCGGAGCAGCGTCGTGTACACCAGCGACTCCGTGGGCGTAAAGCCGAACGGAGTGAGGTCTACGACCTTCATCATGTAGTAGTAGATACTACTACTACATGGCTTCGATCGGAATCCCCAGGAGGCGAGCGATCAGGCCGAGGCGGAACGTGACGTCCGTCTGCCGTTGCGCCGGACTCTTGCCCGGTCCTTCGAGCGGGAAGTAGTGCGCCACGACCGGATTTGTCGACTTGGGGGGCGCCCGCAGGCTCTTAGGACTCCAGATCCCCTGGTCATCGCACTCGCTATACAGCCGAGCCAGCACCTTCGAGGCACTGGGGATTTGCCGCAGGATGCCAAGGCGGGCGAGCAGCTCGAGCCAGTAGACCGCGAACGGGACGTCGGTGATGCGGCCCTGCGCGTCGGCGTGGAGCGGATCCCCCAGGATCTCGAAGATCGGCCGAAGCACCTTCTTGCCCGCCTGAATGAAGAAAGCGCGGCGCGGCGCCGGCACCGAGAAGTAGTTCGCCAACCGCGCCAGAAAAGCGGCCCGCTCCCGCTGCACCGCGGGCATGAAGGCCAGGGTCTCGATGGAGAAGACGGTGGGCGGGTAGGCCAGCGGATCGAGCACCGTCTTCCCATGGGCCTTCTTGAATGGCTTGAGGGCGATCTCGCTGCGCAGATACAGAGACATGTCGCTGGCGAGGCGGTGCGCTGCCCCGCGCACCCGCGGGTCGTCAGAGTGGGCTCCTCTGGCCAACGCCGCCGCCGCCGCTTGAGCGCCC
>Ga0134079_10000358_pt1 | contig 12118 bp, 9 predicted proteins | sample 15_taG_2_FD_119770 | JGI IMG/M metagenome (GOLD analysis project Ga0134079, IMG submission 119770) | Grasslands soil microbial communities from the Angelo Coastal Reserve, California, USA - 15_D_Rain_40cm_2_09182015 | ecosystem: Environmental > Terrestrial > Soil > Grasslands ...
CTGGGCAGCCGCCATCGGAAGCATCTTCATCCCCGTCGCGCACTTCCTGCTCGTGCCTTCATTCGCCCTCTATGGGACCTACACGTTTTTCGAGCGCCTCGGCGCGCGGCAAATCGTCGTCGCCGCTGAGGGCACGTGTCCCGATTGCGGGAGGCCACAGAAGCTCGATACGAGCGGAAGCTGGCATGTGCCGCGCAACGTCGCGTGCCGCTATTGCCAGCGCGCGCTGCTGATTTCCTAGAACCTGAACCCCGCCGCCAGGTTCAGGTGACCGACCGTGAAGTCGCCGGCCTGGTAGCGTGTCTCGAGTCGCCGATATTCGAATCCAAAGATGAGCGGGCCAGGCGGACGCCATTCGACGTGCCCCTCGCAGACAAAATTGCGAAACCGGCCGGTGGCCAGGACATCGCTGTCTTTCGGATCATCGATGCCGCAGCCGCCGCCGAACATCCAGGCGGGGCTCGCCCGCAGATTCAGCTGCCCCCAACCGCCCGTGGTATGCACCGGCGCTCCGCCGACCCCGGAGTACTGGCCAATTCCGCCGCCGCCGAGGCCGGAAATCGCCTGACCGGAAAAGCCCTCGCCGATGAGCTCGGCGCGCCCGAGCTTGATGCGCGTGTCGAAGGTGATCGCGTGCGATTGGATCATCGAATCGGAGCCGGTGTTGTACGCGCCACGCAACCATCCGATGTGCCCGCCGATCGCGACCTCACTCGGATCATCAGGAGGGCCCCAACCGAGCCGCAGCCGCCCCTCGAGGTAGGGCCGGTTGGACCGCTCGCCGGAGTCGGGTTGCGTGGCCACCGGCCCCTGGATAGCGCCCGAGATCGGCGCGAGGACGGCTGCTTGCACGGCGAACCGCAGCGCGTCGCCGTACTCCGCCGTCACGCGCACCTGCGGCAGCCAGAACCACAGATTGCCCGCCGTACTGAAATCCGGGACGCTGACGCCGGCGAGCGAGCGCGGATTGCGGTCGGAGACGAGCGGTGTTTCCTGGCCGAACATCAGTTGGAAGTGCGTCCACTGCACGGTCCCGATCGCGCGGCGTATGCGCAGCAACGGGAACGTGCGATTCCCCGGCGCGGGCTGCTGGCCGCCAAAAAAGTCCACGTCGAGCTCGCCGGTGAAGCTGCCGCCGAGCGCGTCGGGATCGTTGACGAAGAGGCCGAGCCGTGTCTGCCGCATCGTGGCGCTCGCGCCGGAGACGCCGACATTGTCGGTATCGGCGAAGACGGGGACGTCGCTGTTGTTGGTGCGGGCGCTATTATAGAAGCCGTTCATCAGCACGGTTCCCGTAAACTCGATCGTTGGCTTGGCCGGTGACGGCGGCGGTGGTGGCGGCGATGCAGGTTGTTGTGCCGCAAGTGAGAGCAAAAGCAAGACCTGCATCACGGGCCCTCTCCTGGCAAGTTTGGTAGCACTACAGTAAGCTCCACGCCCCTAGAAGCAACAGTTTTCCCGGAGAGTGATGATGCGGGTTGTGACGGGACTCCTTGCACTGCTTGCGCTTGGAGCTGCCAGGCCGGTGCCGCCCGGCCGGGTCGCGGGCCGGATCGTGATTCTCGAGAAGGACAACAAGCCCTCGCCCGACTTGAGCGATGCGGTGCTGTATCTCGAAGCTCCCGCCACCGTCGCCACGGCGGCGCAGCCCGTGACCGTCGAAATTGCCATCACCGACAAAACCTATGCGCCGCACGTCGTCGTGGTCCCGGTCGGCTCGACCGTCCGCTTTCCGAACCACGATCCGTTCAATCACAACGTCTTTTCGGTGAGTGAGCCAAACAGTTTCGATCTGGGGCTGTATGGCCGCGGCGAGGCCAAGAGCTACACCTTCACGCATCCCGGACTCGTCCGCGTGTACTGCAACGTGCATCCGCGGATGGTGGCGTACGTGCTGGTGATGGAGAACCGCTACTTTGCGCAGCCGGGGAACGACGGCAGCTTCGCCATCGACAACGTGCCCACCGGGCGCTACCGCCTGCACGTCTGGCACGAGCGCATCCCGAGCGAAGTCGTGAAAGACGTCTCGGCGGGCAGCGGAGAGCAGGATCTGCAGATCGCGCTGAATGCGCAAGGCTACAAGTGGCAACCGCACCACAACAAATACGGCCGGAACTACCCCACGAATGCCGGGCGCGAGCGCTACTAGACCGGCCCCCGCGTTTGGGCTGACCGCCAAGATTTTCGTCGCCTCGACGCTGCTCGTCGTGGCGGTTCTCGGCATCACGTTCGGTGTGACGTCGGTAAAGGCCAATCACACGGCCGACGCGTCGATCCATCGGGCGCTCTTATCCACGCGCCGCGCCGTGGACGACTACCTGTCGGCGCGTACTCGCACGCTGGGCCGCGCGAGCACCGTCGCGACCGACGTGCCGCAGTACCGCCAGCGACTGCTCAACCAGCGCGCGCGGGCCGAGGCGCTCGATCAGGCGGATGACATTCGCGGTCTCATCGACGCATCCTGGGTCCTTGTCACGAACAGCGACGGCATCCTCATCGCGCGGACGGACTATCGCGAGCAGTACGACCGTGACCTGTCGATCGCGCCGCTCGTCGCGAACGCGCTGAGCGGCGACCAGACGAGCGGCGCGTGGCTGGATGATGTGCGGGGAACGATGTTCATGGCGATCGGCACACCGTTGCGGGATCGCCCGACCGCCGCTCCGCTCGGCGCGCTCGTCGCTACATATCAGGTCGACGATTCACTCGCCGACGCCATCAAACAGGCGACGAACTCGGACGTCGTCTTCTTCGCGCTCGATACGTTGAACAAGCCGGTCGTCGTTGGAAGCACGCTCCCCGCGCAGGAGATCGCGCCGGCGCTGCAGAGCAGCGTCAACGCTGAAGCGCTCGCCGCCGACACCGGGGGTGGAGGGATGGCGCTCGCCGCTTCCCTCGGCAGCCAGCATCTGATCGGCCTCGCCGGCGCGATCCGGTCGCCGAGCGGCGACGTCCGCGGGGGATTCGTCGCGCTGCGCTCGCGCGAGTCGGAGCTGGCGGCGTTCAATGCGTTGCAGCGCACGATGCTGTGGGCAGTCGTCCTCGGGGTCGGCCTGGCGTTGATCTTCGCATTCGTGCAGGCGCGGCAGATCGCGGGCCCGGTGCGGCGGCTCGCGGTCGCGACACGCCAGGTGCAGGAAGGCGATTACAGCGTCGAGATCGATGTGAAATCGCGCGACGAGATCGGCATTCTGTCGAAGGCGTTCAAGGGTCTGGTTGAGGATCTCAAGGCCAAGGCGGCGCTCGTCGATTACATGATGCAGACGTCCGGCGGCGCGGCGACGCAGCGCATCGACACCGTGCCGACGGCGGTCCGCGCCGCTGGCGCCGGTGAGCCGCTCCGCCCGGGCGCGGTGTTCGCCGGCCGCTACGAAGTGAAAGAGATCATCGGAGCCGGCGGCATGGGCGTCGTCTACCGGGCCTTCGATCGCGAGCTGCAGGAGCCCGTGGCCATCAAGACCCTCAAGGCCGAAGCGATGGCCGGCGGCAGTGCGGCGCTCGACCGGTTCAAACAGGAGATCCGGCTCGCGCGCAAGATCGCGCACCGCAACGTCGTCCGCACCTACGACCTCGGCGAGCAGAACGGGATGTACTACCTCACGATGGAATACGTCGAGGGCACGTCGCTCAAGCAACTGATCGTGTCGCGGGGCAAGCTGCCCGTCGCAGTCACGCTCACGGTTGGCAAGCAGTTGTGCCGCGCGCTCGAGGTCGCGCATGCCGAGGGCGTGATCCACCGGGACATCAAGCCGCAGAACGTCGTGGTGGAGCCGAGCGGCTTTTTGAAGGTGATGGATTTCGGGATCGCGCGGCTCGCGAATCCGCCGAAAGGGAAGGGACTGACTGAGGCCGGCACGTCGATCGGGACGCCCGACTACATGTCGCCCGAGCAGCTCTCCGGCGCGGAGCTCGATCCGCGCAGCGATCTCTATTCGGCGGGCGTCGTGCTGTTCGAGTGCCTTACGGGACGCGTTCCGTTCGAAGCGGACACGACGTGGGCGCTCGTGGCGAAGCATCTCGAGGAGCAGCCCCCAGATCCGCGGTCGTTGAACGGCGAGGTACCCCCGGAGCTGGCAGCCGTCATCTTGCGGGCGATGGCCAAGAAGCCGGGAGACCGCTACCCCACCGCGTCGGAGATGCACGACGCGCTGGCGCGCATCGGCTAAACGGCTCGATCACACGCCTCCAAACCACGGATACCCCTGATCCTCCCAAAACCCGCCGGGCCGCTCGGCCGTGAACGTCACCGACACGAGGTACTTCGTCATCTTGTAGCCCAGCTTCGTGGGCGAGTACAGGCGCAACGGCGCGCCGTGCGACGGGGGCAACACATTGTCGTTCATGCCGTAGGCAAGAATCGTCTGCGGATGCATCGCGCTCGCCAAGTCCCAGCCGTTCATATAGCCCGAGTCGAACGAGTCGAAGCGCACGTACCGCGCCTGCGGCAGCATCCCGCACCGCGCGGCGACGGCGGACACCGGTGCGCCGTGCCACGTGGCGATCGCGCTCCATCCTTCGACGCAGTGATGCTTCACCGTGTACGTCGTCCCCGGCATCGCCTGCAAGTCGTCGAGCGACAGCGTGAGCGGAGTACGTACCAGCCCGCCGACCTGCAGGCGCCACGACTTCGGGTCCTGGAGCATCGGCATCGTGGGTGAGATGAAGTAGCTCGGGAGCTGCGCAGTGCGCTGAGCAATCGGGTAGTCCGGTGCCAGCCGGTTTTTCGAGAAGAGTATTTTCTCGCCCACCCAGTCGTTCACCCGGCTGACATCCAGTAGCAAGGGCCTCACTCCGCTCCCGCCATCCCATCCACACGCCGCCACGACCGACGCGAATCCTCCCGCGATGCCCAGCTGCAAGAACCCTCGGCGATCGATTCGTGCCGACGTGCCGACATGCCGACGTGCGTCGTGATTGTCAGTCATGGGAAGGAAATCTCCCGCGATACCACCCCGTGATCATCGCGCGCAGCGATGCCGGATCTACCACGAACACCAGGATCACGTGCACGATCAAAAACGCGGTGAAGATCCATACCGCCCAGAAGTGCCAATAGCGCGCCGCTTGAAAGCCACCGAACAATGCCGTGAGCCAGGAAAGCTGCGTCGGCTTGTAGATCGCGAACCCTGTCAGCACGGAGAGCACGCCGAGCAAAATGATGAAGGTGTACGCGAACTTCTGAAGCGGATTGTGCTTCCCCTGCGGCGGATGATCCTTGCGCAGCCGCAGGTAGTACTTCTGCATCTCGACGGCGCCGCGGATGTCGCGCGGCCGAAACAGCAGCGAGCGCCACTCGCCACTCGCGACGAGATACGAGAGATACAGGACGCCGCCGATGACGAGCGGCCACATCAAGGTGAAGTGCCAATTCAGGCCGCCAGCCAGCCAGCCGCCCAGCCGGAATGTGCGGGAGACAGCGCGATCCTGGAATGGATTCGGCGCATAGTACGGGCCGCCGCGCTCCCCGAACCGCGCGTACGCGGCGTAAATCTGCAGGCCGCTCATGATCATGCCGGCGAGCAGTACGAACGTGAGCCAGTGCGTGAGCCGGACGATCCAGTGGTGTCGCTTGACCGGGACCGCAGCAGCGGGCTGGCCGGTGGCTGTCATGGGCTAAGTATATTGTGAGCCATGCGCACGGCAACGCTCTGTTTCATCATCGCACTCGCATCGTGCCGGTCACAAAACGCGGCCTCCCGCGTCACGACGCAAGATGCCGACAGCCTGAGCTATGCCGACATGGACCCGGCCGATTCCGCCGACACGGCGCTTGCGAAGCCGCGCGTCATCACGGGACCGACGGTCCTCGTGTTCTGGATCGCGGGGGCCGATACGTTCCCGGCCGACGATCAGGCCGAGGCGATCGACGAGCTGAACTCCACGACGGAGTCCATTGCGCCCACGCTGCGGCGCAGCAACATCGCGCTCGTCCCGACCAATTCTGACACGGTCTACGTCTCGCTGCCCAACAAGCAACGCCGCATGATCCTGCTCTCCGGCCTCGACTACCCGTTCGGCTACGTCTTGATCGACCCGGGTGCGGCGGAGCGGATTCTCGCCGGACTGTATGCCGATGACGAGCTGCTCGACGAAGTCGAAGCGTATTTCGACCTGCCACCAAGCAGCGACAGCACCGCCACGAGGCCGCGAGTCTCGACGTGATGCTGTTGGTGCTGGCCGCCCTTTTCACCCAAGACATCACCTGGCAGCCCGCAACGCCGCGACAGGGTGAGCTCATGGTCATATCGGCTCCCGGCGCGCTCACGGGGCAGGTCGCCGGTGAGCCGCTGCATTTCCGCAACGGCAAAGCTCTGGCCGCTGTGCCGCTGGCGACGAACGACAGCATCCACATCCAGACGCTCTCGATTCGCTGGGACGGCGCCGTCATCGGCCATTCGGTGACCGTCCGTGTGCGGACGCGCCAGGTGCCGTCCAACGAACAGGTGCGCGCCGCCGAGCGCTTCACGCCGCCGCCCGACAGCGCGCTCCAGGTCCGGATCGACGAGGAGCGCACTCTGTTCCGCGATGCCGCACGGCGCGCGCATCAAGTGCCGCGACTCTGGAGACAGCAGTTCGTGCGGCCGCGGACGGCGCGCATCACCAGCGTGTTCGGCTCCGGACGGCAGGTCAACGGCGTCTGGCGGAGCAGGCATTATGGGTTGGATATTGCCGGCCCGAAGGGCGCGCCCGTGCGCGTCGCGAATCGCGGTGTCGTGGCGCTCGTCGGCAATTTCTTCTACGGCGGCATCTCCGTGTTCGTGCACCACGGCGACGGCATCATGACGGTCTATCACCATCTGAGCCGGGCGCTCGTCGCGGTTGGTGACACGGTCGAACGCGGCCAGCTCATCGGCAAGGTCGGCGCGACGGGGCGTGTGACCGGGCCGCATCTCCATTGGGGAGCGCAGTACGGCAACATCCCGTTTGATCCCACCGATCTCTTGAAGCTCCCTTGAGCAACTCTCTCCTGCTGAGAGGCGGGCGGGTCGTCACGATGGACGCGTCGCGCCGCGTCGTGAATGCGGATGTGCTGGTCGAGGGAAATCGTATCAAGAAGGTTGGGCAGGCGATCCGGCCGTCAGGCCGTCCGGCCGTGCTCGATTGCAGGGGACTCGTCGTTCTGCCGGGGCTGATCCAGGCCCACATCCATCTCTGTCAAACGCTGTTTCGAGGTCTGGCCGACGACCTATCGCTCGAGGCGTGGCTCGCCCAACGCATTTGGCCACTCGAAGCCGCACACACCGAAGCGTCCATCCACGCCTCCGCCATGCTCGGCGCGGCGGAGCTCCTGCTCGGCGGCACCACGGCGATTCTCGACATGGAGACCGTGCGGCATACCGCGGCCGCGTTCGAAGCACTCGAGTCGATCGGGATTCGGGCGACCGCGGGGAAGTGCCTGATGGACTCGCCCACGTCGCCGGCGTCGCTCCGGGAATCGACGGACGCAGCGCTTACGGAGAGCGCCGACCTGTGCGCGAAGTGGCATGGCGCCGCCGGTGGCCGGCTCCGCTATTGCTTTGCGCCACGCTTTGCGCCCAGCTGTACGGGCCCGCTGCTGCGGGCGGTGAGCGATCTGGCCGAGAAGTCCGGCGCCATGATGCACACCCACGCGGCGGAAACGCCGCTCGAGCTCGATACGGTGCGGCGCGAGACCGGCCACGATGAGATCGCCTATCTCGATTCCGTCGGCATTTCGGGCCCGCGCGCCGCGCTGGCGCACTGCGTCTGGATGGACAAGGACGATATCGCCGTGCTCGCGCGGCAGCGGACGAACATCGTCCACTGCCCGAGCTCGAACCTGAAGCTCGGCAGCGGGATCGCGCCGATTCCGGAGATGCTGGCAGCGGGGTGCCGCGTCGGCATCGGCGCCGACGGCGCGCCGTGCAACAACCGCCTCGACGCCTTCGCCGAGATGCGGCTCGCCGCCCTGATCCAGAAGCCGCGCCTCGGTCCCGACGCGCTGCCCGCGGCGCAGGCCCTCGAGCTGGCCACACTGGGCGGCGCGCGGGCGCTCGGCCTCGAAGCGGAGATCGGATCGGTTGAGGTGGGGAAGTGCGCCGACCTGATCGTCCTCGACCTGGAAGGCCCCCACGCGCAGCCGGATGAGGCGGATCTCGTCTCGCGCATCGTCTACAGCGCCCGCGCGGCCGATGTGCGCCACGTGATCGTCGATGGCCGCGTCGTGGTGCGGGACGGTGTGCTGAAGGCTGCGAATGTGGCCGAGATTCGACGCACGGCGAACCGCGAGGCTAAGGGCTTACGCGCGAAAGCGCTGGATCGTCTCTGAGAGTGTGGCCGCAGCATCCGACAGATGCTGCGATGTCGCCGTCAACTCGTTGAGCGACGCGATTTGTTGAGCGGTGGCCGCGGAGGTCTGTCGCGCGCCGCTCGCCGCGCCATCGGCGATCGCGGCAACTTCCTCCATCCGGCGCAGCACCTCACGCATCCGCTTCGTCTGATTGTCGGTTTCCGCCGCGAAGCTCGTCGCGAATTGGACGGTGGAGTTCAGATCGCCGAAGATCGCGTCGAGCGCGGTCTGTACGGTGGTGGCGAGCGTCCCCACGCCCTTCGCCGCCTCACGCCCTCGCTGCATCGCCTCGACGACGCGATTGATCTGGTCCTGGGTCGCGCGAACTTTCGTCCGGACCTCGTCCGCCGATCGCGCGCTCTGCTCGGCGAGCTTCCGGACCTCGCCGGCCACCACGCGAAAACCGAGCCCGTGCTGCCCCGCGCGGGCGGCCTCGATTGCCGCGTTGAGCGCCAGGAGATCGGTCTGACTCGCGATGCGGGTGATGCCGTCCACCAACTTGCCGATCTCCTTCGACTCTCGGTCGAGCACGCCGGCCACCTCGGAGGCATGGTCCATGTGCACGATCAGATTCATCAGGAGCGAGCTGGCGCGCGCGATCTCTTCTCCGCGCCTGTGCGCCTGGGTCGCGATCTCGGTGATCTGTCGCTCGGCCTCCTGCGCGCGCGCATGAAGCGTGCTGGCCAGTCCGGTCGCCGCCTCGGAGTCCTGGCGCCCGTACCCGATCAGCTGCCGCTGCCGCTCGGTCCCTTCCGAGAGCTGCACGGCGGTGCTGGAGATCGCTTGCGACGCGGTCTGCAGCTCCCGCGCCGCGCTCGCGAGCCCGCGCGCCATGGACGCCAACACACCGCCCTGGCGCCCGATCTCGCGAATCATGTCGGCCATGCCCACGGTCATCCGGTTGACGCTGACAGTCAGGAATCCGAGCTCGTCCGTGGCGGTATCCGCGGCGGGACTGTCGATTTGCCGCCGCAAGTCGCCTCGCTCGATCTCGGCCAGGACGCTGCGTGCCGCGCGCAAGCGATCGACGATCTGCACGAGCATGGGAACGAGCGCCACGCAGGCGAACACGAGTACGAGGCTCTCCTGAATTTGGAACGCCCAGCTCCAGCCATGGCCGGCGACTTGTGCCAAGACGGTCACCAGCGTGAACGCGGTGAGGTTGATGATCAGGGCGCCCCACGCTTCGCGCCGCTCGAGGTAGAGCGCCGCCTGCAGTGGCGCGATCAGGTAGGCGCCATACAGCACGTGGCCGTTCGGTCCGATCGAAAACAGCACCGCCGAGATGAGCAGGCAGCCGACGACGAGATTGAGCTGCGCAAACCAGGGCTGGAACGCGCTGCGCTCCACGAGGCGGCGGACGCCGGCATTGGCCGCCGCGAAGCTCGCGGCGAAGAACACGATGAAGAGCCACGGGATCGGTGCGATGCCGGCGAGCCGGACGGCAGTGAGCAGCACGATGCCGAAGCCCACGAATCCCCAGCGCGCGCGGGTGTTCGACAACACGTACTGGCGCTGTTTCGCGAGCCGCTCCTCGAGCAGCTGGTGCTCGAGGGCAATCACATGCGGAACAAGTAGCTGAGTTTGAGGAAAAAGCCGTCGGTGGTGCGCGTCAAATTCTGGAAGCTGAACGGTTCCGGCTCGGTGAGCGACGCGCCGTACCCAAAGAAGAACACCGTCCCCGGCGTCGGCTTGTACGAGAAGAGGACGTCGTTGCGGAACTCGGTGTCCGTGGCGCGCGCCGGCGGAGCGCCATCGACGATCAATGGATCCCCGCTGCGTGGGTCACGGAGCGTGTCGCGGACCTGTGCCAGGTATTGCCCCACATAGCGGAAGAAGATGTCGCGCGTGAGCTGATATTCCACCTTGAGGCGCGGGACGTTCGCGGTCGAGAACCAGCTGCCGTCTTGCGCGCGCGTGAGCCGCTGGTGTGGCCACTGTCCCTCGACGCGCAGCGCGGATGTGGGCTTCCACGCCACGTCGAACAGCACGTTGAGCGCGCGGCCCTCTGACGCTTCGGCAAAGAGCGGCGTGGACACGTAGCCGATGCTGATGTCTGCCTTGAGTGCGCGGTTCGGCGTGCTGAGTGCAGCGAGGCCGCCCCAGAGGTTATACAGGCCACCGGGGATGTCGAACGGCACCAGCGTGCCCGCCGAATCCACCTGGTAGCCGGCATAGTCCACCGAGTCGAATCGCTGATGCGCGTTCTGCCAGTATAGCGTTCCGACCCAGCCGCCACGCATCGTCAGCAGCAGGCGTTGCGAGATCGTCCCTTCAATCGTGCTCTTCAACTTGAAGAAATCGTTGTATCGCCAAATCGGCTCGATACCGATGAAGGTAGTCGTGTTTTCGAGCAGCGCACCCGGTTTGCCATACCACGTGAACCGGTTGAACAGGCGACCCTGCACGATATTGACGCGATTGACGAAGCCGCTGAGCGCCGTGAAATCGGGACTGACCCCGAGCAGCGCTGCGTGATTGCCGTAGGAGTAGCCCGTGCGGTCGTACAGCGTGACGTCCCAGAGCTCGCCGGAGCGAACACCCGCACCCGACGAGTCCTTGGTCCACGAGCCGACGACCTGGGCGGATGAAAACCAGATCTTGCCCCAGATGAGACGGGCATCGGCCCCAAGCACACGGTTCCACGCGCCGCCGTCGATCCGGTCCGTGTACGCGGCTCCGACGGTCGAATTCGCGCCCAGATCGCGCCGCAGGCGCAGCAGGTTGAACACCGGATAATCGTTGGTCGGCGAGAAGGCCCGGTCGTCCACGGCGCCGATGTACGCGATGCCCATGGGGCCGATCTTGCCGGTGAGCTTGGCGCCGCCGATCGGGGCGTTGATTCGTCGGGTGTAGATCAGGGCGTTGGGCGTGTCGAACTGTTCCAGACCGTCGAGAAAGAACGGCCGCTTCTCGGGAAAGAACAGCGCGAACCGCTCGTTCACGGTTACCTGACCCACGTCCGCTTCGACCTGAGAGAAGTCCGGATTCACGGTGCCCGTGGCGGTGAGGTTTTGCGTGGCCCCCCAGCGAATGTTTCCCCCCGCCTCTGGGTGGACGTTCCCGTACTCATAGTCCGACGCCGCAACCCGCTCTCCCTCGAGCCGCGACGTAAACTCGGGTGTCACGTCCATCACGAGGCCGCGCCGCAATCCCGTGAGCGACTTCAGCGTGCCCGACTGGATGAGGAAGCTGGCGTTCGCTCGGAGCACCGGCGTCCAGGTATCCTCATAGCCGGTGTGCTGCGTGAGCCGGATGACCTGGATGCCCCAATCCTGGGTTTCACCGCTCTGATACCGCAGGCTCTTGAACGGAATCCGCACCTCGACTTCGAATCCGAACGGCGTCAGCCGTCCCTGCGACTGATAGACGTAGTCGGGGTTCAAATCGACGACGCCATCGAACCGGAATCCGGCGTTCGCTCCTCCCGCGGCTCCGGCGAGCCCCTCGCTGCGCACGCCATCCTGCTGCGCGCCGAGCGGGTTCACCGCGAACAGCAGCGCCCGGCGCCGGTCATTGAACGTGTCCAGCAGGATCTGGACGTTGTCGTCGGCGCCGATGTTGTCGCGATCCGCGAGCGTCGCCCGCACGACGTTGCCGTGCACCTCGAATGCGCGGATGCCGAAATAGATCGCGTCCGGCGCATAGAAGACGAGCACCTCCGTCGAATCCGCGGCGGGGCGGCTGTCCACCGGCCGGTATTGCGTGAAGCCCTTGAGCATCGCGGCCTCGCGCCACACGGCTTCATCGAGCGCCCCGTCCAGCCGGACCGCCGGCGCCTCGATGCGAGGAATGGTCACGTCGATCTGA
>Ga0134079_10000359_pt1 | contig 12043 bp, 9 predicted proteins | sample 15_taG_2_FD_119770 | JGI IMG/M metagenome (GOLD analysis project Ga0134079, IMG submission 119770) | Grasslands soil microbial communities from the Angelo Coastal Reserve, California, USA - 15_D_Rain_40cm_2_09182015 | ecosystem: Environmental > Terrestrial > Soil > Grasslands ...
TACGAGCTCGTGAACGCCGGCCGGATCTTCACGCCGTTCGCGGGCGACGCCCCCGTAGTCGTGAACCCGAGCATCTGGGGCGGAGCGAGCTGGCCCCCGAGCTCCTACGATCCCGTGCAGCAGACGCTGTTCGTCTGCGCGTCGTCCGCCGCCGGCCAGTTCACGGGCGGCGCCGATCCGAAGTTCGCCGCGCCCGGGCCGGGGGACCGCTACCTCGGCGGCGTCACCGGCCTCACGCGCTTACCAAGGATGGGCATCTTCGCGGCGCTCAACCCGACGACCAATACGTTGCGCTGGCGTTATCAATGGCCCGAGCAGTGCTACAGCGGCTCGCTCGCGACCGGTGGGGGGCTCGTGTTCGTCGGCCGCAGCGACGGTCGCCTGACCGCGCTCGACTCCGGCACCGGCAAGCAGCTCTGGCAGTTTCAGACCGGCGCGGGCATGAACGCGGCCGCGAGCACGTTCGAGCGCGGAGGCAAGCAGTACGTGCTCGCGTACTCGGCCGGCAATGCGCTGATCGGCTCCGCGCGCGGCGATCGGCTCTGGCTGTTCGGCCTCGACGGCACGCTGCCGCCGGCACAATCGGGGACACCCGTGCGCCGCCCGCCGGACTAGTGCGATGCCCTCGCCAGCGCAAAAAGGGGACATTCCGAATTTCGCCGCGCGCGCGCGCGAGGCGCTGAGCACGTATTCGCGTCGGCGACTGCTCGCGAGCGCGGCGCACGCGGCGGCCGGCGTCGCGCTCGGGCTCGCCGGTGCGCGCTCGCTGTTCGCGCAAGCTCCGGCCCGCCAAGCGGCCGAGCTCGGCGGCGATTTCCATCTGCTCAAAGCGGGAGCGGTCAACGTGCTCGCGGTCGAGACCGGCGACGGGCTGGCGTTCGTCGACGGGGGTCCCGCGGTCGAGTCCGCGAAGCTGCTCGCGGCCGCCAATGCGCTCGGGGGTGGCGGCAAGATCCACACGCTGTTCAACACGCACTGGCACCCGGAGCAGACCGGCGCGAACGAGGCGCTTGGGGCGGCCGGGGCGACGATCGTCGCGCACGAGAACACGCGGCTCTGGTTGACCGAGGACGTGACCTGGCCTTGGAGCAACGAGACCGTCCGGCGGTTGCCAGCGGCCGCGCGGCCGAACAAGAGCTTCTACTCGGAGCTCGAGCTCGCGATCGGCCGCAAGCGTGTGCGCTGCGGTCACTTGCGCGACTGCCCACACACCGACGGCGACCAGTACGTGTTCTTCCGCGACGACAACGTGCTCGCGGTCGGCGACGCGATCTACGGCGTCGGTTGGCCCGCGATCGACTGGTGGACCGGCGGCTGGATCGGCGGGATCGTCGGCGGCCTCGAGATGCTGCTTAAGGTCGCGAACGAGGACACGCACGTCGTGCCCGCGCGTGGGCCGGTGCTGGGCCTAAAAGATCTGCGCCGCCAGCACGAGATGTACGAGACGATTTGGGAGCGGCTCGTGAAGAAGCTCTACAGCGGCGGCGGCCCGGACGAGGCCGTCGCCGCGAAGCCGACGCAGGAGTTCGATGACATAATGGGCCCCTCGGAGGAGTTCGTGAGACGCGCGTTCCAGAGCCTCTGGGCCTACCTCTCGCCCGACGCCTGACGCGACGCGCAACGCCTTAGAATGTCCCGAGCCACTGCCATGTTGAGCCTATCGAGAACGCTGCCCCGAGCCGCGGTGCCGATCGCGCTGCTCGCGGCGTTTGCGCTCGCGGGTTGCGGCAAGCTCGGCGGCCACGACCCGCAGGCCGACGCGGGCAAGCAGTGGCCGTTCGTGAAGAAGTACTGCGACGACTGCCACAACGCGGCCGAGCTCGCGGGCGGCGTCGACTTCGAGAAAATCAAGCCCGAGAACTTCGCCGCGCACGCCGAGTCGCTCGAGAAGGCCGTGCGCAAGCTCCGCGGCCACCTGATGCCGCCGCCGAAAGAGCCGCGGCCCGACGAGACGCGGCTCATGTCGTTCGTCACCTGGCTCGAGGACTCCCTCGACGCCGCGGCCGCCGACCGGCACGCGTATCCCGCGATCGTCCCACACCGGCTGAACCGCAAGGAGTACGCCAACGCGGTCCGCGATCTGCTCGCGCTCGAGATCGACCCGGGCGAGTTCCTGCCGCAGGACGAGGAGGTCAAGCACTTCGACAACATCGCGAGCGGCCTCCAGGTCTCGCCGTCGTTCATCGAGCAGTACGTGATCGCCGCGCGCGCGCTCGCGGTGCGCGCGGTCGGGCAGCCGAACGCGCGGCCCGGCAGCAAGACCTACTCGGCCGGGCCCGGCAATCAGCAGACGCACGTGAAGGGCTTGCCGCTCGGCACGCGTGGCGGCCTCGTGGTGACGCACCTGTTCCCGTCGGACGGCGAGTACGCGGTCAACATCGCGGACATGTTCACGCACATCTGGGGCAACGACTCGGAGTTCGAGAACCAGGTCGTCGTGACGCTCGACGACAAGCCGATCTACGAGACCTCCCTCGGCGGCGAGCAGGACACGAAGCTCTACGACCAGGTGCAGGACGGCGCGATGGAGAAGGTGAACTCGCGGCTGAAGAACATCCGCTTCGCCGCGACCTCGGGTCCGCACCGCGTCGGCGTGACGTTCAAGCGGCGCACGTTCGCCGAATCCGACGATCAGCTACAGATGTTCCTGCCGGGCGGCGGCCAAGACCGCGTGTTCCGCGTGTCGTCGTTCGAGATCAGCGGCCCGTACGGGGCCCACGGCGTGAGCGAGACGCCGAGCCGCGACCGGATCTTCACGTGTGAGCCGACCGGCGCCGACGATCGGCAGATCTGCGCCGAGAAGATCATCACGAAGCTCGCGACGCGCGCGTTCCGCCGTCCGCTCGCCGAAACGGACCTCGCGGACCTCTTGCAGTACTACCGCGACGGCCTCGAGCGGGGCGGCTTCGAGGAGGGCATCCGGAGCGCGCTCACGGGCATCCTCGCGAGCCCGTACTTCCTCTATCGCGTCGAGCAAGTCCCCGCAGGCGTCGCGCCGGGCGAGGTCTACGCGGTCGACGACCTCGCGCTCGCTTCGAAGCTGTCGTTTTTCTTATGGAACACGATCCCGGACAACGAGCTGCTCGACGTCGCCTCGCGCGGAGAGCTCCACAAGGACGACGTGCTGCGGCGCGAGGTGCAGCGGATGCTCGAGGATCCGCGCGCGGACACGCTCGCGAGCAACTTCGTGTTCCACTGGCTGAACCTGCGCCGCCTCGGCGAGGTCGACCCGGACCGCTCGATCTTCCCGTACGCCTCGGGCCGCGGCGACCCGCGCGCCGACTACATGACCGAGCTCACGCTGTTCGCGAAGAGCATCTTCGACGAGAACCGCAGCGTCGTCGACTTCATGACGGCGAAGCACACGTTCGTGAACGAGCGCATCGCGCTGCTCTACGGCATCAAGAACGTGAAGGGCGACCGCTTCCAGCGCGTCGAGCTCACGGATTCGACCCGCTGGGGCTTGCTCGGCAAGGGCGCGATTCTCATGGCCGCGGCCTATCCGAACCGCACCTCGCCCGTGCTGCGCGGCTCGTTCATCCTCGAGTACATCGCGGGCGCGCCGCCCGCGTCGCCGCCGAAGAACGTGCCGCCGTTCCCCGAGAGCGACATCAGCGGCCCGAAGCCGAAGACGGTGCGCGAGATCATGGCGAAGCACCGCGAGAATCCGGTCTGCTACTCGTGCCACGGGATCATGGACCCGCTCGGCTTCGCGCTCGAGAACTTCGACGCGGTCGGCGTCTGGCGGAGCAAGGACCGCTATGCCGGCACGCCGATCGACTCGGCGGCCGAGCTCCCGGACGGCACGGCCGTGAACGGCCCGGACGACTTGCGCACCGCGCTCATGAGGCATCCGGAGCAGTTCGTGCAGACGTTCACGGAGCGGCTCCTGATGTACGCTCTTGGCCGCACGATCGACTACCGCGACATGCCGGCCGTGCGCAAGATCGTTCACGAAGCGAAGCGCGACGACTGGCGGTTCGACTCGATCGTCTGGCAGATCGTCACGAGCGAGCCGTTTAGAATGAGGCAGGCGCCGCAGACGGCGACGAGCGCGCAGAACGCGTCCGCGGGTGCGGCCACGGCGCAGAACGTCGCGCACTGAGGCGCGGGTATTTACAGGACGCGCGCGGCAGGCCGCGACGCGAGGCGAGAGGAGGAAGTCATGTTCATCACGAAGAAGCATCTTTCGCGACGCACGCTGCTGAAAGGCGTCGGCGTAGGCGTCGCCCTGCCGCTGCTCGACGCGATGATCCCCGCCGGAGTCGCGTGGGCGAGCACGCCCGCGAAGACGCCGCAGCGGCTCGCGTTCGTCGGCTTCCCGCACGGCGCCGTGATGCGCCTCTGGTCGCCCGAGCAGTCCGGCAAGGACTACCCGATGTCGCGGATCCTCGAGCCGCTCGCGAAGTATCGCGAGCACATGACGATCGTCTCGGGTCTGCGCAACAAGCCGGCCGAGAGCTCCGAGCCGCACGAGCGCATCGAGCGCACGTGGCTCTCGTGCGTCGCGCCCGAGCACTCGGGTGTCGACGGCCCGGACGCGGGTGTCACGGCGGACCAGCTCGCCGCGCGGCACATCGGCCAGGAGACGAAGCTGCCCTCCCTCGAGCTCACGACCGCGCAGATCGGCGCGCAGCTCGCGTGGCGCACGCCGAGGCAGTCCTTGCCGCAGGAGATCAACCCGCGCAACGTGTTCTACCGGGTGTTCGGCCAAGGCGATACCGACGCCGAGCGCACGGCAATCGTCAAGGAGACGGGCAGCATCCTCGATCGCGTGACGGAGCAGGCGCATCGGCTGCAGGGCGCTCTTGGGCTCCAGGATCGCGTCGCCGTCAACGACTACCTCGACTCGGTCCGCGAGATCGAGCGGCGCCTGCAGCTCAGCGCCGAGAAGGACACGGCCGGCCTCGAGATACCCGACGCGCCGATCGGGGTGCCGGGAAACTTCGACGACCACTTCAAGCTCATGTTCGACCTGATGGCGCTCGCGTTCCAAGCCGACGTCACGCGGGTGATCACGTTCTCGATGGACCGCGAGGCGAGCATGCGGACGTACAACAACCTGAGCATCCAGGAAGCGTTCCATCCGCTCTCGCACCACGGCAACGACCCTGCGAAGCAGGACCGGCTCGCGGTGATCCAGACATATCACACGAAGATGTTCGCGCACTTCGTCGAGCGGCTGGCCGCCACGAAGGACGGCGACGCGACGCTGCTCGACAACTCGATGGTGCTGTTCGGCAGCAACATGAGCGACAGTAACCGCCACAACAACGATCCGCTGCCGTCGGCGGTGCTCGGCCACGCGCACGGCCGGATCAAGGGCGGCCAGCACCTGAAATACCCGCAAGACACGAAGCACGCCGACCTGCTGCTCACGCTGCTCGAGCGCACGCAGATCCCGGTCGAGAAGATCGGCGACAGTGGCGGCCTTCTGGCAGAGGTCTGAGATGAAAGCCGAACGGGCCGGTCTCGCCGTCGCGGGTCTCGCCATCGCCGCGCTCGCGGGCGGCGCGCTCACGATCACGCGGCACGGCTCCGCCGGACCGACCGACTCCGCTGCGGCGACGGCGCGCCCGTCACTGCTCGCGGCCGCGAACGCCGGGGACACGGCGGCCGCGCTCGCGGCGCTGAAATCCGGCGCGGACGTGAACGAGCGCGGGCCCGACGGCGCCACGGCGATCATCTGGGCGGCCTACAACGGCGACCTTACGCTCGTGAAGAAGCTGATCGCGGCCGGTGCCGACGTCGAGGCGCGCAACGACTTCGGCGCGTTCGCGCTGTCCGAGGCCGCGATCGCGGGCGAGACGCCGATCATCGCGGCGCTGCTCGCGGCCGGCGCGGCCGTCGACGGCGCGAGCTCGGAGGGCGAGACGGCGCTGATGGAGGTCGCCCGAACCGGCCGCCTCGAAGCCGCGAAGGTGCTCGTCAAAGCCGGCGCGGACGTGAACGCGAAGGAGCACTGGGGCGGCCAGTCGCCGCTGATGTGGGCGGCCGCGCAGAGCCAGCCCGAGATGATCAAGTTCTTGCTCGCGAACGGCGCCGATGTGAACGCGCGCGGTGCCGTGCGCGATTGGCAGCGCAAGGTCATCAAGGAGCCGCGGCCGAAGGACATGAATCAGGGCGGGTTCACGGCGCTCTTGTATGCCGCACGCGAGGGCTGCATCGACTGCGCGAAGGCGCTCGTCGCGGGCGGCGCGGACATCGACCTGCCGGATCCGCAGCGCGTGACGCCGCTCGTGATGGCGCTCCTGAACCTGCACTTCGATCTCGCGATTTATCTCATCGAAGCCGGCGCGGACGTCGACAAGTGGGACCTCTACGGGCGCACGCCGCTCTACATGGCCGCGGATACGAGCACGCTGCCCGTGATGGGCAACGGCGCGATGGTCGTGCTGCCGAGCATGGACAAGCACTCGGCCCTCGACGTCGCGCGCCTCTTGCTCGACAAAGGCGCGAATCCGAACATTCAGCTCAAGCGCCGGCCGCCGTACCGCAACGTGCCGCAGGATCGCGGCGGCGACGCGATCCTCTCGCAGGGCGCGACGCCGCTGCTGCGCGCCGCGCGCGCGGGTGACGCGCCGTTCGTCGAGCTGCTGCTCGAGCACGGCGCGCTCGTCGACCTGCCGAGCAACCAAGGCGTCACGCCGCTGATGGCGGCCGCGGGCGTCGAGTACGGCCTGCGCGTGACGCGCGGCCGCAACCGCACCGAGGAGGGCGTGCTCAAGACGATGCAGCTCCTGCTCGACGCGGGCGCGGACATCAACGCGCGCGAGCTCACCGAGCCGAAGGGCGATTCGGCCGCGCACCAGCTCGTGATCGACCAGCGCCTCGCCGACTACAGCTACGACTACCGCGGCCGGCAGGTGCCGAGCGCGCGCGCGGTCCCGCATCGAACCGCGCTGCACGGCGCGGCGATGAAGGGCTTCAACTCGATCGTCTCGTTCCTCGTCGCGCACGGCGCCGATCTCTACGCGAAGGACGCGAACGACCGCACGCCGCTCGACCTCGCGATGGGCGACTACAACGAGCCGTTCCTGCGCCAGGCGGCCGAGCCGCACCAAGAAACCGTTGCGCTGCTCAAGACGCTGATGGCCGCGAACGCTGGAGGCGCGGCACCCGCCGCACCCGCCGCCGCCCGCACCCGAGGCGACGGCAGCACGAGGTGACTGCTGTCGCGGCGCGTCGACGCGAGCGGCACTGCCGCCGCCGCTGGGTCTGCGCCCTCGCGGGCGCGCTCGCGGTGTCGACCGGCGCGCTCGCGCACCACTCGATCTCCGGCGTCTACGACGGCAGCCGGCAGGTGACGATCGAAGGCCACGTCGTGGAGTTCCAGTTCGTCAATCCGCATCCGTTCTTGATCGTCGCAACGGAGTCCGACGCGAAGTCGTCGCGGACGTGGCGCCTCGAGATGGACAACCGTTACGAGCTCGCCGACATCGGCGTCACGGCCAAGACGTTCAAGCCCGGCGACCGCGTGATCGCGACCGGCAGCGCCGCGCGCGCCGACGACCGGGGCTTGTATCTCATGAAGCTCGACCGGCCCGCGGACGGGCTCCGCTACGAGCAAGTCGGCACGAGTCCGCGGATCAGCCACGCGGCGCGATGAGCGAGCGCCGATTGTCGGCCGGCGTCGTCATCGCGCGCGAGACGCAGGACGGCGCGCGCCTGCTGCTGCTGCGCGCGTTCCGCAACTGGGATTTCCCGAAGGGGGGAGTCGAGGCCGGCGAAGACCCGCTCGCAGCCGCGATCCGCGAGACCGAGGAGGAGACGGGCATCGCAGACCTCGAGTTCGTCTGGGGACGCGAGCACTGCGACACGGCGCCGTACGCGCACAACAAGGTCGCGCGCTACTTCGTCGCGCGCAGCCGCACGGAGGACGTCGTGCTAGAGGTCAATCCCGAGCTCGGCCATCCCGAGCATCACGAGTTCCGCTGGGTCGATCTCACGGAGGCGTTCGCGCTCACCCCGCCGCGGCTCAAGCCCGTGATCGCCTGGGCCGCGGGCAAGATCATGCTCGCGGCGCAGCTCGCCAGTCGCTGACCTCGCGGCGCGCGCGGCGAGCCGCTGGAAAAACGCCGCGGCCGCGAAGTAGGATCAACCGACAAGCCCTCGGGCAATCGACGCGGAGCCGCCGGCGCGGTAGCTTTGTACTTTCGAGTGGCCTTGGGTTCTTCGAGCAGGGGGATAGTGACTATGCAGACGATCCGGTCGGCGATGCGGTATGCGCTCGTCGGGGCAGCCACGAGCTTCGTGGCTGTCGCACACGCCCAAATCAACGATTCCATTCGCGGTGCGCCGAGCGAGGCCAACCACTTCATCGAGACGCCGAAGGGTTGGAAGCAGCCGATGACGCCATGGGGAGAGCCCGACATCCAGGCCACGCTCGACATGATGCAGGCCTCGGGCGTGCCGCTCGAGCGCTGCGCGAACAGCTATCGGCCCGGCGCCCCCGCGTGCGACATGAACAAGAAATGGCTCACGGAAGAGGAATACAAGCAACGCGTCGAGGCCGCCGCTTCGCGCGGAGACCGAAGCAAACAGCTAGCGAGTGAAGGCAAATTCGGTCCAGCGCTGCTCGCGGGCCTCGTCGACCCGAACATCCCGCAGCGACAAACCAATCTGATCGTCGATCCGCCGAACGGGTTGCTGCCGCCGCTGACGGCGGCCGCGAAGAAGCTCGCGTACAAGATGGGCAGCGACTGGGCGCTGCCGGGCGAGAACATCAACTTCCAGTCGGCCGCGGATTTCGACAGCTGGGATCGCTGCGTCACGCGCGGCTTGCCGTCGATGATGATGCCGTATCGCTATAACGGCGGATTCAAGATCGAGCAGGCGCCGGGCTACGTCGTCTTCAACGTCGAAATGATCCACGAGGCGCGCGTGATTCCGACGGACGGTCGCAAGCCGCTCGATTCGAACATCAAGCAGTATCTCGGCGAGTCGCGCGGCCATTGGGAGGGCACGACGCTCGTCGTCGAGACGACCAACTTCCGGACCGAGCCGACGGTCAACCAGCCGCTGATCAACCTCGCCGTCGTCGGGTCGCCGGCCGGCAACCGGTTCCCGATCAGCGACAAGCTGAAGACGACGGAGCGGATCGTGCGCCTCAACGACAGCACGTGGCTCTACGAGATCAAGACGGAGGACCCCGACATCCTCACGGCGCCGTTCACGGTGCGCTATCCGATGCGCAACAATCCGAGCTACATCTTCCCGGAGTATGCGTGCCACGAGGACAACCAGATCGTCCACAACTACGTGACGACGAACCGCTACGAGCGCGCGCATCCGAAGCCCGAGCCGCCGCAGCCGCCCGTCAAGGCATCCGAGGACGTCGCCAGCCTCTTGGCGGGCGTTTGGGTCGGCACGCCGAAGATCCCGACGATCGACGTGAACATCGAGATCGAGTTCACGAAGAACAAGGACGGTACGGTCAACGGCAAGCTGATCGGCACCAATCTCGGCAAGATCGACAAGCCGCTCCGGAACTTCAGGATCGATGGACGACAGATCGACTTCACGTTCCCGAACGTCGATCCGTGGAACGTCTCGGCCAAGCTCACGGACAACGGCACGATCGAGGGCATCGTGTTCAGCATCCAGGGCGGGACGACGGTGACGTTCAAGAGGCAGCGCTAGCAGGGCTGTTGGAGCGAGTGGCTCTCCTCATCGTGCCGGGCGCGATGAATGATTCGTCTGTGCGAGGGGGGCGTTCCGCGTTCGACAAGCCGGCTGTCGATCTCGCGAGCACGGGAGCGTGGCTGCCTCTAGAGTGCGGCCGAACATCGCAGGAATCGGAATGCCCAGACTCGCGCTCGTCTCGTTGTTGACGTCTCTGCTCGCCGCGCACGGGGTGCTCGCGCAGAACGCCGACCGCGCGACCGACGAGAGGGCGATCAAGGCCGTGATCCAGGGGTTCCTCGACAAGCGTGACGCGAACGACGCGGCGGGTTTGAGCGCGCTGCTCACGGCCGACGCCGACCAACAGCAGACCTCGGGAGCGATGCGCCGCGGCCGCGACGCGGTCGTCACGGGCTCGCTCTCGACGCAGCGCAGCACGGGTGGCAAGCGGACGATCTCGGTCGACTCGGTGCGCTTCGTCGCCGCCGACGTCGCGATCGCGGATGGGCGCTACGACAGCGTCGGCCGCGCGGACGGCAGCGACCGACACATGCTCACGTCGATCGTGCTCCGGCGCGAAGCGGGCCGCTGGAAGATCGCCGCGATCCGCAACATGCTGCCGAGCACGGAGTGAACTGAGGGGCACCGACATGCGCAGAGCGCTCGAAATTTTCGTCCTCGTGTCGATGGCCGCGCTCGCGGCCTGTAACCGGAGCGAGCCGGGCGAGACATCGACTCAGCCCTCGGCGGCCGCGAAAGCCGCGGCGCCGAAGTCTTGCGACGAGCTCGCGGCGCTCGCGCTGCCGAACACGACGATCTCGGGCGTCGAGCCCGTCGCGGCCGGGGCGTTCAAGTCGCCTGTGCCGGCGTTCGGCGGGCCCGGCGCCGATTTCACGAAGCTGCCCGCGTTTTGCCGCGTGATGGGATCGATCAAGGCGAGCGCCGACTCCGACATCCGGTTCGAGGTCTGGCTCCCGGCCGAGGGCTGGAACGGCAAGTTCATGCAGACCGGGAACGGCGGCGCCGCGGGCTCGATCGTCTACGGCTCGCTCGCCGAGCCGCTCGCGAGAGGCTACGCGGTCGCGAACACGGACACGGGCCACCAAGGCGGCGGCGGCGATTTCGCCTGGGCCACGGGCCATCCGGAGAAGCTCACCGACTACGCGTACCGCGCGGTTCACGAGCTCACGGTCGTCGGCAAGGCGGTGACGGCCGCGCGCTACGGCAAGAATCCGGAGCGCTCGTACTGGAACGGTTGCTCGACCGGCGGGCGACAGGGCCTGAAAGAAGCGCAGCGGTTCCCGGACGACTACGACGCAATCGTCGCGGGTGCGCCCGCGAACAATTGGTCGCCGCTCATGGCGTTCAGCATCGAAGTGCAGCGCAACATGACCGGGCCCGACGGGCTCGGCGTCGCCAAGCTCGGCGTTCTCACCACGGCGGCGCTCGCGGCCTGCGACGCGCGCGACGGCGTCGAAGACCGCGTGATCGGCGAGCCGAGGCTCTGCACGTTCGATCCCGCGGTCACGCAATGCGCGGCCGGCAAGACGGAGGGTTGCTTGAGCGCGTCCGAGGTCGCGGCCGCGAAGCGCATCTACGCGGGCGTCGTGACCAAGGCCGGCACGGTGCTGATGCCCGGCACGGGGCCCGCGAGCGAGACGCTCTGGGCGGCCTACGCGTCGCCGCAGTTCGGCATCGGCACGAGCTATTTCCGCAACGTGGTCGCGAACGACGCGAGCTGGGAGCCCGCGACCTTCGACGTCGACGCGGACGTCGCGCGCGCCGAGGCGCAGGACGGCGGGGCCGCGAAGGCGATGGATCCCGATCTGTCCGCGTTCGTCGCGCGCGGCGGCAAGCTGATCACGTATCACGGCACCGCCGACGGGCTCATTCCGTACGCCAACACGGTGAACTACTTCGAGAGCGTCGTCGCGAAGCTCGGCTCGGGCGCCGTCCAGGATCACGTGGCCCTCTATCTCGTGCCGGGAATGAGCCACTGCGCGGGCGGCGAGGGCGCGTCCGCGATCGACTGGATCGGGGCGCTCGAGGAGTTCGATCGGACAGGCAAGCCGCCGAGCTCGATCCGCGCGAGTCATCCCGCGCAGCAGCCCGGCCCGCCCGGCGCGGCCGCGACACCGGGCAAAGCGTTCACGCGCCCCGTGTGTGCGTACCCGCAGGTCGCCAAATACAAGGGCCAAGGCGACGAATCCGACGCTGCGTCGTGGCAGTGCGTCGCCGAATGAGCGAGCGCTCGTGACGCGGCTCCCGCACTGCGTCGCGGCGGCGCTGCTCGGCGCGTTGCCCCTCGGGGTCTTCGCGCAACACGGCGCGCCCTCGAGCGGCGAATGGCGCACGTACGGCGGCGACCTCGGCAACACGCGCTACTCGCCGCTCGATCAGATCGACGCGGGCAACTTCA
>Ga0134079_10000361_pt1 | contig 12009 bp, 9 predicted proteins | sample 15_taG_2_FD_119770 | JGI IMG/M metagenome (GOLD analysis project Ga0134079, IMG submission 119770) | Grasslands soil microbial communities from the Angelo Coastal Reserve, California, USA - 15_D_Rain_40cm_2_09182015 | ecosystem: Environmental > Terrestrial > Soil > Grasslands ...
ACGTTAAAAATGTTACAAAAGTTACAAGGTTAAACAGGTCCGGACGAGGTCCCTTTGTAACGTTGTAACTTTTTTAACCTTGTAACCTCTTCAGCAACTTCTCGTGAATGTTATCGAATCCGTCGATAACTGTAGCGGCGGTCTATGACCGCCGTTCTTTAGCACTCTGATCGATACTCCAATGCAAAGATCTCCCCGCGAAGCGGCCAATCTTCCGATCGCCTGACCAGGCCCGCGCGCACGGGATTCTCGCGAACATAATACCACTTCTCAGTGTAAGATTCAGCGCTCCGCAACACGTGATCGAAAAACGTTTTCTGCCAGTGGGGCGTTGGAGTGCTATGAGAACGCAACGTTTTCGAAAGCGCGTTCTTTAGCGATTTCATCCAGTCTGAGAGCGAAAGCTTTTCGCCATCAATCGCGACGAACGCGTGAAGATGATCTGGCATCAACACATACGCCCCGATCCATGCGCCATGCTCGGGTCCTTGTTCCGCAAAGCGGATGAAGCTTTCATGGATTGCCGTGCTCGCGAGAAGATGCCGGCGGTTAATTGCGCAAGCCGTTACAAAATAGATAGGCGAGCGCACCAAGACCAACTCGAGGCGATGAAGGCGCTGTTTTCGGTTTTCGGCGGTCATAGACCGCCGCTACAGCACTCGCAGCCGCACGAGCAACTTCTCGTGAATGTTATCGAATCCGCCGTTGCTAAAAACGGCGACGATATCCTTTGGCCGCAGCATCGGAACGATTCGATCGAGGATTGCATCGGCGTTCTTTTCGTAAAACGCAGGGTGACCAGCCTTGGCAATCGCAGCGACAACTGCCTCCGGATTCAATCGCTCCTTTTCGGGGATTTGTTCCAGCCTGGCGACTTGCGCAATGAAAACACCGTCGGCCAACTTTAGCGCCTCGGGAAGCTGCTGTTGAAAAACGGCGCGCCGCGTCGTGTTCGAGCGTGGCTCAAAGATGGCCCAACTGCGGTGGGCCCGATAACGATGGCGGAGTGCTTGCAGCGTATAGGCGATTGCCGTCGGATGATGGCCGAAGTCGTCAATCACTTTCACGCCGCGCGCTTCGCCGCGCACTTCCAGCCGCCGCGCGATGCCGGCAAAACTCTTGAAGGCGTTGTCGATCTTCGTTTTTGGCACATCATAAAATCGCGCTGCGGTCGCCGCCATTGCCGCGTTGCGCACATTAAATTCGCCGATAAGCGGAATTTCGAAAGTTTCCCCGCCAAGTTTGAATCTTGCACCTTCGGCGGAGTAGGCCACGTCTCGAATTCGCTGGGCGCAATTCTTCGAGAAACCGACCTCGATCATCTGCGCCAGACAATTTTTCGCGATCTCCACGCAATTGGGGTCGTCGCCGTTCAATAACACCATGCCATTTTGCGGAACAATGTTAATCAAACGCCGGAAACTCAGTTTGATTTCATCGAGGTCGTTGAAGATATCGGCATGATCGAATTCGATGTTATTTACGATCAACAACTCCGGCAGGTAATGAATGAATTTCGAGCGTTTATCGAAAAATGCCGTGTCGTACTCGTCGCCTTCGATCACGAAATATTTTGAATCGTTCAGGCGCGCGCCTTGTCCGAAATTTTTCGGCAGACCGCCGATAAGATAACCGGGTTTACGTCCGGCTTTTTCCATGATCCAGGTGAGCAATGCTGTCGTGGTTGTTTTGCCGTGCGTACCAGTGACAACGAGATTGTGCCGGCCGCGCAGGAAATAGTTTCTCAAAACTTCCGGCAACGAGAGATAAAGCAGTTTTCGGTTGAGCACCGCCTCCACTTCGGGGTTGCCGCGCTTCATGGCGTTGCCGATTACCACCACTTCGGCATCTCGTGGAATATTTTCGGCGCGATAGCCTTCCTTCAGCGCGATGCCTTTCTTTTCGAGAAAGATCGACATCGGCGGATAAACGTTTTCGTCCGAACCGGAAACTTTAAAGCCGCGCTCTTGCAGCGCCGCCGCCACCGAGCCCATGGCCGTCCCGCAAATCCCGAGAAAATGAAAACTTCCCGGCGTTTCCTTCACGCGGATTCTTTACGCCGGGAGTTTGACCTGCGCTAGAGATTTACTTTTTCTTGAACACTTCAATCGCCTCCCACGCTTCATCCGGCGGTTGCTGTTCGTATTCGAGCGCGCGATCGAGATACATTTTGGCCAAGAGATCGTCCGGATAAAATTCGAGGAAGCGTGAGAATGAGATTTTCGCCTCGGTGAAATCACGCGCGCGGAATCTCTCCAGCCCCTCTTCGTACGATTCGAGCCACTTCAGAAATTCTGGTTCGACATCTTCATTGCGCGCGCCGACGAACGTAAAGACGTCCACCGGTTTGGTTTTGCCTTTCACCTGTACGCGAGCGACCGAGCGTAAATAAAATTCGTCTCGCACCAATTCTGCCGCTGTAGCGCCGACCAGAATGTCGACGCCGTAAATTCGAGTGAGACCTTCGAGTCGCGACGCCAGATTAACCGAATCGCCAATGACTGTAGGATCCATGCGCTCTTGCGATCCAATATTGCCAACAAGCACTTCGCCTTGATTAATGCCAATGCCCATGCCGAGCCCCATTCGGCCTTCGTCGCGCCATCTTTCATTGAGCTGCCGTAGTTGGCTTCGCATCCCCAGCGCCGCCCGCGCGCAATTTTTGGCGTCCTGCGCCACTCCAAGGCTGCGCACATTTCCCCACACCGCCATGATCGCGTCACCGATGAACTTATCCAGTGTGCCGCCGTTGCTGAAAACAACGGAAGTCATCCGAGTGAGATACTCATTGAGTTGCGCGACCAACGCTTCAGGATCGGCTTTTTCGGCTAATGTCGTGAAACCGACCAGGTCCGAGAATAGCATCGTCGCCGGCACGCGCACACCGCGGAGCGTGCTGTAGTAGCCGTCCGGATTTTCAAGGATTTCCTTTACCAAGTTCTTTGAGACATAGCGTTCGAGGGTGCGCCGCGTCCGCAATTTGTCGATACGCTCGAGTGCATATTCGAAGCCGAGTGAAACTACTCCGCTTAATAGTAGAGCAGAGAGAACCGGAACCGTGAGAAGCAGCAGCCCCGTCGTATCGTAAAAGAAGCGGGCCGCGCCAAGATACGCAGCAGTGATCGCAATAAGCGCGCCAAGACAAAGCATCGGGCGGCGCAAGAACGCGATAAGCGACCACGCAAGCACTCCCGCGGCGCCCACAAGCGCGAGGCCAGTCTTTGCTGGAGTGGGCTGCAAAAATTCATGGCCAAGCGCCGCGGCCATGGCCTGTAAATGAAGCGACGGTCCCGATGTCGCCGGACTCATCGGCGTGTCAAAAACGTCGTGTTGCACCTGCGCAGACGATCCGACTATTACGATTTTGTCCTTAAAAAACGCGCCATCCCTATAATTGGCGTGCCAAAATTTCGGGTCGAAGACCTCGTACAGAGGCAACGGTTTGAACGCGTCGAGCGCCGTAAAACGAATCAGGTGACCACCAAAATCACGCGGAACATCATTCCCGTGGCCGATTTTGCTTAGAGCGCGTGCGGAAAGAGATTCGAAGATTTCTTCGCCAGGATGCGGCGGTAAATCGACGAGTTCCCAATCGGTCACCCGATAATTCGCGGCTCGGATTTTTCCGTCGATCGGGTCCGCCCAGAAATTTACAAAACCGACGCGATCATCGGTCAGTTGAGGCGGCGGAATCAGCGTATTGTTTGGTGTAACAGCCTGTGCGGCGTTTTGCATATCGAAATTCGCACCGAGCACTACTTTGTCGTGATAACGGTCGAGCGCGGCATGAAACGCCGGATCACCTTCGTTGGGCGGGTTGAAAATGATGTCAAACATCACAAGCCGCGCGCCCGCCCCGAACAACCGATCGAGCAACAGCGCCCAGACTTCCCGCGACCACGGATATGGCCGCTCCGTCATGAGCTGGAACGCGCGATTACTCGCGATTTCTTCCGCGGTCAGCGGCGGCAATTCCAACGTGCTTTGATCAATCCCGAGAAATACGAAATCGCTAGGCGTTGGAGTCTTCCGTCCCTCTGTGCGGAGCAAATCTTCAAAACTTTGTTCCCCGCGCCACGGCACAGAAACAAATGGCGTGCTGGAAAAGAAATGGCCAAGCAAAATTAGGCCCGTCCACGAAGCGCAGATCGATGCCAGGATCAACAACCGATGACGCCCAAGCCAATGCATGCGTTAAATCTTACGCTGAGTGCACTTCGCGGCCAATCCAAAACCACCAGCTGCGCTGCAAGCCAGCGAGTCCAAAAGGATGGATCAGAGCTTTTGCAGAATACAGGTTCGCTGACCGCAGTCTGGCGCGCGACCATTCAGAATCTCCAAGTTCAATTTTTGGGCCCAGATGTTTAGAAAATCTTCCGAAAGAAAAATATCCATCGGTTTGGATTGCCGGCCGCGCACCGAGTTTACGTTCGATTCAAAGATTTCCCAGTGCTTCGGATCGGCCATATCGAAATAGGATATGACGATCTTTCCGCCCGGCTTGAGCACACGCTGGGCTTCTCGTAGATAAATAAACGATTCTTCCTGCATGAGGTGCGTGAAAACGGAAAAGAAACAAACCATGTCGGCGCATTCATCTGCTTCCGGAATTCTCAAGTCGGTAACCAGCTCGAAACGCCAGGACGGGCACTGACATTTTTCAACCGCAAACTCAAGCATCGCGGGAACAATATCGATTCCGAGGTAACGAATCGTGTCGCGATATTTGGAAAGCGAGAGTGCGTAAGCGAGACGGCCCGAGCCGCAGCCGACATCGATCAGATAATCGCCCTCTTTCAATCCAAAGCGCTCCAGTCGCACGCGAAGCGCGTCGCCCATGAATTCGTAATCGCCGCCGACGGCAAGAGACATCGCAGTTGCTCGATCATATTTCCCGAGCAATTGCGACGTCGCTTCCGCGTAGGAAAGTCGCAAGTTCGGGATCACAATCTTCTCCTTCTTTCTTTGCGCGCGCTGCTTCTCTTTGATGGTGCGCTCGACGGAATCACCTTTGTCCGAGAAAAGAGGCAGTTTTTGTAAAAGGCTCTTCAGTCGCATCGGATAGTTTGGAAGTGGAACGTGCTGTGTTAGACAGAATGTTTTACGATAAGTATTCGAGCATCGCAGAAAAATGGGTTGTGAAACAGGCCTTTCCGGGGTTACTATTTCCGTCCGCTGCGCTTGTCGCCTTGCGGAGTTGTCTGCCCACCTGGCAATGCGTCGAAAGATGTGGCCATATTAGCGGATGAGGTCGGGCAGAGAAACCCAATAACAATTCGCTGAAAGAGGAATGCCGTAATGGCGGGATAAAACAAAATGCCAAGAGCCACCAACGCGCCGGCGAGCCGGGCGCGGCGCAAACGAGTTTTAAAAAAAGCAAAAGGCTATCGCGGACGCCGCTCAAAACTTTTCCGCTACGCCAAGGACGCGACGATGAAGGCCCAATATTGGTCCTATCGGGATCGCAAAACCAGAAAACGAACCTTTCGTTATCTTTGGATTCAACGTCTCAATGCTGCCGCGCGCGCCAACGGCATGACTTACAGCCGGTTCGCGGAAGGACTTAAAGCCGCCGGCATCGGGTTGGATCGAAAAATTCTCGCCGACCTCGCCGTCACAGACGACGCAGCATTTAAATCGATTGTCGACCAAGCCAGGAGCGCGCTCGAGAAGAAGAGCAAAAAAGCGGCGTGACTTGCCCGCGTTGAAGGGTTGAAGCGATCAAGCGTTGCAGCGGATTCGCTTCAACGCTTAAACTCTTTAACGCTTCAACGTTCCATGCACGCACTCGAACAACTCCGCGAAGACGCGCTGCGCGAAATCGAATCCGCGCGCGACGAGCAAGCATTGGACGCTGTGCGCGTGCGCTATCTCGGGCGCAACGGCAGCATTTCCGCCTGGGGCGAGCAAATGAAAACGCTCGGCAAGGAGGAGCGGCCCATCGTCGGGAAGTTACTTAACGAAACGCGCAACACTGTCGCTGCCGCGATCGAACAACGCGCCGGAAAACTGCGCTCCCAAAAGGAAACCGAAGCGCTTGAAAAGATCGACATCTCGCTGCCTGGCACCCCAAGTGAGCGCGGTTCGCTGCATCCCCTCACCCAAATGCTCGATCGCTCGATCGACATTTTCCGGCGCATGGGCTTCGCGCTCGCCGACGGACCGGACATCGACGATGAGTGGCATTGCTTCGATGCGCTGAATACGCCGCCCGAACATCCCGCGCGCAACGAGCAGGACACGTTTTACCTGCCGGACGGTCGATTGCTGCGCACACACACCTCAACCGTCCAAATCCGTGCGATGCAGGCCGCGCCGCCGCCGATGCGCGTCATTGCGCCGGGCTCGTGTTATCGCCGCGACGAAGTCGATGCGACCCACAGCGCGCAGTTCCATCAAATCGAAGGCCTCTATATTGATGAAAAGGTAAGCGTCGCCGATCTCAAAGGGACGCTCGAATTTTTCATGCGCGAAATTTTTGGGCCGGACACGCTAGTTCAGTTTCGACCACACTTTTTTCCATTCACCGAACCAAGCTTGGAAGTCTACGTGAAATCCAAAGCGTTGAAGGGCGGGGAACAATGGATTGAAGTCGCCGGCTGCGGCATGGTGCATCCAGCGGTCTTCGAAGCGGTCAACAAAGCGCGCGGCGACAAAGCTTACGATCCGGAAAAGTGGACCGGCTTCGCGTTCGGTCTGGGCATGGATCGGCTCGCCATGATTTTGTTCGACATCCCTGACGTCCGGCTTTTTGCACAGAACGATCTGCGGTTTTTGAGGCAGTTTGCATGAGCTTTTTTTGTCATTCCGAGCGGAGTCGAGGAATCTCTTGCTCCTACTTTTGAGAGATGTCTCGACTTCGCTCGACATGACAAAGGGACGAAAATGAAATTCTCAGTTAACTGGCTGCGCGAATTTGTGGATCTTCCGAAGAACGCTGAAGAGATCGCGGAATTACTCACCCGCGCTGGCGTTGAGACTGAAAATATCGAAACGCGCGGCGCGAAGATCGACAAGGTGATCGTGGCGCAAATCACCGCGTCATCGCAGCATCCGAACGCCGATCGCCTCACGGTTTGTGAAGTTGATGACGGCAGCGGCACGAAACGTCAGATTGTCTGCGGCGCGACCAATTACAAAGTCGGCGACAAAGTCCCGCTGGCGCTGCCAAGCGCGGTGTTACCGAATGGATTGCAAATTCGGAAAAGCAAACTGCGCGGGGTCGAAAGCGAAGGAATGCTTTGCAGTCCAATCGAGCTAGGTTTGGGCGAAGATGCGTCCGGCCTTTTGATTTTGTCTTCTGATGCAAAAATTGGCGCGCCGATTGTCGATCTTTTTCCGGGCGACACCATTCTCGATGTCGAAATCACGCCGAACCGCGGCGACCTGCTGAGTCATTTCGGGCTGGCGCGCGAGATTGCGGCGCTCACTGGAAATAAATTGCGTCGTGCCGCGAAGTTTGACGGCGCGCCTGGCGGTCGCACCCTGGCACGTGGCGTAAGGATTTCCGCGCCGCGCGAGTGTCCTTTTTACTCCGCCTGGAAGATCGACAATGTAACGGTTGGGCCGAGTCCCGATTGGTTGCGCGCGAGAATTGAGAGCGTTGGGATCCGTTCGATCAATAATATCGTCGATATCTCGAACTTCGTGATGCTCGAGCTCGGCCAGCCGACACACGCATTCGATGCCGATAAATTAAAAGGCGGCATCAACGTTCGCATCGCGCGCGAGGGCGAAAAGTTTCTCGCACTCGACGGCAACAACTATTCACTCACGCCGGAAAACCTGGTCATCGCCGATGAAGAGCGCGCAATCGCAATCGGCGGCGTGATGGGAGGCGAGGAAACCGGTGTGACCGAATCAACGCGAAATATTCTGTTGGAAAGCGCTTACTTTTTGCCGGCAACTGTTCGGCGAATGGCACGCAACCTCAATCTGCCGAGCGATGCGAGTTATCGATTCGAACGCGGCGTCGATCCGCAAATGATTTTGCGCGCGTCGCAACGGGCGTCCGAATTGATTCGTGAAATCGCCGACGGAAATCCAGCCAAAGAAATCGCGGCCGCGGGCGAACTTCCCGCGAATCCCGCGGATGTTTCGCTGGACTACAATAAGTGCGATCAAGTTTTGGGAATCGCGATTAAATCGAAGACTGTCGATGAAATCCTGGAACGATTTGGACTGAGCAAGGGTGAGATTAGGAATCAGAGGAAGAGCGAAACGTCGACATGGGAAATTCCGAGTTATCGGCGGGATTTGCAGCGTGATGTCGATCTTATCGAGGAAGTGGTACGGGCCTATGGTGTGCAGAAAATCGCGGGCACAGACCGGAGCCGGTTTACTGCTTCGAGCATGGCCGATCGCTGGTACGACCTGGAATCTGCCTTGCGTAATGGACTGCTGACGCGCGGCTTTGCCGAGGTGCGCACATCAAAATTGATTCCGCGACACTCGATCGCTTCGGGCGAAAATGCGATCAAGGTGCGCAATCCGCTCAGTGAAGATCACGTCGCGCTGCGGCCCAGTTTGCTCCTGGGACTTCTTGCGGTGCTCGATCGAAATATGCGCGCGGGCACAGAACACGTTGCGATTTTCGAGCTCGGCCGCGTTTTTGTTCCGCCAACTGGAAAAGAAGAACGCCATCTCGCCATTCTGCTGTGGGGAAATGCGACGGGTGCGCCGCACTGGCGAACACAAACAAAGCGAAGACTCGATTTTTTCGATTTGAAAGGGGCGATCGCATCGCTGCCAATCAAGAGCTTATCGTTTCGCCGGATTGAAAATCGCAATTTTGCTCTCGCCACTGAAATTCGCTCTGAGGAGCAGGTAATCGGTGTTGGGGGACAACTTTCCGCATTGTGCACGCCGGAACTGGAGACGCCGGGTTCAGTTCTCTTCGCGGAATTGCAAGCCGATCTTGTGCTGGAAGAGCAAAAATCGGCAAAGACATTTCGCGAGATCGAAAGATTTCCGACCGTAACCCGCGACATCGCAATGATCGTCCCGGAGAAAATGAGCCACGCGGAAGTTTTGCGCGCAATTGAAGAACCGCGAGAACCTTTGCTCGAGAGCGTGCAATTATTTGACTTGTTTGAAAGCCAGGATGGGATCGCTCCCGGCACCTTCGGAAAATCGCTCGCATATAGATTGACATACCGCGACAAAAATCGCACACTCACTAATGAAGAAGTAACTGTGGCGCACGCGAAGATTCGCGAACGGTTGAAGCGCGAGTTGAGCGTGACCCTGCGGGAATAGTTCTTTGACAGCGTGAGAGTCGTTTGTTGAGGGTTGGGAAGAAAACCAGTGCTTTTCTCTCAACTCTCAACTGACGGCTCTCATTAATTTACCCTGCGATGTTCGAGATTACAGGTGAGATTCCCGAACCGATAATTGACGAACTTGAGGAGGCTCGGTCGCCCGGAGAACATGGCACGCCTTCATTGGAAGTCAGACGCTGCGGCGACGGCCATCCACCCGTTACTAAAAGGGAACGGGAGATCCACCTAAACGGCACCAGCGGGGTAAAATTTTCTAAAAACCCGGATCGAATTTCGATCCGGGTTTTTCGTGATTCGTTACTTCGACAGACCACCAATTCAAATTCCGAATCTCGATTCTCGGATCACGTATCGCTTCGTCGCATTTGAAAATCCGCCGATAAGATCGACAATTCACGCCGATGCGCGCACTACTCGCCCTCGAAGACGGCCGATTTTTCGAGGGCGAATCTTTTGGCGCAATCGGCACACAGGTTGGCGAGATCTGTTTCAACACCGCCATGACCGGCTATCAGGAAGTGCTGACCGATCCATCCTATCGCGGGCAGATCGTGGCGATGACGTATCCATTGATCGGAAATTACGGGACCAATTCGCTCGACCAGGAAAGCCGTTCGCCGCATGTCCGCGGATTCATCATAGAAGAATTAACTGAGGTGCCGAGCAACTGGCGCTCCGAAATGTCGCTCGATGAATATTTGCGAAAATGGAAAATTCCCGGGGCGCAAGGAATCGACACGCGTGCGCTGACGCGACATTTGCGCACCCGCGGCGCGATGAAAGCTTGTCTGACGACGGAAAAGATTTCGCCCGAGGAAGCGGCGCGACGCGCGCTCGAAGGCGAAGGCGTGATCGGAATGGATTATGTGCGCGAAGTGTCGACATCTGAGATTTATCGGTGGGATCCCGACGATGCGCTAAGCGCACCATGGTCGATTACGCCTGACAACGGCGGAAGCAAACGCGCACTTCCGCCGATCCGGTTTCGCATCGCAGCCTACGATTATGGAATCAAAGAAAACATATTGCGCCTGCTGCGCCAGAAAGGCTTCGAGGTCACCGTCGTCCCCGCATCCGCCACCGCTGAAGAAGTGCTCGCGCTCGATCCCGACGGAATTTTTCTTTCGAACGGTCCTGGCGATCCAGCAGCGCTTCCGTACGCGCACAAAGCAGTGCACGATTTGATGGGTAAGAAACCGATCTTCGGGATTTGTCTCGGCCATCAAATTCTCGGCTTCGCGTTCGGCGGATCGACATTCAAATTAAAATTCGGACATCGCGGCGCGAACCAGCCGGTCAAAGATTTGCGCACGAGCAAAGTGGCGATCACAGCACAAAATCACGGTTTTGCCGTCGATCCGGAATCCCTCCCGCCGAACGTAGAGGTGACGCACATCAATTTAAACGACGGCACCGTGGAGGGCATGCGGCACAAGGAATTGCCGATTTTCAGCGTGCAATATCACCCCGAAGCAGCGCCCGGTCCGCATGATGCATCCTATTTTTTTCAACAGTTCGCCGAGCTGATCGAGCGAAATTTGTAGCCGCTTTGCCCTGCGAAGCGTGACGCTGATGTGATAATGACGTTGAGCCCCGGGTCGCCCACCGGGCGACGGCTACAATTGACCGCGCCACAAAGCGGCCGAGATTCTCCACATGTTTAATTCAATACCGAGCAAACCAACCGTCTTGAAAGTTGCCGTCGCTGCGACTTTCATCGCTGCTTTGGCATTCTCGCCAATGGCGGTTGCGCAGGAGCACGAGCACGGCAGCGACACAGCGGGTTCGAAAGAAGTGATCGGCGAAGTGGTCGATATGATGTGCTATGTCGATCATAACGCCGTCGGCGAGAAGCACGGTCAATCGTGCGGGGCCAAGTGCATCAGGAGCGGAGGGCCGGCCGGCATCGTCAGCGAGGGCAAAGCGTATCTAGTCGTCGGCGAACACAAGCCGATGAACGATCAACTCGCCGAATACTGCGGCAAGACCATCACGCTGAAAGGAAAGATGGCCGAGCGCGGTGGCATCGCCATGATTGAGAACGCCGAGATCGTGAAAAAATAGCCGTGCACCCGCAGACAAGATGGCCGTGTTACGGAGCGGCGAGGTTACTTGTAATAAGGCCGTAAGGAAGGGCGCAGCTTTCCGACTTTAAGAGCCGTTTCCATTTGCGAGTCAGAAACCGATTCGTCGGAGAGTTCGCCATGGGACGGACTCGCTGCGGCGAGCTTGCGAATCTCTCCCGCCTCCAGTCCTGCGATCGGCAATCCATCGCGAAACAGAATGCGATTCGACGTGAGTGCAGCAATGCGCGGTCCTGGCGTGAGAATGCCCTGCAAATTCAATGGATCGGCAGCACTAAGCGTAATCAGTTCGCCCTTCGGCGATGTCTTGCGGATGGAACGCAACAAGCCGATGGCTTCGGGCAATGCGAATTGCTCACCGCTGGCTCCACCGACAAAATAGCCGCCACGAATCTCACCGCGCGCTTCCCACCGGCGATAAATTCGTCCCAACTGGTACCACGTAATCGAAAAACTCTCGCGGTCGAGCAAACGGCGAAACACAACGCCATAACGACGCAGCAATACGCGCGCAAATTTCTCCACGGCAAGATCGGGAGAAGGCGCATCGGCGCCGTTCGATGATGATAGCGAGCCGGATGAGAGTTGCAGTCGCAGCAAAGACCAGCGCCCGGCGAACTCGATGCTGGCGAGGTTTGTTTTGC